>CETC01011360.1_pt1 | contig 89219 bp, 89 predicted proteins | sample 326911 | NCBI WGS metagenome assembly CETC01 (sample SAMEA2622694, study PRJEB7988) | marine metagenome | isolation source: saline water (ENVO:00002010), including | reverse complement strand
GGGAGAAAAGCCCAGAAGACAAAAGCATCTTTCGGGGGAACTGGAGGCAATCAGTGAAAGTCGGTGATTTAGTGAGATATGCTGAACCTTTCACTAACATTAGTTCCTATGGGGTTATAACAGCCATTGCGCCACAACCAGATTTTGGCACACCATATCAGGTTTTGCTAGCTGCTCACCCTTCGTATGCTCGCCCCGTATGGCTTCAACCACGATACTTAGAGGCAATTCACACAGATGGATAATATAATATTTTTTACTATGTTGGGCTTGGCAGTACTAATAGCTATTGTTGGACCCTACGTTGTGGAAGGGGAAGATGAATGAGAGTAGGCGATTTGGTCGTATATAAAAATACTTACTGTGTAATAACTAAAATGTATGGGGTGATGGTTGCGTTAAGTGGATATCCTCCTAACCGCGTGTTTCCCAAGCACGAAATCCAGATGATTAGACGCCCTTAGAGTGGGACATAAACTTACCTTAAAACCTTGACGCGCTAAAAAAATAAATTTATTATTTAGGGGAGACATAAAAGAAGGGCAAGAAATGAAAAAGGATCGTATTGAAAGACTTTTGGAAGTGTGTCAGGACGGCATTCATCTTTCCGCGTGGGAAGAAAGTTTTGTGGAGTCGATACTGAAACAACTCACTCGCGGACGTACGCCCTCTGTCAAACAAGTCAATATTATCCACCGTATCGAAGCTAAGGTGGAGAAGTTGCGTAAGGGTGACCCCGAGTGGGAGTGTTTGTGGGATGAGGAAAAAGCGTGGAATTTTCGTACTGCTGTCGCTTATTACACCGCTGCCCCCGAGCGTTACTTTAGCCAGATTTTGGATTGGTTCAAACATAATCCGGACAAAATCCCTCCGCAGAATTATTATAAAAAGATTGTGGAGAATAAATATGCTCAAAAGGTCATAACCAATTTGAGGCGGGAACCAAAATATCCCTCTGGAAGTGCGGTGACGTTGCGGAAAGGTGCTCGCGTGGGCTTATCTTATAGTAAATATTACGACCATCTTGATGTTCCCTTGTTTGTGGTAGAACCTACGGAAAAAGCAGTGAGCGCCGCTGCCGGGTGCCGCATCTATATTGTTTTGTCAAGTGTGTCCTCCCAAGTCTTTGAAGTGGAAGAGCGTTTTATAAAGAAGTGGCGCAAAGGCTCGTCCAAGGGGACGATTTCTAGTGACGTCCCTTTTTAAGTGGACAGTGAAAAAATAATAAAATAAGATATTTCCAAGAGGAGCAAAAAGGAGAGAATATGTCTTATAGTGGGACGGTGCAATGTTCTTATTGTGGGAAGCGCGGACATAACAAAAGAACCTGTGGGACTCATCGCCAATGGCTGATTGATCATCCCGACTCGGTGTATGCTAAGTGGGAAAAAACGCGCCGTGAGAGCCTCAAGGAGCAGCGCAAAGCCACGCCCCGTCGCTGCGGCTATTGCCTTAAGACGGGACATAATCGCCGTAGCTGCCCTATACTCAAAGATGACCGACATCTCCTGCAGCAAGTACTAGCGCGCTCTCGGGGAGAGATAAAAGAAAAAATGCTCCTTCACGGTTTTGGGGTGGGAACTTTGGTGAGCGCGCGCAAACATGGCTGGACAACTGAGAAGTATATTGGAATGGTGACAGCTATTCGGTGGGAGGAAACAGATACAGCCGCGGGAATCACTTATTGTATCGAGCCGCTCAATTGGAATATCGGCACGTTGCGGTGGGGGCGTCGTGCCTTTCCGGGTACGATATCAGACATTACCGACATCATCGCTCCGATTGACCGCGCAGATGTGGAAAAAAATATCCCCTTGGAGTGGCTTAGAGGCGCCAACTATGTAGAAAGCAGGTATTTTCCCAAGGGACAGCCACGCACTATGTGTGGCACGTGGCTCGCGGACGGAGCCCCTTGCGACCCAGGACCATCAAAATATTCTTGACATAAAAATAAATAAAAAATAAGATATAAGAATGAAAGATGACAAAAAAACCCCCTTTGACCTCAATCATCACATCATTGGACTATTGCGCAATGAGCCTTTCTTTGCTGCATTGTCTAGACGTATCAATAAGCGCCCCAGCACCGCTATTCCCACAGCGGGGGTGCGCGTTGACCAAGACACAGCACAGTTTGAAATGCTCTATAATCCGGAGTTTTTTGGAGGCTTGGAGCCTGCGCAGCGCCTCGCGGTTTTGAAGCATGAATTTTATCATTTGATTTTTGAGCATGTCACTTCGCGTAAACCCAAAGACATCAATGCGCGCACGTGGAATTTTGCCACCGATTTAGCCATCAACTCTCATTTGAGTGATTTGCCCGCAGGGTGTCTGATGCCGGGAGAAGGCTTTTTTGAAGACTTTTCTAAGGGCTTGTCTGCGGAACAATATTTAGCGCTCCTTCTTAAGAAACAAGAAGAAGAAAAAGAAAAGCGTAAAAATGGCGAAGGGTCGGATGCGGCTGGAGAAGACGGATTACCCACGGAAGGACAGTTTGACGACCATGGAGATTGGGGGACTGAGGATGGTTCGGGCAGTGCTAATGATATTGCCGAAGAGCGTCTTAAGGATTATATAAAGAAAGCTGCGCAGGAAGCCAATCAAAAGGGATGGGGAAGTGTTACTGCGCCGTTGCAGCGGGATATCCGCGCGCGTCTAGAAACTTCTGTGGATTGGCGTAGCGTCTTGCGCTATTTTATAAAAACTAGTCGCCGTTCTGACCGTCGCTCAACGGTAAAGCGACTGAACAAACGATATCGGTATATTCATCCGGGTAAAAAAGTCAATCGGCAAGCTCACATTGCCATTAGCATTGACCAATCGGGGTCTGTGAGTGACTCGATGTTGGAAACGTTTTTCGCAGAACTCAATAAATTGGCTGATTTGGCTACATTTACCGTAGTTCCCTTTGATACACGGGTAGATGAGAACCTAGTTTATGAATGGAAGAAAGGAAAGAAAAGAAAAACTCAGCGTGTCCTCAGTGGGGGGACGTGCTTTGATGCCCCTACTCAATATGTGAATGAAAATGGCTTTGATGGACACATTGTTTTAACGGATATGGCTGCGCCTAAACCCATACCATCCCGATGCCAGCGTATGTGGATGACTACTAAAAGTTGTTTGCGATATCAATATTTCCAAACCAATGAAAGAGTTTTAGCCATTGATACGTAATTCTCTTGACAAATAAATAAATAAAAAATAAAATAAATATAGAAACAATCAAGAAAGGAAGAAAATCCTCATGGCAGTTGATTTCAAAACATTTAGAGCATGCGCTCCTCACGTTATCAATGTGCGTAAGCCTATTCTTATCCGCGGTCGTCATGGGGTAGGAAAGTCTGAAGTAGTTTATCAGATTGCGGAGGACTTAGGAATTCCCGTCGTAGAGCGTCGTGCTTCCCAAATGACTGAAGGAGATTTGCTGGGCATGCCCTCTCCTGAACAAATTGAAGTGAACGGGGAGAGAGCCAGCGTTTTTCGTCCATTCGAGTGGTTTCTCCGCGCTTGCACAGAACCAGTCTGTCTTTTTCTGGATGAGGTCGACCGCGCTACCACTGAAGTACGTCAAGGTATATTTGAATTAACGGATAGTCGGAAATTAGCCGGGTGGACTCTTCATCGCGATACCATTGTGGTCGCAGCAGTGAATGGGGGAGAGCATGGGGCGCAATATCAAGTTAATGAAATGGACCCCGCCGAATTGGATCGTTATACTGTGTTTGATATTGAACCGACTATTGAAGATTGGCTCGAGTGGGCACAAGACCATGTTAATCCCTTCATTTGGGACTTTATCAACCAGAATCGCGCGCATTTAGAGCATGGGGATGATTTTGAACCCAATAAGGTTTATCCTTCGCGACGCTCGTGGAAACGTTTAAATGATTGTTTAGTTGAAGGAAAACTGTTTGCCGAAGATGTCGATCAGACAGTCTTTTTTACCATTGCTCAATCGTTTTGTGGATTGGAAGCAGCGGTTGCCTTTTTAGATTTCTTCAAAACATACGACCGTCAAGTAACGTGGGAAGAGGTAGTCAACGAGGGGAAGCTTGAGAAAGTGGAGAATTTTGATATCAATGCGCATGGGGCGCTTATTGAAAAGATTGAAGCTTCGTCACTATTGGAGACGGAAATGAGCGAACTGCAGCTTGACAACTTGGCGGCTTATTTCAAAACGCTTCCCGCGGAAGTTGCCATGAAGTTGTGGTCTGCCGTAGGTAAAAATGCGGGGGAGAATAAAGAAAACATTGTCAACTTTCATGCTCGGGTAAAAGATGCTCTCATTCCTATGTTGGGGGGACAGTCGTAACCGGTACTCGACGATTGGGGAATCGTGGCTCCGAAAATTTTTGTGGACATTCAAAAAAAATAAAAAGAAACTTACCTTAGACGATTGATAAAGGAGAATAAATCGTGGATAGCGTACGAAAATATTTGGTCAATGAATTACAGGTATCGGGAAGTCTAGACCAATTTGACTTAGCCGAAGCACTCTTAGTCATGTATGACGCGGGAGTCGTAACTGCCATTCAGCAAGATGAAGGGGAACCCCTTTTTGTTTATAACCATGACGCTAGTGACGCGCAGCAGAGCGCCGCGCGGGCAACCTATACGGGATTGCAGGCGGCATCAAATGATGTATGGAATCACTATGTATTTAGAGGTGAGTGCTCATGAAATGCGGGGACCTTTTTCAATTTGAGTATATCAATTTTCATACTCGCGATATCAATAATAAAGCGGGCGTCTTTATCGGGGAGCGTCCTATCACCCGTGAAGATGGCAAGGTTATTCCCAATTTTGCCGTGCAATTGTTTGGCGAGTCTACCATTCGGCTATGCGATGCGCATATGAAGGGATGGATGCAACCTTTGGACGCCAAATAATTATGTACGAAGTCTGCGCCGCCCTCGTGGGTGTAATTGTATTTATGTGGTGGATGGATACGCAATGATAACTCTTCTTCTTGTGCTTGGGGCTTTGCTTCTCCATGATTACCTCGCCGCTAGCGCCGAATATTGAAAAAAAAGCAAAAAAAAATGAAAAAAAACGCTTTTTATAGTTGACACCAACGTTTCTTTTTGAGATAATACCTATACAAACAGTCAAGAAAGGACAAAAAACTTATGATGACCGAACATAGCCTAGCCATTAGCTTTGATACTAACGTAACCGTTGCCGATGTACTAGAAGAAAAAACGTTGGACGTTACAAGCTTGAAACAGGATGATATGGGCTCGCCTGTACGCGAGCATGTAAATATTGTTGAGGCTCTAGATGCACGTGAAGATGAACTCATCCAGATTGAGGCTTTTATTAAAAAGTATGGCGTAACACGTCCCACAGAAGAGGACTTTAAGCCTAAAAGTCAGGCATGGAGTCGTAACGTCAAGACCAAAGCAGAGAAGATGGCAGAAAACCCCAACTATGTGGAGCGTCGTGGTCGCAAGCGTACCTCTTACACCAAAGATGTAACGTTCATTCGTACGGTTCAAGCCGATAAAGGCTTGATTGATAAAGAAGGTAAAGACCAGTTCCAGCGCGCCGGTCGCGGTAGAGCAAAGAAAGGCGAGGTCCGTGAAACTTTCACGTTGTACTATGCTAATGTAGAAAAAGCTAGTAGCGGTACATGGACGCGCAGAGAATTAGAAACTTTTGCAAAGAAGTAAAAAAAAGTAATTGACAAATACGCGCATCTTTGAGATAATCAATTATAGAAAGAAACAAATAAGGTACGAGGACAAATAAATAAAATGAATAACATTGAAAGCATTATCTTGAGTGAACTGGAAAAGCTGGATAGTTGTTGCTTAGATAACAGTGAAGAAAGAGAGAAGGTAGCACGTGCTTTGAGTACGGTACTTATTACTCAGTCGTTAGAGCAATTAGCTAGTCTTTTAGGTGGTAGTGTAGAGTATAACCATGCAGGTGAAGTCGTTATACAGACTAGCCTCGTATTGTAAGCATTGTACCCTATGCGGTAGGGTAGAAAAAAATAGTATATAAACACATACCTAGATGTTGATAAGTTTGCTGGTAGAGATAGGGGGTAAAAAGGTGGCGGGTCTTAGTACATACGTACTCAATTGTCAACCCAAAAGCCCATTTACCCCATATCTAATGATTACGGCAAGTTGAATTACCATCGCCTTAAGGGGGAGATAAGATTGGTTAAGGCATATTCGGAAGGGCTAGTCACGCATGAGATACTTGCTAATACAATGCCGTTCTATTGCTGCTGGCTCGTCGACGTCACGGACGAGACTAAGCCATGCATCGCTTCGGTACCGGCAGGGTCAGCGCTCTTCAGTACGCAATACAACAACCTAGTGCCACCAAAAGTGTGGACAAACTAAAAACTTCTTGACAAGGAAATAAAAAATAATAATGCAAATACTAAGCAAAGAATTCGGACCTATTGCGTTAGGCATGCTAGCTATATACGCGCTAATCTTCCTAATCTAATCGTACCTTCTACTTATAAGACTCCTAACAATTGAGGCGAGACTATGAAAAAACCAACATACATGCAAATAGAATCACAAATCACTGGAATGGATATCTTCCCCAGTCTTCCCAAAACTCCCATTGTCCTCCCAAGAAAAAAGGCGAGAAAAGTAAAGAAAAATAAAAAAAGTACTTGACTTATTCTCCGCTAATTGAGATAATACATATAGAAATAATAAGAAAAGGAACTAAGCATGACTCGCAAACACTTTCAACTCTTAGCAGACACAATTAAGAATATTCCTTTTACTAACGAGCATGACCGTACGATTGTTGCTAGCAACCTAGCTGATTCACTGTGCTCCCCCAGCAACCCACGCTTCAACAAAGCGCTTTTCCTCAAAGCGTGTGGCGTTAACGTATAGCGCGTTTAACCGCAACCTTTCTATAGTGGCTTAGGGGGACCCCCCCCTGGCCCCCTCCTACCCGGAATATATGTCGCCCCATACGCCCCGCGCGGTCAGTGGCTGACTAAGTACATTAACAAAACGCGGCTAAATTTCTGAGATTTTTAAAACCGGTTTTCGAAACTATTTATTTGTAGGGAGGGCTTAAAGCTATGAAAACATTCTTACATCGTATAACCGGCATGCTTAACCCGCTGCACTGCTGCTGTCAGTGTGGTTGCTGCAGCCGCAAAAAGTAATTTAAATTTAAATTACGCAGGGGGTGAAGAAATTTGCCCCCTGTTTTTTTGGAGAATTTGGTTTTATGGAGACTAATTATACCGGTTACAGGAGCATGCCCTATGAAGATATCTAAATTTCTGTTTAAACAAATTATTAAAGAAGAACTACAAAAAACAACGCTAGACGAAGCGCATGCGTCCGAGCGCGAAAATCAAGCCGTAGCGCGCATGGAGAAGCTCATGATCGCAGCGGATAATCTATACGAAGATCTACTATCAGCTGATTTTACACATATAGCCCAATTCCTGATCAAAAACTTCGAAGAGTACGCGCTGATGTGGAAACGCCATATGGAAAGCCGGGATAAAGACTGGGAAGATGAAGATCATGAAGATTACGAAGAGGAATTGGACGAGGGGCTGTTAGATATGTTCCGGAAAGAAAAGAAGCCCGAATTTAAGCCATCCCGCCATGATCTGTCGCGCGCGGAATGGGAAGACCATAAACACACTGGGGAACTCACAGATCCCAAAGACGCAGCTGCCCTTGAAAACAGCTATAAACATATTCAGACTTTTTTAGAAGATGAAAAGCAATTGGACAATGTAGAGCGCTATCACGCTATGCAAAAGCTTATCCGCAAACTAAGCGATGAAATGATCTGGACTAAATAAGCTTTTACTTTCTTTTTTATTATATTATAATTTTGTTGTCTTTATAACCCCCTACAAGGAGTAACACCATGGGCAAACTTGAAGTTATATGCGGACCTATGTTTTCTGGTAAATCGGAAGAGCTATTGCGCCGACTTAAGCGCGCTGACATTGCAAACCGGTCTTTTCAACTTTATAAACCTTCTATCGACAATAGATATTCCGAAACTCATGTAGTGACGCATTCGGGCATAGAAATGGAATGTCGTACAATTACCGCCTCCGAAGCGCTACTAGCTACTCCACCCGAGGTTGACATCATTGCAATTGATGAAGTCCAATTCCTGGATAAAAACTTGCCAATTATTGTAGAGAATTTAATAGCCAATGACAAGCGCGTTATTGCTGCTGGGCTAGACATGGATTCTAACGGTATACCCTTTGGTCCGATGCCCCAATTGTTGGCTCGCGCAGAAGAAGTTTTAAAAGTAGTGGCAGTTTGCGATATATGCGGAAAAGACGCCACTCACACACATCGCCTCAAAGATGCTCGCGAAGACACGGTATTGGTCGGAGCATTGAATTATTACGAAGCACGGTGTCGGAAGCATTGGTATGACGGCTTTATGGTGCAATAATTCATTGGTGTCACGCCTTAAGGTAGTCAAAAAATTTTTCTAGCCGTTTTTTGAGTTTTATAAAACTATTTATTTCAACGGAATTCTTGAAAAATATACCTTTTTGGAGCTAAAATGATAAAAAAAATTTTCCTAGTCGCGATTTTGCTTTTTTCCACCGCATGCGCTGTGACCACTTACCAACCTCCCCTGACTGTTGATACTGTAACTGAAAAATGCCAACCGGTAGAGAAGTGGCGGTTGAGTCCCATGGGCATAGAAGCTTTTGTTGTTATCTATGATAAGTGTTTCACTCATTCCAAACTTTTATTAATTGCCGTGCGCAAAGACAAAGATCTCCCCCCGGACACTCACATTCTTACTCGCGATCTAATCAAAAATCATCTCCTGTATTTTCTCTCCCGAAGAGACAATGCAGATAAGCCTTCAAAAGAGGCGATAAAGTGGCAGGCGTATAAAATTAAAGAAGAAAATAATGACAACATGGGGGTAATGTTTTATACACTCCGGAGTGTAAAGGCGCCCTCTAAATGAAACTATTATTTGAAGCCTGGAATAATTATATCAATGAAACGACCGAAACTTATGTAGTGGAAAGATCCGGCGTTGGGTGGGATGAAAAATTTGTTATCGGAGGTACTCCGGATAATCCTATCTTTGGTCCGCTCGAAAAAGCATATGAATTCGCCTCAGAGGAGAGCGCGACGTCGTACGCACGCAACTCGGACATATATCTTAGCGTAGCTAATAAAACAGACTATGAAATACAAGAGAAAGAGGAAGAGGAAGAATATACTAAATTGCCAAGCTTGGCGCGCAAGGATCGGCGCTATGGACATTCTATATCCGCTGATCAACAAATACATCGTATGAGACAAAAACTTAAAAAGGATAAGAAAAAATGAAAATAACAAAAACACGTTTAAAACAAGTTATAAAAGAAGAACTCAGTCGCTTTTATGAAGGATGACCTGATCACAGCGAGGAAGTTTTCCTCGATGATGACGAGATGGTTGTAGAAGACGAAAGATTTATGCAAAAGGCATCCAAAGATATTGAAGACGACGGACATGAAGGAATCTTTCATGATTGGTGCAAAGACCATGGACATGCCGGAGTAAATCAAGCATGCGTCGATGCTGCCTATAGAGCGGGTAAGCCATGGAAAGCTCGCGCGGCGCTAGCGGTTACATTCTCGAGAGCCAAAGGTGGTCAAAAATCTTTAAGATATCCCAAAAGTAAAGATTAAAAAACTTTATGCCAAAAATCAAGCCCGCAGAGAAGAGCGACAGGCGAAAAAAGAAGTATCGCGGACAAGGAAAATAAAAAAATGGAATGCATTCAGTGCATCATTAATGCAGCAAGGTTACATAAAAAAAATATTTTATTAGCTATAGCCTTAATATGTTTATTAATGGCAGCTGTTTCCTTACATACCGAATTAAAACTTCTTCATCAAAATATACGCGCTCACCATGCGCGCATTAACACTCTGCGCGACTACAACCACCTCTTAGATAAAAATCAACGCAAGTTAATCAAAGAACTACGTAAAAACAATTGTATTGATTAGTATATATGGCGACGTCGTTTGCGATGGCGCTTTTTCTTCTTTCTTTTGGCATTGTGATAATGATTGTTGCGAATAATAGTCCGATTGCCGCGCACCACCACTAATCCCCCTCTAGATCCGCGATTTTTTACGCGATGTCGGCGCGGGTGGTGATGACGGTATTTAACACGCTGTTTGTAGCGCCGATGCACATGATGATGGCGCACAGTGTGTGTCCCTCGGCGAATTCGTACTCGTCGACGGTCTACATAAGTACCATATCCCAAAGTGCACCCTTCCATGTGTGAAGTATATACCACACTATGGGGGTGAATTACTCCATCCCCTGTGAATAATTGTGAATGACAGCCGGTAGTAACAAAGGTCAAGCCCCCTACTAACAGATATACAGTGCAAAACGTCATAATAGTTCTCCTTGTTGGTAGTTATTACTGCAATTATAATGCCATCTTTATTTATCTTATAAAACATTTTTTTTATTGTCAAATGTATTTATTTTATGGAAGCAAATTATAATCAACGTATTGGTGAACTTAGGACGCAGAAAAAAATAATCCTCAATAAAGAAACCGAAGGTGAATTACAAGTAGCGATAGGAGAAATAGAAGTAATCAAGAGTCGCTTTGGTGACCAGTTTCACTATATTTTAAGTTTCGGCGGCGATAAAACTCTACGCATTATAGGAAAGAAAAATTGGGAAGCTTTTTTGGATATGTTAAAATGGCTGGACTGGGATCCGGAGGCTACTCAAGAAATGTATTTTCCTGCGCGACAAGTAGGAGACACCGGGGAATGGAAATAATTATTTTTTCTCTTCTTCTGAAACAGGGGGCGTCTCACAACATATATAGATAGGACGGCTTTCGCCCATGATAGTTTCTTCATCTACCACAATTTCTGTTATGTTGCGATAAGTAGGAGAATCATACATTGAATCCAACAAAATATCTTCAATGATGGAGCGCAAACCTCTGGCGCCGCTTTTCAGCTTGATTGCTTTTTGAGCGATGGATGCCAGGGCACTTTTAGAGAAGGTAAGACGCGCACCATCAATAGCAAAAATTTTCTTATATTGAGAGACGAGATTGTTTTTTGGCTCAGTAAGGACCCGAATGAGCATTTCCTCGGTAAGTTGCTGTAAGCTTGTTGCCACCGGTATTCTACCAATCAATTCCGGAATCATTCCAAAATCATGGAGATCTTGGGTGGTAAATTTAAACTTTTTAGGCGCCGAGCTTTCTTCTTTGCCTTCTTCCACTCCAAAGCCCACGGGTTTGTCCCCTTCAATTCTTTTAGTAACAAATTCTTCTAGCCCCACAAAAGCCCCACCGCAAATAAATAAAATATGATTAGTATTCATGGGTACCGTTTCTCGTGTTGCCTTGGGTTTGTTTCCTTTGGGCACATTGGCGATTGTCCCTTCTAAAATTTTTAGAAGACCCTGTTGTACTCCTTCGCCTGATACATCACGAGTGTTACCCATTCTCCCTGCCCTTAATGCAATCTTGTCTATTTCATCGATATATACAATTCCTCTTTCAGCTTGTTTCACCGATCCTCCGGCTGCATTGAGAAGGCGAGATAATATTCCTTCTACGTCTTCTCCTACATATCCCGCTTCTGTAAGGCTCGTGGCATCAGCGATGGCAAAAGGCACATCTAAAATTTCTGCCAAAGTTTGTGCTAGTAGAGTTTTACCTGAACCGGTGGGACCAATTAATAAAATGTTGCTTTTCTTTAGCTTGGCAACATTGCCCTTTACTTTAATATCGGCAATACGTTTATAATGGTTATAGACCGCCACTGAAAGTACTTTTTTTGCACTATCTTGTCCTATTACTGTTTCGTCTAATAATTGTTTTATTTCATGGGGGGTGGGCATTTCTAGAAACTCTTCTTTGGAGAGTTTTTTATCTACTTCTTCTTCTCTTTTTTTATCATTTTCTAATATTTCATGGCAGAGTTCCACACATTCATTACATATGTTGGTTAGAACGTTCATGCCAGTAATTATTTTTTTTACTTCTTTCCGGCTTTTACCGCAAAAGGAGCATAACATCATGCCACCGCCTAATATATCATCACTCATTGATGCTCCTCTTTAGCCCCTCGTCTTCTATACGCTTGCGTCTTTAATATAAGTAGTTGAGGAATGAATACCCATCACTAATTATAATAATAGTTTTTTTGGAATTATAATATAAATTATTTATTAGGACAATATAAAATGGAAAACGTTATTTCTTTGTACGAAGAGCGGATCAAAAAAGCGATCCACGAAGCTACCGACTCCCTTATTCGGGCGCGGACATTAGTTAGCGAAGGAAAAGAAGTCCCTGAAGATCTTATCCCTCGGCTAGAAGCGGTAATTGCTAATCTGGAAAAACAACTACTGGATTATATTGAAAATGGAAATAGCAAAGGCGATTAATGACATTACACCGATTCCAACATCTTATTGGAGATACTCCGCTTATTGAGATAGAAAAACATATATTTGCTAAGTTTGAAACCTACAATCCTTCAGGCTCCATTAAAGATAGAATGGTCGCTTATATTGTTCAAAGTGCCCTACGAAACAATAAAATTACTCATAGAACGCAATTTTTAGAAGCTACTAGTGGGAACACAGGAATTGCTTTGGCAATGATTGGTGCACGATTGGGTAGAAAAGTTCACATCATTATGCCCTGCAATATGAGTCAAGAGCGCAAAGACATGATGAGATTTTTTGGAGCCGACATTATCGAAGTGGGTAATAATGATTTTCGGGCAGCTATCAATCTCCGGGATAAAATGCTAGCCGCGGATGAACGCTTGTGGTCTCCCCTACAGTTTAGCAATCCCTTAAATATTGAATGCCACCGCACAACTACGGGTCCAGAAATCTATTCCGGTATTTATTCTTTTATAAAAGATGAAAATAAACAAAAGTCCTTTGGCGCTTTCATACATGGAAGCGGAACCGGAGGAACCATGATGGGAGTGTGGAAATATTTTAATAAAGATCTTCACATAGTAGATCGTACGGGAAAACCCAAAAAAATTAATTTTGTTCTCACTACTCCAGCCGAAGGTGCGAAGGATCATGGCATTCAAGGAATAAATGATGGAGAAAACTTTCTTTTAGATAAATCCATTCTAGACGATGAAATAGAGATACGAACGGATGATGCCACGGAATATATGTATAAACTTGGTAGAGATAAGGGATTGTTAGTAGGAATCAGCTCCGCAGCTAATGTCTTGGCTTCTAAAGCATGGTTAAAGAAAAACCCTAATAGTGGTAATGTTATTACCATGTTGTGCGACCGCGGTGAGCGCTATATAACACAAAGAGGTAAATAATAATATGACCAGTAAACTTCCTCCTCTGATGTCAAAAAAAGAATTTGTTTCACTTCTAGAAGAGGTCTTAGAAGAAAGAAAAAAAACGGAACCTTATAATACTTTATATGAAACCTGCGTCGTAGGTTATGACGTATCTCATGTAAAAAAATATTATGAAGAAAACATAACTTTCACAGCAATTGCCGGCAAAGAGCAGAAAATTCAAGCTCAGGCGCACCTTACTTATGTCTTAGAATCGTTGGTGCGTTCTTATGGCAAAGACGCCATTGTAAAAACTTTAAGAGAATTGTAAAAAAATTTAATTTATTAAAAGCAGTATTATAATATTTTGGTATAATTTAATTTTAGGGAGAAAATTATGGCTACAAACAAAGAATTAGAAGTACTGGTGGCTCAACTGAAACAAGATGTACTACGCTTGCAGAAGTCCAATTCTACCTTGCGTGATGAGATGGTTATGTTGAAAAACAATTATTCTAAACTAGTAGAAGAACTATCAACGAGGTTGGAATTTATTCACGATAGGTTTCAAGCCAACTAAAAAAAATAAAATTTTTATTTTTTTAAACAAGCTAAAGAGGTTTTTATTTTTCTATGAATAATCCTGATAACTTTAATATTGACGTTTCAGCTATGGAAGATATAAAGTGCGATGTGAGTGACTGCGGGAGCAAAACATTTGTTCCTGTTTTTGTCATTAAAAAAATTTCCGCTCTTATGTCCCCTACCGGACAAGAGACGTTAGCTCCATTGCAAATCTTCCAATGTAGTGTTTGTGGGCACATTAATGAGTTGTTCCTTGATGGTCTCACTAATTAAAGCATGAACCAAAATAATTGGAACACCTGGAAGAAATATCTTGAAGAATTAGTCGACCCCAATTCTATCAATACCTCCTCTCTCATATCCAAAAAAACTCTCCCCCCTCAATTGTGGGATGACAAAGGCAAAACCCGCCAGCCCCCAATGAATCCAGAGGTAAGAGATATGGCAGTGAGAATCGCCAATCAGTTTTTCGAAACTCTTGAATTAGATAATATTCAAATACAAGACATTATCCTCACTGGCTCTCTAGCCAGTTATAATTGGTCTGACATGTCAGATTTTGATTTGCATATTCTTATCGATTATACGGGATTAGATAATAAAACCCTTATGGAAGATTATTTCAAAGAAAAAACTAAGAATTGGAATGATACGCATGCAATATTTCTAAAAGGATACGAAGTGGAATTATATATCCAAGATAGTAACGAACCTCATGTTGCCAGTGGCATTTATTCTTTAATGACCAATTCTTGGATTAAGGAGCCTTCTAAATATCGTTTAGAGATCGATCATACCGCCGTTCAAAAGAAAGCAGCGCGTATCATGGAAGAGATTGATGATGTCTATGATATCTACGCCGAAAAGGAATATAAACTAGCTCAGCAAAGTGGGGATATGTTGATGCAACGTATTAAACGATATCGCAAAGCGGGTTTAGAAGGGGGAGGAATATATTCGGTGGAAAATTTGGTTTTCAAAGTGCTTCGGCGCAATGGGTATCTGAAAAAACTCTCCAGTATAAAAAGATTAGCCTACGATGCCTCGATGACGGTTTATGAAAGAAAATTTTAAATTTATTTTGTTATATCATTCTCTTCCAAAGTAAAGAAGAAGTTAATAAGAACTAATTATTTAGAATAGAAGAGCGCGTATATTACTATTTAAAACAACTACGCTAGAATACGAGGAGTAAAAGATGTCACACAAAACAGGTTATGGTACAGGAATTTCCAATGTTGGTTCCTATCAAGTAAGCGGTAAACCATGGTTATCCGGAGGTATCGCTACTAACACCACAGAAAAAATTGTTTTTCCTTCAGTCACTCAATGGATATATATATCTTCTAGCGCAGCCGTGAAAGTTGGAATGTCCGACAACGGCGCTGCGGGTACTAACTATATTACGGTTAATACTGCGGGAGGGCAAAACTTACCAATCCTCACTGTAAAATGTACCGAGCTTTATTTCAATGGTACCGCTACGGTCGATGTCATCGCAGGACTTACGGGGATAGATGTGGACCGCCTGGATTCTCTTAGTGGTGAGGGACCCAATTGGTCAGGCTCTTCCGGGATTGGCTAAGGCGTTTAATGTTGGGGATTTAGTAGCATTTGATTTCGCGCGGTCTTTGGGTATAGTTATAGATAAAAAAAATGTTGAAGGACTTGACCCAAGTGAACAATATAAAGAATACTTAGTAAGATGGTCCAATGGGGAAGAATTTTGGTGTCTAGGGGTGACCCTAGAAATGTTTTTCAAGAATAAAGACTAATTATTAGCATGACTTCCTTTCATTGGCGTAGAATTATTATTGCTAGCCTCTTTTTAGGTGCGTCATGCGGTCCTCAATATGCCCCCGACCCGAATGCCCGCGTTTTGGTTATCTCTCAATATGAAAATGAACCGATTGTAATTCATCTCCCTTCTAATAGTCCCCCACAAGCCAACTGTGTCGACAAAACTGAAGTAGCATGCGCCAGAATATTGTTCTGGGATGCAGATAAGTTTATTCTCACCGCCGAAAATCTAATTAAACAAAAACTCTATTTATCGGCTTCCTTAGAATATCTCCAAGCTTTAACTCGCCTCACGGAAGCTCATATTCGTATAAAACGGTTAGAAAAATGGACGGTAGAAGAAGTCACACTTAAGCGCTTGGTATACAAAAAAATTAAACTATGTAAAATGAAAATTAATTTATTACATAGTCAACGCAGATGAAATCCCATACACTAATTACTAGGATGTCTTATCTTCGGGGACTAGTGATAATTTTATTTACTGTATGGTGGGGGGGATGCACCACGGTGGCTAGCACTTCGCACCTTCGTCCCATAGTTCCCCTGTGTGGGACTGTCATTACATGTGAAAAGAAAAGCGATGGAGAATGCGCCCTAAATCTTTATCTCGAAAGTAAACAGTTGAGCGCAGCCGCCCACATGAGTTTCTCTCAAAAACTCTACCTTTCGGCTAAAGTAAACCTACGCAAAGCCGTGTGTTGTTTGAAAGCAGCCCAAAAGAGGGCGAAAAAAGCTAAACTAGCTACTTATAGTGATTATCAAATGATAATGAACTTTAATTTAGAAAAAAAAATTACACATCATATCAACGAGTGTGAAGGATTATTACGCAAAGCGAGGTGGAAGTGATGAAACTTTTATTTGAAAATTGGCGCAAGTTTTTAAACGAAGATAAAAAATACGAATATGATGAGCCAACTCATGTAAAGGGATACGTTCGTCATGATAAAAGTGGCAAGGAAACATATGTTGATCCGCATGCCAGCAAAGCCGAAGTGATTGCTCGGGATTATGAAACCGAGGAAGAAGAGGGAGAACTGGACGAGAAAAAGTTCAAGACTAGTCCGGGGGCTGCATCCATCTTAAAAAAACATGACGGTTCATGTAAAAAGGCAGTTGATGCCGGTGATTTTGATTGGGCTTCGGAGCCTTACGCAGTATGCAATGCAGCAAAAATAGTTACTCAAGGTCATCCTACAGTCCCCAAAGGTTCCAAATTTACCAAGGGTAAAGGTCCGGATGGGAAAGGAAGAAAATTGATAGAGAAATGAAAGCTTTATTAGAACAGTGGCGCGGTCATTTAGATAATTTAAAAGAAGATCCGGATGGACTAGTAGAAAGTAAAAAAGATCAAGTAATTACTTTTGATTTTGATGATACTTTGTCCTTATCTCATTGGGGTGATGAAGAAGATGATTGGGTACATGATGGACCCCATTTGCCAATGATTAAAAGATATAAGAAATATAAAGATCAAGGATACAAAGTATATATTGTAACCTCTAGACCTCAAGAATTTCTAGATGACAAAAACCAATGGTATACTTACCTGCCTAATTCAACACCAAATAAAAAATATTTTCCAGAGTTTCAAATGCCGGTTGGAGAATTTGTAAAAGAATATAATCTTCATCCCGAAGCAGTTATATTTACAAATGGAAGTTTAAAAGTCAATGTATTAAAAACACTACAATCTGCCCTTCATCATGATGATGATATAGAAGAAATAGAAGCTGCGGAAAAAGCTGGTATAAAAACAGTTTTATCCGATCCTTATAAAAACACTTCGGTTACGGAAAGCAATGAATCACAAGATTCTAAAAAAGTATCTAAAGTTGTTATTCGGGATGATAAAGGAAAAATTTTAATACTTCAACGCTCAGAGGGAGAAAACAATTGGGATTTACCGGGGGGACATATTCACTACGGAGAAAGTCAACTAGAGGGGTGTAAGCGAGAAACTAAAGAAGAAACAAATTTAGACTTATCCGATTTAAAACTCGTTGACAAAGATAGAAATGTTACCTTTTATCAAGCCAGCCGACCTCGCGGAACTATCAAACTTCAGCCCGAAGAGCACATCAAATATAAATGGATCAACCCTAGTGATATATCTGGTGTTGATATGAGACATAATTTAAAATCTGCAATCAACAAAGCGCTTTCGCTTGAAGAACAAAACGAAGATTTTCAAAAAACTGTAAAGCACAACCATCGTAAAATGAAAATACGGTTAATTGGCGGTGGTGAAAATAAATACAATGTAGGAGGAAAGATGAAAAAACCCTCCTATAAACGTTCAAAATCAGCACCAGTAGGTTTTGGGGGCAGTTTAGAGGAAAACAAATGAAATTACGTATTATTCGCGAAGTAGGAAGATTTACTCCCCGTAAATATCCCGTACCGGGATCTTACCGAACCAATGTCGACGTCAAGGTAACGATTGTGGACTCGAATGGCACGGAATTGACCTATTATGATAATGAACGAGAAAAACTCTCGGAAGAAGACGAGGATAAATAGATGTGCCTCGTGTGTGAAGAATATAAAAAAGGCAAACTAACTTTGACCGAAGCTTTACGAAATCTAGAAGAAATGAAAAGCAGTATGGACCCAGACCATTACCAGGCAATATCGGACATGTTGCGTCATGAGATGATGGAAGAAGAACTGGAACTATTTTGGCAGTCCTTGGGTCTAGCCATGAGATTTGGAGGATAAGAATGAAAGATCTGGTAGAGAATTTTAAACACTTTTTAGTTGAAAATAAACAAGTCTTTGAGGCTGAACTACAGCTACGGGCAGAGCCCAATACTAGGTTATATGGAAGGGTTTTCGAAGCAATTCGGGGTATTGAAGGAGTCACAGTTATTCGTTCTACTGAAAGAATTGAGAAAGATGATCGCGGAAATAAACTAATGAAATTATCGGTTCGTTTTTACGTAACACCGGGACACGCTATCACCTATGTGCAACAGCTTAACGATAAGATTAAAACTATTACCGACGAGAGTGGACATCGCATTCTTTCTACTACAATTCGGCGCCTCCCAAAAAGATCAGATGATTTTAATTAATATCTAAATTGTCCTTTTATATAAATAAAGTATAGTTATTATATAAGAGGATTAAAGAGTGCTCACCATAAGAAAATTAATTTTTTATCTCATTGCCGCCATAATTACCATCTTTTTAGTAGTTTCCTGTACTGATAATAAAGATGGATACACTAACCCCACCGACACCTTTTCCTATCCCTCTCTCGACGTTGTAGAAGATAGTGTGGAAGAAGATATAGAGGTGCCCGACGAGACCCTAGACGCGGGGGAACCCGACACTTACGAGAAAGATTGCATTAAGTGCGATTATTATTTTTGCCCGCCGTTGAGTGAAGTGTGGCAGAAAGAAATATGTATAGATCATTGTACAGACCCGCCAACTGTAGTATTAGAGGGGAAGTGCGAAGAACTCCTAGAGTGTGATCCGACCAATCACATTATGGAAAAAGATATCCCGTGTGTCACAACTGAAGGATATCCAGGTCTCAAAGACAAAACGTGTGACAAGGGGCACATCTACTACACCAAATGTAAAACCAATTGCAAGCCTGAAGAGTGTAATTTTATTGATGACGATTGTGACGGTGAAATTGATGAAGGAGTGAGGAATGCTTGTGATGAATGCGGAGAGGTACCAGCGGAAGAATGTGATTTTATTGATAATGATTGCGATGGCGTTGTGGATAATGGTGTAACCAATGCATGCGGAGGGTGTGGAAAAGAGCCCGAAGAAGTTTGCAATGGGGTTGATGATGATTGCGATGGACTCACTGATGAAGGACAACTAAATGCTTGTGGGAAGTGTGGACCCTTAGACGAAGAAATTTGTGATGGTATTGATAATGATTGTAATGGTCTTGTTGATGAAGATTTGATAGATAAATGTTCCACTGACTGTGAGGAAAACTTACAATATTGTGTAGGAGGGCAGTGGATCTGTACAGCAAAACAACCAAAAGAAGAAATTTGTAATGGCTTAGATGATGATTGCGATGGAAAGGCAGACGAAGGCTTAGATTGTCTCTGCACCATTAATGACATTGGAACATTATTTCCGTGCCAAGAAAGCCCGTTGGTATGTGGCGCAGGGTATAAAACCTGTGAATGTGTGGATCCCTTAGATCCCAATTGCACAGAATTACAACTCACGGAATGTTTGGCAGTTTGTCATTGGCTTCCCGAAACTACGGCGCCTGGAACAGTGTGCGATAAATATTTAGGAGAAGTAAAACCCGAAGAATGTAACAATCATGATGATAATTGCAACCAATTGATTGATGAACTGCTATTTGCGGGATGTTACAGTGGTCCTCCCAGTACAATGTATGTCGGCATTTGTATTCCCGGTGAAATGACTTGTTCGGAAGGAAAGTGGGGGCATTATGACGACAATGATGTGTTTATTAAAAAGTTGTGTTTGGGGGAAGTTACACCCGAGCCCGAAGATATATGTAACGGCACTGATACCAATTGTGATGGGGAGATAGATGAAGATAAAGAACTCGAACCTACTGATATTTTATTGATTGTAGATCTTTCGGGTTCAATGCTGGAGGAAATTAACGCCGTTATGACGGCACTAAATAAATTTGCTACTCACTATAGTGATTCAGATATGATTAAATGGGGTCTTGTTTTTACAGCTAGTTCAAAAGGATGGGCTGAAGAGCAAGTAGTGCTCCAGACCGATTTAGTAGATTTCGAAACATTCATGAATATTTTTGAAAACTCCGGATACACTTTAATGGGGGGTGATGAACAAAATTATGATGCAATATATCTCGCTATTCATAATCTTTTAGGAGCAGCAGATGTACCTTATCCCTTAACAGATTTTGTATGGCAAGGTTGGATGACCGTTGAATCAAATCCCCCTGCACCAGAGTGGAATATTAGTTGGAGAGAAGACGCCAAACATGTAATTATTTTATTCTCCGATGAGGAAGGGCAATCTTATCTCAACCCAAAGATAGATGAAGCCACGCTGGTTGGAATGATCGATGCGGCTGATGAATTAGCTGTTTACGCTTTTACACAAGATTGGCTTTTGCAATTGGGTATGTCTAATAATTATGTGGCTTTAACAGAGGCGGGTATGGGGGGTAAGGCATATCCCTTAACTATGCAAGCCATTACTATGTATAACAATCTTTTAGAGATTTTAGATGAAACTGCATGTGGCGGCAAAAAATCCTCTCCTTAACCATGAAGATGAACACCAAAATGCATTTTTATAGCTTTGTTGTTTTATTTATCTTTAATTTATTTGATGCCTTTGCCACATTTCATTGGGTGACGATAGGCGCAGCGAAGGAACTCAATCCTATAGCCGCGTATCTCCTCGCGGTAGATCCTGTTTTATTTCTTGTTGTAAAGTGTTTTCTAGGATCTTTGTGTTTGGTGGTTTTATGGCTCTTACGACAAGAATATCCTCGTATTATTCAGATTGTCAGTGTGATATGGTTTATAGTTTATCTTCTTATAATGGCATTTCACATTAAATTTATTTTAGATTATTTCGTTATTGTCTAAAGTCTTTATTTTCCTTATATTACAATCTATTTCTAACCAAGGAGGCGTTTATGATCGCAGATATTGTAGTAGATCTTCAATATGGGGATTGTGGGAAAGGGAAAGTGACACATTATCTCTGTCAAACAGAAAAATATACTCATGTTATTCGGTATAATGGAGGTTGTAATGCGGGACATACTATATATCACAATGAGAAAATGTTTATCACACATCACATTCCTGCTGGAGTTTTTTTCGGTGTTAAGTCTATTATTGGTCCTGGCTGTGTACTCAACGTTGACCGATTTTTTCAAGAAATAAAAGAATTAAATGAAGGCGGTATCCCAACTGAAGGGTTGATTTATGTAGCTGAGAATGTACATATTATTACAGAAAAACATATCAAGGAAGATGCAAAGGATAGTGTTATTGGTACGACGAAGCGGGGAAATGGTCCCGCGTATCGCGATAAATTTGCTAGGACAGGAGTGAGAGCTAAAGATATTCCTGATCTGCGCCCTTATATAATTAATATTTACCAAGAGCTTCATGAAGAGTGCGAAAACCCCTGTATATTGTTTGAAGGTGCCCAGGGATTTGGATTGGATATTGACTGGGGGGATTATCCTTATGTTACGTCTTCTAATTGTATATCAGCAGCTGCTTTGATGAATGGCGTGCCTCCCCAAGCTGTTCGAAACGTATGGGGAGTTGCCAAAGCATATGAAACGTATGTAGGAGCAAAAGATTTTCAAGGTGCGGATCCTATTTTGCAAAAAATTCAACATATTGGAAAAGAATATGGCGCCACTACCGGCAGAAAGCGCCAAATTGACTGGATGAGTATAAAACTGCTAAAGAAAGCCGCCAATATTAACGGAGTAACTCATCTGGTGGTGAATAAAATGGATGTATTGGAGGAAGTAAAAGAGTGGTCGGTGTATGATTATAGAGGAAATTGCAAGGATGGGGAAGCCAAGGTGAGTTTTCTCAGTGAAATTGGACTTCAAGCTCACATCCAAAGAAGTCTTGATGATACTTTTGTGGATAATTTTTATTTTTCCCGCTCTCCCCATACTCTTTAAATTATAATCACTAAAAATATTTCTTTTTCTCTGCATTTCTAACTATTTACCTTTAGATGAAAAACATTAATAAATATGCCCAGAGTTTAGTGGATTTTTTTCAACAACGTCACACCATACAACACCCACCTTCTATTGATTTTGTAGAAGATGCATCTAATAGTAAAAATCCGTTAGGTAAAACTGCGCATTATAATCCCACCGAGAGCGCTATTGTGGTTTATACGACTGGGCGCCACACAAAAGACTGTTTACGGTCGCTAGCCCATGAATTAGTACATCATTGGCAAAATGAACGAGGCGATTTAAATCAAGGAGGGGGCACTCCTTTGGGTTATGCCCAAACCGATGAACATATGCGGGAAATGGAGCGTGAAGCTTACGAAAAAGGAAATATGTGTTTTAGAGATTGGGAAGATAATTTAAAAAAGACAAACAAACAACTTTATGAAACTATTTATAAAAGCAATCGAAAAGGAGATGCGCACATGTCTATTAAAGAATGGAAAAATAATGAACTTAATGAAATGCTAATGGAAAAGTGGGGGTTTGCTCCCAAAGAAGGTTCTTTTCTTACCGAAGGTATGGGAAGTTATGACCTTTCTAATGCTGATTATGCAACCGGGGAGATTGAAGAAACACCTGAAAAACTTGAAGAAGAGGAACTAGGTGAAGAATTAGAAGCGCATCCCCATGCAGCTGCAGCTAGACAAACGAAACTTGACGAAAAAGAAGAATTAGAAGAGCAAAAACTTCGTAAAACTATTCAAAATATTATCAAAGAGCTAGTAGCAGAGAAATAAAAATGAAATTAAACCTTAATGATCTAACAAGAAGGTTTTTGCTAGATGAAGGGACTGTGAAGCCCTCCGTGCGCGCATATGTCGAATCGGTTATCCGTATTCTTGACGAAGTTCGTCCAAAAAGCCAAAAAGAAAATAGACAAATAAGTGTAGCAAAACAACATCTCCATGAAATAAAGCGATTAAATAGAAAACTTGAAGAAAGAATAACACTTTTAGAAGAACAAGTCAAGATATTAGAAGAGGGAACTATCGTATGAAACTCACCAAATCAAAACTTAAACAAATTATCAAAGAAGAGGTTGAAAATATTTTACAAGAAACCAAAGAGGAGGCTGTACAAGGTGTTATTAATGATTATAGCCAACGTTCTGCAAAAAAAGAAATTATAAAACAGGCATTGGAAATTGCTGCCAATGCGCTTAAAAATAATAAACCGGTGGTCGACGCAATCATGTCGCAAATGCCTACCGAGTCTACGGCGAAATTTGACATTAACGACGAAAACTTAATTAACAAGGCGCTTGGAAAGATGAAAGATTTAGGGCTAGGAAGATAGGAGTATAAGCATGAAACTAACTAAATCAAAACTTAAACAAATTATTAAGGAAGAAATACATACATTAATTGAATCCCCCGACATTAATAATATCATGACCAAATATCTTCAGGGAGATACATACAAGGATTGGGACGAAAGCGAAAAATGGCAATATGCGGAATTTTTAGTTCCACTAAAAAACCTCATTGAGTATTGGGGCAACGAAAATGTTATAATCAAAAGTATCTTAGACCATTGGAAACGGGTAATAAAACACGATTATGATTACGAAGAAGATAAATTTACCGATTATGGGATGTCCCCGGAGGATGCTGCGCAGGATTGGCTGGACCATATAGTACCCCTCACTCCGGGTCAGCCGAAAGGTGAAGACAATGCCTTTGCGCAAGCTACTTGGGGGGGTGATGAACTCGGACCTGCAGGCATGGCAAATGAATGGAAAAAAATAGAAGCTAAATATAAAGCTTTGTGGGCTAAAATACAACCACATGTTCATTATGCGGTTGATTTCTGGAAGTCTCCCCATAAAGTATCCCAAGAAGATTTTTGGAATGCCGTACATAAGAGATTACATTTAGAGGAACAAAAACAAAAACTTAAACAAATTATTAAAGAAGAACTACCGAAAACAATGCTAACACTAGAAATGTTTGATACTGGCTCGGCTGGTGATAATGTTGGTGGAACTAGTCTCGCACAAAAGATATCTCGTTGCAAAGAAGCAGGGGGTGAATGGATAAGCGAAGATCCAACAGGAAGATATGGACACTGCTCAAAGCCCATATCAGAGGCTCCGTTGAACGAGCCACAGCCGATAAACCAAGAAATTGATCAAATGCAAGAACTGATGGCTATTATATGGCTTAAGTCCGAAGAAGTTGCAACAGATAGAGTTGTAGAATTTTATAAAAATTTATCTGAAGAAGCAAAACCTTCTTTAATTAAAAATTTAGAAATGTACGATGAAAAGTATGGCGATAAAAGACCGGAATTTCTTTCGTATTTAGAAGCAATTAGAGGCACCAAAGATTTGAAAGAGGGGAATAATATGAAACTAACTAAATCAAAACTTAAACAAATTATCAAGGAAGAATTGGAAAATTTGGACACCAAAGCGACCGACAAAATTCCAACTCATCCGGGCAACGTTGCGAAGGATGCCAAAAGCCTCTCCCAAGCCCTCCTCGGTTACTACGGAGGTCGTGGTTTGCAGTGGGCTTTCTCAAAAGATGATTTTGGCGCTGGTGACGGCGACGCTGAGACAAAAAATATTGCAATTAAAATGCATAATTTTATTTTGAGTGTTATTCCGGAGCGTTATAGTTTTGATAAAAGAATAAAAGATCTCCGTGATGAATTAAAAAAACAGAGCGCTAAAAATAAATATGCCGCTCAAGCAGTTATAGATCTAGATGCGGTAATAGAAGCATACAATGAAGAAAACAGACCAGTGAATTTAAAGGAAACTTAAATGGGCGGTGTAGCGGGACATTTAGCACATTTATACGACAATCGTAGCCTAACTTATAACAAAATGGCGGAAATTCTCCAAAAAGCAGCCAATGGTGAGCTTATTGGGACTGAAAAGACCGATGGATACAACATTTATCTCGGCTTTGTTGATGGTAGGGCACGTGCTGCACGTAATAAAGGGGATATGCAAAAAGGCGGTATGACTATGGAAGATCTAGTCAATCGCGAGTTTAGAGGCGGTGAAAAGTCCAAAAAAGCGTATGTGACAGCGTTTCAAGCCTATGAAAAGGCAGTAAGTACTCTATCACCAGAGGAAAAAGCCCAAATCTTCGGTCCCAACGGCGAAATCTTCTATAATACCGAAATTCAAGGACCCATCGCTCCCAATGTGGTTAACTATGATGAAAATGTAGTAAATATTCACCACATGGGACATAAAAAATATAATCCTCACAATAATAGCCTAGAATTAGTCGACAATAAGGAACAAAGCGCCATTCTAGATCAAGTTATTGATAGATTTGAACAAGCCGCTGCCGATGAGCCCTTTAGCGTCCGGAGAACGGCATTCCTAGACCTCAACCGGATTACCGATGAAGAAATGGTCAATGGAGTACTAGATCGCATACAAAACACGGGCTATACCGGTGATATGACACTTGAAGAATACTTAGAAAATAAAATTTTACCCCTTGTGGCTCAAACACTGCCTGAACTCGATGAAAAACAACAACAACTGCTGACCAATCGTATCTTGGGTATCAAAGGGACCCCCACAACTCCTCAAATCACCAAAGGGATGTCTCCCGACGTCAAACAAAAGGTATCCGCGTTCAATAAGAACTCTAAAAGGCTGATTAAAAAATTTATTGAACCTATTGAATTAGCCATTCATGATTTAGCGGTGGAACTGCTGCGTGGCTTGAAAAGCGCTTATATCCTAGACAACGCACATGAGGTAAAAAGACTTAAAAAAGAAACTGAGGAAGCTATAAGAGCTATCCATTCTTATCAAGGCACAGAAAAAGAGGCAGCACATGATATTTTAGCGCGTCAGCTTCAAAAACTGAAGCATCATGATAATATTGATACGGTAGTCGAAGGTTTTGTGTTTCAGCATGATGGGCAGATGTATAAATTTACGGGAAATTTTGCCCCAATGAACCAACTTTTGGGTTTATTTCGTTATGGACGAGGGAAAGTGCCGCAAATGGTAAAAGAATCGATTACAGAGAGAAACGGAGGCAACTATGATAAAGAAATTGTAGCTATTCTGCCGGGTAAATTCAAACCTCCCCATCGCGGGCATTTAGATATGGTAAAACACTATTTGGAACATGCTCACAGAGTAGTTATTATAATCAGTCCCAAAGAGAAAGATGGAATAACTCCTGAGATGTCTAAAACAATTTGGGAAATGTATCTCAATGATGCAGGTTTTCACAATGTGGACGTCGAAATTGCGGATTATTCCTCCCCCGTGCGAGCCGCCATGGAATATGGCAATAAACCGGAAATGCAAGGAACGCGAATCATATTAGGCGCCAGCACTAAAGGCGGTGATGCCGCTGAAAGGTATGCTAAAAATCTGCAAAAATATGTTGAGGGGGCAGAAATATTAAATCCCTTAGATTATGCTTGTTGTCCAATAGGAGAAGAAGTAAGTGCCTCAGATTTTCGATATGCCTTAAAAAATGATCAAGATATTGAAAAATTTATTCCCCGCGTTTCCCAGGATAAAGTGGAAATGATTGGAGATATGCTCAAAGAAAAAATACAGGAGAACACCCAGCACTTTCTGGGTATTTTTCGTGGGCTAGCCGAAGAAGTTTTGCACGAGATCATTGAAAAAACGGGTGATAAAAAATATACTCTCTACTCACAGAAAAAAGATTCAAAAACTGGTAAAAGAAAAAATCTTGGTACATTTCCATCGCGAGCGGCAGCGGAAAAAAGAGAAAAACAAATTACATATTTCAAAAATACCAAAGAAGAGGAACTGGAAGAAACAACGGCTATGGCAGTAGGTGCTAATTCTGGTTTTAGTGTAAGCAGCGGGAAGCCACAACGAAGAAAAAGAAAACCGAATGAGAAAGAAGTTAATGAAGCCATAAACTATTTATTACAGAAACTTGGGGTATAATACATATGATTAATCGCGATGACTTGATAAATGAACTGCAAGAAGAACAGAGATTGCGCAAAGTTCTACGCTCTTTGCTAAAAGAATTTATAAAAAATAAAGACCAGCAAAAAATCCAAGAAGAAGATAGATTTCGTCATATCATTCGTTCTCTGATCGGGGAATCATTAGCGGCAGACGTAGCCGCGGAACAACCCCAAGAGTCGACTGGCATCAATGCATTACGTCGGTTGTTAAAAAACATCATTCCCACCATTGAAGAAGCATATAAAGAGTTAACTACTTCTCCCGAGCAGCGCGCATCATTTAGAGCGCACATTCTTAATGCCGTCGATAACTCCTTGCGTCCTGCTACTGTTAATTTAATAGCCAGTGAAGAAGAAGAAGAAGAAGACCTAGAAGAGAAAGTGGATTTGGAGATTGGCGTGGAAGAAGATAAATTTATTCCTGCGCGTCCTCAAGACGAAGAAGAAGAAGAAACAACTCAAGAAGAAACAGAGGATTCTTTTGAAGAAATCGAAGATATGAACACGACAGGGCGTAATTTTGCTTCTACTACGTTTAATAAAGTAGAAAAACAAATTTTAGATGCGTATGAGGATATATACGCAGACCAACAAGATCGCGAAGAATTTAGAGATTATCTTTTAACCAATCTTAAACTATATTTTGACCGATTTGAAGATGAACTTAAACCAGACGTCGCGGAACCCCTATCCCCGGATTATAGTCCCCAAAAAGATCAACAAGTTGATGACGCAGAATTGGGATTCTAAAAAATCTCTTAACATTTACTAAAAATTATGCTACCCTAATTCTATTCCCATATAGAAATTAATAAATTAAACAATGAGTTGGAAAAAGAAAAAAAAGAAATCTCTTTCTAAGTATAACACTATTAGTATTATTAATAAGTTACTTTCGAATAACACTTTATCTAAATCTACTTTAAATAATATTGATAATATTTCTTTAGAAGATCTAATAGCTATTAAATTAGAACTTTCTACTAGATATACGTGCGGGAAATATTATGGTATGCCACTATGGAAAATTACCCGTCATACCGTAGTAGATGCTCTTTTGAAAACTGGCTTAAGTATTGCTACAACCAAGAAAGAAGCTGCGCGTTTTTTAGGACTCGACTATATGGACTTTAATAGATATATTAAAAAATATAAAATAGAAGAATACTTTGAAAATGGGGGTGAAGTGGTTTCGACAGAAAAAGAATAAAGCATACGTGCAAGGCTGTGAGAGTATGGCACAGTAAAAATACTCACTTTTTAAACTGCCAACAATAACGTTGAAGTTGAATACGCCCGCGCGGCGTAATCTGGAGCTTCTAGCGCTCCATTAAAGAAGCTAGGCGGTTTTCTTGTTTTTCAGCTGACAAAACAAGTGGTACGCGCATGCAGGATTTGTGTTTGTCAGAGTACATATAACTGACTAACCTTGTGAATGACGTAGCTTTTGATATTTTTTGGACCTGGGTTCGACTCCCAGCACCTCCACTATAAAAATTATAATTTTGGATGAATTACATATTGGTTATAATCTTTTGATTCTTTTAAGTGGCGTGTGGCATGCTTGACAAGACCATTACGTAAAAACTGCATTAGATTATGATATCGTACCGACACAACGACAGAATACATTTTATGATATACAGAATGTAATAGTCCAATAAGTTCCCCTTTTTCGTTTAATATCATGGACCCACTAGATCCAGGCGCAGCCTCAAAAGAATAAAAAGCTTTGAAGCCTTTTTCTCCAAAATATCTTCCTTCAAATATCGGCACGACGTCGGGATAGTGAATGCCATATGGTGACGCAATATTATATACTTTATCTCCCTCTCGCGGCGCCGTATCCGAAAGGGGTACTTCTTCTACTCCATCGGTGAGGTTTTCTGCAAAAAGCAAACAGGCGTCTAATTCTCTATCATATTCAAGCATTTCCGCATCATGCCATCGCCCATCTAGGGTTTCCACCTTCAATAAATCGACTGCTGTCACATTAGGCAATAGCTCATCCGGATCCGTAGAACATACATGGGCGGCAGTTGCTATAAAAGCTCCTCTATACGTAATTTTTACTACAAATCCCGATCCCACCGAGGCGACCTGTCCCTTTTCGCATATATTATCGGTACATTTTTTAAGATTAACCGTTTTTTTCACAAAGACATACCCTTTGCGGGGGATTATATTGTTGATGGATAAACTGGATCTTAGAGTGCCGCACGAGAGTGATGATAATAATATTAGTGTTATACTCACCACACTTACTGCTTTAAGCATTATATTGTCCTCCTTTATTAGTTAAGTTTTCTCCTATAATAAATAACAAATAAAAAAACAATCGTCCTCTTTCTCCGAAATAAATTTCAAAACTATTTATTTACAAATAGATATGGCGATTTTCTTTGCCTTATATATTTGAGGAATACATGGCTAAAAAAATATATGTTATTGATACCAGTGTCTGCTTAACAGATGCATCCAGTATTACATCCTTTGGTTTAAACGATATCGTCCTTCCGTTGAAGGTTCTAGAAGAAATTGATAATCATAAAAAACGTCAAGATAGTGTCGGTGTTAATGCCAGGGAAACCATTCGCAAATTAGATGGCTTACGAGAAAAGGGCAGCTTATCCAAAGGAATTCGTTTGGGGAAAGGGAAAGGGGTGATTTATGTCAAACTGTGCAATAGAGAATACATCCCAGAAGATCTAGATCTTTCCATTCCTGATAACGAAATAATTGGCGTAGCCCTTAATGAAAAACATGAAAATCCTCGTCGTAAAGTAATCGTAGTGACGCGAGATATTAACATGCGCGTTAAATGCGATTCTTTGGGTTTGATTACTGAGGATTTTCAATCCAATCAGGTGGTAAAAGACACTACTCACATTTATACGGGATTCGCTGAACATCTTATCGATGAGCCAATATTGGATATGTTTTATAATGGGGAGGAAATTTTTATTGATAAGGAGGAACGACAACTTTACCCCAATCAATTTGTAATGCTCGTTTCTAATCAGAATGAAAAGAAAACTGCCATCGCGATGTTCAAGGATTATAATTCGCCCCTAATTCGCATCAATGGAAAACATAAAAAAGGAATTTGGGGTGTAAAACCCCGCAATAAAGAACAAATATTTGCCTTAGAACTACTCAAAGACAAAAAGATTGATATTATAACCTTAGTAGGGAAAGCGGGGTGTGGAAAAACCCTCTTAGCCATCGCGGCGGGCTTACAGCAAGTGGTAGAAACTGAAGTATATCGCCGCTTGGTTATTTCTCGCCCTATTCAACCCATGGGGCGCGACATTGGCTTTTTACCTGGAACCATGGAAGAAAAAATGTCACCATGGGTGGCGCCCATTCAAGATAATTTACAATTCTTAATGGGAAATGACAAGGCAACGTTGGAAATGTATATGGATAACGGCACAATAGAAGTAGAAGCTTTAACTTATATTCGGGGGCGCTCTATTTCTAATGCCTATATTATTATTGATGAAGCACAGAATCTCACCTCTCATGAATTAAAAACTATTTTGACTCGAGTAGGCGAAAATACCAAAATTGTCCTAACTGGAGATATTGAACAAATTGATAATGTATATTTAGATGAAACATCTAATGGTCTAACGCATGCCGTAGAAAAGTTTAAAGACCACTCTCTCTCGGGTCATATAATTTTGCTGAAAGGCGAGCGCTCGAAGGTCGCGACCCTAGCTTCAAAAATTCTTTAATTATTTGAAAATTATATATTAAGCTCTTGCCAAGGAGATTATTATGGAAAATGAAAACCCAGAAATTTTTAAAGCAGTAGCCCCAGAGAACAAACTAAAAGAATGGCTTGTTAATTATGTAGGAGAAAAACTCAATCCTCAGAATGACGAAGTAAATGTGGAAATGATAATTGAAGTAATGGCTAAAGAATTCCCAGAGTTTTTATTGGTGGTTGCCGAGGAAAACTTTATTCGGGGCTACCAACAAGCTTTAGCAGACGTGGATACTTTAGAAACCCCCTCGTCCACCACCAATACGGTACAGGTAAAATAATGCGCGCATACATCAAAGAAAACGCCTCTCGCGGAAAGGATATGCATAAAACTTATTCTTTTCATGGAGTTCCTATTGATATTGTACATGATTTTACTAATGATATTAATTTAGACGCCATTGTGGAAAAATTAGAATTGTTAATACCTTCCCACCTTCTGGATAATGTGGAAATGGTCTATGTGGCATTTATTAAGGATTTTGTACGGGATGGAAGAATATTTAATGCCATGTATCGGGACGGAGCTATATATCTTTCTCCCCATCAAGATAATGAAGCGGATTTGCTAGATGATATTGTTCATGAAGTCGCCCATTCCCTAGAAAAGCAATATGAAGAATTGTTATATGATGATAAAAAAATTGAAAAAGAATTTATCAGCAAGCGTAATACTTTATACCGCTTGATTGATAGCGGAGAAATTCCCCGTCGCGAATGGCATAATGTGAACTATTCCCCTCAATTTGATTATTACCTTTATAATGACGTGGGTTATGATAAACTACGCACCGCTAGCGCTAATTTGTTTTATTCCCCTTATGCAATTACTTCTTTGCGAGAATATTGGGCAAATGGTTTTGAAAACTATTTATTAGGAGATAAGCAGCGTTTACAGGACCTAAGTCCTGTTTTATACAATAAAATCAAACAATTGTTTGAAAAATAGAGGAATAAACATGAATATAACAGTAAGTGAAGAAAAAAATAAAAAGATTTTTACGGTGTCGCTAGCGAGTAACTATAATGCCACGGATTTTACGTTTTATAATGCCGGTCACATGGAGGAGCTTTTAAGAGAAAAATATAATCTTAAGGGATACTCGTTAGTGTGTGGTACTCCTAAACTGTGCGCGCGAAAAGGATTAATAGCAGGTTGCTATGAATTTGAAAAACGCTTGCCAAAAAAACAAAATAATACTAAAATAGTAGAACATAAAAAGAGTACCAAAAGTACCAAAAGAAAAACATTAGAAACGTAAGTCAGAGGAAAAATGTCTCATATCTCATTTTCCGAACTCAAGGAATGGGCACAATGCCCGTGGAAACATAAACTAGTTTATTTAGAAAAGATTAAGCAATTTCAAGGCAATGAATATACTGCTTTTGGTACGGCTTTACATACTATATGTGAACATTTGGTACAAAAAGAAGCTGCAGGAAACTTGAAAGACTATGATCCTCATAAACACTTCCAAGAAGAATTCTTAAAAAATCTTCAATCACTCCATGCTAAAGTTCCGGAATACCAGTTAAACGCTCAACTTGTTGGTTCGATGCGTACGCAGGGAGATTACATCATTCAGTATATCCTCCCGAGTTTAAAAAAATACTTCGGCGTGTTTGATTTGGTGGGAGTAGAAGAAGAATTATATGTGCCGATTTCTGCCCAAGAAAAGAATTTTAAGGGATTTATTGATTTGATTGTTTATACTCCGGATGATAATAAATATCACATTATTGATTGGAAAACGTGCTCCTGGGGATGGGATAATCGCAAGAAAACTGAAAAGCTCTTAACCTATCAACTTACATTGTATAAGCATTTTTGGTGCAAAAAACACCAAAAGAATTATGGCGATGTCCTTACTCATTTTGCGTTGCTCAAAAGGACGGCTAAAAAAAATAATGTTGAAATTTTCAAAGTTTCCAATGGGAATAAAAAGATTGAGAATGCTCTTAAATTATTAAATAAAGCGCTCTATAATATCACCAAGAAGAATTATATAAAAAATAAACTTTCATGTCATCACCGATATGGAACATGTGAATTTTATAAGACAGAGCATTGCAAATAAGAGGATTATATGGATAAAAAAATTAAAGTTCTCACCATTAGTGATATGCCTTTATCTCCGAGTGGAGTGGGAACACAAACTAAATATGTGTGTGAAGCGTTGCTACGCACAGGCAAGTTTAAAATTATTTCGTTTGGGGGCGCTATTAAACACCCCAGCTATAACCCCATAAAAACCGAGGAATGGGATGATGATTGGATTATGTTTCCGGTCGATGGTTATGGAAACCAAGAGATGCTACGGTCTATTATCCGCCAGGAAAAGCCGGATATTTTATGGTTTATGACAGATCCCCGCTTTTGGGGCTTTTTGTGGGCAATGGAAAACGAAATTCGTCCTCTTCTTCCAATGGTATATTACCATGTGTGGGATAATTATCCCTATCCTACTTTCAATAAAACATACTATGAATCTAATGATTTAGTTGCCACGATATCTAAAGTTACCGATGACATTGTAAAAACTGTGGCACCCTCAGTTAGATCTCAGTATATTCCTCATGCAGTAGACGGCGATGTTTTTAGACCGATTGATGACAAAGAGACACTCACTGCCTTCAAGAGAGAGGCTTTGGGAAAATACTATGATCCGGATAAAATGGTGTTTTTTTGGAGCAATAGAAATGCGCGCAGAAAACAGAGTGGCTCTTTAATTTTTTGGTTTAAAACATTTTTGGATAAAGTTGGAAAGGATAAAGCCTCTTTAATCATGCACACTGAAGTCAAAGATCCCAATGGACAAGACTTACAAGCTATTGTCGAAGAGTTGGGACTCACCAATGGAGAAGTACTTTTTAGCCAACAAAAGGTGGATCCCGATAGATTGGCTTTGATGTATAATATTGCCGATTGTACTATTAATATTTCCGATGCCGAAGGGTTTGGTTTAGCTACCTTAGAATCGCTTTCATGTGGAACGCCAATCTTAGTTAATAAGACAGGAGGACTACAGGAACAAATACAAAATGGCGATGATCTATGTGGAATTGGATTAGAACCTACGTCCAAGGCAATAATCGGATCACAGGACATTCCTTGGATTTATGAAGATAGGTTGGATGAGGAACAGGTAGTGCACGCACTCGAGGAAATGTATAACTTGTCGCCCGAAGAGCGTATTCAATTGGGTAAAAATGGAAGAAAACATGTCCAAGAAAATTATAATTTTGAAACATTTAATAAGACCTGGGTGGAGACTTTAACTAAATTACATGAAGAAGAAGGCTCCTGGGATACACGAAAACCATATAAGCGTTGGGACTTGGAGGAGATTGTTCTATGAAAGTTATAGTGAGAGGACCTGCCCTTACACGCACGGGCTACGGTGAACATTGTCGCTTTGTGATGCGTGCGCTAAAGAATATTAAAGGTTTAGATTTATACCTCCTACCAGTACAATGGGGCGAATCTAATTGGATATGGGAAGATAATGAGGAAAGACAGTGGCTAGATGAAATTATACGCAAAACCGCTCACTATGGATCTCAAGGGGGAAAATATGATGTAAGTATCCAAGTGACTATTCCTAATGAATGGCAGCGAATGGCGCCTGTTAATATTGGAGTCACTGCGGGTATTGAAACCACCAAAGTCGCACCAGCGTGGTTACAAAATGGTAATGCCATGGATAAAATTATTACTATTTCTCAGCATTCCAAAGAAACCTATGAAAAGACGGCTTATGAAGGGACCGATAATCGTACGGGACAAAAAGCATTCCTTAAGTGCCTCAAAGAGATAGACGTTGTACACTATCCGGTGAAAGAGTTTGACCCCGTAGATTTAGATTTGAACTTATCTACCAAATTTAATTTTCTTACTGTGGCTCAATGGGGTCCTCGTAAAAACCTTCCTAATACCATTACATGGTTTATAGAAGAATTTTACGATAATCCTGATGTGGGGTTGGTAGTAAAAACGTTTCTTAAAGGAGGATGTAAATTAGATCAGGCGGCAGTACATAAGCATCTTACTGAGTTCGTGCGTAAATATGACAATCGTCAATGTAAAATTTATCTTCTTCATGGAGATTTAACTGATCAAGAGATGCACTCCCTTTACGCTCATGAAAATATAAATTGTTTAGTATCTTTAACGCATGGCGAAGGCTTTGGATTGCCTTTGTTTGAAGCGGCTTATTCCGGTCTTCCGGTGATCGCGACCGACTGGAGTGGACATTTAGATTTTCTTTATAAACCCGTAAAAGATAAAAAGAAAAAAGAGAAGTTACGTCCTCATTTTGGCAAAGTAGACTTTGACTTGCAACAAATCCCTCAACATGCGGTGTGGGATGGTGTTCTCCAAGCAGATTCTGGTTGGGCGATACCCCAGCAGGGGTCTTACAAAATGAAGCTTCGTGAGGTTTTGAAAGACTACGGCAGATACAAATCTCAAGCTAAAAAATTGCAAAAATGGATCCTTAAGAATTTTACTGAAGAAAAACAATTTGAAGCATTCCACAATTCTATAAAGGAATTTGTAACTGTGGATGAAAATTATTCGGAATGGTTAGAAACATTGAGTGAAATTGAAATACTATGAAAATAAAAAAATTATTTTTTTAGCTGATTTCTACAAAGAGAAGCTATTGGGCGGCGCGGAAAGCAATGATGCTATATTGATCAGCCACCTTTCTAATAACTCTCCCGTAGATAAACTGTTATGTACTCAATTTCATGAAAGACTTTTAGGACAAGACTATATATTTCTTATAAGCAATTTTGTCTCCTTGAGTGATGTAGCTAAAGCTCGCTTAGAAAACGAAGAATATATTATTTATGAGCATGATCACAAATATCTTAAAAGCCGAGACCCCAGTGTTTATAAAGATTTTATCGCTCCACCCGATGATCTGCGCAATCAATCTTTTTACCAAAATGCCAAAGCTGTAGTGGTGTTGAGTTCTATATGTAAAGAAATTATAGAAAAAAACCTTCACCTCAAGAATGTACACAATATTGGATGTAGCATCTGGTCTGATGAAAAACTAGATTTCATTCACACCCTCTCTCTTACCCCAAAAAATAAAAAATTTGCCATTATCAACTCTTCTAATCCGATAAAAAATACGCACATGGCAGTGAAATATTGTATAAAGAAAAAAATTGCTTATGATATAATACAACCCTGTGGGGAAAAAGAATTATTATCTCAACTCGCTCACTATCAAGGTTTAGTTTTCTTCCCTGGTGTGTTGGAGACTTTTTCACGTATTGCGGCAGAAGCAAAAATGTTAAATTGTCAATTACTTACAAAGCCTAAATTGTTAGGCTTTGCTTCAGAAGGAATTTTTACTTTATCGGGGGATCAATTGATAGAAACTATAAGACACCGAAAAAATAACGCATTGAGATTATTTTCTAGACTTACAGAAGGGGAAGAGAAATGATTGTTGTAACCGGAGGAAATGGGTTTATTGGCGCCAACTTGGTTAACAAACTAAGAGACCAAGGGGAAGAAGTATATGTCGTAGATGAGGTGGGAGATGTTTGGACCGATCCGGAATCTTTTCTCAATATTCTAGCTGCAGATAATGAATATTCCCAAAATATAAAACTAATTTATCACCAAGGTGCCTGTTCGGATACCACGTGTTACGATCCTTTCTATATGATGAATAATAACTTTAGCTATAGCGCAATGCTGTTGAATTTTTGCATGCAAAAGAAAATTCGTTTGGTTTATGCTTCATCAGCTGCCGTATATGGCAATGGACCATTTTATGAAAAACACTCCCCTGCTCCAAAAAATATTTATGCTAAATCTAAAGCATTGTTTGACGATTATGTAAAATGTTTTCTGGGGGAAAGAAAAATGCCTCAAGTAGTGGGGTTGAGATATTTCAATGTTTATGGTCCCCTAGAACATAACAAGGGAAAAATGGCATCGGTAATATTTCAGTTTTTTAATCAAATTAAAGCTGATAAAAAAATAAAAATTTTTAAGAACAGTGAAAAATACACACGAGATTTTATTAGTGTAGAAGACGTGGTTAATGTTAATTTGCATTTTATGGAGAATCCTCATATCTCTGGAATATATAACTGTGGTACTGGAAAGACGCGGAGTTTTTACGATATCGCCACCATAATGCAAAACTTTTATGATTTTGAAATAGAAGAAATTGAGATGCCGGACGCCTTGAAGCAACGATATCAACGTTTCACCCAGTCGGATAATACTAAATTGGTAAGCGATGCCGCCTATATTAATTCTTTTCTTAGCCTTGAAGAAGGAATTGAAAGATATTTAGAATTTTTAAAAAATGCTGAATTCTTAGAGTCGCGATGAAGAAGATATTTACTAACGGGTGTTTTGATATTCTTCACCGAGGACACGTGGAGCTATTTAGATATTGTAAATCGTTAGGCACTGTGATTGTGGGTCTTAATAGTGATACTAGTATCAAAAGACTAAAAGGAGAGAAAAGACCTATAAATACTGAAAAAGATAGAAAATTTATTTTACAATCGTTGAAGTATATTGATGAGATTGTTGTTTTTGAGCAGGATACCCCCTATGAACTCATCAAAAGCATCAAGCCGGATATAATAGTAAAAGGGGGGGATTATGAGGCATCGGATGTTATAGGCGCGGATTTAGCCGAAGTAAGAATTTATAAATTTATCAATGGATATTCAACCACCCAAATCATTGAACGTCTTAGTAATAGGAGATAGTTGTGTCGATATTTATCACTATGGCACGTGTGTACGATTAAGTCCGGAAGCTCCGGTGCCTATTTTAAAACTCTCCCATACCCAACAAAAACAAGGCATGTCTCTAAATGTTAAGAAAAATCTAGAAGCTTTTGACCTTAAAGTAACTATCTTAACCAATCAGCAAGTCATAACGAAAGAAAGATTTATTGACGCAAAAACAAAAAATCATTTATTACGATTTGATACCGGAGAAAACTGCAGGCTGGTGCCTTTTTCTCTGCGCGAAGCTCAACAAATAGAATTTGATCTTTATGATGCCATCGCGATTGTGGACTACAATAAAGGTTTTGTAGAAACCACTGCAACCATGTTTATTGCCAAAAAATGCCATGACTACAAAATTCCTCTTTTTGTGGATAGTAAAAAAACCAATCTTTCGGCTTATAACCACTCTATCATAAAAATCAACGCCCTAGAAGCCTCTCAAGTTACTTCTTACCCTCCTCACTGTGATCTTATTGTTACTCAAGGGGAAAAAGGAGCTTCTTATCAAAACACTCTATACAAGAGCGAGAGGGTGGAGGTCCATGATGTATGCGGAGCCGGGGATACTTTTTTTGCCGCATTGATATATAAATATTTACATACCACGAGCTTGCCCGCCGCTATAAAATATGCTAATAAATGTGCTAAAATAACTGTTACAAAAAGTGGAGTATACTCTCTCACAAAGGAAGATATAACCAATGTTGATATATGTTGATATAGATGGTACCATATGTACCCAAACTGACGGTAATTACGCGAGTGCCAAACCTCTATGGCGGCACATAGATAAAATAAATCAATTATATAACGACGGCAATACCATAATATACTGGACTGCCCGCGGCGCTCGTTCAGGAATTGATTGGACGTCATTGACTACCCAACAATTAAAAAAATGGGGAGCTAAATATCATGATTTGCGTATGAATTCAAAACCCCATTATGATTTGTTGATTTGTGATAAAACTAAAAGAATAGAGGAAGTATAATGGAAATACATTTTGTCCCTAAAGGGTGGGGTTTCGAAAAATGGATTGTTAATAGCGAAAAATATTGTGGCAAATTGCTTTATTTTGTAAAGGGCAAGCGATGCTCCTGGCATTTTCACAAAATCAAAGACGAGGTATTTTATATCCAGTCGGGCAAGTTATTAGTGAAATATTCAGATAGCGACGATCTAAATCAAGCTAAAGAAATTATTTTAGAAAAGGGAGATAACTTTCATGTTTATACCGGCTTGCGTCATCAAATGCTAGCCCTAGAAGATACAGAATTGTTTGAATTTTCAACCCAACATTTTGATAGTGACAGCTATCGGCTTATCAAAGGAGATTAGAATGCGATATGGTGAATTTCTGGAGAGATTGACAGCTGCGGAAGGTTTAGAGAGGGATTGGAAACGAATTCACCAAGCTGCTAGTGATAACCTCACTCATCACGATATATGTGAAAATTTATGCAAGCATATCACTTTTGACAGCATGATTGATGCGGGTCCCGGCAGTATCGGTTCTGAAGCGTGGTCTATTAATATTTTAAAACCTGAGTGCACCATCTATGGATTTGAGCCGGGAGAGACCCGATATCAACTTTTAAAAGATGCTCCATATCCGGGGATTCTTCACCAAATGGCACTTTCTAATAAAGAGGGAGAACTTGAGGGAGGAATGGGGTTTGAAGAAGGTCGGTCGGATTTTTTAACTAATGCCAATAAATTATGTTATAAACTGGGCTTGTATAAAAAAACATACGTGAAAAGCACCACCATTGATAACGTTATTCAAGCCAATGAGTTAAATAATGTTTTGATTTGGGCTGATATTGAAGGTGCTGAATATTCTTTGTTAGAGGGAGCAAAAAAGTCTTTTGAACAGAAAAAAATAGCTGGTTTTTGGACAGAACTAAATTTTAGTCGTGACCCCACGCAGACTAATTTTTGCTCTTATAAGGATGTTATAAAAATTCTAGATAAATATGGTTTTCGGTCAGTGACTCCTATCCGCGTCCACACCTCGGACCAAGTATACCAAGTTCCGTGGTATGGTACGCATGCCGATTGTCTTTTTCTACCCCAGGATCATGCTTTGTTTGATAACTCGACGGGAGACAAGGCAAATGAATAAGCTTTTTGATCACAAAACTTTATATTCAGGTCTGCATCAAATTGATTTTAAATTTAAAAAAGATGATAAAATATTGGATATTGGGGGAGGAAATAAGCCTTTCCCTGCCTCTACTCATGTTATTGATTTTGATGACGCCGCGGCAGAAAAACAACGCCATCACAAACCTCTAGAAGTGGGAGATAGAATTTTTTTAGAAGGCGACGGCGCAACTGTTCTCGCCAACTATGAGGATAATTATTTCGATTTTTGTTATTCCTCTCACACGTTCGAACATGTCGACAAATTACCCGAATTGATTGAGATGATTAATAAAAAGTGTAAAAGGGGCTTTTATGCTCTTCCTGCTTCTGATTTTGAATTTTTTACCGCCGAGCCTCATTATGGACATGTCAATTTATGTCGTTTAATTGGGGACACCTTGCATATCACCAAAAGAGACCCTAATTCCATTATAAAAGAATTTGCTACCGTTTATAGCAAATTACACACCAATCCCCAATTTAATTATTTATGGGAAACCCGGTACCGTTTTTTGTGGGAGGCGAGAATGTATTGGGAGGGGAAAATAAAATATAAATTTTATGAAAACCCCCATGATTTATATCCACAGCTTAAATATTTTGAGGAGTTATAAATGAAAACCGCTTTATGTATTTCCGGGGAGTTACGTTCTTACGATATGACCTATGAGGAACTTAAAACTCATATTATCGAACCCTTGAATGCCGATGTTTTTGTATATTCATGGGAAACAATTGAGGGAACGACGAAAAGAAGATCTACTGCCAATATTTATAATGATTTTCTAGTAGATGACGTTCGGCACCGTAAAGGACGTGGAGAAGGTGCTGTTAGAAAAAGTGTAACACGTTTATATGCTCCGCGTAAAATAGTATTGGAAAAATATTCTCCCGACTATCAAAACCGGATTGATAATGTGGAACGCCCCCAGGGTCTACGGAACGATCCCAATTTAGCTCGGTGGTGTAAAAATGACTTATCTATGTTCTATACTTTATATAAATGTAATGAACTTAAAAAAGAAGCGGAGAAAGAAGATGGAGAAAAATATGATTTAGTAATAAAAGCACGCTCGGATATTAGATATCCCGATTTTAAGAGAATGCCCCTAGATGCACAATTGTTGGAAAAGGCGAATACTTTGTTTTATTGGCCCAAAGATCACAATGAATCTCATGTGGTAAGTGATAAATTTGCTTTTTCTAATTCTCACATCATGGATTATTATTGTAGCGTTTTCACCCACCTCACTGAATATTGGGAGGAAGGTTTAGTGGTGGAAAGAACCCAACAACCTAAAATTAGCGAACATATTATGTGGCATCATTTTCATGATAAATCTTCCTATAATGTTAAATCTTTTGGTGAAGAATATTATGATGCTAAAAAGGCGAGCCAAATCCGACGAGAGTTGGAACAAAAAGTAAAAAAACCACTCCCTACACCGTAAAATACAAAGGAAAAAAATGATAAAAACAATTTTTTGTGATATTGATGGTACTATCTTGCGTCACCATGGAACTCAAACGAAGCAGTTATTATGTGAGCCGGAACCCCTAGAAGGGGTTGTAGAAAAATTTAATGAATGGGATCGAAAACGTTATAATATAATATTAGTAACGGGACGTCGCGAAAGTCTAAGAGATATAACTGAAGAACAACTCTGTACATTAGGATTGTTTTATGATAAACTTATTATGGGCATTGGCGGCGGCGAACGAGTGTTGGTTAACGATTACAAAGAAAATTCCACTATTCCTACTGCCTCGGCATATTGCTTAGAGCGGAATAAAGGATTAAAAGGGCTAGAAGTATGACACAGGCTAAAGTTGTTAATAAACCATGGGGAAAAGAGATTTGGCTGGAGTTAAATGATCATTATTGCTATAAGCGCATTTATATAAACAAGGGGTATAAAACCAGTTATCAATACCACGAGGAAAAGATAGAAACCAATTATATTATTGATGGGACAGCTGAAGTGTGGCTAGAAAATGATGAAGGGGTAGTGGAAAAAACTATTATGACAGCAGGTGATTTTTTTAATGTCAAGCCCCCCCGTAAACATCGTGTCATTGCCCTAACAGATATTATTTTACAAGAAGTATCCACGCCGCAAGTGGATGATGTTATTCGCTTAGAAGATGATACTGATCGTTCTAATGGAAAAATTGAAGGCGAACATAAACGCCCTGCTTTGTGTATTTTGGCGGCTGGTAGTGGCACACGACTAAAGCATCTTTCCACTAACATCAACAAGGCACTTCTTCCCATCAACAACCGGGCTATTATTTCCAATATTATTGATAAAACCCCCGGAGAATTTGAAATTGTGGTCGCATTGGGGTATAAAGGTAATTTAGTCAAAGAATATTGTCTTGCGTCTTATCCGGAGCGAAATTTTATTTTTGTAGAAGTAGATAATCTCCAGGGACCCGGCTCGGGACCCGGCTATTCTCTCCATGCCTGCAAGACATATTTAGATAGACCGTTCATTTTATCTACCGCTGATTGTTTTATCAATAGCGAAGAGGAGTTGGTTATTGACGGCAACTGGGTGGGTGTGCACCCCACTAGCATTCCCGAGCTATATTCCACCGTAGATTTTGATAAGGACTCGTGTGTGAAGAAGTTCAAGAATAAAAGTGGAGATGGTTACTCCCATGCGTTTATTGGAATATGTTCCATATTGAATTATAAAACTTTTTGGAATCAATTAGAAAGCGTTCTTGATGAAAGTGGGGAATTAGTAAATGTATTTTTTACACCAGATGATCTTAACTTAAAAGTAAAGCATTTTGATTGGTATGATGTTGGCACGATTGATGGGTATATCAAGGCTAAAAACGAATTCAACGAAAAAGATGAAAAGTATGGAATTGAAAAAACCAACGGTGAATGCGTCTACAAAATCAACAATCAGTTTGTTAAGTTTTCTCCTAATCAAGAGTTTATAAAGGGGCGCATCAATCGCTCTATTTTTCTGGAGGGAAATATCCCTCCCATCAGTTTCAGAGGAGAAAATTTTTATTCTTATGAATGGATTCCAGGAAAGACATTGTATGATCATGATAACATCCCTATTTGGGAAGATTTCTTGAAGTGGTGCGAAAATAATCTCTGGAAAGACGAGGTTGTGAGTCCCTCTTCTATTGATTCCATTTGTTACAAATTTTATCATGACAAAACTCTCAAACGCTTTGAGATGTTCTGCCAACAAAGGAGTGAGAATTACGCAGATATTCAAGTTATCAACGACAAACACTGCAATACCATTGGGGAATATTTGGCGAATATGGATTGGAAATACCTATCTAATGGCATAGGAACAGCAATGTTTCATGGAGACTTACAATTTGATAATGTAGTATACAACACCGAAGAAGGTGAATTTAAGCTGATAGACTGGCGCCATTCTTTTGGTGCTCATGAAACTATTGGTGATGTTTATTATGACTTAGCGAAGCTGTATGGGGGAATAAAAATGTCATATAAACTCATGAAAGACAAGGAAAACTATACCGCAACTCATAAAGGTACAGAGGCTTCTTTTTCTTATAAACTGCCTTCTACTTTGAAAGCCTTTGAAAAGATATATAGTGCCTGGGTCACTCACCAAGGTTATGATCTAGAAAAAGTAAAACAAATAACTGCTTTAATATATCTCAATATGGCTCCCCTACATGAGAAAGAATTTGGAGACTTGTTATATTTTCTTGCACGAACCCAACTAAGTGAGTGTTATGATTAATAAAGATACTAAAATTTACGGCTCTTTTTCTCGCGAGAAGGGTAATACCGGGACTAAAATATTCAATACATGTTTTCAATACTATGATTTAAATGCCCTATATAGATCTTTTTCAGTGGACAACATAGGAGAAGCAGTCCGCGCCGCTAGATGTTTGAAGTTCGCGGGCTTTGCGGTGAGTATGCCCTTTAAGACTGAAATTAGTGGTTATATGGATGTAATGAGCGAAGAAGCATCTAAAATAGGGGCAATTAATACCGTAATTAACAAAGACGGGGTGCTCCATGGATATAATACTGATTATTTTGCTGCCAGAGATCTCTTGGGAAAGTTTAGTCATAAAAAAATTATTATTTTAGGAAATGGGGGTTATGCCGCCGCCGTAAAAGCCGCGGCATCTAATTTATCGTTGAATTACAAACTTATTACTCGTCACAACTGGGAACAGTTACAGTCTCTTAATAATGAAATAATTTATAATTGCACTCCGGTGGAAAATATTGACGTCAAAAAGAACAATGTTTTTATTGATGGAATAACAACTACGCCTACCGGTCATTATCTAGCGTTACTCCAGGCGTCGTATCAATTTAAACTATACACAGGATTAGATTTTCCATTGAGGTTAAATAATGAAATCTTTTAAAGACATAAAATTTTTTATAGGTCCCATGAGTCTTAACATTGTGGATTCAATTATTGAATACTGCAACCGTAACGATCTTCGTATGGGACTTATTCCTTCACGGCGGCAAATTGAATACACTGAGGGGTATGTTAATAATTGGAGTACTGAAGAGTTCGCCAACTATGTCAAGTCTCGCTCATCTAATGTAGTTCTACAGCGAGATCATGGAGGTCGCGCCCAAGGCGGCGAAGATTATAAAGCCTCGTATAGAGCGGACGTAAAAGCGGGATTTGACTTAATCCACATTGATCCCTGGAAAGAATTTACGACCTTGGATGAAATAATAGAAGAAACGATAGAAAATATACTTTTTTGCTATGATTTAAACCCCGCAGTTTGTTATGAGGTAGGCACAGAAGAAGCAATTCATAAATATTCCGCAACAGAATTAGATTATTTTCTTGGGCAACTACAAGCCCAGCTTCCTAGCGACGCTTGGAAACAAATAAAATATGGAGTAATTCAAGCAGGCACACGAATATCCGGAATTAAAAACTTAGGGGTATTTGATACTGATAGATGTAAAAGAATGATTGCCGTGTGTCGCAAATATAATATTCTTAGCAAAGAACACAATGGAGATTATCTTACGTTAGAAGGCATCCAACAAAGATTTGACATTGGACTAGATGCTATTAATATTGCTCCTGAATTTGGCGTTTTAGAAACACAAACCATTCTTAAATATATATCGCCGTCAGATTTTGAAGCGCTTTTTGTGGCATGTAAGAAATCTAAAAAATGGGTAAAATGGGTACCGGCTAATTATATTCCCGAGGAAAACAAAGAGGAGTTGGTGACGATCTGCGGACATTATGTTTTTTCATCGACAACAGTGTTAACGATAAAGAAAAAGATGCCCCACATCAACAACAAAATAAAAAGAAGCCTTTTGTCACGCTTAGATTCTTTGGTGGATATAATTAAGAACGTGGAGCAATACTAATATGATAAAATTACCTAACAACAGAGAAAATTGGAATTGGCATCAATGGCTTACTTTTAGATGCAATTTTTCTTGTGAATACTGTATTATGGGAGAACGTCAATTAGGAGGAGGAACTCCTAAGTGGAAACCCAAAGAACTTAGTGGAAAAGAAATAGTTGATTTTTGGAATAACGTAGAACACCCTCCCATGAAGAAAATAAGTATGATCGGAGGAGAGCCTACCTTGCACAAGGATTTTGCCTATGTAATTAACAATTTGGATGGTTATTATATAACGGTTACTTCTAACTGTGGTAGCCCCTTTTACAAAAATAAAGATTTTGTAGAAAAACTTAGAACAAAACCTACTTCTCACTTGAGAATGAATACTTCTTTTCATCCGGACTTTATCACTCCGGAACGGTATGTAGAGGTGGTGAAGATGATGAAGGAAGCGGGAATACATGTCGACCAAACCTCTTTTGTAGCTACGCCCGTACTCAAGAAACATACTGATAAACTGAAAAGTGTTAACAAAGATCTCCCTTTGCGCGCAGATGTGTTTTTAGGATTTTGGAATGAAGAAGAGGGATTTGAAGCTTCATTTGATCCAGCAAATGCGTGGCCACGCGAAGGACTACCAAGTCATTATAAAAAGATGACCGGAATAAACAATTTCAAAGCCTATCGTGAAGCATGCCTACAAACTGAAAAGACTGAAACAGACTGTGATGTTGTATATAATAATATGTTAGTGGATCCTTCGGGAATGGTATATCACTGTCATTATAAAATGTACAATGAGTTAGACCCGGTATGTCATATTAGTGATTTTAAGCCTATCACTGATTATGACAGAACATGTCGTCATTATGGATTTTGTTTGAGTTGTGATGCCCCTTCACTTCAGAAAGAACTCGTCTCCACACCAGTAATCTTAAACAAATTTTATAGCAAAAAAGGAATGGAAGAGCGGGAAGTAGCACATTTGGCTTTGAGACTTAAGGGGATTGCAGATGCTCACGATCTCAATTATAACAATAAAATATTGTTTGAAAGTGCCAACATGTATCTTTATTCGGGACATAAGCATTCGGGTTATGTGCTTTACCATGGGGATCTAAAACACCCTTTATTGCGATATCTTAGCAGTAAAAAATATAAAATAACTCATCAAGAAAATAAAAAATTATTAGAAAAAAAATATGATATAGCTATGTTGTCTAATTTACAAGGAAAGGTTGAAGAGCGAAGCGATATTATCACGCGAGCCGCCAATTCTCTCCAAAACAAAGGAATACTTATGTTTACCATGGATGTGGGCACTAGGGATATCCCCTCTAAGAAAACAGTAATAGATACTTTTGTTACTCCTTTGTTAGAAGAAGGGTTTGTATGGCATGGTGGTCGCGACGAGACTGAAGGTGTCGCGCCGGATGACAGCAAACATCAATATATACTGGTGACGCTGCGTAATGAAAGAGGCTAAATGAAGAATCTTTTAGTGTTATATCCTCATGGACTGGGAGATTGTATCCTTTTAACTCCCGCCCTGCGTGAATTCTATGAGCGTACAGGTTATAAATGCCATGTAGCCATTTTAGAAAGATTTAAAAGTTCTAAAATTTTTGATAATTGCCCGTATGTAGAAAATATTTTTTATACTAAGGATGCATGGCATGATTATCCTAATTCCCACGTGGGTTTTGCATCGCTGTATGCCGACTGGAAATCTTTTGCCACTACCCAACAATATAAAGGTATTGTGATGCCTATGCACTCCCAACCTGTGAGTAAAATTGAAATTAATGCGCGTTCAATGGGAATACGGAAATTAGCTAATCCACATACAGAAATCTTTACCACCGAAAAAGACAGAAAAGAAGCCAAGAAAATCATAAAAGTACTTGTGGGTGATAAAAAATTTGGATTTGTTCAGACAGCTGCAGGACACGATGTCAAAAGCCTACCAGCGGATTATGGCAGACTGTGGCTTAAAGAGAATAAAAAACTGGATAAAGTGATAGAAATAGGAAAGAATTTAGATCCTTTTTCGTGCAATATAAATGTGCAATTTGAAATATTGCGTCAAGCTACGGGCGTATGTCTTCCCGATTCGGTATTTTATCATGCTTGCCACGCCATGGACAAACCAGTTGATTTTGCTTATTTTGCTAGAGGAGTGAATGTGTATAATCGCGTCAAGCCCTTGCATCCTGTAAAAGAAAATATAACTTATACTTTGAATTAGGAGGAGTGCTTATGATTTATGGAATGGACTGGTTTATAAAAAACTTGCAAAATGATATTCCTTTTGCTTATTCTCGCTTCAATGATGGGGAAATGGGAGGGGTAGATCAGGTGGGATTTATTGCTGCCCGAGGTGACCAACAAGTAGATATGACGCTTAGCGAGGCGCTTAGGGAGGCGCTTACCTATAAACAGAAAAATTATTATGTGGGAATTCCCTGTTCCTTGTGTTATCCCCAATACAACCAACTAGCTTTGAAGTTGATAGGAGACTATGAGTTTATCACACAGGCGGTTGCTACCACCAATAGGAATTGGAAAAATTTTATGGATACTTTTCCGACACTTATTAAAGATAAACGTCTAGTATGGGTGGGAGGAAAGGACCAAGATACCGAGGCGCTAGAGAAGGTGGGAATTAAAGTGGCGAAAAAAGGACTAATTCCCAATAAAAATAGCTGGCGTTATTATAATCATGTGGTGGAAACGTTTCCTAAAGCTTTTCTTCCAGGAGATATAGTATGCGTTTCTCTAGGACCCACAGCACGCATTTTAGTACGTCAATGGTTTGAGAAATTTCCTAATATAACGTTTATTGATATTGGAAGCAACTTAGATCCCTTTACACGCAATGTGAGCCATCGCTGTCATTTGGGATGGGAGGAAACTGGCTTTAATTTAAGTACTCCCTGCGAGGAGTGTAACTAGTGAAAGGAAAGAAAACATTGGTGGCAGGTCCATGGATTGGAGAATTTGGTTGGGAACTGTATGCGTGGCAAGCTTATATACGCACCCTTTCTAAAAACTTTGATACGACAATTATTATTTCTCGTCCTAATTCTAAAGTGTTATATGAAGACTTTGCCGATGAATATATTCCCTATACCCCGCCTCCTGGTTTATCGGATTCGTTTTTTATGTATGATGTGGATATTAAAAATTGCCTCTACGAAGTTGCGAGCCGCCATCATCTTATTTTTGATCCAAATACAACTCTTTTTACGCCGCGTCGAATCGGACATCCTCCTCACACTCATTATAAAAAAGAAGTTAAACTGGGAAAATACAGCATTGCTCCACACTATATTCAATTTGGTAAAACCACAAAAAAAGATTTTGATTATATCTTTCATATTAGAAGTCGCGACCTAAGAAAAGAGGATAATTGGAGCTTGGAAAAGTGGAACACCTTGCGTAAATTGTTGGGGGAAGAGAAGAAAATAGGTTGTATCGGCACCAAAAAAGAAGCTCAACATCTTCCGGAGACTTACGACTTAAGAGATTTAGAATTAAAAAAAGTGTGTGATATAATGAGAAACGCTAAATGTGCTTTTGGACCCTCTTCTGGTCCCATGCATTTAGCCAGTTTATGTGGGACCCCTCATGTGGTTTGGTCTATTCCTCGGAATAAGACCCGCTATGAAGAAAACTGGAATCCTTTAAAAACTCGTGTGAAGTTTTTGGATGAATTTTTATGGCACCCACCAGCAGCATATGTTTATGAAGAATTTAACAAATGGAAAGAAAATGAAAACAACTAGTATAGGTATTATTGGCTATGGCTTTGTGGGGAAAGCCGTTAATCAAATTGAAAGTGTATGTAAAACTAACATATATGACCCCTATAATGCACTATATAATACCTTGGAACATAAAGAAAAAGCATATAGTTCCAATGTTGTTTTTATAAATGTACCCACAGACCCCAAGAATGGCGGCTTAGATATTTCTATTGTGGAAAGGTGCATGGAGGATTACTTAGACGTATTATGTCCTGTGTGTTCGTTGCCCGATTCGGTTCTGGTGATAAAATCCACCATTCCCGTGGGTACATGTGCTTATTTGAGTGAAAAATACAAATTAGATAATATTGTCTTCAATCCTGAATTTCTTAGCCAACGCACAGCCATGGAAGATTTTGTGCGTCAAACCGAACTTTACTTGGCTGGCTCGTCCGTGAATACGCAGATCATTAAGGAATTATATGAGGTATTCTTTACTCACGTGGTAAACGACAAGGTGGAAATATTTGAAAGTGAAACGTGGGAAGAGATAGAACTTTTAAAGCTAGCTAGAAATACTTTTTATGGGATAAAAGTAAGTTATTGTAATCACTTGTACAATTTATGTGAGAAGAGAAATATAAATTATGAAGATTTTAGACAGCATTTTGCCCGCGGCGAATGGGTCGGAGCACAACATACCGTCGTCCCCGGACCTGACAAAAAGTTTGGTTATGGGGGGAAGTGTTTGCCTAAAGATTCTGCTGAGTTATTAAATTTCTTTAAAAAAGAAGATATAATATTTGAAATGTTGGAAAAGTCAATTGGCTTTAATGATTTACAAAGGAGTAAAAAATGAGCGAAGCACAACACACAAAACTATCACAACAAGCGGTCGGAGCGCTTATGATGGCTTTACAAAAATCTCTTCTTGAGCAATCGGATATTGTTCCTGTGTTAGAAAATTTTAAATTAGTTAGCTCTGCGGAAGGATTGGTAGTGTTGAATCCTCCCGTTGTGAAGTTTAATGAAGAGACCACAGCTGGACATGATTGGGATGTGGTTGGAACTCAACCTACATCTACTAAGCAAAGTGTGGATTAATGCCCATATATATTTATGAATGTGGAAGTTGTCTGGGCAAGTGGAAAGAAAGCCATGGAATGACTGAAGAAGGTCCCGCGGAGTGTTTTTGGTGTGAATCCACTAATATTTATCGCAAACCCAGCAACTTTACTAATCTCTCTAAACCTTTGAGTGAAAAAAAGAAAAAGGTGGGAGAACTGACAAATGAATTTATCGAAAATTCAAAAGAAGATCTTAAAAAACAAAAAGAAAATTTGGACAAAAAGAGATGATAGAATTTATAATTATCTGCTCTATATTAGTTAATATATTTTTAGTATGGTATATTGTACAACTTTTGCGACGTTTTTTGGCGTTTCAAGAAGAGTTGGATGCGTTCTCCATTAAGTTAGAGGAATACGAAGGACACGTAGAAATAATCACTAATTTAGAGAGATTTTATGGGGATGAAACCATAGGCAATCTATTGCGTCACTCTAAGGATGTGGTACAAGAATGCAAACAATTTCAATTTCTCTTATCCAATCCAGACGAGGAAGAGGAATATGCCACGGAAGAAGAGTACTAAAAATCATTATTTTACTAAGGTGCATGAGAACGCCATTATAGAATATTGCAGCACTGAGGATTCTAAAGTGCGTAATGAATTATATAAAGAACTCATTGGACCCGTTTTTGATGAAATGGTAGATAAGATAGTTTATACCTATAAATTCACTTCTCTTCCCAATATTGATGCTTTGCGGGAGGATTGCAAAAATTGGCTCATTACAGTATTAAATAAATTTGATCCTTCCAAGGGATCAAAGGCGTTCACCTATTTTAGTGTAGTTTCCAAAAATTGGTTTATCGCTGAAGTAAAGAAGACCTCTAAAAAAGCGAAACGGGAAGTCCATATCGATGATTATTATTTTTCTGCTGAGCCTAATAACAAGGTGGCGTCCACCATGCAGCAGCTAGTGATTCATAATACGTATATAGAGGAAAGAGATAAATTTGAATTTTTTGCTCACCTCAAGAGCGAGATTGACGAATGGAAAAAGCTCCCTTTACGCCCCAATGAACAGAAAACCATCCAGGCTATAGATATTTTATTCAAAGAGTCTCAAAACATAGAAATTTTTAATAAAAAAGCTATTTACTTGTATATTAGGGAGATAACTGGCTTGAATACGAAACAAGTCGTGAGTTCTCTTAATAAAATAAGAAAGAGATACTCCGAGTTTAAAAAAGAATGGGACGACAAATAACAGATTTAGAAAATTATATTGAAGAAGCAATCAAGAATATACGTGATGATCGGGATATTACCTCCACCCTTCTAACCAAAATCTTTACTGAAATAAACAAGGCAGGGGATTCTGATGCTCATAAAGATCTAGGTCTCATTGCTGCGAAATATGTAGAAACCTTGCAGCGCTCTAATGAACAATTAGTAAAACTCACTTCTATTCTTTCCAAGAAAACCGATGATGGTATTTCCCTGAGTGAAAATGATAAAAACGATTTATTTGATGTAATTCAGGGAGATAAAAAATAAAAATGGCTGATACTCCTTCATCATCGGGCAATCCTTTGGGCTCCGTGCCTGTTAAAAATATTTTAGATATAGCCGACGATACTATATTACTGGATAGTCATAATGAAAACCCTATTTCATTCTTAAAAAACGTGGTGGCGAAAGCCGCTGCTCCCAATACCTTTCGTACCAGAAATAAGTTTTATGCTAAATTCATTGCACAGCTGGGTTCTCAAGACACCATCATTTCAAAAGGTGATGGCATGTTTGATCCCATTATTGCTGCAATCAACGCTTCAGGAGGGGAATCCATTCAAGGTGCAAAAGTTTTTGTATGTGTTGCCTATATTGAGGAACTCCAACATATTCCTTTTCCAGCAGAAAATGACTATGATTCCATATTACGCATTGCTTCCAATGGAGGTGTTTTTAAATCATTTGTTTATTCTGGGGAAATTCCTAAGTATGGGGACCCGGTGGTCGTATCTTTTTCTGACACTTCTAATCGTAGAGAAGGTAATTTTGAATACCCGCTCGTGGGAGGAGCCACCTCCACCCTTGCCGGGGGTGGTATTGCAGGGGGCGGCAGTGCCGGAACCGCAGGGGCGGCTGGATTTAATGGTCCATCCGGCGCCGGAAATTATGTATCTAATTGCGGGAGTGTGAAGGTTCCCAAAATCAAGAAGAAGAAAAAGAAGAAAAGCAAAAAACATAAGTGTCCCAAATATCATCAATATTCAGGACTGGATGAACATGGAAAACCTAAATGCCGCCCTTTTACTGCGCAAGAAAAACAATGGGCGATAGAAGAAGAACAAAAAAAGAAAGAAAAAGAACTTAATGAAAAAGAAGCTAAAAAAACAATAGAAAACGTGAAAAAAGGCGCTGACGCACTCAAAACTAAAGCCGCAAAATATGGAAACGCGCTCAAAGGTTTTTTTGATAAAGCCAAAGAGGCTCAAGCAAAGCAGGATGCAGAAAAAGCCAAAAAAGCGGGCAAAACCACCAAACCTCCGAAGAAAAAAGTGAAAAAAGTAGTTCCCAAGGTGGGAATCAATACTGGCAAGAGTGATTGCGCTCCCTTTTTGGGCGAACTTAAAGGACCGTTAACAGGGAAAAATTCGTTAGATTGGGTAGAAATCAAGTCGGGACGCCGCGTGTTTGTGCGCAACATGAACAAAGGCTATGGATTTGGTCCTGCAAAGTTTGGCGTGGCTAAATGTGCTCATTATATTAACGGTCTCAACAATATTCCCGGCGGCGAAAATACTGCTGCTCAACTAGCAAATAATGCACGAAAAGTTAAAGCTAATCCAAGTAAAAGACAAAAAAAATATATGAAGAACCCTGCACCTGTTCCTCAAACCAATGGCTGGTTTGTGGGAGATATATCTATGTTTTATCCCGGACGAACCCCGTCTCATGTATCCCATCAATCGGGTATTGGGTTTGATTTATCTATTCCTCTAACCAAGGGACGCATGACGGTAAAATATTCCCCCAAAGGGGGATTTAGGTACGGCTATGGCAAAAGTTATCAAAACCCCCAATTAGTAGATTGGAATGCGGTATTGAAATTTTTAATTTATTCCGTAGGACATGTAAAATCTATTGTGTGGTTTGATGAACACATTGCCGTTGCGAAAACTTTAATAAACGAAGCGGTGCGTACGGGGGCTCATGGTTACACTAGCGAAAAAGCTAAAAAAATCAAACGTTTGATACGTCATGCGGGATGCGGTACTAATCGTTTTTGCCATGCTAATCATTTTCATATCCGTATGAAGACTCCTGGTAAGTGGGATCATCGTCGCCGTTATGGTCGTATTGATGAAAAATTTTGGTCCGAATCGGTCGCACGCTGGGCAGAAAAGACCAAGAGCGGTGCCCGTTGGCAAGAGAGAAATCTTCCCAAGAAGGGTTATTAATAAATTTATCTAAAAAGGAAAAAATATGCAAAAACCATCTTATAACATTGCGGGTCTTACTAATAAGCAAAAACGTAATATGAATTACTCCGGGAGGGATGAACTTACCAATATTGAAGGAGTTCAGGGAAATCCCCTACTCCAGCCCGCAACTAAAAAGATTAGGCGAAAAAGTGATTCATATCCTGTCGACAATGACTTGACCTATATTCGTACTGGAAATGACCGCCCCGGTGAAGTGGGAAGTGGTTATGGGGGACACACGGGCGCGGGCACTATTGACATTGTGGCAGGTCCATGTTCCAGTGATATAAAAACTGTCACTCAGGATTCTAAAACATTCACGACGGAGCCTGTGTCCATTGACCCCAACTTGGCGATGGATGCCTCACGAATTTATATTAGTCAAAAAACGGATATCGATAAGAACTTTGCTATTGCGCGCGGTCAAGGTGGAAACTCCCGAGCAAAAGCGGCTATTGGCATCAAATCCGATGCCGTAAGATTAATGGGTCGGGAAGGAGTCAAAATTGTGACCAAAACAGATAAAAAGAATTCCCATGGAGCTTATATTCTTTCTAATCCTAAAATAGAACTTATTGGCTCTAATAACGATAGTGACCAACAACCCGCGGTAAAAGCCGATGCTTTGAATGGAATCCTGTCCACTATCATTACCCGAATAGAAGAACTCAATCAAACTGTAGATAGTTTTATGACAAACCAGATAGAATTTAATTCAGCAGTAATGGTTCATGATCACATTGATGCAGTTGCAGTGGGCTTGGGAAGTCTGGGTGGCGCCCCCACTGCCATAAATGGAGGTAAAACCTCTCTAAGTACGGGATGCATTGACGCAGGGTTTAAATCTCTTATTATGTCTCAATTATCCAAGCATGATGGAGTAATGCATCAGCTTAAGTGCGCTACTACCGATATGGCAATGACAAAAATATTTGGCTCAGACACAGCTAATAGTACAAATGTAACCCTCAGTTAAAATGGAAAAATAATTATGGCTTGGTACGACGATAAAAAAGTTAAAAATATAAACAAAGAAGCGTATATTGACACTCTTCGTGTTTATAGAAAAAAAATTAAAAAAAGCTATAAAAAATATGAAAAAAAATATGCTCTGTTTTTGCCTAAAGCTGCAGGGGTAAGTGGCATCCAATATAGCGCCCCTTTTAATAAGGTCAAAAAAGAAATCCACAAAAGCAAAGCTGAGACCCTCCAAGTGGTCTTACAATACCCCACTAGTGACTTTATAGGTAAAATAACTTTAGAAAACACCTGGATGACTCAAACCGACAGTCCCATTTATGAGCGATGGAGGAAGGATGCAGCCACTCTCATTATAAAAACCTATACGGACCTGGGCGATAAATTGGGCATCGGGGCTGGAAAGAAACTTCTTAAACTTCTCTCACAGCCGAGTCGCCTAAGTATGATGCCATGCCTCTATGTGGATACCGTTGCACCCACAGGTGCTAGTGTAAGATCAGTATATCTGAGATTTATTTTTCATATGTTTCCCGAGGACTGGAAAGAAGTAAAAAAATATACTGAACGTCCTCAAAGTGAAGATAAAAAAAAGCAGAATTTAACTAAAGCTACTCAAGATTATAATGCCTATAATTTTATAGGAGAGAATCGCGATTCTTCTTTAAATAACATCATTCAGGCTTTAGAGGAAGCCTCGCGTAAGAATGCCAATTTAGAAAAAAAATATAATTTAAATTTCGGCGCCTTATCTCAAGAAGTAAAAAGCTTTTATATAGATTTATACAACCCATGGTATGATAACAAACGTAAACTCTTATGGTATGAGTGGGGTCAAAAAACTAATCAAGAAGCCCAAGCTTTAAATTATATAAATGATCAGATAGATAATCCCCGAGAAATCATAAGTGTGGATTTTACATTCCCGACGCCTGGGGAAACCGATATAACCCAAATAACAGGTCTTCTTAAACCCGAGAATCCTGCTCAGGAATTATTGGATAAAAAGAAAGCGGCAACTAAAGCAATTGCGCCCAAACCACTCCCGACGCCTCCTCCACCTAAAACTGAAGCAGCGAAAGGAAATTTTGCTCCCCAGACCCTTCAATATTTTAATACCGGTAAATACCCGACCTATCCCAGCTTACGCAAAGGAAGAGTACTGGGGGGCACTTATACTAGCAAAAACTTTAGTTTTAAAAGTCCTTTTGATTTGATAATTTATTTTCATGGAAATAATGGAAGACCTTCTCATCATCTCAAGGCTGCGAAGAAAATTTTAGGCGGGAACAACACCAATGCAATCATGCTAGCGGTCGACCCAATTAACGGTGGTAAAGCCCGGAGCCAGCCTAAATACTGGTCTTCGGTACCGGGAAACATGGTAGAAATGTTTTTAAAAGATGTAGCTTCTATTACTGGTGAAAGCTATTCTAATTTATATGCTAACGCACGCCTTCATCTTTATGGGTGGAGCGGCGGTGGCGGCGCTGTATCAATCTATGCGAATAAAATGCCTGCTAATGACGTTGCCAAGACCGTCCATATTCAGTTTAATGATGGCATTTATAATACTCGTACGGGAAAAGGAAGTTGGAAGGGAAATGTTAGCAAGATTATAGAAAAATTTGGGGCTTCAAAGGTAGCGCTGATGTCGGGGAAAGACAAGAGCACCACCCGTCCTATGGTCGCCTTGAAAAAGAAACATCCGGAAGTTTATCACTTTAAATCAAAAAAAGGACACCATTGGTTTAAAACCAAAATCAATCTTAATAAGCTGGCTGGCTCCGAAGGCGCTCCTCCTACTCCCTCGGCTCCTTCTACCCCCGCCGCTATGCCTAAAAAGCCGTACTCCTGGAAAGATGAACAATCACTCCTTCTGGGGGGAGGTTATATAAATGAACAATATAGCGACGAGCTAAAATATTTGATCTATAAAGCTGAAGAAGTTAAAACATATTATAGTGAGAAAAAAAGTTCGCTAGATATACATCAGTTTGTAGAATCCTTTATTCGCCCTCTTCCCGAGCGCAACCCCAAGACAGGAGAAGCCACTAGGGTTTTTAACGACGGGAGTATAAAATATAAAGATCCTTCCCAAATTCAAATGGAACTTCTTACTCCCGCTCAGCGAGCAGAATTGTTTGCTAAGGTAAAGGATGAATATGACCAAGTGGGGGACTCGGTATTTATGGAGATAATACGTTATAGCCACCAACTTAAAACCCCGGAAGAAATATTTGCTCGTGTTCTCTATTCCATACCATTGGATTCCATCATAATCACCGCTGTAACTTGTTTGTTGAAATTTTTGCCTGATTTTGATATTCGTGCCAAGGTTTGTGAAACTATATTGCGGAATATTGGCAGCAAGGAGTTGATGAATATACTAAATTATCTCGAGAGCGGAAACGAACCAGCGGCGGGGATGATTATTAAAAAAGTGAGAGAAGCTATCTCTCCCGGAGTTGATATCGCCACCACCACTTTAGAAGCGACCCTTTCTTATGGCGCCGAAGGAGACCCAGCTGGCGTAGCTCAACTGCGTGAAAAAGCTAAAGAAACCTTGATGAATGCATGGCAAAATAGTCTAAGTGACAGAGAGATGCTCTGTATTGCTATTTTTGCGGCAATACCCGCAGCCATTGAAATGCTTAAAAAGATCGACCCCAAGGAAATATATAAGTATTTTGAAGATTATGTTAATAATGAGATTGTCAACCCGGCAAAAAAATTCATCAAAGGAATAAAAGAAACTATCGAAAAGTATAGAAATCTAGCATTTACTGTTGATTGGGCTAATCTTATTCGCCAAGCTATACTTGATTTCATCAATCACATGATTGTTTTATTAATTAGAAAAATCCTTACTATGATTGCTAAGTTGTGTGAAGGATCTAGCGAAGCTGATTTTGCTAATCTAGGCAACGACAGTTCCGCGGCTGATAATCAAGATTTCCCCATGGTGTCGCCATTCGAGCCTGCCAATATAGATAATGCAATTAGAGATGAAACAGTTTATGATGATTTAGAAAATTTTGTAGAAGGGGTGAGTTTATCTTTAATAAAACTCTTCCTCAAAGAACTTGCCAATGTTCTTACTATATCCGAATTGTGCGCCTTGTTAGATCAAGAAAATGCCACGGAGATTAATAGACGAGCCCTTCTAAATAAGATCTGGGATGGACTTTTGTCATTGGATAAATTTGGTCCTCTCAGAAAAGCATTCAAAAACAAGGCGAGACTGGCTGAGTTTTTTGTGATATTGGGTAAGAAATGTAGCAAGAAATATTGTATTGAAAAAGTAGAGAATTTAGAAAAGACTAAAAAAGTCTTATCTGATCTCTGCGAGCCACCGTCTAATAACGCCCTTACCGCCAATCTCAAAGAAGCCTTGTCGGATGAAGCACTGGAAGATTTTTTCAATGATCGTCAAGATATGCTGGATGATCTTTTAGATGCTATCTATAAGCTTGAAAATCCCATTGAAGCGCCACCGATCTTTTGTGGTCCCGGTAATGAACTTAATGATTCGCCTCCTATATTTGATAGTCAACATCACCCTAGTGAAGAGTATCTTAGCGCCGTAATTAACGAAAAGATTTTTGGAGCGATAACAACGTTATTTGAAAAAGATATAGGGTTTTATAAGCCCATCTTTACTACCGGGGCACGTGATTTAACACAATTTGCGGATATCGCTAATTTTGCCATCGGTGGCTCCATGAAAAAAATATATGATCCCGATGTAGAGTGGAAACACAAGCCTAATAACTTTAATGAAGACATTAACGCTGATCAACTTAACCACATTCAGCAAGAGTGGAACAAATACGCGGCGCCCAAAGTTTATCACACGTTGATACAAAATGGTTGGGCTATTGATGTAGATTCACAAGTGGGCACCCTAAAAGACCAAGCCAATGGTTTTGTTAGTATAGGAACTTACAATTCTATTGATGCAGGGGACATGCTCCAACTGGATTTCAATTATAATTCTACAGCGACTAAGGGGATCCCTGGGAAAACCTCTCGCATGACAGTAGGACTAGAAGGCGATCCGGTTAGATTGGAGAGTCCGTTGAACAACCCCCAGTTTGATCCCCGAACTTTTATTTCTAAAACTGATAATCTTTCCCCTCTCTATAATTCTTACCAGCACCTCATAAATGTGGGAATGACAGCTGGTAATGAATTTTATTCCCTTCTAATCAAACAAATCGTGACTGAATTAGGGGAATACACCTCCACCCAGGAGCTATTTTTAAGAGAGAATTTTGATAAAATTAATTTTAACTCCAATCTTGAGGAAGAGGATTCTATGCTGGGGTTATTTAGTGATCCTTTTGCAGAATCGGTGGACTCTAATGCCATCATGATACAATGTAAGGTGGATCCCTACGAAGGTATAACTGCCGGGGAAATTGCTCAAATTAATGGTTATTTAGAAATCCTCATTCGTATCATTACTATTCAAGAATATTTGCGTGCTCTTATGGTGTTTTCGGCGTTTGGTGTAGAAGCCCTACTCCCCGTAATTAATCCTGATGATGGCACAATTAGCGAAGATTCTTTCTATTATCAATATATTGTCGAGCAAGTGTTCCACAAGGTGGTGGGCATTAGAATTCTCATCGATAAATATTCTAAACTTATTTATGCCACAGCACATGATAAAAAAGAAGATGAAGTAACTTTAGATGAGGTACTATCCGGAATGATAAAAGACAGTCTCGTCTATGTACGAAGAGCCTTCAATAGAAAATTAGACGAAGCAGGCATCCAATCTCCACGTATAACTGATTTAGGTGAAGAATTAGCTGATGACCCCGGTATAGATTCTTATACTCAAATTTTGCGCAATATGTCCTATGAACTTCCTTTAGCCCCTCCTCGTGTGGATGCCTCCGCAGACCCATCTCGGGTCGCCATTCCCATAACGGAAAATTTGTATTCTAATAATGAGCGCTTACGGAATGGAGGATTTTTCATTGAAGAGGGAGTCGTAGTAAAACGAGTACAACCCTACACGGATGGATTTGCCACGAAGGACGCTTTCACTATAATGGATTACAACAGGCTATATTTTTCCTTGATGAAGCCTGCTGTAGCAGAGACGTTAGCTTATTGGTATAAGAATCAGGATAGCAATTTTCATCACAGCGCAGGAGGACTAGGGATCAATTTTCCGCTATGGAGTCAGGAATTATTAAACGAACAAGATGCCAAAACTGTATATAAGCAAATGTTATATTCCCCTGAAGTATATAAAGATGCCCTTATAGACAAAGCACAAGCTGAAGGGTATGATCCACAGGGCATCGCCACGTTAGCTGCTGCCATTACCGAAGCTCAAGAGATGGATGATCAACTTAGGTATTTTCACGACGATATGAAGGGTTTTATTAATGCCAATCCGCCGCCAAAGCAATTATCCACACAAAAAATGTGGGGAGCTTTCTTGTTTGGAAAGTGGGTGGACAACGACAATCCATCTACAGCGGCTTTTTATGAAGAAAAGGCAATACGGGATAAAAATTGGTCAGTTAGTGCCAATATAGCTCCGTTAAGTGGTAAAGTTTCATGGGCAGATATAAATGAGTATGTGTACAACCCCTTATTGAGTCGGGGGGGATCTCTTAAAACTTTCACCACCCGTTATGGACTGGAACCTTCCCTTTATGATCAACTTTTCAAGTCGAACAAAAAACAACTTTTTTCGGAGTTGCGTTCATATGTCACCTATAATATTCTCATTCCCGTGGAAACACCAGTGGGACAAGAAAATCCTTATCCCGAAATGAAAGAGAAATTTAAAGCAATCATGGATATTGTGGGAAAACCCCAGCTGGATGATCATATTGTGGGAAAACCCCAGCTGGATGATGACATACAACAAGGAATTTATGAAGGTTTTTACGATAAAGATTATTTCATTAGAGAGCCTAATGGCAATTTATATTTTAAATTTCCCTTGATAACTCTCTATGGAAATAAAGATGGCGTAGATTCGTTGAATGCCAAGCTTGTATCCGGCGGCAACACAGAGGCACAAATTCAAGAGTTGTGGAAAGAGGCGCAAGCAAAGATTAAATTGACGCCCGCCGACCGTTACGCTGAATATGCAAAACGTCTTGGGGAAACTAACAGTTTTAAATTTTTTGCAGACAATCTCCAATATAGGCAGATTCTTTCTTTCGCTGCTATTATGGTCTCTGAACTGACCGAGCGAAAGTATCCCGAAATTTGCGTCCTTTTTAGAGGGACCCTTACCACGGTAATAAATGCATTGGCACTTCTTCTAAATCAAGCCAATCGGGGAGAAAATCCTGATTTTTATCAAGCAGATGCTTCTTCTGGAGGTCCTCCTTTAGATTTTGACTGGGGAGCCATAATTCTCAAACTTTTAATAACAATTTTGGCTAATGCTACAGATCCCACGTGGAAAACTCCTTGGTTTTTACCGGGACCCCTTACACCGTTTGGTATTATTGCTAAAATGATCCAAGTCGCCAAAGATGGTGCTGACTTTGACACTCCGGGTGGGACCGCAAATGCCATGGAAGACGCGAATAAGAAGATACAAGAATTGGTTGATCTCGATTGTACTGGCTTTAAAGGCGCGCTCGAGAAGCTTAATTTAGACCAGCTTGGAGCGAATGATGAGGAATAATACACCTGAAAAAAAGAATAAAACTACTTATAAAAAGGAAACAATTTTATGCCGATTGGTTTAGATGCAAAACTTCCATTACTCGTCGACGATGTTTATAGTTTTTATGGCTTAAATAAAACTGTCAAAGATAATGTCAAGCAAAACCTAAAAATGCTTCTATTCACCGCACCCGGCGAAAGAGTAATGCTTCCCGACTATGGAGTAGGGTTAAAAAATTATTTATTTGAAAACGATCCTGAGATATATATTATAGAAAAAATAAGAGAGCAAGTAAATGAGTTTTTAGCCGATAAAATAACTATAAAAAAGTTAGAAGTGAATCGGACCACACCAGCCCAGTCACTACGAGTGGGTCAGCCCCCGATGTACACCTTGAGTGTAAACTTGGTGTATGAAATAAACGGGTTGAATTTAGCAGATGCTCTAACTTTGCAAGAATCACAAATAGCATAGGGTATATAACGAATGGCAAAGAAAAAACCAGCAATAAACTACACAAGCAGGGAATTCTCTACAATCAAAACTGATTTGGTGAATTACGCAAGACAATATTATCCGGATAAATTTAGAGATTTTACAGCTAATTCTTTTGGCTCTTTGATGTTGGATAGTGTCGCTTATGTGGGTGATATCTTATCCTTTTATTTGGATTTTCAAGCTAATGAAAGCTTTTTATCTACCGCTGTGGATTATGATAATATTCTTAAACTTTCCAAACAATTTGGATATAAAGCTACGCTTTCTCCCTCGTCTTATGGTCTGCTTACATTTTTTATTTTAATTCCCGCCTCTAATGGCGCACCAGATTTTTCTTATGCTCCTATTCTCAAACAAGGAAGCAAATTTAAAACAGGGGGAGGTAATATCTTTACCCTCTTAGAAGATGTTAGCTTCAAAGATGAAAACGAATTAGAGGTTGTGGTGGGAAATGTTGATGCAACTACCGGCACTCCCGTCAATTATGCCGTTCGTGCGCGGGGACAAGCTGCCTCCGGAGAATTGGCAATACAAACAGTAGAGATGGGAGAGTATCAAAAATTTCAAAAAATTTCGGTGAGCGGAGAGAATATAACTGAAATAGTTTCGGTAATGGACTCCAGCGGAAATCCTTTCTATGAGGTAGACTATCTTACTCAAAATACCATTTATGTACCAGTAACAAATCGTGACAAAAACACCGATAAAGTTCCTAACATTCTTAAGCCAGTAGCAGTTCCGCGGCGTTTTATTGTAGAGCGCTCCCGAGACGAAGTATATTTACAATTTGGGTTTGGGAGCACCGAAGAAGACTTATCGGTGCTAGACCCCAGTCGGGTAATGCTTAAACAACACGGCAAGACCTATATTTCAGATGATTCTTTTGATCCGTCTACTTTGCTCAAATCTAAAACATTGGGCATTTCGCCGAGCAACACAGTCTTGACTATTGTGTATAGGGTGAATTCCTCGGAATCTACCAATGCCTCTATTGATACTATTCGCATCGTAGAAGATGCGGAATTTCACTTTGAAGCGGAAAATTCTCTTTTAGCCAATCAAGTCACGACCACGCGGGGCAGCTTAGAAGTTACCAACGAAGAGGCTTTTGTTGGGGACATTCCTTTCCCTTCCGCTGAAGAAATAAAACAACGTGCTTTCGGTAGTTACTCTATGCAAAATCGTATGGTTACCAAAGAGGACTTCATAGCGGCAGTTTACAATATGCCACCCAATTTTGGTTCTATAAAGAAAGTCAATGTGGCTCAAGATTCGGACTCTTTCAACCAACGCAATATAAATATGTATCTTATTTCGGAGGATCGGACGGGAGCGCTTATTCCCACTAACGGCACCATTAAGAAAAATTTAAAAACTTACCTTTCTCGTTATAAAATGATTAACGATACTATTGACATGTTTGATGCACACATCATAAATTTATCCATTCAGTTCAAAGTGGCAATATTCAATAATGCTAATAAATATAGTGCTTTACAGGCAGCAATCAATAGTGTAGTGGATTATTTTGACAATAGAAATGGGTATGATATTGGTGAGCCATTTTCATTGGGGGACATATATAGCGTTCTTAATAATGTTCCCGATGTCCTTGATGCTAAAGATGTCCTTGTTTCGCTGGAGACAGGAGGAAATTATGCTAATTCCAATTATAATATTGAAATTGCGACGAGCCAAGATGGTACACAAATATTTTGCCCTGCGGATTCCGTTTTTGAAGTTAAGTTTCCCAGCAGCGATATAAAAGGAATTATTGTATAATGGCGATAAAAAGATATTACGCTTCCAAAGACAACACCATTACAAATGCCTATAAAGCTAATTTAAGTACCCGCGGTGTTAGTGGAAACATGGGACAATCCGACATTTTAGAGGTATTTCATATCTACGGTCAGGTGAGTTCAAGCACAGGGTTATCTTCTGAAAATTGTAGAACGATTATTCAATTCGACACCAGTACTATTTCTAGTGATAGAACTGACGGGGTGATACCAGCTTCGGGAAGTGTAGAATTTTATTTAACCCTTTATAACGCGGCTCATACCCAAACTACTCCTAAAGATTTTATCTTGGTAGTGCACCCTGTTTCGCAATCGTGGGCAGAAGGCTTGGGATTGGATATGGAAAATTATACCGATTTAGATTCGTCTAACTGGTTAAGTTCTAGCGGAGCTACGAAATGGGTGGATAGCAACGGCAACATCCTCGAAGGAGGAAGTTATAAGACCGGTTCCGATGCCCATCCTAATGAATATCTTTTCAGTCAGTCGTTTAACAGTGGCTTTGAAAATCTTGAAGTTAATATAAGTCATTTGGTGGAAGATTGGATGAAGGGCGATATAGACAACAACGGCGTGGGTATTATGCTCACCAGTTCGGACGAAAATGCCACGGAATCTTACTATACGAAAATGTTTTTTGCGCGAGGCTCCCAATATTTCTTTAAAAGACCGATTATTGAGGCACGGTGGGACAGCAGCAAACAAGACAATCGGGGGGATTTTTATTTGAGTTCTTCGTTGGTGCCCGCGGGCGATAACTTAATGAAGCTGTATCTCTATAATGTTGTTCGTGGTCAACTCACAGACATCCCTGCGGTGGGAACAAACAAACTTCGTGTGAGTATATATAGCGGCACGCTTTATAATACAGCCCCTACGGGATCCAAGTTAAAATTTCCTTTGGGGGGAGGCACGGTCGCGAATGGAGATATAAACACCACGGCTTCTCACGTAGAAACAGGCATGTACTCTTGTTCGTTTGCATACGCTTCTTCCTCCATAACCACCATTTTTGATGTATGGCATTCAGGAGCGGTAGAATATCATACCGGCTCGAGCATTTCTGTACAGACGTTTGATAGTGAAGATTATAATCTCAACCCCACTTATGTGTCTAAAATTACCAACTTAAGGTCCATTTATTCTAACAAAGAAACAGCGAGATTTAGACTATATACACGCCAAAAAGATTGGAAACCAACTATTTACAATGTAGCATCTAATACAATTGAAACGTCGATTGTAGAGGACAGTTATTACAAAATAGTAAGAATTTCTGATGGGCTTAATGTTATACCGTATGGAACGGGATCTATCAACCACACTAGACTTTCTTATGATGTAAGTGGAAGTTATTTTGATTTAGATATGAACATGCTTGATACAGATACCGTATATGAAGTTATTTTTGTTTATTATCTGAATGGGAATTACGTAGAGCAGGCAGAAAAGTTCAGATTTAGAGTAGAGTAAACTATGGCGTTAAAAGATTTATTTAAACAGCATTCCTATCAATATTTGGGCTCCACTGCTCTCAATCAATTAACAGGAAATATAGAATCTGTTGATTATATTAAAGCGTATTTAAAAAACAAAAAGCGCTTTATCCCTTTAGTAGATTATTCCAACCCCGCCAATTTTGCGCGCTTTGGTTCGGCTGAAAAATATTATTATGATAGTATTACACGAATGTACACCACCTATCCCTATGATGGTTCTTTAAAAGAAAAAATACATTGGGAGCTTTCTTCGTCGCATTTAGATTTATATCTCTTAGAAAACGGATATCCACGCACTACAGGCTATGCTGTTTTTACCACAGCCAGCTTGACAGCTACCGCGACATCTACCAATTATGAGGCATGGGGATCTTATGGCGCTGCCGGAAGCGCCAGTTACGAATATGTTTCTTTCAATGGTGGTCCACATGCTGGAGTAGGAAGTGGAGTGTTTATTAATCCAGATACTGGTGAAGCCCAATATAAAGAGAAAGCAAATATCTGGGATAAATCTACAAATCGCGAATGTAATTTAAAAATTGGCGGTACCGATGGAAATACAGTAGAATTTTGGCTAAAAAAAGAAGCCTTTGATAGTACGGCAACTGAGAAAGAAGTAATATTTGATATCTTCACCACTTCCTCTATATCTTCGAGCGCGGATTATGGACGTCTAAGGGTTGAACTTACAGGCACCAAAGGTACTTTGGGTGTCGGCGCTTCTCCCTTTGCTGTAACCTATATGTCAGGAACAGCAGGCTTTGCTAATCAACTTATAGGAAACTCCATCACCACTGCTTCTATTGCTGACAACAACTGGCATCATTATGCTTTTAGATTTAAAAACACGGGAAGTAACGTTGGGGTGGACTTATTTGTAGATGGCATACACAATCATCATATTACAGCGGGCACCACTGTAAATTATGTAAGTGGGACGCTCGTCGGAACAATCGGCGCTCTTGCTACTCACCCCTCGGGCACTCAAACAGGTGGCGCAGGATTTACTCCACAGGCAACAATAGGCTGGGGTAAATTATCTGGCTCTATTGACGAATTTAGGTTTTGGAAAACGTGGCGAAATTCGGAACAAATTCAAACTCGTTGGTTTGATCAAGTGGGGGGAGGAACAAACACCGATGAATCCAACACTCATTTGGGAGTATATTACAAATTCAATGCCGGTATAACCCTCACTTCATCCATTGATTCGGTGGTTTTAGATTATTCGGGAAGAGTAAGTAATGGTTCATGGACGGGCTATAATACTGCATTTTCTCGCCAAACCGGCTCCGCGATAAATGATGCAAATGAAGTTATGACTAACTTTAGCGGCAGTGAGTTTAGAGATCCAATTATAAGAAAACATAATCCGGCTGTTCGCTCTTATTTGTTGTCTAAAAGAACTTCCGGAAGTGTGCATGATTACAACAACCAATCTAATATTTACTACAGCTTGCCTACATGGCTGCTGGAAGAACATGATGCCACTAATACAGCAGATGAAGGAATTATTAATAATTCTTTGTGGAACTTGACACAAATAATGAGTTCCTATTTTGATGATGTTGCTAATAAAATTCAATCTCTTCCTAAACTAGCCCAGACAGATTATATTACCGGCACGCTCAATCCGATTCCCTTTATGGATAGGATTTTAGAATCTAAAAACTTTGTCACTCCCGAAATTTTCTCGGCTCTTGATGCTTTAGAAATGTTTGAGAATCGCGATAGCAATACGTTGTATAACTCTAAAATCTATGATATTAAAAATCTTATATTAAAAAATGTTTACAACAATTTAACTTATATTAATAAATCTAAAGGTACCGAAAAGTCGTTTCGCAATCTAGTAAGGTGTTTTGGTATTGATGATCAAATTTATAAATTTAATGTATATGGTAATAATGTGGATTATATTTTACGCAACAATTATCGTTCGGTGGCAAAATCCTATAAATTTATTGATTTTAATGATGTAGATCACAAAGAAGCGACGATTTATCAATTTTCTAGCTCCACTAATGCCAACTCAACAGTTACATATCTATCCGCTAGTGAATATTTTAGTACTACGGAAGCTCAAGAAAGAAGTTTTCCTTTCACGGTTCAAGCGAATGTTTCTTTTCCCAAGAAACAAAACTCTTATGCCGATTATCGACTGGTAAATTCTCAAAATTCTCAAATTGAAAATTATTATTCATTGGCAACGACAGCTAGTCTCTTTGGTTTGCATACGGCAATTGCCGACGCCAACGGCGCCGTTCAATGGGCGACAAACGATTATGCTAATTTTGTGGTACAAGCGTGCCGCAAAGAACAATTCACCAATACTGCGCAGTTTCTCCTGACTGGTACGGGCGATTGGCTGTTGCCACGCCTTACCTCATCTTATTTTGAAGAAGTATATGATAATAAAAATTGGAGCTTCTTTGTCTCCCTTTATCCTACTAAATATCAAAATGCCAATTTAGTAATGGGAACCTCCGGAGCTTTAGGGGGATATACGGTAGAGTTTGCGGGAGTCCAAAGTGTTTTAGATCAAATCATTTCCCAATTTACGGTGACTGGTACTCTTACCCCAGGTGAGGCAAATAAGTTTATCGCCTCACCTAAACGGCTGTTTGTAGGAGCACACCGTCAAGATTTTACGGGAAGTACTCTTCAGACTACCGATGTCAAATTCAATAATCTGCGAGTATGGCAAAATAAATTATCCATGGAAGATTTGCAAAATTATTCTGCTAATCCCGCAAATTATGGCATTAAAAACCCGGCTCAAAATGCCTATCTTACTAAAACTACTTTGGACCACGTTTACGTGCCTAACCAGGAAACGCTCTTATTACATTGGGATTTTCAAAATGTTACAGGCTCCGATGCTTCTGGTGAGTTTGTTGTTGAGGATTTAACATCGGGCTCCGTCAATCAAAAACCTCGCTATGGTTGGCTTAATAATCTCAAAAAACAACAATATTTAGGTAAAGGTTATGGCTTTACTAATTCTTCGACCGCGATAGTGCTAGAAGATGAACTGGTAACTGCCACACCTAACCTTCCCGAAGTGATGGGCAGTGATGATATGATTAAAATCATGCAAAAAGATGATATTTATTTTACACGAGATACCCGTCCTATCTTTTTTGATTTGTTTGTGGAAAAAAGCCCTTACCAAACCATTTCCGAAGATATGATGAATTTTATTTCTACTGCGGTTGATTTTAATAATCTCATAGGACATGCAGTAGATCGATATCGCCCGGAATATAAACACCTTAATACATTACGACAATTATTCTTTGAAAGAATTGAAGATACTCCCAATATTGATAAATATATAGAATATTTCAAATGGTTTGATATTGCTATTGATGCCATGATACAAAAAATTGCTCCTATGTCATCCGGATTAGATGATAAACCTTTACGTACTATTATTGAATCACATATTTTAGAACGCAGTAAATATCAAAATAAATTCCCTTCATATGAATTTAAACAAACGGACCCCGAAGCACAACTTTTTGGTATAAATGCCCTTTCTTATAATTGGAAATTTGGGCATGCCCCCCAAGGAGCAGATTATAAAAATACTAAAAGTGTTGCTTTTAATGGAGTGACCGCTGAATCTCACTTAACGGTCACAGATAGCGATTCCTTAAGTTTTGGAGCAGATGGAACTGCGGGCAATGAGCCTTCTTTTGCAATTGCCGCATGGATAAAAATAACCGACAGTAATTATTTTTGGATTTTTACCAAGCAAGACAATAATCCTCCTTCTCCTCATGAATATAGCTTTTTTGTTGATGGGGATGGGGATGACAATAGATTGGTTTTCTATGTCTATGATCACGACGGAGCGGCAACCCCTGCAAATCAACCACGCATTGGTCGTCGGTCGGATGAGAGTTTTGCCTCGTATGAGGATGATTGGATTCATGTGGTCGCTACGTATGATGGTAGCAGAACTGATAGTGGAATTAAATTATTTTTAAATGGGACGGAAGTACCATCCTCAGCGGATAATTTTGGCGCCTATACCGCCATGCATAATGGTGACGCAGATGTTTCTATTGGGAGGCGCTACGGGGATAGCACCGGGTACGTTTCAGAAGGTTTTATGGATGAGGTCGTCCTTTTGGATGCGAATTTATCTTCCAATGACGTCGTTAGTCTTTACAATAAAGGTCGCGCCTTTGATATTAAAAACCTTTTTGCTCCCGCGCAAAATAATTTAGTTTCTTGGTGGCGCATGGGTGACGGCGCGACGGGTACCTCTCCCAACTACACTATTCCGGACCAAAACGGCTTGAATAATGCCACCATGTCTGGTTTTTTAGGAACGACCACGAGCGGAATAGTGAGTGATTGTGTACAAACCGTCCAAGTCGGTGATACCAATTGTTTATGGTGGAAGGAGAGAGCACCACGTACCAATATTAACATTAGTTCTAGTAACGCTAATATCAATGCTAATCGCCAATCAATCTTGAATATAATAAATACCCGCACCAGTGCTAGTGGACCCGCATTAAGTGGTAGTAATGGAACATATGAAGGTTCTACTTTTGCATTGCGTCGCCTTACAAAACCTTATAAAATTCGTGCTACAGAAGCTAGAGGATATCACGGCGGCACCAATTTTTCTAGAAATAAAAATTTAGATTTTAGTGAGCCTATTTTCCGCCAGTTTACAAGTGTGGCAACGGGATTGCAAGTCAACAAGAGTAGTATTCTTTCCGCTAGTGCGTGTGTGGATGAAAAAGCCTTAGATGATAAGCCCGAAGTAATCTTTACCATAATAGATGTGAATGATGGGGGCGAAGAAGGTGCCTCTACTGACTATGTAGGAGAACTAATTGCTCCTTATAATATTGTAAGTTCTAGTGTGGAAGATACTGAATTCACGGGGGTAAACATTGTCAACTTACATAATGACACATATGGATATGATAAAGATATTCCCCTTCAAGGACCTTTTACTCAAAAGTATGTAGGTGGCAAGCCGTATCGTCATACGTGGAATAACTTTGAAACCGCTGCCAATACTAAAGAAAATAGAGCGGAAGGGTGGCGTATTGACGATAGTACAACACGCATCATAACCAATGAACCCACACGTATTGACGCGAGCACCTACGATGCTACTTTACCGCGTTCTGTATTTTATCGCGAAGAAACCGCTAAACGCCCTGTAAATATTAGAAATATTCAACAAAAAACTGGCTCCGATGGTTATGATTATACGGTCATTGGTAACTACTCTCAGCCCAATGAAGTAGTGATGACGAATGGGCGTACTTTGAATAATAGATATTTAGCTGAAAGTGATGGTGATTTACATGATACTAATACCGAGAGCACTTATGTTTCCGGTGTTATAGACTTTGCGTTGCCCCGCCTGGACCTTACGGGCACCAATAAAAACATTATTGTTAATCGTTTTGCCTCCCCCGGAGATCCCGCTTCTATGGGAGAGGGGATGTATAATATAAGTTCTGGAGAATATAGTGTTTATAATGCACTGCCGTGGAGAAACCTTAACAATCGTATTGCTTTGAATGAAATCTATCGGGATCATGCTAAACAGTTTGGCTACTTTAGTGATGCCTTTTATTCTTCTAGTTGGGCAGAGGCTATACGTTCAGGAATTAAAGCGGCAGGTAGTTATCCCGCGACCAGCGGTTCTGTTAATGATGATTATTATTACAAAGCCGGGACTTATTTAGACGCCACAGCTTCGTATCAAAAGATTAATAGAAATACTAAGCCCCAACCTTTTCTTTCTAAATTTGATTTAAATGACACGTTTGCTAACTCCAAAATGTTGTATTACAATGGTTCTTCTTATAGTGCATCAATGGGCACTGCGGCTACGTGGAATGCCTTAATAGGAACAGGCGCAGATTCTACTCAACGTTATACTCTTTCGGCGTGGGTTTACGCTACCGCTTTAAATCATGCGGGAGGAAATAACTATCCACGCATTATGTCTTTTGGATATAACGATATTGAATGGTATGTCCAGGACGACGGAACCATACACTTTAAAGATAAATTTACTGATACTTTAGGTTGGTGGTATACTGCGGCAGGCGTTATCACTACGGATAAGTGGATTCATGTAGCCATTACTTATGATGCCACATCCCCCACTAATGATCCGAAACTTTATGTAAACGGAAAACAAGTAACGCTCACCGAATACCAAACCCCAGTGGGCACCAACTATGGAATAGTTTCTCAAGACTGTTGCATCGGCGCACGTGGCGGCGGTGGCGCCAGCCGTTTATGGGAAGGATATATAGATGAAATAAGCGTATGGAATGAAAAGCTTTCTGGGGCTCAAATAAAAGAAATTTATGAAGGATCGTCCAATTATATATATCGCGGAGGACCGGGTAATTTACTGGAACATTCTGCTGTAAGTAACTTAGTCTCATGGTGGAGAGTTGATGGATCCACCGGCACCACCCTTAATGATGATTCAAATTCATCCAATAATGGTACCTTGAGCAATTCTTCTATGATTGTGGATAATAATGGTGCGACAATTGCCAATCTCCAGCCGGTCATAACTTATCATGCTCATGTGGGACAAATCCATGATAATTGGTTTGTGCAGCACCAAATCCCCCAGACAGACATACAGTACGCATGGATCACTAGTAGTATTATTCATGGCTATACGGGGTCTGCTAAATTTGGTTTTGAAAAACCTGATTTTAGTAATGCTAGTTTGGCTTCTACTGATATAACATTTGCCACCGCGAGTAGTGTTGTTTTAACTTGGGATGGGGGTTTAGCGGATCCGTATTTTGGTGTAGATCAAAATGACAGTGATGAACTACTTGATGGGCTTTGGAATTTTGACTTTGTTGGTTTAAATTATTTTATACTTGATCCAGTATCATCTAGCCATAACATTCTAGGATTCAGCACCGGTTCACAATATACATTGGAAACACCTGTGGAGAGCTATGCTAATGGCGCGGCAGTAGTAAAAGCCGAAAATTTGGGTGGCGCTGTTAATTACTCCAATGGCGCCGGAAAAGCAGCGCTTTTAAATACATTACTAACTCATCGCCAAGGTCTCTATGGAGGTACCTTGTGGAAACAAGTGCGAAATGATCACAACCCCATTGTACGCGCTCATAGAAAAGAAAATAGATTGAGCTATTTACAAGTAGAGACTTTCTTTCAAGACAAGGGACAGTTTGCACGAGAGGTCATCACTTCGTCCATAGAGCCGATGATTACAAGCAAGTTTCACCCCTTGACTCATAAACTTGCAGTAAAAACTCAAATTGGCGCAGACGTTGATGAAAGTACCAAAACCCAAGCCACTCTCAACCACAGTTACCTTAATAAAGTATCTTACTTTACCGACCACTCTTCGGATGGTTACAACCTAAATTCGAAAATTTTAGATCCTAATCGTAATACCAAAACTGAACAGCAAACATTGGATGTTATAAATTATTATTTATATTCCGGCGATTTTACACAAGTTCCAGAGCTTAATCCCATTCACGAGTTGGTCTCTTATAGTTCCACCGAAACTGTTTTTCCAAAGGAACAATATACTTATCTTTCTAAAACGAGAGGTCGCGGGAATTATATTTGCCCCTTCTGGCGCGAAACCCACCCTGAGCGAGAAGTAAGTTATCTTACTAATTCCATGGGGTACAATATACCCGTCCAGAGTATTTGGGCGTTGGATGGACAATATCCTTATGACGCCGTGGCAGACACCGGAAGTTTGAGCGGCTCCGGGGAATTACAGAGCCCCAATTCTGTGTGGCTAGATTATTCCGGAAATATTAAACCTAGTCCTCTTTATTCGGTTCCTTTAAGTCAATCTATTGCAGGGGCTGAACGTTTACTTTCTTCAACTCCATGGGATGCGGGGCTTCAAAGCGGTCTTGATCCCTTCGCCAGTTCTTATGCGGTCTATGCTAATCAAATTAGACGAATGGGTAAGGATTATAGCATCCTTCCCGAATTTCGCATTTCAGAGTATGTGAGCGATTATATTGACAGTGGTTTTGACATTAATACTAAAAATTCCAATATTCATCCCGACGCGACTTTTCTAACTTTAACTGGAAGTGTTTTGGATAATACGGATCCGGCTTTTTATAAGGTTTATAATACTACGGATTTTCTCCAATTCTTTAATATTCGCAATGTAAAGAATGAGGGCGCCATCATTTCTAATGTTAAACTAAAATGTAAAGCTTTGATGAAATTCTTACCTTACGATGGGTTTTATCCGGCTCAACGAACAACCCAGTTATCAAATTTGTTTAGTGCTTCTTATTTGGTCCATGATAATATTGCGGATAGTTCTTTGGCGTCCGGTTCTCAGCGCGCCGGATTGATACCATTTTTTGCTCCCGGTATTATGTATAATTCTATCAAAGCGGGTCTCGGAATGGAGTTTAGGGTGCCCACCGGATCATATCACATAACCGCCTCCACAAATTCTAATCATAGGGGGGTGAAGTTTTATGACGCTGCCTTAAATAAAGTAGCGCGGCAAAGGTTTAAAGTATTTCCATTTGAGGCTATTTTAGATCCTAAAGCCTATGCTGGCAACACTACATGGAAAGATCTTTTTATACAAGACCCCTCATATACTGGAGATGAGTATTGCCTAGCTGAGTGTATTTCTGCAAACAACAAACCTGAAGAATATATGCTAGGTGCCAATAATTTTTTTGCAGAGACTATTAATTTTTTCTTACCGGGGGGGAGGCTCAATAGTGCTGTTTCACTCCCAGGAGGAAGCGCAGAATTTGGACAAAATGCTCAAAAAATGTTATCAACCTCAAAACCCGCCACTTACCAGATGAGAATTAGTATTTCGGATTCCCAAGTGGATGCCGACTTGACTTGGTGGACAGCCAATATCTCGAACTACCCTAGACAATATTTTAATTATAATAGCGCATCTGCTTTTGGACCCATGGTCTCTCTCAGCGCCACCGACGCCGGGGTCTACTCTTGGGCTCCCTGCTATATGAATCTGTATGCCTCTACTGCAACTCAACAAAATGAACCCATAGGGCTGTGTTATGTAGACTTGGAATTCAAGCCCGCAGACCCCGCTATAAGTGACGAATTCACACTAGATAATATTTTATCTAATCTAACGTCTTCCTATATTAATGGCAGCGGCTTTTTCTCAGTGCCCCAGCAAAAGCTGCCACACCTTACTTCGTCTATCAACATCACACAAGGAAGAATCCTTAAGACAGAATTCAATGCTCTATCGGGCGAGGCTATCACCGTATCGGACGCCCCAGAAGCGGGCGATGCCCTTAATGTTCTTATCGTGGAACCCAAATGGGAATGTCCTATGCTTAATTTTAAAAATGTGGCAGCAACTCGTTATGATAGGGCTACAACTCTCCCCCATATTGGTATGTGGCACCAGAAGGGAGAGTTGGAAGAAAACAACGGAGTATATTTTAGAGTAGGTGATGTCCCCAACGCAGGGGAGAACACCGGTTCTTTAGCCGATTTATTAGGATTTGATAAAACTAATGGAAAAGAACCCAAGCGCATTGGAAATATAGCCTCTAATAAAGAGATCAGCGAAGCGGTGGTAGCTATACCATTTCAAGTTATTAACAATACTAAGTCCACTTTTAAGATTTCCCGCGATGTTATTCATCAAGCCGAGCTAATGATTAAAGGACATGTTGCCGGTGATGGGGTCTTACCTGAAAACCCACTACCCGACCAAAGCATTGTGGATATGGTAAGAAAAATGCAACGCTATGTTGTTCCTCCTCATATGGATTTTGTAACATACAAAAACAATGTTCCAGGAAAACCCGGCATAGAACAAATCAAAGGTGGTCCTTTTGCTATGTACATCTTTGAGTTTACCCACACGCTTACACAACAAGATTTAGCCAATATCTGGCAAAATTTACCTCCTACTTCTATAGGAGCAGCACCTTATTATCATGAAAGTGATGAAGTAGAAATATCACATAAAGTTTTCAATTCCCAAACTCTCAATTTATTAAATGGGGAAGGCTTTTTGGACGAGAGTGAAGAGCAGGCTGTGTCGGGAGAAATACCTCCCACCATCCAATGGATGGTTTTTAAAGTAAAGAAACGAGCAGCAACTAATTACTATGACAAAACAAGCAATATCAATGACGGTGGAGAATATCAATTTAAATTTGCTAATCAGGATACAGGGTTTCCCGCTATCACTTATAACTGGCCATATGACTATTTTAGCATGGTTGAGTTAGCAAAACTAGATGCGGAAGTTACCATGTCACCAGTGGATGGAGTGGTTACAACTCCCCAGATAGATAAAGAAAAAGAGGGACAAGGAAGTACCGATATATGGACTGCACCCGGCGATGGTAAATTACCGGGATACTAAGGGCACCAAACAAAGGAAAGTGTTATAAAAAATGAATTTTTTAGACCCCAAAGAAAGAGTTTTAGATCTAGAGTTAACATCGTATGGGAGATATTTACTTTCGGTTGGTAAGTTTTCTCCTTCTCATTATGCTTTTTTTGATGATGACATCATTTATGACGCTACATATGCCGGAATTACTACCGAACATCAAAGTGAAACCGAGGAGCGAATTCAAGAAGAAACCCCGCGTTTAGGCGCTCAAACCGTATTTTCTGCACGGGAAGTAGCAGTTTTTAGTTCCTCGCCTAATGTAATCAATGATTTGATTATAGGACAGGATATAGAAAATCTTCGCGAAGTTGATAAACAAAAATTAGAGCAACGAGTGAGAGTACAAGAGCAGCCCGATAATGCTGAAGTATTGCAGCAGCCCATTGGAAACTCCAACCCAGCTTATGATAAAAACCCAGCATGGTTGGCAACTTTCCTCAAAGCTCCTTTGAGTTCTTCGGCTCCTTATCAAACCATTAGTAGTTCCTTGGGAATATTATACAAAAATATCCCCCAGTTGAATGTAAATATTGAATACCAAATTTATCGTAATAGCGCTAAATATAATTTTGCCTTAGATCCTAAAAGTAGAGATGAAGTATTTGATATAGAACCACGCGAAGATGTTTATAATTTACTTCCCGATGCGCCCGGAAATAATGAAATATTGGCTAATATAAAATTTGAAACCAACAGTTCTATTGTTATTCAAAAAGACCGGTTAGTGCTTCGTCTTGAAGAGGCTAACACTTTTTATCAAAAAGAAAATTTTGAGATAGAACTTTATGAAATTGAAGAAGTTGGGAACGTCGAGAACCTTTTGCCTTTGAAATTTTATGATAATCAAAATAAGCTTTTTGATGACAAAATAAATGGAACTATAGAAAAACAAACCGCAGAACAATATTTTAGTTTTCTGGTAGATGGGGAAATTTTACCGGAAAATATTTGCCCTCTTATTCGTGAAGACAAAACACCACAATTTTTCCAACGACGTATGTATGATTGTGAAGATCTTCACGAAGAGTTTACTTTTGAAAATATTTATCAACAAAATAACGACACAGAGGATTTCTGCCCATGATCTCTATACAAAGCTTGAACGATAATCTTCTTCCTAATGTTTACGTTAAGAGAGTGACGCTGGATAGTCAAATGACGAGTGCGGTTGCCAAGGCGCCCAAAGGCGGCGCGGGATATTATGACCCGAATAGTCCTAGCTACCAAACTGTAACTCCTAGTAATTACTCTACCTCCCGCTTGGTACTGTCGATGAAGTTTTTAGAAGACGATAGTTTTAGAAACGATCTTATGGAGTTGCTTATGGCAGAATTGAGTGACGATATTAATATTTATATTCATCAAGTCACTTCTCAACAAGGTTATGAGCTTCTTACCAAACCTTCTAATCGATCTGAACTCTTAGGAAAGGCAAGTGAGAACCATCCTTCTATAACCACAAAAGTAATTAATTTTAAAAATATACCCAGCTTTATGAGGGTTTTTGACAGCGACCCCACAACAGACGATATTCGTCCCGATGTGTATCGTTTTCCTGAACAATATTTAGATGATGGAAGAAAATTAGCAGAAGCTATCGCCGACCTCAGTTTTGATTTTCCCAATGACACAGACTTTTTAGGATATGTTATTGTGGTAGGAGCTATGAATGATGACCTGCGGGTACCGTTAGATGAACCTCTCATTGGGAAGGTTAGTGGAGAGATCGTTATTATGCAAGGGGTCTTACAGACTGAAGCTTTAGCTTTTGTTATTGCTCCTTATTCTTCTAATCAAAATATTTCTGCTTTATCTCAATTTGGAAAACCGGGAGATATATGGTGCGGGGGGGTACATATGCACAAAAATCGCTTTATGGCGGGCGATGTGCATGGACCAAAACCCCATCCGTATTTGGATTATCGTATCGTGCCCAATCGCCGCTTCGTGGACAATCGGGTAGGGAACAAAGTATCAAAAAAAGTTATAAACATAACCAAAACACTAGAAAAACTTACCTCTATTACAAGTAGATATCGCAATAGCTCGGTTAATTTATTAGACTTTGAGAGTTATAAAAAAACTCCTCCTATAACCGAGATATTCCTGTCGCAAGATAAGGAGTGGAATATAAATGGCTTTTTTGGGGTGGACAAAAAGAATTTAGTTAAAAATTCTTCAGCAATGCCTTTTTTGCTTGAAAATGCTGCCAAAGTAGCGCCTGACACCCTTGAACAGATGCTCCGCGCCGCGGAATTAAAATTATTAACCATTCATGAAGATAATAAACTTTTAGGCACCTTAGAGGGAAATAAAAACTCGAATGTGATTTACAATGAAGACGATCCCCCGGCAGGTTTAGCGGCGCTTCCTTCTACTGCACAGGCTCAAGCCACGCAAGCCTTTCAAGCCAAAGACGCGAATACTCGACAAGTGCCTTATTTTTATGTAAGTCGCAAAGATATTACTTATGCAACCAACGGGGAAGGAATAGAAAGCTATTGCTTTAAGAAAAAAAATCATTCTTTGACAGAGAAAACATATAAAATAAAAGTTTCTTATAGCGACCCTACGGTCTCTTATGCTCAGGGGGTTTTAACCACGGTCAAAGCCGCCTTCCAAGATATGCAAAAATTTGTAACTTGGCTCCAAAAAAGTCGCGCCAATTCTTTCGGTAAGACAACCAGCGCTATTGATCCCGGCACCGAACAGATTAAAGATTGGGCAATATCTCAAATTAAAGCAGGCGGTCAGGCTCCGGTTTCTTTTCGCGCTTATTTTTTAGGGACAGGCAATACAGTACTTGTTCCCAGGGGGGTATTCAATCTTCTTGGTCCTGAAAGTTCCTTTTTTCTGTACTTTTATTCCCCCGATATCTCACGCAAAGAAATGATAAACTATATTTGTAATTTGTGTAATATAAACACTACTACCATTTCTTCGCTACTTGTTTTAGAAAGCTTTTTGAAAAATGCAGTCAATCAAATTGAAAGTGACTTAAGAAGTGTAGGAAAAGGCGGAATTTCAGGTGGGGGTACCGGATCAGACAATCAATACGGCACCGCCAAGGGAAAAGGAAATGTGTATTCATCTAAGCCTCCCGCGGTGATAGAAGCAGAAAAACAAGCTAAAATAAAAGTAGAGGATCATGGCTATGATTTTACTGCGTTTATGCAACGTAACACTCAGAAATTTCCAGCTATCAATAAAAACAATTATAGAGCAGGTTGTCTTCAAGTTTTATATCAACTAGTTCCCGAAGGAAACAAAAATCCGGGGACTCTTTCGATGGGTTTCAAACCCAAAGGACTCAATACCCAACTGGTAAGTGATAGTGTTTATTCTTATCTTAGTCTTCCCATTGCGAATTTAAAATCGTGTGTGCTTCTTCCCCCAACAGTAATGAGCAATCAAGTTTTGGCTTCAAATTCAATGGCGACAATTACTTTAGAAAATCTTTTCATGACCATTCTCAAGTTCAATAAATTATTATGGGATAATAAATCTAAAGGCACCTCCACTGCAATAAGCGAACGCCAGATCTATAGGGAAAATCTAGATCTTTTATTGGCACAAAGCCATGCAGCTAGCCTTCCGGAAGTTGCCATGATAAAGGATGTGAGCAAAACTCCTCCTGCAAAAACTTCATCCAAAAAGAAAAAGGATAGCGGTTGGGGAACAGGAGTGGGAGGAATAAATCCCGTACCACAGCCTTTCAAGACGGGAGGCAGCGGGGAAATTGATATTTATTCTTCCCCGGCTTCATCTTTTAACTATGAAGCCACCTATTCTAAACAACAAAATCAAAATTTTCTTTTAGCTAGTATTGCGAATAAATTTGCCTTGGGGGGTTCCCACCGTTGGATATGCCCTATGGGAACGGCTAACTTTACACCTTTTCCTCCTCAACCCCAAACACTCCAAGGGTTTGCACCCATAAACACCGAAAATCAATCTACTGAATCGACAGCTGCAGGACCTTGGTTCGGGGTTGCGCTTGGAAATATCACGTACAAATCCCTAAATAAACATACTACGGACGCTGCACAATTTGTACAAGTTCATTCGGGTCGCTTTCCCCCTTTACAAGTCACAAGCTTGTCGTTAGATACAGGAATGGGTCCTACATTGGAAATCTTTAAGGATTTTACAACGGGAAATCAAATTTATATCAATAACAATGTTATTAACCCTCTTCTGCTCTGTTATTATTGGTTTATCCATCAAAACATTGTAAAAGTGGAATATTTAAATGGGTATGAGATTACAACGGATGATGTTAGTGTGCTCAATCCTGATGATCCCTATGGAGAAGGAAATATTCAGCAAGTGCAGACGAGAAATGTGGGTGATGCCAAATGGTCTATTTTAACCGCAGATGTTTTAAATAAGCCCGGTGCCTCGCGACTTTTATGTAAAATTACACGCTATGAATATCCGCACTATATTGATAAACACTTATTAAAAGAATTAAATTTACCTTTAATAAATAATTATTTTATATTAGAGGGGGAAACTGCTGACTTCACAACCATTCCACCCCTCATTTTGGGTGAAGGGCTTATATAAAAAAGATGAAAATAGAAGACTTCATAACAACTAAGTATAATATTTTGCTTTCTCAACTTAAGATTAAGCCTGATGAGGGTGCTTCTCCCTATGGTTCTTTTGCTTCCGAGCAGGGACTTGTAGAGGCAGACTACAATGAGGAAATGGCGACCGGCTACATTCCCTCTGCATATAATGAAACTCCTGCTGCCGATCCTACACAAGATCGCCCTACGGGAATGTCCACAACCCAAGGAAACAGACCCGCAGGAGACACCCGCAGCGCAGCCCGATCCTCTTCCCCAGCTACGGGACAAAAGAAAGGCTATGATGCAACGGGCAAAAAGAAAACCAAAAAGAAAGGCAAAGTTAATATGCCCGCGGGCATCCCCGGTGGCAGCACAGGGGGGCTTTATTAAAATATGTCTAAACAAAGTACCGTAACTGAAGGAATATATCAGGGCAATTATCAAAATTATCTTTACCTCTTTAATGATTATGAATCGGTCAAAATCACAGGTCCTTTAAAAGAAGGTAAGGGTTCTCAAGTGGAAGGAAGTATTGTTCCCCTGGATGTGGGATACACCCTTGAAGGCTTGGCGGGTCTCCTAAAGGGTGGCGAAGACACCCAATATCAGCATTTTGCGACTGGAACAACCTTTTTCCCCTTTGCCCAATATGCCCAAGAAAAAGGCGCGGAAGAGGTGCTCGTGGGAGAGACTTGGGAAAACACCATGCGCACTCCCCCCATCCCAGTTGTCAAAAAAACCAACGATCCTCTTTGCCGACCCTTTAGTTTTCATGGCTTTAGTGTGGAGTTAGATGAAGAAGTCAACGCTGGGAAAAAACAACACTTTGTGCATGACGTGACTATGCCAAACGGGTGGTATTTTAAAATACCGCCGTCTATAACATATGCAGGCACAGGCGTTGCTCCTCCTGCAAGACCAAAACATATTCCGAAGAGCCTTCGAATTATAGCGCCCACTCAGACTGAACGAGAAAACTACACATTGCTTCCTCCCAACCCTCCCCTAAGAGATCCCGAAGCGTCAGACATTTTCTTTTATCAAGATCTGGTCTTTGGTACTCCTATAGCTGAATTATCGACTGATAATGTTGATGCAGCAGCCATCATATTAGGACAATCGTTTGAGTGGATGTTTACCAGTTTGGAATACATGAGCGGTTTGGAAACAATGAAAAACAATGCTTGTGAGGTGGGAGTTCCTTATGATTTTGAAACAGTTTTAATGGACGACCTAAAAAATAAAAATATGGGTATAAAATTTATGCAACCTGTATATGAGAAAATTTATAATTATTATGACCCTCAATACAACCCCATGGCATATGCAATAGCTGAAGAAATTTCGGATGAAAAAGCACTTCCAAGTATCTATGATTTTCTCTACCTCCCAGATAACGATTATTTGCGTAGCTTTTTGTTGTTTCAAGGAATGACAGAAGAGGAACTAACCTTGGGAAACCTTAATCAATATTTAGATAATTTTTCTAAGTACTACGAAAAATTTATAGGCGAACCAGAAGAGGCAGCAGTTGGAATGACTTTTGAACAAGCCATTGCCTCGTTTACCACCCCCGCCAGTCTTCTATACGGCACTAATACTCATATATCTGAATTGGTAAACAACTACCAGCCGAAATTTTTGGAAATGGGGGTGACGTTAACACAGCCAACACAAAAAGAAATATTTATTGATAGTTTGAAATCGATTGCCACCGACGATGAGTCTTTAGCTATGTTAAAAACAGAAAAGCCCATATGGATCAATCAATCTAAACAAGGGATCTATTTTTCCGAAAAATCTATGGACATCTTCAACCAAACCATAGATAAAGATGGATTGTTTCCTCAATTGATCAAAATAAACATTCCCACTGAGAAGCGCGGACCTCTTACTAAACTTTTTTCTAAAAGAAATTTACTGGATAATCTAAATGGTTATGCCGCCTCCCAGGTCGTCTCGCAAGTGCCCAACCAAAGCACGTATAGCAATTATTATGGTGCAGTTATAAATGGGAAAAATTCTACTAATTTTAATTCTCTATTTGATACCAAATTTAAGAGCTTTAGAATTTATTTTGAAAACTGGAAAGCGCTTTCGTTGGATGATATTATGGGACTTACGGTGTCGTCGGATATTATCGCGCCCTACGACAACCCCGCTTACACTGACAAGCCGGTCACGACCGATGCAGTGACAACAACAGGAATGAACCTTACCCAAACAGCCACAGACACAGCACAGGAAATAGGAACATTTTTTCAAGATCAGGAAATTGAAACTTCATGGGTAAGGAGACAGATTGATGATTTTGTGGAAAAAGTTATTACTCCTGAGGGAATTCAAATCGATGGGGAACAAGTACAGCTAGTTTATACTTGGTTTACAGATGCAACCATTTCAAAAGACATCTTCGGGACTGAGACCACGACTAAGTTATATGAATATGAAGAAGGCAAGGTCCTTGTTCCTCCCGGCACAGGCGCAAAATTAAAAATATTTGCTAAATGTATGGATACTAGCAGTGAATGGTGCCAGGGCGCCAATGAGTCATCACTATTGGACTTTATTCCCGATTCAGTTGATTATGAAGCTGAAACTATTTTTGATAAAGATCCCGAAGTTAATGTGGGTAGCTTTTCTACGGGAAGCGTTGACTATCTCGTCGCAAAAAATCGCGGCTTCGGGTTAGTGAATAACACTATTGAGACTGTTGATTGGACGCAGGAAGCATATGATGAAGAGTTAGCCAAAATGGAAAAATTCCAAATGATGTATGAAATGAAAAATGCCCTTCCTAAAGATTTTGTAGTAACTATCCCACCGGAAACGGTGAATGCTGTAAAAGGAATAGATAAAGCTTTTGAAGGATTTTTTAGAGAAAGTTATGCGAGTGATGTATATATAGATGATTTTCTCACACAGCCCTTTAAAAGCGTGGTGGTTTATAACGATAAAAAGACTCTATTATCAGATAATAGTAGTTTGCAAGCGCTTATTAGCAAGCTTCAAACGTTGGCATTCAAAAAAGAACTGAAAAAGCTTTTCCTACATGAAAACCTCTTAAGGACTGCTGCCGATATTCAAAATAGTAAGCTAGCCCATCAAGAAACTCTCATGTATGAAATTGCTAAATATGAAGTGGATTCTCAAGGTACTCAGACATTTATTCAAAGTTTTTTCTTACCTTCCGTTGAGCAAGAGATGTTGTCTTATTATGATACACAGGTAATACCCGAAAAAGATTATTTCTATAAAATTTTTACTCATAAGATAATTGTCGGAACGGAATACTCACCAGTTCGCAGCAATATTGAGCAAGGAGATCACCCCATCGAGTTTGTCGCTGCGAGTACGGTAGGAGATCCAGCAGTACCAGAAAATTTTTATTGTAACTTACGATATAAGATTTCCCCTTATTTTGAGATTGTAAGGCTACCTTTTTATAATCAAGAGGTAGTAAACATAAAGCAAGATAAGTTAAATTACTCACGGGTGGAAGATAGCCCTCCACTACCTCCACAAGTTCAGGTGGTTCCTTTTAGAAATATTAACAATAAAATTATGTTTCTATTCAATAATTCTATAGGAAGCGTAGAAGAGTATCCCCAAATCGTCTTTGAACAAGAAAAAATGTTTTTTGAAAATGTTGCCCTCTCGCAAGATAAATTACCAGGGCAAAAACTTCTCTTCAAATCTGACGATTCTCTCGGCAAATTTCAAATTTATAGAATGGAGTCGCTCCCTGAATCTTATATTACCGCTCCCGAAGCAACTAATTTTGCCGTTATTACCGTCGACAATGGCACCAACGCAAAAGACACGTCGCATATTGAAACTATTGTACCCAATAAAGAATATTATTTTTTCTTTAGATTTGTGGATATGCATGATAAAATTTCCAACCCCACTACAGTTTATAAAATAAAGATGGTAGCACACCGAGATATAACCCCTTATCTTACTATGGAAACGGTAGATATAAACCAAAAACAAAAAGATAAATATGAGGAAAATTTTTCTCCTATTAAAAAATTACAAAAATACTTATATATAGAACCAAGTGTGGTTCAAAACACTGTAACTACTCCCTCTATTGAGGATTTTGAGGAGGCTGTAGGAAGTTATTTGAAAGAACCCGTTTTCCTGGGGGATCCCAAAGGAGATGCAGTCTTTGGTAAGAAATTTAAACTTAGAATAACTTCTAAGCAAACAGGAAGAAAAATGGATATTAATTTAACAATTAAAGAACCGGAAACAACATATAACGACACCTAAATAGTTGAATATACTATTTATATACAAAGGAGAGAATTAGATGGCTTTTTTAGACAATTCTGGAGATATTATTTTAGATGCGGTATTGACCGACACGGGACGAATGCGCCTAGCAAAAGGGGATGGCTCGTTTAAAATTTCTAAATATGCATTTGGAGATGATGAGATAGATTATAGTTCTTATAATGGAAATAATTCTAGTGGATCGGCTTATTACGATCTAGAGATCTTACAAACCCCGATTTTAGAAGCATTTACCAACAATTCCGCTAACATGAAATCTAAACTAGTCAGTCTCACTAACAACAATCTTCTTTATCTTCCGGTTATTCAACTGAATGAAGGAACTTATGGAGGAGCAAATTTTAAACCCGCACCATCGGATCAATATGCGGCATCGGGATCCCATGTATTGATGGTAGATCAAGACACGCAAGATGCTCTCTTGGGGGTCGGCTTGCCTGGTACTAGCTGGGACGACACACCTGCACTTATTCAGGCAAACACCGAAGGGTTCATGAATGGCGCCATCCCCACGACAGATGGAAATATGATTCGTGCAGATCAGGGACTCAACACTACTGAAGTTTCCCCCGCTTTAATTCTAGATCCCGAGTTAGTAGAAACTCAATATATTGTGGAAATGGACTCTCGCTTTTGCAAGCCTTATGACAAAGCAGCATCGGGCACACCCGTAGCACAGCCTTCATTTATTGATGACGATTTGTTAGCCACTTACTATTTCACTAGTAACGTAGGGTCATATGTACAAAACTCAATATCAGGCAAACTCAAGGATGCAAGTGTCAAGCAAAATAATGAAACCATTCAAGGTCCCCGTGGAACTAATATTCGCTTTGGACTTCTCGCCTCCACAGATGTGGTAACTAGTGATTATTTGTTTACCACTTTGGGAAATGAACTTCCAGCAACCTCGGATCGTACATTTTATTATATAGATACAATGATACGTATCACGGGGGTAACCACAGGGTACCGTTTGGATGTACCTTTACGATTACTAAAAATAAAACAAGGCTCATGATATAAACATAAAGGATAAAAAAAATGGCTAATACGTTCAAAACTTTTCTAAACAATGATATTGCAAGTGCGCGCACCCTCTTGCATGAGGCAATCCCCATCACAGGGACAATTGTGTCGGGTACCTATGAAGTCAGCAAGACAACGGCGGCGCCTAATATTAAAACTTTTGCGCATGGAATGTTTGAATCTGTATATGATTATCCTTATCTGAGTTCATCAGCCAATCATATTTTTGATCTAACAGCAGGGTATTCAGCAAAGAGTGGATTATCCGCGTCTAGCAACACTCAAAATGCGAAGAAAATAAATGTCTATAATCAAATGGCACAAGTGTTGGTGGGGTATGATGTGACCGGAGCTATTGACCTTTTTGATAAGGATGGGGACGTAACAGCGGGCGGTACAAAAATGAAAGAATGTTTTTTCGTCAACTTTGCTAGGCTTCTAACAAAAGATGAAATCAAGAAAGATTCTTTTAGGCTTGAATTATATACTACTGCCAGTGGAGTAAATTTGGGCACCCGGCGAGCGGGTCGTAAAACATTAGGTGATTATGGTGCCGCAACAAGCTATAAAGTCAACTCCCCTACTGGAGAATATGGACTTCTTTATACTGCCTCGGCAGACCCTAAAGGAGAAATTGTAGGTCACGTATATTATCAAGCAGGTATTGCAGTACTCACTGCATCAATTTTTAGTGGCGCCTTTGGCGATCCTAATGGACCGGCTAGTGGTACCTATTCTCCCGAGCATAGCCCTTTGGCACGCCAAGTCAACAACCAACTAACTGGCTCAACGATAACAGAATTATCAAATGGTTTTCGTTTTACGATGGATAATGTAGAATATAACAATACCACGGAACTTAATTCAACCATTTATTTCTGTCGAGCAAATACCCAAGATTATAATTACAGCTCTAATCCCACATATTTAACTGCCAGTAAAATTAGAGTTAAAAATGACAATCCCAAAGCTGAGCCTGTTTCTTATATTACCACAGTAGGGTTGTATTCGGCGGATAATGAACTTTTAGCAGTTGCTAAACTTTCGGAGCCATTGAAGAAATCTCCATCTAACGAATTGACATTGAGAGTAAGACTCGATTATTAAAAAAAATGCCTTTTTACAAGTTCAAACCAAAAGATATCTTAATCAATCGCATTAAAACGTATGCGGATAATACTTTTTTTATTAATAATAAAAACGTTTATTACAATAATAGAAACCAGATTGCAGGAGCTTTTACTGATAATGTAGGCAATATTCCTACTGGTTCTATAAGTCTTTATGAGTTAAATGTGGATAGAGATTTTTCTAAAAACACTTATGATCCGGATACCAATACTGGTGTAAAAGCCAAAATATTTCCTTTTATTACTAAAAACTCTTCACTCAATTCTTTTGGTACTACTTCCACTAATTCTTTTAACCAGTTTCAATATGGAGATATAATCACCGGAAGTTATCCACTCTCTTCGTCGATGATTAGATCATCTTCAATTGCCTCCGCTCCCCGTAAAGAGATAAAAGCATTACAAAATATTTTAAACGATTATAAACCTCTCAGCCCTCATTATGCTTATTCTTCTTCTCTGGGAAACAAAGCCACTCAGGCTCTTACTCTTATAAGTATCCCGAGTATATTCTATGGAAGTGGTATTAAGAAAAATTCCCTTAAATTGAGTTTTTATATTTCGGGAACTCTGGTGGCAACTTGTGAAGACGTCAAACAAAATGGAGAATTAGTGCAAACTAGTGGGAGTGCTTATGCTCAAACCAATGGTTCGGGATCGACGGCAGGTGTGGCTCTTTATAGCGAAGGGTTTATTATATTGACCGGAAGTTGGAATTTAACTGAGGAAACTTGGCAATTAGGTGATGCATCAGCTACTCAAGCCACATGGAAAGATTTCGCAGTGGGAGCGCACTATGGGGAAACCCCAGTAACACCTTCAGCAAGTTTTTCTTTAAATTTTAAAGGAACAAATTATATTAATACTATAACGATGTTTGCCGATGCTCCAAAAGGTAAACTCAATTACTCAGCCAATCCTACCTTTGTGACGTATGGCAGCACGGGCAAAACGACGACCAATACTGGTAGTTTAGGATATTTTGAAAACGCCTATAGTCCTCTTAAAAACACTATAAGCTCTTCTTTTTATGATTATAAAGCGGATTTTAAAAGGCAAACATTTATAAGTAAAATAGGCATATATGATAAAGATAAAAATCTTATTGCTGTCGCTAACCTTGCGAAGCCTATAAAAAAATTGGAAGAACGCGACTTCACCTTTAAACTAAAACTAGATATTTAAGGAAACACAAACAAATGATTTTAGGATTAGATGTAAGCACCAGCATAACTGGTTATTGTATTCTTGATGGAACCGGCGAGATTATACGTAGCGACGCTTGGGACATGAGAAATAAAAAATATTTTTCTTCTATGTTTCGCAAGGCTGAGTATATAAAAGAAGCCATATTTGATATGAAAGTTCAATATCCCATTCAAAAAGTTTTTATTGAAAAACCTTTTATGTTTTTTGGCTCTGGAGGATCAACGGCAAAAACTATGGCTACCTTACAACGATTCAATGGTATGGTTTCATGGATTTGTTATGACGCCTATAAAATAACTCCGGAATATTTTACCGCCCAGCAGGCTCGAAAGCTTAATGAAATTAATATTTCGCGAGGATCTAATACGAAAAAAGAAATATTGAATTGGGTGATGGAAAGGTATACAGATTTCAAGGTAGAATATACCCCCAAAGGTAATCCCAAGCCTAAATACTTTGACATTGCTGATGCTATCGTGGTAGCCAACGCGGGTATTAGATGAATTGGAAAGATGGCGCCAACAACGATACAACCCTCTATGAAATACTTCAAAAAATTAAATCTCATCATCAAAACGCTGGACAAGTTTTTGTAGGAACCGACTCCCTCATTCACTCGGGAAAATGTACTTTTGCGACGACCATTGTGTTGTTGGGCGCAACGGGTCAAAGAGGAGGGCTTTACTTTTATAAAAAAGAAAAATATAATGAGCCTACAAGGTTTTACACAAGGATACTAAAAGAAGTAGAAAAATCTATAAATATTGCCATGAGTATTACTGAGATGTGTCCTAATATCAATTTAGAAATCCATATAGATGTTTCTCCGGAAGACGGGAATGAAAAGACGTCTCGTATGGCTAAAATGTTATTGGGGTATGCCAAAGGCTCAGGATTTAAATGTAAAGTCAAACCCAACGCTTTTGCTGCTTCATCAGTAGCCGATAAACATACCAAATGAACACACCAAACAAAGAACATATATTACAAGCCATCTTGGGAGATCCCTATTCGTCCAGAGATGAGCTTTTATTCTATTGTCCCTTTTGCAAACATCATAAAAAAAAGCTTTCTATAAATTTAGAAAAGTTAGTTTTCAAATGCTGGGTTTGCGACACGAAAGGGGGCGCCGCCTATTTGGTAAAGCGTTTCGGAACCACCGAGGATAGACACCAGTGGGAACTTCTAACTCAAGAAATAGACATGTCTTCGGGTGAAAACATGTTTGAGGTAGAGGAAACTACGACTCCTCAAGTTATTGAACTTCCTAAAGAATATTTTTGTTTGGCGCGCAAAGACCTACCCTACTCAGCTAGAGAACCCCTGGCGTATCTATGGAGT
>CETC01029222.1_pt1 | contig 93792 bp, 74 predicted proteins | sample 326911 | NCBI WGS metagenome assembly CETC01 (sample SAMEA2622694, study PRJEB7988) | marine metagenome | isolation source: saline water (ENVO:00002010), including | reverse complement strand
TCCGAGCATCCCAAAATTATCCATGGCGCCGCCGTTCCAATAAGAAAATCCTGCTTTTATTTTAATCTGTTTTGAGGCCCAACCGTATTGCATCACCCAAGGATTAGAACCCTTTGCGGAAACCATCGAACAGCGGAGCCAATATTCCAAATCCTTTAAATCTGGTTTTCCACGTTTTCTCATGTACTGAGTTAGATTCCATGTGGAAAGAAAATTAGTAATACATGCTTCAGAGCCGGCCCTTTTTGTCTGTTTGGGCAAATCTTTCACTGTAAGGTTCGCGTTATAGGCAACCCTATTTAAAAATATATCTCGTTCTCTGTCTTCTAATTCATTGGTCCATTCGGCCATGTCTCTACCTCACATATTTTAATACAAGCGATAAAGGATGCGGGATCTTAAGAACAGTTCCCGGCTCGATGTTTGTTTCGCACGAAATTTGATTATATTGGGCAATAACCCACCATAAACGATGATCGTCATATTCCTTTTGAGCTATCCTATATAGACGATCAAACGGCTTCCATGTGTAAGTTTCTATAGTCAAGGAGCGCTTTTCCTCAACAGTGGGAAAAACCAACATTGGCGTTCTGTACTGGACAATCGATTTGACATCCCTTTGTTCAAATTTTTTTTTATATTGTTCACTCTTATTTGTTGCTTTTGTTCTATTATTATATCTAGACATATTTCATACCTCAAAAAGGAAAGTTCTTTCCACCAATCCATTTTCCATCAGAAGAGTATCCTAAATTTGTTTGGTGCAAAACATTAAAATTAAGACTAAGGCTAAACACTTTTGGGTACATTTGTTTCGGCTTATCATCGGAAAAAAAATATCCCATCTCCAAAACAGGCTTAAAATTAAAATTATCTATAAAACCCAGTTGCCCCTCTTTGCCGTGAGATCTTAATAAATTAGAATACCTTATCTTGATTAAAGGAGGTTTTGAGAGAGTTTGAGTGTGCGCGGATGTTGTTAATGTTGCGCCCAATACGGCTTCTGCATCCTCCTCTGATGGCTTAGCTGCATCTTCTGCTTTCTTCTCAGCAGTTGTGTCTTCGGTTGAAGTTTGAACTTTTGTAGTATAAGCAGGGTACAACATCCTAGTCAAATGGCCAATCTTTTCCATGTTGCTTTTAGCCTCGGCGATGTTATGAGCCGGGACATCCCATGCGAGAGTCAAAACCCTTTTTGTATTTTTAAAGGACGCTATTGGATCCATTCTTCCGAAAACATCTTCCGTATTCCAAGTTGACGCAAAAGATTCACTAAAATCTGTTAAAAATGCATTAAACAAAAGTGTTTTTTTTGCCGAAATCAAAGATTGAAATTCTAATTGAGCACCTGTGCACTCCACATACTGATCCACTAGTAAATTTGAAGTAGGTACGGGCACTATCCAGCCCTCCCGTGTTTGTGAACGGCTTTTACAACTTTTGTTGCAAATTGTTCATCTCCAATTTGCAATTCAAATTCGTATTTCCCTTCGTTGGCGCTCTTTCTAATTTGATTTGCAATTATTTTTCCTATCTTTTCTGCATTAAGAGTTTCAGAGGAACGGCTTGATGTCAAGCTTCTTGAGGCGTTTGCTGACATCGATGTTGATGCTTTGGTAACCAATGAGGTGACTCTTGCTCCAGATCTCACCTGAGACAAGTCAGATAAATTTTCCAATGTAGAGGTTATTTGGAGCCTTCGATCTCCCGAGCCCAGAGCATTATCGATCTCTCTGATCGCTTGGGCAATTTTACTAATGGACAATGCAGCTTGATCAATTTGAATAGTGTTGATGATATCCATTGTTTCTGAAATATTTTTTATATACTCTGCTTGATATTGCATGTAGGCGGCCATTGCAACTGCTCCGGCAGCAACGGAGGCAACCACGCCCAATAGTATTTTAGCCCCGATGATAGCAGGCGGTATACCTATCAATGCAGCCGCGCCGGCGAAAAGAAACATGGCGAATCCAAGCTCTGCCATTGCTGCTGCTGCTTCCCCAACTCCGGGTCCGGCTTTGTTCATGCCTTCCATAAATTGTTCCATTCCGGGAGCGGCCATCTTAACAGCTAAGCCCATTAAAAATAAGGCTCCGCCTATTCCAATAATCAATCCGGTAACACCAGCAGCAACAGGGCCCAAAGCGCCAATTGCCCAAATCATTCCAACAAGTGCAATAGTGAGACCTAAAACTGCGAGTGCGCCATCGGAGCCTGTTTTCGCTAACTCGGCGGCACCGGTTGCAAAAACACCTATCCCGGCAGCGGCGGCGCCTACTGCGGAGCCTATTAGAAACATAGCTCCGGCAATACCCAAAAGTGCAAGCAACTGGGGACCTGTCATAGCGGCGGCGGCAACACCCAAGACAACCATCAAGACTCCTAAGCCAGTGGCAACGCCGATAAGTATATCTTTCAAATTTGCGATTTCCTCGCTTGACATATCTTTAAGAGCATTTGCTAATGACGCAATTCCACCGACAAGTGCGCCGGCGCCAAGCAGTGCCAAGCCTATAGCGGCGCCCATGACCATTATACCTTTGGCAGCGAATCGTGATGAAGTCCCTACAGACCTATTAACAATAACAGTTTGCGCTTTAATAACATTATTTGTCTGCTGTTGAACTGCTTCTTTAACCAAAGCAAATCTAAAAAGGTTAACGATTCCGGTTAGCCCTCTCCACACAAAAGTCATTGCAGCCATTACGGGCATGGAAATACGAAGAATTGCATACCACTTCAAACCAGTCTTGATCATTTCCTTGTTTTCTTTAATCCAGTCGACAACTTCTTTGGTTCCGTCCATCAAAGACATTACAAAATCTTCATTTGCGACAAATAGTTCAGAAAACGCAATCTTTAGCTTATCCATAATAGGTTGAGCTTCTTTTATTGCGTCATTTAGTTTCTTGGTTGAGTCTTCTTGTTTTTGCATCTCAATCTGATATTGTTGATATTCAGCCATTGACATGCCAAAAATATTATTAGCCTCGGCCATATCGGTGATACCGACTGAGGCTGCGATTGCTTTTTGGGTGTATCTATCTAAATCCTTAAAAGAGCGCCCGCCAAGTTGAATTTGTTGGATTATTGTTTCAACCCTTTCTTCTTCAGTCATCTGTATCATTGAAGTGGTTGAAATTTGAGTTCCCAATATTGCATTAAGCTTTCCTGCTGCTTCGGCTGCGCCGGCAAAAGTATCAAATTTGCCCGCAACATCAAGCAGTGATTTTACATCAACATTTGCAGCCTTAGCGGCGGCGGCGAGTTTAAGAAAAATACCTTCGGCTTTTCCACCATAAACAGCTAATTTTGGTATTGCAGCAACAAAAGATTTGGACATTTGATCAACGCTTATATCAATCGATGTTCCCATCATAAATATCTTTTTTGTAATATTCTCTGCTATTTCGGGTGTTTCACCGGCTATTTTATTGAAAAAATGAAATGCTTTTGCTGTATTATCTAATGAAGCTCCGACCTTATTTAAAGAGGCTGCTGTTTGTGCCAACGACTTGACGGTTTTGGCGGACATCATTGATGTGTTCCCCAAGCCACGAATAAGAGCTTGAAAAGATTTACTACTTTCTTCAGCAGAAATGCCAAGCCGGGTGTTTTCTATTCGCATTTGAATCAATTCTTTACGATATTTTTGCCCCATTCCGGTCGCCGCCGAAAAACCGCTGGCTGCTTTGTCCATGCCAATAATCATTTGAATCGTTGTATTAACAATTGAATCAATTATAGATAATGGCAGCGTCAACAAGGCTGTTCCCAAAGATTTAAAAAATGTAATGGCACCGCCTTTGGCAGTAAACAAATTAGTAAATTTTAAAAATTTGCCAACCAAAGTACCAGCCATATTTGTTGAAAGTCCAACTTTTTTAGCCAATGAATCAAAGTATTGATCTGATGAGCTTTTCAGTTCTTTGTTTGCTTTGCTCATTTTTTCTAAATTTTGCAATTTTTTTCGTTGCGGATCCAATATTTGTTTCAATTTAGCCAATTCAGAATCTAATGCTGCCATTGCGGCTCGGTTTGCTTCAGAATCATTGATGGCCAATTCGGCTGCTGCTTTAGCTTTTGCATCCATAATTCTCTGCTCATGCTCATGCAAATCAATTAATGAATCCTTTTGTTCTGCGAAATCCATATAAGCTTGATTTAGTTGGTGTTGTAACCTTAGCTCCTCAGATTTCGCAGCTAAATTCTTAGCAGCTTGGGCAGGATCCTTGGTACCGACAGAAATCTTAGACTCAGTATCACCTCCCTTTTCAGCAGCTTGATCACTGTCACCAGTGGTAGGGCCGGCTGCTTTTTTTACAGCAGCCGATAATTTATTGGCCATTTCTTCTATTATTGAATCTATTTCTTTTGACATCTATGGAAATTCCTATTTAAATGGCCACTCAACGCCCGTTAATCTTGTAAAATGATTTGTTGCTTGATCTAATTCTGCTTTTGCCCTTTTAGTAATTGGGTGTGCTTTTCCATATTTAGTATAAGACACGATATAGTCCTTTTCTTTCCCAATAGCAACAGCATAAGCCTTTATATCTTGATATTTCCCCCTAATAACAAAATTAGCATTATTAAGTTCCTCCTCTTCGGACAATTTACCTTTTATTTGTAAATCATCTCCAAACATTCGACCTAGTAACCATTTTGTCCAAGACCCAACAGCCCTTAAATAATCCTCATTTAAAAGATTTTGTTTATTTGTGAAATCAACAACCATATAAAAACACTCCCTCAATAATATAATTAGTAAGATATAGAAAATGCCCTCACGGGCACCTTAACTTCTTGACTGACGAGATGCAGTTTCTTGAGCTTCCTTTTCTTGTTTGAATTGTTTTTCTAGTCGATGCAAAAACCACCGACGAAGACCGATGGGTAAATTGTATGCCTCAATAAACGACCAACCTCCATGATATTTTAATAAAAAGATTTGATCATAAACAGATTCAGAATATTTATCGGTCAGGCCAAAAAAAGTCCGTCCCGAAGGACACCTCCAGTTCTTGTTCGTGATTACAGTGCGGACAAACAAAATCTTTCACTATTTTAACATCTGGATTTATTGACATGTAAATTGTCTTCAAAAATCTCGTATCTCTTGCTGGTGCATTGGCAATAAAATGATTTATAACTCTTCTTTCGGAATGGCCCTCCACAGAAGCTATCATTTGTTTATATTGTTCTGTCATGTTGACTTCGGCAAATCCACGTTTTTTGGCATCTGTTGTAGCTTTCATAACATTTGCTTCATTTTGACCAGTCATCAATCGCAACTCAACTCGAAATTTTGAAACTGGGACTGTTACCAAATAAGTACCTTTTTCAGTTGCCTGTACATCTCCAATATCAGGAATTTTACCATGCCAAACTTTTGGTGATTTAAGATCAAAATTTTGTTGTGATTTTTCTCCGCAGGAAGGGCAGGTGGCGAGAGTTTCATAAATTTCACCAAAACCAGACATTCTGGCGGCGATAATAATAGCATTTCTATCACCCGTCAAGAGACTTGAAGTTTTAATTGTTTTATCGAGAATTATACTTTCTAGAAATTTTTCTAGAGCCAAGCCTTTTTTGACCAAAGTTCGAGAAGTTAAAATATCCTCTTCTTTGGCTGTCATATATTTAATCTCAACTGTTTCTTTGTTGCATAAGGGGTGGTCTGGTGGGTACCCTTTTCCCTTGGAAGGAAGCTCAACGTAATCAGTTGGTGTAACAAACTCCAACGGAGATCTTTTGTGATCAGTTGGCTCCGCAGCTTCTAAAGCTGCGGTAGGATCTGGGCTTGGTTGTGCTCCAGATCTATTATCATTTCTACTCATATATACCTCATTGTATTTTTAATTATTGTGAACTAGCGGGATTATATTTTTCAGCACAATCATATCCCACCGTCAATGTAACATTTATAAATTCTGCTGAATCGGAAGAAGCATCTCCAAAGTTTGAAGACTTTATAAACCAATTTCTTAAATTCCAACCTTGCAAGTGGGCACCATTAGTATCAAATTGTTCTATAACCAACAAATGTTTATCAGAAAAAGCTCCCTTTTGTATACCAGAGCCACAAGGCTTTCCGGGACATTTATATCCCGCAGTAGACAAAGTGTCTAGAATTGAGTTCGCAACGTCACCCTTTTCAATAATGGTTATGATAACATCATTCCATGTCAAATGTCCCGGATACTTAAATTTATGATTTCCCAATTGATATGCAGTATCGTTGATCTCAAATGAAGGCAAGGTGACAGATTTGGCAAACCACCATTGTCCTTCTGGTAGCCCGGAAGAGATGGCGGTTTGTGGGTCTGGACCTTGGGCTTTAATATAGGAAATCCTATATTGAAATTGACGAACTGGTTGAAAGTCTCGATCAGCCCAAAAAGCCATAATCTATTTCCTATTGTGGAACGGCGACCACGCCGTTTATGGCTGGAGCGTCGGATTGGGTCAAAATTTCGAAAGCGCTTCCGGATTTTAGAGTTGCCCAGTCATATCTGAATTCGACTGTTACTTCCATAAGATCATCTGAATCATAAGAAGCTTCACCAAATTTCATACTCTTAACAAATGCATTATTAAGAGTCCATTCTTCCAGAGAGTTTCCATTTTCATCAATGGTGGTAATAAGAACGGCACCAACAGAAGAGCCATTAGTAGCATTCGCTTTTGATGTTGAAGACCAATGGGTCGACAGTGTTGGTGTGTTTGGAATAAAATATCCTGAATTGGCAAACATCTGTGTTAAAACATTTACTGCGTTTGGAGATACGGGATCGTAAAAAGTTATTTCACAAGTATTCCATTCAACTCGTCCGGGGTAATAAAAAGACTTATCAACAAAATTAGCTTTCACCTCGCCAACAGTAAAAGAAGGTTTTGTTGCTTTTTTGGCGAACCAAATCAAGTCGGTTGTTTGTTCCGCAGAGGAAGAATTAAACCCCTCAATCGATACTTTAAATCGAAAATTCCTTTTTGGGTCGCTGGCAGAGTTTGCCCAGAAATGTGTCATGTTTTAATATCTCCTATTTTTGCTTTATAATTTAAATAGTTCTTGGTCAAAAAATTGAGCCCTATAATACCGCATCAGATCGTGTTATTACAAAATCAACAACAATAAATTCTATTGAGCGGGCTGGTTTAACCATAACCTTAGCATACATAATATTTCTATCAACCAAATCTGGTGTGGTTGTAGTTTTATCCAAAATCAATCTGTAATCTGTTATACCACCTTCGGCTCGGACTCCATCTAAAACACGTTTAGCTTGAGCGCGGAAAGAAGCCCATGTTGATTCAATATTTTGTTCAAACAAAAAGCTATCAGCGATTCTGCCAATGCGTTTTTTGATAAACAACATCATTCTTCGCACATTGATCCTATCAAGGGCGGAACGTGTCTTTTGTAGAGTTTTTTGTCCAAACACCACTATATCATTACTAGAGGGGAATTTAGCAATCGGATTGATATTGATTGCATATAAATTATCGCGATTTCTTTTTGTCAAATGCTCCTCAGTATCTTCCACTTTCAGTCCCACATCGCTTGCACCAAGCGGAGAGAGACCGCCACGGCGGAAACCAGCAGGAGCAAACCATGGAAAAGAAACTGCGTCCGATCCAGCCATTGCACCGATTCCCGCGACAGACGGTGGCGCCATTGTTGCCGCGCCGTTAACAACCGAACCATTCAACTTAACCCAAGGGTAATAAGCGCAAGCATAGCTTGTATTTAGTCTTCTTCCTCGGAGTTTTGTAATTGTATTGATAATACTTCCATCAGTGGCTGTGTTGGCCCCATCACCTTTTGGGTTGTATCCCCCCTCGAGATCTATAACTGCCAACACATCACCTCTTTGGGCTGCGATTGACATAATTTCGTCTGTAAGAGCAGTGTTAGTAACGCCGGGGGCGGAAAGCAGTTCACCGGTGACTACTTCGGGATCTCTTATGGTATCAAGAGCTTTGTTAAAGCTATAAACAGCATAGTTTTTCTTAGATGAGGTGAAAGCTGTACCATCACCACTCAAAATCCTATTATTAAACGGATTTGGTTCGGTAATATCTACTCCGTCTGTACCGCCGAACAAAGGGGACACAAACTTAGCCATATTTTTGGTTTGGACCATATATTCATAACCCTGCGAAATAGATAGATTATCACTATTATTAGCAGCGCGTGAACCAGATTGATAATAATATGAATCATCGCCAGAATCGTATACAATATCATCTAGTGAAAAGAAATATTGATATTGATAACCTGTACCAATGGAGGCACCGTCAGCAGTATGAACTTCTAGTGATCCACCACCATTGGTGGTGTACGGACCGGGCAAAAGCAAATCCTTATAACTATCGTGATGTTCTGCTGCGCCAGATAAAACATGATTAAACCCAAAGGGAATGGAAATCGCACCATCATTTGTTAATTGAATCCCCACAGCATTTTGAGACCCAATAGAAGATTTAGTAGTTTGCTTCAGAGTTGGGAATTGAATTTTTCCTTTCCCAGTAACAAAGTCAGCAATTTTTCCACCAGATGCATCACCAAAGATAATCGCACCGGCTTGGCCAACAAAAGTGGCATCATGGGTGTGTGTGACGGCGGTGGCATGGGTTTTGTAAAATTTGTTTGCTGGGCCTGTTCCACCGGTAAACTGTTGGTCATTGTGAGAGCCGCCGTTTAAGGTATTGTTTAAGATTATTTTGTTACCAGAGATCAGAGTTCCTGTTATTGCCTTGTTACTGTCTGAACCTCCAGATGTTTGGGTCAATGTAATAACCCTTGGATTACCAGCGGAATCGTTTCCGATGGACGAAACTGTCATTTTTATATCACCATCGGCGGCGGCAAGATCAAGAGCATCCTTGAGTTCGCTGGCGAAAGCATTGGCAGAGTTGGAATTTGCCTTGCTGACATTGGATTTTGTAGTTGTACCAGATGCAACTGTTATTTCATGTGTAGTACCATCGGTGTTTGTCAAAAGAATCGTTAGACCATCGAGACCACTTGAACTATCTGTCATCAATGTTACGTCACCCGCTGTGTTGGGTGTGCCAGTAAAATACATATCAGCAATGGTAACTGGACCTTCTACACCCCAAGGGGCTGCTCCTTTATTGTCAAGAGCGCCATTTTTAACCGCTTCGGACACTTCAACTCGAATATGGTTTGATTGGTTGGCATAATCGCCCTTGGTAACATATTTGTTTTCAGTTGCTTTCCATTCAAAATATTGATCTCCAATCTTTCTTGCAATATAATTTGCGCTGGCTGGGTTTAGATCACAACCATTATATGAAATGATGTTGGCGCCAGTTGCACGATTGAGAATCGAGACGTTAAATCTACTATAAGATTCACCATCGGTGGCCAATTCTGTCACTTCTATTTGAACCAAGATTTCATCTTGTATTTGTCGACCTTTATATAACGAAGCAAATCTAAAAAGCTTTTCTTGGTTTGTTGGAGAATAGTTTTGGTAACCACTTTTGCCAGTGTGGTCATGAGAAATAAACCAGCCTGATCTAGCATATTCGGCTGGGCGCTGCCAATTATTGTAATTAAAGTTTCCGCCGCCGCCCATATAAACAAGAACACCTACTTGCTGACCGGCGGAGCCAGAAGCATAGCCACCGGCAGCGGTTGGGGCAGCAATTAAACGATTAACCATTTCACCATAACTTTGGCCCAAAAAGAAACTTGTTCTACCGACACTAGTGACGGCGGCATTAGTTTGTGCAGGATTAGAAGGAAGAGCATCGCGAATATATCCAGTATCAGTGGATGTGTCAAGGTGAAATTCATAACTAGCTGTGGCCGAGTTGATATGTTCAAGCGTAAATGAGCCAAATTTTGCTCCGGAATAAGTGGAAGAACGAATTGCAGAACCAACCGATGCTGTTGCGGCGGCGGCACTTTCCGGTTGACCGGAGGCGCCAGATAATCTTAAGGCACCTTCTTGGCAATAAAAAATTGCTGCCAAAGTTCCTGTTACATTATCAGCCAACGCGGAAGCAGAGGGGAATACAAACAATCCGTATGCACCACCATTGTCAGCAATATCGGAGACGCTTGATTTTTGAACACCTGTTGTTTTCCATCCGGCATAGATTCCAGAACTTTGTGACTCATGCTCTTCACCAATAAGGCGTACAAAGCTAACATTTGCAGTTGGTTGTGATAACCACGCATGTGCAGCATAAAGTCCATATGTAGGAGCCGAGATGCTGCTTTCTCGCCAGTCAGCAGATTCGTTTGGGGGCACAGGGGTGCCAAATAATTGTTCAAGGGTATCCCTATCTCTCACACGGACGGGAATATTTCCCGGTCCTTTTGTTGCATTCCCGATAATTATTAATCCTTCGCCATCGTCACCTGCTGGCAACTGGGATTTGTCAAATTCCCTGAGAAGAACACCGGGGGATAAAAAATCAAATTTTACAGCCATTAAGAAAAGTCTCCTTTTATGTATCTCGTAGTAAATAGTATCTTCTTTAACGAATTTACCTTATTCTCTATATTTCCCATCATCTTTCGCCCACTCTCTATGATCACCCACAATAACCCTTTCTTTGGATATGCGAACCTCAACTTGTGACTCATATGTTTCAATCTTGGGAGAGGGATCATTTTTGCCGGCGCCCATTAAGTAGCCCAACACTTTAATGTCTATTTTTCTCTCAAACTTTCGTTCGTCTTCAGCCATATTGGATCGATTTCCAGAATCCGCATAAGAAGGTTGAATAAACCCCTCATATCTATGACCATCTTTACCAAAAGAAAATGCATTGATGTTCCCTGTATAGGTTAAAAATGGCTGTAACATGGTATTCATTTGCTGTTGATATTCACTCCTCAGCATAATGGAATACACAATCGATACATAAGATGGTTGGGGCATCGTGATCTTTTCCCATACTATTTTCTTATTTGCTCTCTTGCCAGTGTACTCAGAAGATTCTCCTCTTTTCCCTTTGATAGAGTTACGAAAATCTTTATTAGCAAAATTTCTTGTTTTATCTTGTTGAATTCGGCGGGCAACAGTTACAACACCATCTCGAAAATCTCCGGGATATTGTCTAAATCCCGGCAAGGTGGCAGAATAAGCACCTTTAAAATTCATATTTTTTTCTATTGATGTTCGATTGACTGTGATTATTGGCAATATCAATTTGCCAACAGAATCTCTTAATTTTTTGTCGTTTTTCACCTGAAATGACCGCTCAGCAGAAAGCCAAAGAACTGGTGTTTTTTTCCATCCAGAATTGGTATTGGTATAGATATTCATTTTTTCATCAATCCACTCAAAAAAAGCAGTATCAATATTTTCAATAGTTGAGGGCATGAATGGTATTTGTGTTTTATCTGTCATTTTTAAGATCCATTAAAAAGGCCATCGCGGGCTCGAATGCAGTCTGCTACAATTTCAAATTGTGTGTCGGCTTGTCCAAAAAGATGTTTTGGTTCATTAAGCTTAACTATTTCATAAAAAATGCTTCCATATTTTACAAAATCTCCCTCACGGACAAAAAGATCCTGATCTTCTGTTAGTCGTCGTTTATGAAACATAACTTTTAAAGTTGTTTTCTTATCTAAACCAATGTTTTCTAAAAAAACCGTCTCAACTCCACCATATTCAACTCTAGCATATACCCTAACAGGTGGTAAGAAATTTTTTTCCATAGCCTCTCCATAGAGAGGGTGATAATTTGTAGTTTCTATATCCAATGGATAGTAAACAATTTGTTGTCCAACAACTCTTTCAATAATTTCATCATTAACTTGTTTTACTAGGTCCTTTTCTTTTTCACCCATAAACATCGGTGGTGGAGGTTGATCTGGTCTTTTCCATTTATTATCTTTAGACATTTATCTACCCCACAAATACCGGCAAAGGAGCTTGCTCTTGAACTTTCTTAGCATTTTCAGCCTTTTCGGATTCTTTTTGAATTATTTTATCATAAGTCATCTCATCAAGAACAGTCTTTAACTCATCTCGAAGAGTATTTTGTTCCTCTTTGGCTTGACTCAACAAAGCGTCAGCGTTAAGTGATATGTTATCTCCGGGGATCGGAATGGAGCCTCCGAATTTACCTCGAACTTGTCCCAAAGTCTCTTTGGTTAGGGCCAAAGCAAATCTTCGAATCCACTGCTTTCCGATTGAGTTAATCGATGTATAAGGAATGTTTTCAAACGGAAGGTTGTTCATATTATTTACGCCATTCAGACCATCTTCATTGTTTCCATCATCTTCAAAAGCACCAGTTTTGATTGAAAACTTGAACCAAAATTTATCTGGTGAAAGAGCAGAAGTTGGAATCGGGAATAAACGTAACTTATTGTCCACTATCTCATACGAAAAGTGAGATGTTCTAGTGTAAAGATGGTCTTCATATGCCACAGCTTGCATTTTATTGTGCCATGACGGAATCACCTCAAATGAACTATCATCTGTGTATTGTCCATAATTATGCATATTTCCAACAACATTAAGTCCGCCATAATAACCATAGAACCTCCAAACAGCATATGGAGTACGATAAAAAACGTTCTTAATTATGATTCTTTTATCCCCAACCTTGTTAGCGTATGGTACACCCCCTGCGGCGGCGGAGGAAGAGACAATGTTTTGTAAATCGTAATCTTGTTGCTCTTCTACAACATCAAATGATGCAGAGTATATAGGCTCTGTTCCACCAACTCCAGCTAAATATGAAAATGTATCTGCATAGCGGGCGGCGGATTCTAAACCCCCTTTTGGGAACTTAGTGTTGGCATTTTTATTTGAAGCGGAACCGGAGGCAGAACCGGAAAACTCGCCAGTATAAGTAAAGGAACCTGTTGCAACTCCGAGAGCCGACCCAATTGCATTTTTGGATTGATGAACATTTACAAGATATGAATATTCAAGACAAGCCTCTTCATAGTTAGCATAAACATTAGCAGCTTTAATTTCGATATCTAAAATATCTCCTCCAAGCTTTTTGTAAGTATAGGCAACTTGGGCGGCGGCACCGGATAAAAAATCGACCGATGCTGTATAGACTCCAATTGGACAGGCATCGGCGACATCGCCCTCAGTGCCAGTAATAGGTAAGACAATTGCGCTTGCTGATGAAGCCGGTGTGAGATCGGGATACGACATTCATAAATTCCTCCATTCTCAATTAAATAGTCTTGAATTCATTATGCGGAGTGATTTTCAATAGCTGCGACGATTTGAGCCTTGGTATTTCTCATTGTTACTTTACAGTTCATGTCGCTGGCCAGCTTTAATAATTCAGCTTTTTTCATTTTCATCAAATTTGGGGGGCGGATTAAAGTTTCGCAAAATGGCTTTTCATTGATTGTAGAACCATTAACAATATTCTCAATCATATCAGACATTTCCTTAACTTGCTCTTCGGGGGGAGACCACTCAACACCCATTGCTCTTGATTGAAGTTTTGTCAATTTGCGTTCTGACATCACTTATCCCCTTTGGATGATTTTCGAGAGAAAAGCTTTTTCTTTGCGGGTGCTTTCTTGGGTGCGGATTTAGCTTTTGGTGCGGGAGCAGGGGCTGCTGGTTTTTTTGCTGCTTCCTCTGCTTCTTTTATCCGGGCCTTTGCCATTCTTCTTTTGCGACTAGACATAATAATCTCCTGTTTTACTTAATAAATAGTCTCGAAACAACAAAAAAGCCCCCTTCAAAGAGGGGGCTGTGTTTCTTCATCTTGCCTTATCTCTACAGATCAGCAGGTACCACAAATCCTGTGACTCTGATTAAAAATTTGCCGCCTGTATAGGTTGCATTTTTATTCAAGATAGTCAATCCGGGGGTTGTGCCTCCAGCGAAATCAGCAATAGCAAAAGTAGATGTATCACCACTTGATAATTTATTATAAGCGTTTGCGGTGCCACCTTGATCCGCAATGATAACTGTTTGGTTACCTGATGGACCGGCTGTTCCTTGTGTAACACGAACCACACCGCCACCCTGAGCAGCCGCAGTGAAACTACTGTTAGCATTAATGATTTGTGCCACTTCTGCTTCTACTTCTGAATTAGACGGGCTGTTGCCAAGACCAATCACGTTATCCATTGCGGTACCATCATGAGCATGGCTGTTGTCAATAACAAATATATGCTCTTTGCCAGCGGCATCACGCAAAGAAAAATAACTTCCTGTCTCAGTTTTCGCAGCTTCGGCAGCAGTTAGGTTGCTGATATCGGCTGTTGCAGCTTGGGCAGAGCCCGGTGATGCACCAGTTCCTAGATAAAGGTATTTGCCAGAAAAAGCATTGTTGTCAATTGGTATAACCTCATCATTGGCAACAGCACTGCCAATATCAACCAGTGTCCCAGCCAATATACCTCCAGAGCCGCTATCAAGCGCACCGGCGGCGGCGCCGCCATCGCTACCAGATATCACGTCAAGTGAGTTAGCCATGGCTGTTCCATCAGAGGTAATAGCCTCCAAACAAACAGTACGGATCTCAGTGACAACGCCGAAAACAGATTCAGACAATTTACAGACCCTTGCAGTGCCAGAAGCCTCTCCAATGGCTCTCGCAGCAGTGGTGCCACCAGTGGTAATGGCACCCTTTGAGGTTCCCAAATCCAATACAATATCAGTTATCAGTTTGTTGCCCAATCTATGTTGTGTTGCAGATACAAGAGCATTTTTCATTGCAGTGCCAATGTCAATATCGACATCGATACCTTGCTTTTCGACATCATAGAGTCGTTTTCTAGATATTTTTTTCATTCCCATATTAACGTCCTCCTATAAGTCTGCGGGTACTTCAAACCCGTGAATGTAAATTGCCAACTTTCCGGAACCAATGTTGCCGGTTACGGATCCACCGCCATCAACAATATAAATGCTTCGAACAGTGGCATCATCAACGTCAGCAGCACCGTCCTGACCGACAGCAGTCTCGATATCTTCGTTAACCATCAAGAATCCACCAGATACGGCTGTTCCTTGAGCAACATCATTGTCTGATGAAAGAACGACATCAAGATCTTTATCGGCTGCTTCTAAAACTACAGCGCGTACTTCAGTTACAACACCATATTTGGCAACAGTCATTTTTGTGATTACGCCGCTCAGACCAGTCTTACCACAAACTTTTTTAATTGTACTTCCACCTACTGCGTTGGTGTGACCTTCAGGGTTCAAGTCCATAAGAATTTCTGTTATGATCTCTTGTCCTTGGCGATGTTGTGTGGCGCTAATAATTGAATCTTTAATTCCTGCGCCTGATTCGAGATCGACAGCGATACCTGCCTTCTCTATGTTATATAGTCGTTTCCGACTTACTCTTCTACTTCCCATAATTTATACTCCTATTTTAATGTTAAATTATAGACTCGAATTGTGGTATCGAATCTACCAGCCCCATATTCCGGTAGAAACAATGAGCAGGGGCCTCGCTCAGAGGAGACCACAACTCGAATCATATATAAGTAGTTCTCAAAACAAAGAAATCCCCCAATCCGAAGAAAGGGGGATCCATTTGGGTTACTCTCTAATCAGCGATTAGCTAGCGTACTCACCACCCATGAGATCTCGAACGATAACAAGACCGTACATATCAGGACGGACCATCTTCTTAGCGTAACGGGTCATGACCCCTTTACGAGGAACGAAGTCCTCAACGCCGAAGATCGTTGGAGTGGTTTGGAGAGGCACATAAGGTGCATACACATAACCAGACTCAAGGAATGAGCTTCCTTTACGACCAACAAGAACTACGTTTCGTGGGAAGTAAGGATCAACGATAACGTCAAATTTACGATTCAAAGAACCAGCTTTGACGGCGCCGATATCACCTTTGTCTGCATCAGCAGTAACATTGGCTCGGAAACCAGCGGTAAACTCGAGAATGTTAGCAACTTCAGGAGAGCAAACAACAAAGTTTGCACCACCACGAAGGGTTTTCAAGTGGATTTGAGCAGAAACATCATTGATGGTCTCAATAAGAGTTTCATACCACTCAGAAACAGTTCCGGTAAAGTCAGGAGCAGCAGATTGAGAACCAATCTCTTGACCACTTTTGCGATTAACAAAAAGACCGGGAGAACGAGACCAGTAGTAAACAGCAGCTTTTGCACCATTCACAAGATCAGCCAAGATTTCTCGATCAATTTCAAGAGCAACTTGCTCAGAAAGGATTGAGGTAAGCTCAACTTCAGCATCCAAGTTGTGGTATGCGTTCAGATCTTGACCAAGTTCTGGTGACCATTTGGCCTTCAGCTTCTTGGTTTGAGCGGTGATAGCGATACTATCTACCTTGATGTCGATCTCAGGGATTTCATCTTCCATTTCCATTGGCATGGTGAATCCACCAATACCACCGGCTGGAGCAGGTGATGCGGCGACAGCATCCTTTTGTGGGAATTCAATCCACTTAATAGCAACGTCAGCGTTAACTCGACCATTATTAGATGATGGTTGACCTTCGGTGTTGTTGGCTTGTCCACCAGCGGTTCCCGTACCAATAACAAGAATAAAACGAACAGATGCTTTGGTTCCTGTCGCGGAATCTGCTGCTGAAACGCGCTGAGTGAGTCGGCGGACTTGATTAACAGCAGTGTCATCACCAGATGGCAAGCCAACTCCGGTAGTGCCGTCAATAGACAATTTCAAACCATTTGCAAGATTGTATGCTGTTTGATTTGCAAATTCAACCAAAGAAAACGCTGCCATGTTTTCATAATCGGGGTTTTGAGATGAAATCAGACTCTCGGCAACATCAAGAACAATAATAGACAAATCTTCAGTAGAGGTTGCTGACATAAGATCAGGATCATATTTGATCATTTTTGCGCGAGCATCAGTCAAAGAACCATCCAAGTGGAAGATATCTTTAATATTAACCACGTCATCAGCGGCGGTCAAGGCAGATAGCGAACCGGTTGGTCCACCAAAACTCATACCAACTGCTTGACGAGGACCACCTTGGTTCTCATAAAGAGTTTGACCGACAACATTAACTCCACCAGTGATTTGAGAACCGAGTCTGTCGGTACCATAAATCGAAGAACCATCAGTGGAACCAGATGCAGTTCTGTTTCCAAAACGGCTCAAATATGGAGTTTGAGATGCATGATCACCAGAGAATTGGAAATCAAGGAAGAAGATGAGGCCAGATGGCAAGCTCATCGGTTGAACACTAACCAGTTCGTTAGCGATCAGTCCGGCGAATACTCGTCGGACAATTGGGAATGCTACAGCGGCGAAACCTTGAACATCGCCTGCGCCCATAGATGAAGCTTCTCGGAGAAGCTCCTTGGCTTGATTTTCGAGCAAGCGAGCCATATTGTGCTTGTTTTGCTCTCCTTCAAGTCCTTCAAGAAGACCAGTTGCGGACCATTTGTTAAGAAGGGCTGCGCCCTCTTTTTTCATGTCACGGTTCACAATGCCTTCAGTCAATTTTTCAATAATAGACATGTTTAAAACCTCCTTAAATGTTATTTAATGCCTGCAAGTTTCTTCATCCTATCTGTGAATGAATCATCTTGCGTTGATTGAACGTTGCTGCGACGAGGCAGCATAGAAGAAAGGTTGGATCTTCGGTTAACTGACTCACTAAGTGATTGTGGACCTCTTTTCGTATTAGATGATCCCACTGTAGTTCTGAGGGTTTCCCAAAGAGCTTTTGCTTCTTCTGGTTTACGTGCTTTCTGGATGGCTTCGACAATTTTAAGTTTTTGTCGCTCATTCAAGGAGGCATCTTTCAATGCACGATTTGAATAAAGTAATTTTGCGTTTGACAGAAGGGTACTTTGGACCTTCTGATTTAATTTATAAATTGTGTTCTCGTAGAGTTCATGCTCTTTGCTTAACTTATTGAAAGCTTCATCAAGCTCTTCGAGTTTCTTTTCCAAAGCTTCGTTCTCTTCCTTATATTTGGTAGATTCCTGCTTTGCCAATTCCATTTCTTGTTCATGTTGTAGGGTGGCTCGGTTGGTCTCAATCCAGCCACTTTTAGACTCACCCATATCAACAGTCAATTCTTCATCGAGGGCTTCCTCTTCCTCTAATTCTTCTTTGTCTTCATCAAGAACTTCGGCATCTTCGTTATTAATTTCATCTAAGATATCCAATACTTCTTTAAGTTTTTTTTCTTGAAGAGAAAGCTCTTCTTCCTCGCCGCCTAGATCAAGGTCGCCGAGACCGGGGGTCTCTTCGGGCATCCCGGGATCCTCTGTTGCGGCCATATCCTTAAAATCTTCCATGGAAAATTCAAAAGTTACAGAATCCTCATCATCTGGACAAGGACACATAGCTTCTCCATTCGAGGCTCCGACAGGAATATTCATATCTGAACCGGCGGGTTGGGCAGAAACTGCTCCACCCATCATGTCCCCTTCTTCTTCTTGAAGAATATCATCTTCAGTTGCTTCATCAAGCTCAGATTCATTCACAAGGTGGGTTTTTCCACCGGCTGTATATTGAATTCCAACTTGACCGTTATCGGATTCGACCGTAACTCGGGCCAATTGTCCGCCGTGGCGAACTGGAGTCCCAATACCCCGATGACCGGGTTCTTCTTGTAGAATACTTTCAACGGCATTCTTAATTTCTGGTGCATATTTTTCAATAATTGCTTGCTCAGCATTTTTAAGAGCGGCTTCGCGGAGGGCAGATGCATCCACGATTGCCTGTTCTAACATTGAAGACATTAATTTTTCTCCTAGAGGTATACGTTTATCAATTATAATTAGTAAGCTAATTGATAAAAGTCCAATAGAAGATTATGATGTTGGAGGAGTTAACTTATAGTACCACAAACAAACTCTAACTTGACCTGCTGTTGTTTGGGATCCGCCAGCGGCATAGTTGCCGATCTCTATACGCAAATCGCTATTGGCTTGGTTAAATACTCCACCGCCTTGAGAAACAACCTTAGATGTTGCGGGAACCCATGGGAAAACAGCGGTATCACCAGACGCTTTCAAGTTTAATGAGCCGCCTGTCGAATCATAAAATGCGTCCTCATCATTAATAGTTCCAATTTTGCTGATGCCATTCGGGTGGGCAACGGCGGGTGTTTGGTTGTCCATAAAGGTGGCAGTAACTCGAAGACCTATGGCCATAGGAATCGAAAACTGAGGTATAAAGTTGGCAACTTCTGTTACTTTTGCAGTGCCACCGCCGCCTGTGTTCAAGTTCACAGCTATCTCTTTATATTTCAATGCCATTACAGAGCCATTTCCAGAGGCTTCGAAGTCCATAAGTGGTATACCTGCGTTACCGGTTGCGGTCAAGACACCAGCCTGTTTAATTGACAAAGGAGTTGCGTTAATCGCTGCTGTGTCTGTATTTTCTATTCTCGTAAGAACGCGAGATCCAACGTGGCTGGATGTACTTTGGATGAACAGGGCCTTCCCGGTTTCCAGCCCATCGGCAGAAATACTCATAGCGTTAGTGGTGGTTGCAGCATCATCGACAATCTCTAACTTGGCAGTGGGGTTATTCAGGCCAACTCCCACATTGCCCGCACTGGTGAGGACCATGCGGTCTCCAGTGTTGGCTGTTCTAAAGCCCAGCCTATCTACACTATGATCGTATGAAATTGCACCAACGTCTTTGTCGGCGGTGTCGGCAAAATAAATTGATGATTGACCAGTTGCTCCGCCACAAATGGCGATGCTGGCTTCATTTCCTGCGGCTGCCGCATTGGTAACAGTGAGTTTCATGTGACCATCGAATGCAGGGGGTGTTCCACCACCACTCACCGATAAACCCGTCAGGGTTCCAACAGAGGTGACATTACTCAATGTTGTCAAGTTTGTATTGGTAGCCGCTAAAGTAATTGCTCCGGTGTCAGCCAAGGTGGCATCGCCGCTCATCACATTGTCAATCCACTTGGATGTACCAGTGTCATATAATAGCATTGAACCATCAGCAGGGGTTGTAAGATTTGTATCTGTCATCTCGGACAATTGATTGGCTGTTGCTGTTGAAGCGTCAACATATGCTTTGATGCTTTGTTGGGTTGCCAACGCTGTTGCACTGTCGGAGCCCATGGCGTCTTCGTCTAAAATATCCGTCATAACGGTCGAAGAAGCAATTTGTAGCCCATTAACTGTGGCAGTACCATTCACATCCAATTTCTGTGAGGGGCTTGGTTCGCCGATTCCGACATTGCCTGCATTATCTATCAACAGGCGGATCGCCGTTGCAGATTCGTCATATATACCGAAATTATTATCGCCCATGACACTGGTCGCATGAGCACCACCCACACGCATAGAGTATTTCTTAGGAGCAGAGCCGCCAGCTACGAACATCTCTAATTTAGCGTCATTGGTGCCGTTTTGATGAATAAGCATACCAACAGGCGCAGCATTGTTATCGTCCCAAACAGTAAATCGTTCGGCAAGGGTGGCGGTGGCGGCATCCGTTCCGATGCCGACTTTCCCAGCATTATCAATAATCATACGCTGGGCGCCGGCTGTGTCAAAACGAATCTTGTCTTCGTCTGAGGATTCTTCAACTTGGATTTTGGTGTCGGCATCGGCATCAGAAAGGCTAACTGCATCAGTTAGTTTTGTGGCCGCCACAGTTGCGCTTGACCAGTAAACATAGCCGCCTTTTTGATAAAGCACACCTTGTGTTCCTGTTGGAGATGGATCAGTTGTGTTGGTGGAAAACATAATTTGACCATCTATTTCAAGCTCAGATTGGGGAGTCGATGAAGTTCCCCCAATCTTAACTTTTGCGGCGGCGGCGGTCATTAGGTGACCACCTTCGAGCAAAAGCTTTCCAGCATCATGTGTTAAAGTCACATCCCCTGCTCCGAAATCTAAATTTCCATCTGCTGCTATTTTGATCGCCATATTTTATCTCTCCTTAAAATACTATTCTCTCTTAAATAGTTTGATCTCGAACAAAGCGTTATCAAAACAAAAAAAAGTGGGCACCCGAAGGTGCCCACCATACGTCATGATAAATAACGATTCTAATCTTAGATTAGATAGCCATCCATTTTTCAGAGTTGGGTGTGTCATCAACCAAAACAACACCAATAGAACCATTGGCTGGAATATCTAATAGAGACATCCCAGAAATTTCGGCATCGCTGTCTTCAGGATACAATTTAAAAGCAACCCCCGATTTGTTGACAACTATCATGTATTGACCAACAGTTAAATCAGCAGCAGGAGGAAGCTTAACTCCCTTAGCAGAGCTGTCTGATGTGCAAACAACAAGGGTAGCACCTGCTGTTATTTGAGTTGCGTCAGCAACAGAACTCCCAGCGGCTCCTTTGGATTGTGGAATAAAGCAAGTACCAGAAGAGTAAACAAGTGACTCTTTGCTGTTTGTGGTCATGAACTTCAACATATCAGCCTTTCCAGTCGGACCGAAAGACAAACCAGAAGCTTGATTGTCAGCTATATCAAGTGACATTGCGCCCATGAATGCAAGAGGCTTAGAAATCTTAATTCTCTCAGAACCATTAGAGGTGTCAAAAGCCATATAAAGATTGGTAGATTCTTTAAACTCAATACAATCAGCTTGATTATCCTTCATCATAAAAGAAGTAGCTTGAGTAGAGGCATCAAAAACACTTGCATTGTAATCGATCTTTTTAGAAATTACAATTTGTTCGCCACCACTATCTGCGGTATCAAATGCCATATAAGTGTTGCCACCCTCTTTGATCTCCAATGCAGTAGCATTATTATCAACAATTGTAATATCAAAAGCCCCAGTAGAGCCATCCAAGTTACCATTCAAATCCAAACCTCCAAAAGAAGGAACAGCATCGGAAGACAAATCTTGGTTAATTACAGAATCAGCTTCAATATTAAGAGAACCACCAGCAGTAATTGTTTTGCCAGCAGCAGTAGCATCGATGGTCAAAGTGTTGTTGTTGGCCGGAGCTTGAAATTCAAAACCTAAACGATCAGCAGCGACCTTAATGAAACCAGTGGCAGAACCATCTTCTTCAAACTCAATACCAGAACCCCCGGCAGAAGCAGCGGCACCGCCGTCATTAAGGGTTACCAACTTATCTTTAACCAACAAGTTGGTTGTATCAACAGTGGTGGTTGTGCCACTTACAGTCAAGTTTCCAGCAATAACAATACCAGTATCAGATGCAGTAAGTCTAGCGACATCATTAGTCTTTAAAATAATAGAACCAGCGGAAGCAAAATCGATAAAATCTTGATTTCCACTTGAGCCATCATCACGACCAATCTTAGTAAGACCATCATTCAAAATAGAAGTGATTGAGGTCTGTGCAGCAGCAACAGAAATAGTTCTAGCAGCAGCACCATCGAAAGTGCCACCAGCGGCAATACCAGTTCCAGCAGTCAAAGCATTTGGAACCTTCAAAACAGAAAGACTATCAGAAGATAGTGTTAAGGTTGAGCCATCAGCAGCGTTTGAGTTAAGCATAGTTCCTTCAACAGCATCAGCGGCAATAGTAAGAGCACCATTCGCAGCAAGAGTTGCATCACCAGAAACAGCTACAGAAAGAATATCAGTACCATCTCCAACAAGAATCTGACCGGAAGTTTTAGCATCCAAATCAGTGGGGGCATTACTTCCACCGCCGACCTTTACAGATCCACGAGGGATATTTGCCAATTTAACATTAGTAACCTGATCGTCACCAATTGCAGCAGTCAAAACTGCACCATCATCTATCGCAGCAGCTACGATAGCATCATCTGCGATTTCCGCAGTATCAACGGCGTCATCCGCCATTTTCGCATTAGTCACCGCGTTGCTAGCTATTGCAGCAGCATTAACGGATGAACCTAAATATACACCAAAAGCCATATTTTATTTCCTCCAAAAAAATTATATAATATGAACGAGGCAGGAGCCTCACAGGCAACAGGCCTCGATCTAAGTAGACGTGCGAAGAAGGATTGTCTTCAATAAATAAAATATTTTCCGGCGGAATCAGTGTATATAAATATCGATGCCGATGGCTGGCTTATTGAAAAAGTAGCTACACCCTCGATAGTCTCTCCATCGGCGGTAGTTAAGTTTAATATTACGGAATCGCTCAAGGAGCCGGCTTCGTCTTTGAAAACAAAGGTTTGTCCTGCTGTAAGAGTGTTGCTTTTTGGAAGTGTAATCGTGGAAGTTGATGTTATTTTGCATGCAAGATAATAATCACTACTCGACAAAGTTGTGGAAGTAGTTATTTCTCTTCTTTTGTGAATAAGGCCGCCTTGGATGTTCAACTTGTTGCCATCAAAAGTCAAATTCGGCTCTCCCACAAGAGAAGTGGATGAACCGAAAGTTGAAACTCTATTATCTGTGGCGCCGGTGGCAGAGGAGATTGCGGTTGACTCTTCGGATTCTTGTGTTGGGGTTACAGATATAGATTCTATTGCTCTATCAATAGAATTGTAAATACCAGAAGAACCAGAAGGTTCTGATAGAGGGTTTTTGCCTAAATAATCTTCAATTGTTTTATATATAGCCATTCAAACGAACCACTTAAATTATTCAATCTCTTCCATCACAATTTTAAACATTTTGCCGTTTTTATTATTTCGAATACTAAGATATTCATCTTCCTCAATGATCGTCCAATCTCCTCGATCATTCTTGAGATGAAGATCGTTGGTGTAAAGGTTGGCCCATGGGTAAGCAGAAGAGCCGAGGTCATAGCTTGATCCGCTCATTGGGCCAAATGCTGTTGTTGTAAATTCAGCACGATTGGTACCACCGACTTTCACCTCCACTGCATATGTGGAATTATCTGCTGAAATGGATGAAGAGTTGTTTGTATCAAGCATCAAATCATGACCATTAATATAAACCGTACTGTTAATCCATGCGGGACCTTCGACTTCCAAAGTGTATGTTGGGCTTGTTTTATTAATCCCGAGGCGCTTATTCAATACATCAAAATGCATAGCAGTGCTGCCGACAGCATTTAAAAAGTTAATATCTCCACCTCTAGATTGCAAAACGATATCTTGGGAGCCTGTGGTTTTAATACCGGCGATATCAAGATATCCAACGCCACCGGCGAATACTTCCGATGAGTTCGTAGCATTAGGAATATACGTCAAATAACCTGTGCTATTGTCAAATCCAAAAAATCCAACTTTTGCAGAACCATCATAGTATCTAAATTCTACACCTCGATCTTTGCCATCATCAGATCCCGGAGCAGTGTCGCCACCCAAAGTAATAATTGGGTCATCAATAGTTATGGTTGTAGAGTTCATAGTGGTTGTTGTGCCGTTAACAACCAAATTGCCACCAATAGTCAAACTGTCAACTGTTTCTACAGTTCCAGAAACATAAAGACACCCCTTGATATAAGTAGAGCCTGTCATTTGAATTGCAGAATTAGTAGTTCCACAGCTTGCATCTCCGGAGCCGCTAATACTGACGGAACCAGAGACATTAGAAATAGCAGGTACAGATAACGTAGAAACATAGAGATTTTGCCATTTTAGCGATGGGGAGCCAAGATCGTGAGTGTTATTTGTTTTTGGAACCATGCTTGTAGCAATGCGTGAGTTAAAAGTAATTGAATCTGCGGATGCATTTCCAACCAATACATTGCCGCTGAGGGTGGTTACACCGGTGATCACTACATCATCATTTAGTGTGACTGGGTTTGCCCCTGTCAAACTTTGGATGGTGTCAACATATAATATGCTCATTTAATTTACTCCATTGAATTATATTAATATGGCCACGCCTTGATGACCAAGTGAGAATTTTCACCAATAGCTAAAGAGCCGTTGGTATCGATTGTGATTGGGCCATAGACCTCTCCAACACAATTAGATGGCATACTTTCAGCATAATCAATCAACCTTCTATTCCCATCAAGACCTAGTGCTCCGGCAACGCGGCCATTGTTTTTTACCTGCAATGCCATTTTTGATGTGGTTGATGAAGAATCAACGACTAAAGTTCCATCAAGCGATAGTGAAGCTTGAGATGAATCATATTTAAATTTATCATCTCCCGATGTTTCAGACTCGCCAGTTTTAAATTGTACCGTCTTGTTGTTCCCAAGAACACTTTGACCAGAGACGAATGCGAAACCATATTCTACTGCCATTGTTAACCCTCTTTTAGTTTATTAACTAATCTTAAATAGTTTCAATAATTTTTAATGGAGAAATTAACAACTTATATCTCGTATTGGTATCATCACAATCAAAAAGTTGTACAAGAAGCATGGACAGTCAAAGTGTCACTAGAGACAAAACCTACTCGATCTGCACCAGAAACATCAAAAATAAAAGTTTGAGGTTGTTCACTTGCAGTTCCAGAATTCTTAGTTGTTGCTGTGGCAACTGAATATGACGATCCGTTGCCATCATGTATCATAAGGGGGGCCCATATTTGTGTAGCATAGTGGTAAATATAAATTTTCACAGATTTTTGTTGCGCTTCTGAGACCGTAACATGAAGATATCTTTGATTTTCAGTTACATATCCATTCGCGCCAGCGGTGGAACTAGCAAGAGTGTTGCTTAATCCTGTAATTGCAGAGACATAACTGATCTCGGAATCAGCAGCTACTCTTTTTTTGGTTGCGTAATCAAGAGGTACATGATCTACCATTGCTTTGGGGGTCTTTGTTCGGCCCCAACTTCTATGTGTATTTGCTTTTGATGCCATAATTAATTCCTATTAAAATGTGCTGCATGCAGCATAAACAGTTGGTATCACATTGGAGCCTGCCGTGTCGCCAACAAAGGCCACCCGGTCTGCGCCGGCGATTTCAAAAATATAAGTGGCGGCTTGTTCATCGATATTAGGGTCATCCCTTGTTGAAGCAACAGCAGGAACATAAGAGCCATTGCCATTATGTACCATCAATGCTGACCAAACCTGCGATGCATAGTGATAGACAAAAATCCTTACATTTTTGTTCCTTGTGTTGGCTGCGTGAGACCCTTTTACATGAACATGAAGATATCTTTGATTTTCAGTTACATATCCATTTCCGCCGGCGGTGGCGCTATTCAGAGCATTAGCGGGATATTGTGATGCATCTGAGTCCAGAACATCGACCGCGTTAACAGAACGAGCTATTTCAGCAAATGTTGCAGTACCATCACCGTTAGTGTCGCCCATGGGTACATGATCCACCATTGCTTTGGGAGACCTTGTGCGTCCCCAACTTCTATGTGTGTTTGCTTTTGATGCCATAATGAATTCCTTAGTTTCTAATAATTAGTAATTATTTTTTTCTTTTTGCTTCTTCTTTCTTTCTTCGTGCATCAGAGCGTTTATTTCTTTTTCGCTTAACTTCAGATGGTTTGGCATAATATCTGCGTTCTTTTGCTTCATCTATGATTCCCATCTTCTTCACTTTTTTATTAAATCTTTTTACCATTCTCTCGGCGGATTCATTCCTACGAGGATATACTGTTAAATTATTTTGCTTTTTTGGTATTCTATTTCTCATATTAATTTCCTGCTAGCTTTTTCCAATGCGCAGATGATGTAAAATTGGTAATATCCACTCCCGGATCAGATGGGTCTACGCCAGACAATGGACCTTGTCCCTTTTCTTGAGGAGCAGGTGCGGGGGTTGTTCCTTCAAAAAGATCAACACCGTTATATGCAGAATTTCCAATAGCATCGAGCATTTTCTTTTTTTGATCTCTCAAAGATGCTTTTTTAGCTTCCATTCTTGCCTGCATTGCTGCATCAGATTCCAACTTCACTGTTTTCGAAGGAGAAGTTTGGACCTCAGAAATGACATTAGCAGATCCGAGGCCCATTGCAACCTCCGATACGATATTCGATAATGTGCCATCTTCGAAAATCACCTCCTTGATGCACTGTTTAATCAGAGGTTTCAAAATCTTTTTTAATTCGTTTTTATTCATTGTGACTCCTTTTTGCCCCAATATTGAATTAGTCGGTCTTCCTTGTGCCAACTTTGAATAAATACCATATCTCCAAGCTCTTCCATCATTTTGGTGAGACATAACTCATTCGGACTCCAAATATTTGAAGAATCTCCATTTAAACTATCGGCGGGATGAAATACCATTATCGGAATGTCAGGCATATCTATGGTACAATGTGTTTCAATAAACAACATACCTCCTTCATTTAGCAATTCTTTTACTATTTTTAATGACCTATAGGGGTCATCCAAATGATATAAAACACCAGCAAACAATATTACATCATATTTGCCAATATTCTCTGGTGTGGCGTCTATTAAGTCCATATTGATCATTTTGACTTCAGAATTGAGTATCTTTTTTGCAATCTTAAACCCCTCTTGATAAGGGCTATCTGGCTTGTTCATATAATTATCCAAAGCAGTAACGGATTTTGCACCCCAGCGCTCGGCAAGAAAACTGTGGGCGCCATCCCATGCACCGATATCAAGGACATGTTTTCCCTCAAAAAGCTCAGAGCGCATTCGCCACAAACGAAAGTCTCTTTCGGCTATTGTTGCTTTATTTCGGGAAAATGTTGCAGCCTTTGAGCCATTAGAATAAATGCCATCTCCAAAGTCAATGGTGTGCCACCACAATTTATATGAATCTACTACAGTTTGTCGCTCAGATGGGGGCATTGTTATTTTTTCTTTCCAATTCATTTAAACTCCAATTTTAATCTTTCAGTATTTTGCTGAAAAGATTATCAATACTATTCTCTTTGACCTCTCGCACAGCCATGCTCATACGAGATTGTCTATCTTTCGGATATATATAGGCATTCGGGGTTGAAGGTTCAGAAACAATATCAAAACAAATCAATTGAAAATCGTCTTCAACAATTGATTCGCCCATTTGTTCTCGGACTGATCCGAGGCCTCGAGATGATATCCCAATCTTAACGCCTTCGGTGACTAAGTCCTTGAGAATTCTACCAGATGGAGTATTCAATACTTTGATCTTACCCATAACATCTTTGCCTTGCCACCAAATATCGGTAATCATGTGAGAAACATTTTTTAAATTAATAACAGAGTCGTCTGGGTGGTCTAATTCTCCGCAGGCTCTATTATCACGCACAACATTCATATAGTTGTCCATTTCTCTCCTTAGAACCTTCTCGGGGTATTTTCGACCATTGCCATTCTTAACATCAGCAGTTTGAATGCGTCCAGTCAAATACATGCCACCTTCCATGACCTCTTTTTTTTCTCGCTCATTGAGGAGATCGAGACAAGCACCGTCAGGACATAGTTCAAAAAACTCTGTCAAAAGTTGTTTTGGCATTATCCTTTCCTTCTTCGAGAGCCAGAAACGCTGATTCTATCAAGCAATTCAGGTGCCATATTGGCAACAGCATCATAAGTGTTTTGGTCAACCATCAAAGACATATTTGGATCCATGTTCAAAATATTCTTTGTTGCTTGTACAATGGCTTCAAGTCGGGCAGCATCTTTTTCTTCTTGGGAGCGTGGATCCTCATAGCCACCAGATGGGCGAGAGGGGTATTGCCCACGGGCTCGTTTTCTTGCACGATGGCGGTCAATTGCACGATCCTCAGCAGATCCAGCAAAGTCGGTTACATACATTTCATTAATTTCTTCTAAAATTATTTCCTTAAGTCTGGCTTTTGTCAGTTTCATTTGTAAATTCCTTAAAAAAGTAAAAAAGCGGGCGCTACCCGCTCGAGTCAGCTACCTCGACAGCAATGTCTAACTGGTTGCAGCATCCATTTCTGAGTCCAAGTATTAGTCATTTGTTTCTCCAAAGTTTAATTTAAGACCATCATCATCAAACATTACACCCAATATATAAGAAGTGCCCGAAGACACACAACCACATATCAGTGCATTGGTAACATTATAGTCAAAACTAAATAGTTCTGTAAAACCGTTTATGAAAAATAAAAATAAACCAACCCAAAATCCCAGACACATTGTGCAGTGAAATAAAACCGTCCACATTTTATTAGGGTCTTTTGTTGGTCTTATAGGATCAAATATTTTTCCATAAACAAGAATTTGAGTTAATCCAAAAGCGGCCAGAATAAACCAAATTAAATCCATATTTTCCTCTTAGTAGGTATATTTCCCATATAGGTAGGGAGTATATAGGTTTTGTTGACGAATTGATCCTTTTTCTTCTTCATGAGGGATTGCGCCAAGTTCAGTAGAGTCTTCTTTGTCAGGCTCAAGCATTTGATCATTCATCATTTCATCATGACCCTTAAGGCTTTCAAAATAAGGTCTTTCGTTGTCCATCCATTTTGAAACATTGAGAAGAGTCATCTTAATAGGATCCAAATCTTGTGATTCAAGCAATTTGCCCTCTAGTGAACCATATACATTACCACCTTGAATTGAATCATAAGCAATGATTCCCCTTTTTCTCAAATATTCAAACAATCGAGATTCCGCCCCATATACAATATCACTCATAATATCTTTTGCAAAAGCAACAACTTTCTTCTTCTCTGTCAATATTATAATATCAATATCAGAATGATCAAAAATCATAATATCTCCGTTAAGGGTCTTTCGAGCGTTAAGTTCAAAAGAGATTGGTGGATCTTGATTCACAATTTCAACATGAATCGCAGAAGGTGTCATTTTAACTTTTATGTTTTCTTTTGGAGACTTCTCAAGTGATGACTCAGAGGGAGAAAATTTAACTTTAACAGCCATTATTTGTTCACCTCATATGCTAAATCTTGAATATAAAACAAATCTTTCACCATTTCCTCAGAAATTGGAACTTTTGAAAAAGATTCTAATTTTTTCAAAACTTTCTTTGTGTTTTGCATTCTCATTGGATTGTTTTTGATGGAACTCTTTAACATCGATTCGGTGATTTGTCCCTTAAGTCTGCCTATTTCCTCATTCATAAATGATTTAAGCCCAAGACCATTATCAGAAAATGATGTAATATAATTGGTTAATAGAGACTTTTGCTCTTCTCGAAGTGTTCTGTTATAAGTTTCATTAAACTTCTTAACAAAAGTGCTATAAGTAAGATTATCAATATGTTTCATATTTTTATTCTTTTTGGGCTTGGAAAGCAAAATCGAAGATGTTTTATTTTCAATAAGAATTCTCTGTTTGGCAGAATATTGTTTTGAATCAAAAAATTGACCAACGGTTGCTATATTTCTATAATTTGAAATAAAATTAGCGAAAACTGCATTAGAAAGAGATTCATTAATATCTTTAATTAGTGCTGTTTGTAAATTAAAAATTTTCTTTCGATCCAATGAATCATAGTCTCTTCTACATTCATACATGAGCCGCAGTGCGTATTCTTTTGAAACATTTTCTGTCTTTAAAAGAATATTATACACCCCAAGCTCTCTTTTTAGGGGGGAATTTTTATAAAAATATTTTTTTATAATTTCTATAATTTTATTTTTTTCTTTATTTTGTTTTCTGACTATCGACTTTGTCAATTCTTTAATCAAAGATTCATAAAGAAAAGCGGTATTTCTTTTCTTATTATGTTTCATCTTCATATTGTTTTTTCTCCATTAAGCTTTTTAACAAATTGTCCACTTCAACATTTACTTTAAATAGTTTTTGTTCTTCCAACATATCATTGTCAATACTTTTTTGTTCTTGAAGAGTTCCAATAGGACCCGGAGCAAGGTAGTTGCGAGACACACTAGCGAGTGGGTTCATTCCATGATCTCCCTTCCATCCGGGAGTGACAGTTCTTGGAGTTGCCCGGATGGAGTCTTTCGAAATCATTGCATGACTTTTCATCCTTTTAGTCGTGCGACCCTTATTGTATGAATCTTGATGACTTTCGTAATATTTTGGCCTCCGGGGTTTATCATCTCTTTTTGCAGGCGGTTCGGCCAAAAGAGTTGTCTCTTCTTCGGCCGGTTCTTCTTCAGCGGGCTCATCTTCGCCTCCGAGATCTCCAAGATCTCCTAAACCACCGCCCTCATCTTCGCCTCCGAGATCTCCAAGATCTCCTAAGCCGCCGCCTTCACCACCTTCGGCGGAAGCGGCCGATCCTTCAAGAGAGGCCATAAATTTCTTATCATAAAACATTTCCCTTTGCATTCTGAGGAATTCATCTTCAGAAAGACCCAACATATTTTCAGCAATCCATCGCTTTGAGAAGAAACCTTCCGTTGCTTCAGAAGCAGCACTAAATTTTTGTTTCCAATGTTCAAGCTCTTGCAATTCAGCTATCTTTGATGGATTATTTAATCCCAATTTAAAAGATAAAAGATCGTCACCGCGAAAACCTAGAGTATATAAGTGAATTATCCCGATCTTCTCAAGCTCAGATGTAACAACTCTCTGTAATCTTTGAATTGTTCTTGCAAAGCGAATGTCCTTTTGGGCAAGAGTTGTTTTGTCTTCCATCGCTCCTTCTCCCATTGTAAGATATGAATGGGGAACCTTAAGAGCAGCAAAGAGCTTATCTCTTAAATATTTTACATCCTCTACAGTTCCAGTAAATTGGCCTCCCTGTAAATTATCAATTTTTGTATTTGACTGACCACGAACGGGAATGTAATAATCTTCTTCAATTGACAATGGGTTATAGCGAAGATCAATCTTTCCCGTGTTAGGGTCTACAACCTGATGTCTTTTCATTTGAGTCATGACCTTTTGCATATATTGTTCAACATCTTGTGGAGCAATTGCTCCAACATCAATATAAAATACTCTTCGTTCAGGTGAACGAACAATACGATATGCCATCATGGCATCTTCCAAAAGAGTTAGCTGACGCCAAATACGGCGGGCTCCTTCCAACACAGAAGTGCCGTATGGAGAATGTTTATCATTTCCAAGAATTCGAAAATGTGCCATTTGCCAATTTTCAAGCGTTAATCCAGCATTGTTCCATTGAAATTGAACATAATTTGGATTTGTTATATCCTCTCCTTCAAGTCTTTCGACCTCTGCTTGAGGAAGTCCAACAACATTTCTCACTCCAAGTCTCTCATCCAACTCAAGATAAAGAAAAAGGTCTCCATATTTGCACATTGTTCGAGACCAGCCAAATAAATTATATTCAACATTCAACACATTATGATAAAGAGCATGCAAAATAGATTTAATTTCTTCATTAGGGCATTTAATTTTAAGCATGGGTTGGAGATCAGAATGGGTTGTCATCTCGTCTGCATAAATATCCAATGATGAAGCGATTTCTGGCATATATTCCATTTGGTCGAAGTCAACATAGCGCTCGTGGCGATTTCTATTGGAAATCATATTAGCAGATGTTATATTCATTGGATTATATTCTGCTTTTTTAAATTGCTTTCCGGAAGCAGATTTAAACCATTTCGAATAAATGTCCAAGTGGCGGCGGCGCAATTGGCGGCCTGTTTGGGTTCTTCGGTTAACAATCGGACCGGAAAAAAGCCTTGTTAGGGCCCTGAAAAGGTCTGATTCATCATTATATGGATTGTTTTTCTTGTTTCTTGCCATTTGTTTACCCTTTAAAAATCCAAGCAAAGTCTGTTACTTGCTTAATTGCTTTTTCGTGTTTTTGGCTAAATGATTTTTTATGACCATCCATTCCCTCTATTGTTGTGTTCATGGTTGTTGTCTTCATCATCATACCCCCTAGCATCGCTTTTTTATATTCCACATCTCTTTGGCTTGTTTGGAGAGCGGTGTCACGGACCCAACAGCCAATAGCCAAAGACATTACCAAGTCATCATGATAAGATCGCATTGCTTGGGGTCTACCATTATACCAAATAAATGTTTTAAATTCATGAAATAATCTACTAGAATATAAAGTAATTAGTTTGTTTCTCACGAACTCTTCGAGTTTTGCCACAATCAAGGGTCTAGTTTTGGTCGAGGTCGTAAACCCCGGCAATGCCCGACTATTCACTTCGCCTTGATGCGAATCTACATATTCATGAGTTCCCTTGATAGAATAATATAAATTTGGATACCCCAAATCGATAAGCTTTTCCAAAACTGAAATTCCAATGCCATTATTTTCAACTACTAAAAGACATTTGCCATACTCATTTCCAGCTTGAAACAAAATATTCGAATAAAGATCAAGATTTGGCTTTCCTTGATATTCTGCTATGACCTCCATCGTTTCCAATTTCAGAATATGGAATGTAGAGGAATCGGAGCCATCGCCCCTCGCCACATCTGCTACCATAAGATAAGTAAAGTTTTCATCAAACTTTTCCCAAATCCAAAAATTTCTATCGTGGCCAACCCTATATTGCGGCTCTTTTATTGATTTATGTATCCATGCAATATCATCTGGATGGATGACCGTTTCACCAGAGGTGTTAAAATTACACTCAAGCTCTTGAGCGATTTGCCTTCGAGACATATTTTTTGTTTCTTTTTCAAACCATTGGTTGTCACGTTCTGGATGGACATCCCATGGAAGATTTACTGTATGAAAATTATTTTCCATATTCTCAGCTTCAACATACGTTTTGTGAAACCAATTTCCCACACCGTTTGGCGTTGACAGGGCAATACACCTTCCACCTGTTGATAGCGTAGGATACAAACCTGTCCAAAGTTCATCAAGACCTTCAACATGTGCAGCCTCATCAATAACAAGAAGAGAGAGGGCTTCGGACCGGCCGGCATCGCCGGAAGTCGACGTGGCCTTGATTTGAGAACCATTATGCAACTCAAAAGAAGATCTATTGTCCACCTTGATATTTGATATCCTAATCCATGGTGGTAGATTTTTCATCATCGCTTTAACTTTCTTTACTAAATTTGCTGCTGTGCCAAATTTTGTAGCCATTACAAGAACATTCTTATCTCGATGAAACAACATCATCCAAACACAGTAAGCAGCCGTAATCGTTGAAATCCCAAGCTGTCGAGCTTTTAATATAATATTAAATCGATAATCATTAAAATCATGCAACAAATCATCTTGATATGGATAAGTCTTAAAGGTTATAAGACCCTTCATTGGGTGAGATATACGACAATAATTATTTATAAAATATACAGGGTCTTTGCCTGATTTTAGGATTTCTTTTACAATCTCTTTCTTTGTTGGTTGATAAGCCATAGTCTCTCATTAAGATTTTGGTCTAGTATCATTTTGGGGACGTTTATTTTTATTATCAAGATCTAAAAATTTTCTCCATGAATCTTCAACTTTACGATTTTCAGAACTTCCATCATATTCATCTGCCTTGATACCAGAAATTTTGAAATATTGATGGGCTTGGACAAAAGAACGAACCCTTGAAACAGATTGTGCTAAAATCTCCACATCACCTTCTTTAGTTAAGGTAACAGAATTGCCGGTGACTTTTTTATATTCTCTTTGAATTGTTTTTTTTATCTGATTGATCATAAGTTGAATTTCATTTTCAAATTTGCCACCATAAATATCCTTAAGGAGGATATCTGATTGATAATATATACACAGCATACTTCCCACAAATTTTATTGAAAAACCATCATTAGTTCGAGGATCAAGAATAATATCTCCCTCCTCTCTCTTGAGACCAGCTTCTCGGCTCTCGCCATCATAAGCAAATCGTTCATCATGGCCATTCGATTTAATATCAGAAATTGCTTGGGCCAAGCCTTGCACTACTTTTAACATTTCAGTATTAGACATTATTAGGTCTCCATCCTTTTTTCCATCTCTCCTCCCGGCCCTCAATCCATTGAATATAACATCTCTCACAACATTCAAATTTTGACATATATATATCATCATTTGATTTAAAAGAATATGTATTGCAGACTGGACAAGAACGATTGGAGTTCTTCTTAATTAGTTTTTTAGGAATAAAAACTCCATTTACTTGAACTTTGTCAATATCTTCTTGTTGTTGCTCTCTATAGTGAAGTTCTTTTTGTTGTTCAAGATATTCCTTTTCTTTCTCGTTCGTCCAATCTTTCTTTGGGTGTTGAATTGCATCTTCGCCATATTTCTTTGCTATTGCTTGTTCAACCTTCGCAACATAATTTGGATCTTTTTTTTTCATCGCAGACCCGGAGCTACTGCATACATGATACCTATTGCAGAGGCTGCTCCAAGTACAAAGCCCCCAGCGAGCCACCATTGATTTTTGGGAGGTTTGTATGATTTTCTCAGAAATTCTATCTCATCATTTCGAATTGTTATCATATCTTGAAGTCTTTGATCATCGGCTTCACACTTTGCTGTCAATAAATCGTGCTGATATTTTGATTTAGCATTCGCGTTTCCGACCTCATATTCAATTTGAATATTGCATTGTTCAATCTTGAGCCTATCCTCTACAATAAATTTTGAAACCGCTGCATTGTTGAATAATCGACCTTCAAATGGGGCGGGTTGACCTTTCTTCAATGGAATGAATTTGGGTTCCTCTGCGTTTGCTGGTGGTGAATAAACCAACAAGAACGCTAAAATAAAACTTTTCATTTATCCTCCTCTAAAATAATAAACAATTAAGATAATGATAATAATATAACATAGTTATGCGATTTGTGCAACATATTTTTTCAAAAAATGTCTTTTTTTTTATGACCTCGAAACTCACTGGTCCATCTTGCCTCTTTTGTAGCCGGAACTTCCACCATATTTAGCTTCTTTAACGGTTGATGAAGATGTTAGGTATTGTGTGTGGTTGCCCCAGTCGGCTTGCCATCCCATCATCTCTTTCGCAGCGTCTTCTTTTTCTCCAAGTTTTATCATATTTTGCACAAGGGTAGCAAGTTCTTTTTTCATCGCTTCTTGATCCACTTCGCCAATCTCAATTGAGCAAACATTTTCGGCACATTCTCCGGGAGCAGGATCATCAGCCATTGCGGGTTTTGCTATTCCCATCAATGCTCCCGTCAAAGCGAGACCAGTAACTCCCTTTTTTAACAAGTTTTTGGCAGTGCTCCAATTGATTTGTTCAATTACATTTTCAGAAAGTGTGTATCCAAATTCAGCGGAGACTCTTCTTACCTCTTGTTCTAATATCAGGTGATGATATTCTTCTTTAATGATTCCGCCAAGTTGTTCTTTTGTTAGCTTCACTATTTTCTTGCTCCGGGCCATTTGGATTTATCTGGGCCGTATTTTCTGGTCATGAAATCATCTAAACCTTTTTTATCAAATGTTGGTTCGCCACGAGCTTCCCAGTCAGCATCGGATCTTTCATCTTTTGCTTCTGGCATTTTTCTTTGGTCAAGTTGCATATCAACACCGTAACCGGGACCATCCATACCATTGTCTCTCACGACTTGATCCCAGATTGGGCCACAGTCAGGACACATCGCTTCTATTTCGGGTGATGAGAACCTAATGTTAACTTCTTTGCGACCATCCCAATAGGTTTGATCTTCGGCCCTACCAAAGATATCCATCCACAGCCCGGCGGCCATTCTGGGGTGGCTGAGCATGTCTTCGTCATAGCTGTTTTCTATAATATCCAAGAGTGCAACATATTTCCTCACCTCAAGTGGGTTTTTAGTGGGGCCAGCGCTGTATCTGTCTTCAATGCGACCAGATTGTATATCTCTGTTAATGTTTGACACAACTCTTTGTTTAAGAGAGTGTTCCATGGCAGAACCAAAAGGACCATATTCTTTTAGTGTCTTCGCAAGTTCATCTTTGATGATGTTTGCAAGTTGTTCTTTTGTAAGCTTCATTGTTTGTTTTTCCTTTTTTTGACCTTCGCTATTTGAACTTCAAGGTCTTCAATCTTCCCCTCAAGATGATCAAGGCGATGTTGGGTTGTATAATAAAAGCCGCCAAAAACAATTGCGGCTGTTATAAAAGTAATTACAGTCTTAATATCAAATTTTATTTCACTCATATCTTTTAATACCGAGTTCTTGTTCAAGGATTCTATCAATCTCTGCGGGATCCTTTTTGGCTTTCTTTATCATATCTCGAACTTCCTTTTCTTTCTTTAGATTTACGGAATCTGTCTTTTTCGAAAATTGTTGGTCAATGTGCGCGAGCGCTTTATTATATGTTGCTTGTGCTTTTTTCATATCCTCTATCTCTTTCGCATGAGCGCGTTCAATTGCTGCTTTATCAGCCTTATAACTTTCCAGTGCCATTTTGGCACTCAGGGCTTGGGCTTGTGATGACTTTCTTCCCAAATAATAAAGAATAATTGCAGCAGTACCAACGACTATCCAGCGCCAGTGTTGTCTGCACCATACAGCGGATATCTTGAGCCACTTCTTAGCTACAAGCCACCACATTGTTTAAGAGCCCCACTTCCAAGCTTTAACAGCATCAATCACAGATTGTCCGGTAATATACATAACAGCAATCATACCCCATGTTTCGGGATCGAGATCTGACCAATACATAAGGCCAGTTGCAGTTAAGAAAACCAAAAGCTTTCTGCTGATCATCTTTTCTTGGATGGCATCTAACATGCCTTTGTCTTTATTGTCAAGGTACAATTCTTTTTTAATGTCCTCGACCAGACTTTGTTTTTCGCTTTCACTCATCATTTAAATCCTCACTTTGGCATAAGAGCCATCTCGTTGAATGTCGATTGTCATATCAACAACATCTTTAAGTGAATCCAAGTGGGAGATCAAAATAACAGTTTTGAATTGATTCTTGATCATATCCAAAAGCCTTATGAAACCTTCCATATGTTCTTGGTCTAAAGCTGTTGCTGGTTCATCAAGTATAAATAGTTCGGATTTTGGTAAATTCGTTATTGAAATCAGAGCCAAGCGGATAGCCATTGCAGCGATTGTCTTCTCTGCTCCCGATCCCATTGACAAAGGGCGAGGGTCATAATTTGGATGTTTGATATAAATATCAAGCTTGCCATCGGTATTGTCAAAGAATACCTCGAACTCAACGATATTTGCAAGAACCTTGGCAATTTCTTCATTGATCAAGGGCAGGGACTGTTTGATCACATTGTATGGAATACCATTGGGGTGCATACATTGCATGAATAAATCATAAGCTGTCCACTGTTTTTCAAGGGCCTCGAGTTCATCCTGTCCTTCTTTGAGGGTCTTCATTGTTGTTTGAAGAGAGCCTTGTTCAATATAAAGATGTTGAAGCCTCTCTTTGCAATTTTCCAAATCGTCCTCTTTTTTCATTACCATTGTTCGAAGCGAAATTCGCTCTTTGAGTAATGTTCCAAGATTTTCAATTGTTTCTTTGTTCTCCTCATATAGAGCTTCCTTGCGATGAAGATCTTGAAGATCAGATTTGATCCTCTCGTTTGTAAGGTCAAATTTTTCTATCTTATGTTCAAGTTGTTCCGCTTCGGTTCTTGACTTGTCAATCCTATCTTGAATCTTATCATACTTCTCAAGCTGTTCTTCGATTTCAGACAAGTCCATAATCGTCAACTTTTCATCCAAACCTTGTACTGTTTCAATAAGTTCTTGGGCCTTCTCGCGCAATTGGGGTAAACCCTCCATCGCCTCTTTGGCATCCTTAACAAACTTATTATTTATACAATATTTGCAGTTGGGATCATATTTATGATTCTCAAGGATCTCCAGTTTTTTTTCTTGATTCGCGATTTGAGAAAAAATTAAACGGTGTTTGGAAGACACTTTTGATTTTTGAGTTTGGATCTCAACAATGCGACTTCTTAACTTATTAAGTTTATCAACAGGAATATTTGACAATTCGATCTCCAATTCTGTTGCTAACTCTTCCTTTTCTTTCTTTTTGGCAAGACTGGTTACTTTATCTTTTATGTTGTTTTTAACTTGATTTTCATACAGCTTAATTGACTCTCGAACACTATCGATGTCTATAGATTCAACCGGGACTGAATTGATTTGTTCCTTGAGTTCAACAAGTTCGCCTCTCCTTCGGTCGAGAACTTTGCTTATAGATTCACATTGGCTGTTCATATTGTCAACTTCGGTGGCAATTTCAGCAAGCTCTTCTTTATTTTTCTCTATTTCCTCAGCCCATTGGCGACCTTGAAGTCTCTTGAGAACGCCGCGCATATCAGAGGCATCCTTCTTCGCCAATTTAAACTTCTTGTCGAATAGCTCAAGATCAAGAAACTTTGCAAGAATCTCTTTTCGTTTTGTCGAACCTTCCTTAACAAATGCAAGAGAATCAAGCTGGCTTGCCATCGAGGTCAAAAAGAAATCATCAAGGGTTCCAAGTTTTTTTCTAATGTTTGCATCGGTTTCATTTCTTGTTGTCCCGTTTAATGATTCATCTGCTGTCTGATTGTGAAAATCTAAATCTGTCTTAGCTTCGGTCGTAACCTTGCCTTTGAGTTTTTTTTCATATTTCGTAAGATTACGAACAATCTTGAAAGTTTCGCTTCCTGCTTCAACAAGAATCTTGGCATTGGCCTTTTGTTTATTTTGGTTTATAATATGGACATTCTTTCTTTCACCCTTCGATGTTGAATTGAACATTGAAAAAAGGATCGAATCAATGATTGACGATTTGCCTGAGTAATTCTTTCCAAAGATACCGACCAAGCCTCGGAGACTTTCAAAATTTATTTTGTTGTCTCCGCCATAATTGAATAGGTTGTCCCATTCGATTTCTTTAACTCTCCAAACAACATTGCGAGAAACCTCTTCACTTTCGGTGACTGTTCGATTATATTTAATATTGTGTTCAAGGACCTCTTGGACGATTGACTCGTCAAGTTTATAATCCTTGAGATATTCTCGAATGTGCTTCTCTTGAACCTTGAGGTCTCGAAGGTTTTCGGTGATACCAGAAGATGTCGACTTTTGCCCAGAAGATGTTGTATTTCCACGGTTTAGGAATGCAACAGAGTATGGACGCCACTTTATCCTAGCCATATCAGAAGCCTTCCGAAGTTGGCTAATTGGAAGGTTTCGTGGGGTAACCAAGCGAAGTCTGCAATACTTTGGAACGTCTGCTTCTGGTAAGGTTCCATCATCATTGAGAATAACCGTGACAAATGGCTTTGGATGATAAAGCGAATAGTGCGAGACCACATGATTATTTTTATCTTTAATCAACCAAAACATGTAACCTTTCTTTTGATCTTCGCCGAAGTTTTGTTGAATGGTTGATCCGCAATAACCAACCTTGCGATCACCGTCAAGGAATTGTGGTTTGTGGATATCTCCGAGCAAGGCATAGTCATGATCGTTGAATATGGTTGCTTCGTCCTCGCCATGTTCCATAGCCCAGCCGGAATCGGTCATACATCCGCTAATTGAGCCATGATATAGAGCTATGTTGATTGACGAGGGGTTAGATGGCTTGATCCAGTTCTCTCTGTCGAAGACGCTCAAAACATTAAATGTTAAGCCACTTTCTGGTGAATACTCGCCGGAGTTCTTGAGAAGAGTTATACGAGGATCATCCAACGCCTTCACGATTGGGGAGATCGCATCTTCACGATTCTCATTCTTTAGATTGCCATCATGATTGCCAAGAATGACAATCAAGGGCGCAATAGCAGAAAGCTCCGAGAGGAACTCGGAGGCCAACTGAAAATACTCTGGACTGAGTTGCGTCTTTGTGTGAGCTATGTCACCACAGTGAACAATATAATCCGGGTTTTTCTTCTTGAGTTCTTTGTACAACTCCTTGAATACAATCCGGTATTCTTGGTGATATTTCAAATTTCTAATATGAGTATCACCCAAATGTGCTATCTTAAACATCTATCCTCCCTTAAATATTTTTATATAACCTTCGCTTCCGGTGATTCCACCAACTATATACTGTAGGTTATATTTTTCGATGACCTCGCAAACAATCTTTCTCATTTGAGGCGAGTGACCCGTTATGATTTTTAAAGATTGCTGCCAATTATCATTAATAAAACGATGACACTTGCTTTCGACCTCTTCATGTCGAGTGCCATGCAAATCAAGAACACGCATCAAATCACCTTTCTTAATTCATCCATTAAGAAGTAGTCATCAAAAACCACTGGATATGCATTATCCATTCGAGATACGAATTCGCCTTTTGTTATTGAACCAACATCTTCAATGTCGGCGGTCTCAATTTTAAAAACTTCAATATCATATTTCAAAAGGTTTTTGACAATTTGTCCAACTTTCTTGTTTGCGTCTTCATCTAAAGCAAGATATACAGGAGTATCATTTAAAACAATAGCTTGAAACAATTTTGTACTATCTCTGAGAGTTGATCCAAGGATCGGGATGGCGTTCTGCCCTGCGACGATTGCATCGAACACACCTTCGACAAGGATTACTGACTCATCCCAATCGATGGATAACTCATTAAAGATCACATTTTTGCTCACCGGTGGGTTCTTATATTTCCACTTGTGCCCTACATAGGATCTTGCGATATAATAATTTATGTCTCCATTGCCATTGAACGAGGGAACGATGATTCGGCCACCATACTGTCCCTTTGGGCAATAACCAATTTTCCAACGAAAAATGTCCTTCTTAGTGAGACCGCGATCATGGAGATAATCGAGAGCCCGCTTAGAGGACTTTGGAAGGTGCCTATTGCAAAGAGAAACGAATTCCGGTGGTAGTTCGGCTATAGGCTCAATCTCTTCATCATTGAGAGCCATGAATAGCTTATCAAACTCGGATAAATCCAAGCGACCATCAAGTTCTAACCAACGTTGCCGTTGTTGATGATTACCAAACTTACGAACAAGACGATAAATGTTTTTGCCACGCTCATCGCAAACCCAACATTTAAACGCATTTTTCGCAAAGTTAATTGACATCTTTTTTTTGTGATGCCCACAATACGGACAGTGATAGAGGCATTCGCCACTAACCCTTTTATATCCGCCAAGAATATTATTAATAATAGATTGTTTTTCTGTCATAATAACAATATAACACACCATCTACTATTTGTCAAGTATTTTTTTGATTTATTCCTGCGAGGGCCACAACAATGGCATCGGCGATATCATCCGTACCGGGGCGGGGATTGCCATACCTTGTCATCTCAATGATAAATTTCTTGGGATACTTATTCGAGACCCATTCAATAATTTTTTTCTTCGTGTCGGCGCCCCTTTTAATTTTTAGTCCAACAAGGCCGCGAGCTTTGTTTGCAGCTATCAATTCAGCATTTTGTTTAAAAACGCGGCGGACCATATAAGAAACCATACCATTAAATCTCTGCAATTTACTCATGGTCATGGCAGTCGTCTTACCGCCCGAAAACATTACAAACGGTGCCTCAATATACACTTTTGTGACATTGTATTTACTCTTTGGGGTGATGTATTGGGTGGCATCATACGATGTCACAACTTGCTCCAATAAGCTACATCTGTCCTCAAGGGACTTCTTTGAGTCAAACTTGATAAGTTTGTATTCCAACAAGTTTTGATTTAAGTCTATTATTGCGAGGCCGACTTTGGATGAACTTACATCAAGGCCCATTACTACATCTATCATCTCTATATTATAACACGCTTTGAATTAAATGTCAAGCTTTATTTTAAAAGTATAGTCAATATCCTCTGTCTTTCTTATTGGTTTGGATAATTTCGCAAAACCAATAAGGTTTTTCTCCTTGTCATATATTCCAATTTTACTAATATAGACTGTTTTTTCAAATGGGGGCTCAGCGTCTGTATACGGGACCGTAACAACATTTTTTATTATCAATGGATTTTCAATATATTGGTGGAACCCAGTGATCGCAGTTTTAATATTATTAACATTAAGGGTTGACGATGAGACGAAAGTTGGATTATTTGAATGATTTAATTCTCCATATGGAGCATGGGCCAACATAGTTAAACATTGAGTATCAACAGTTCCAGAATATTCTAGTAAATACGAAGAAGAGACTGCCGTTGAATTAGTACTATTGCCATCATTTCCAGAATATCCCCAATGAACCCAACGAGCGGGATTTGATGTGTCATATTGTGCAGAAATAGAATTAAGATCCCAACTACCTGTCAGCAATATAAATCCCTCTTTGTATAGAGCCACGCCGGCTATAGACCCTGAACCTGATGATCCAGTTGGCAATGTTTGGACTAATTCTCCATTATTTCGAAAATCTTCCAATTGGCCAACAAGAGTTCCGGTTACAAAAAATTTTAATTTTGTTGTACCTGATTTAATTGAAGAGCCATAAAAAACAGATGGAATCGAAATTAAAGCAATATTTTGTTTACTTTTGTCTCCAAAACTAGAAGAAAATTCAAAATGTTCGGACATCCACCCATAATGATCAAGTGTACTCTTTAGCGAATGCAGCTTTCGTTTGTGACCAAGAGATGCTCCGGAGGATATATAATCTCGACTAATCGAAGCAGAAGCATTATAGGAACCTGTAATCTTGTCGCCTATTTCATATTGTGTTTGATACTGCTGCCTATTTATTGTCTTCAGTGATTCGCGGCGGGAACCCTTGTAAACAAAAGGATAAATTCTTTCAGATGAAGGTCTGTCGATGTTCCACTCATATAAACTAACATACCCCTTTGGTACACCTTGAATTGTTTCAGAAGAAAGATCTCGCTTGCGTTGGGTTTGGTGGGGAACGTTGTTAATATAAACAGAGCCACTGTAGATGTAAAAACTATATTGTGGCTCGGATCTTATTGTGTTTATAAACAAATCATCTTTATCAAACTTATAATATGACATTTTTTAGTAATCCACACGCACCCTCAAGGTGAACTCGGTATTGGGATCTTTTCTCAAACATTCACTAAGTTTAGCCACAGCTAACAACTCTTGTTTGTGATTGTAAAGCCCTACTGTTGTAATATAGGATACAGGCACATCAGTGGATTCATTTTTAACAACAATTTTAGAATTATTTAAATATGTGGGATTTGAAGAGTAATTAAATTCATTATGGTTTGCTCTACAAAAATAAATTGTAGAATTAACTTCTGTTGTATTGTTAAAATCAATACTAATGAGCCTATGTCTTAATCCATCACAAGTGCCAGAAATTTCAGTCGATTTCCATGAAGAGGGGGTAGTAGTAGAAGCATCAGCAAGATAAACTGTTGATTCTTTAATAATACCTCCAGAACCAGAGTCTTGCAATATAGAAGAAGTAAGAACCACCACACCCGCTTGATAATAAATAAGCCCACATGGAGTTGTTTCAGTTGTAGAGGAATATTTTGAATTTGCAATATCCAAATTTCCGGAAGCATAAAGGATGCCGTACTCTCCAACTGGGGAATTTACACGATATTCGGTCGAGGCACTCATGTCAAAAATCGTAGTTGTTTCGGAGTGAGCCGTAGCATGTGCGGCAGCGGTCCCGAAAATCATTTTAAAGGTTTCTTTCTTGATCTCATCTTTTGTTAACAAACGAGAAAAATTAAAGAAATACACATCAGTTAATTTTGAACCGCCGGATGCAAAATCACCATCTTCATCAAATTGTAGTATATTACCAGTAATATCATACCCAACCAACAATTGGGCCATTTGATTATAAATGTTTTTCTTTTTCGACTGCTGAACAGTTGTTGCACTATAGTTAGCTGAGTTCGTTGAGAAGCCCATTGTAATATCAAATATATGATTTGCAGATGAACTTAGATAAGGATAATCATAAATACTCTGAAACATTCCATGAGAATAGTTTTTAATATTCTCTTCTGCATAAGTGCCAGAAACTATAGTCCCTGTCAGTGGAATTGCTTCATGAAGAAGTGTCCTTGTTGTGACCTTGTCATTTTCATCAAGATTTTTAAAAGCTGAATTCATTTTTGTTTCCTATGATTTATATTTTACAAGCCTAACTGGTATGTCAATAGATTGACCTGTTTTGGTGCCGTATACACGAATAAGAGTATCAATATAATAAAGATCTGTCGTGCCGTTGCCTCGATTTGGAACACCTGTCATTACCCCTCCGAGACGCTCAAACAAGAATGTACTTGTTTGAAGATCCATACTGCTTTGCAGCTTAAATTCCACCTTAGTTCCTCTTGGGCCAGCATGTACATTTGTCGTTGAATTGGTGGTGTCAGCAATTAAATTTACAATTGAACTTCCTGCTGAACCCAGAGAAACTGTATAAAAGGCTTGATGATCATCATCAACATAGTCATAACCTGTCAAACTGCCTTGGATGTCGGCCAAGTGGATCAAACGATTATCCATTTGAACGATATATTGATCTTCAACTAAATCGCCCAGATTGCGGCGAGGAGACAACTCACTGTTATCAATACCTTGATCGATTCGAATGTGATTGGGGCCCTTTAATGTTTCGCCACGCAAAATTCCACGAAGCTCTACTCCTGTTGAGTAGTCCTGTGCAATACCCTTTGTGGTGGTCCCGCCGTCATCATCTTCTGTGAATGCGTCTACACATACTAAGAACGTATTATAAGTGGCATGACGAGCATATGGTCCAATTTTCTCATTAAGCAGGAGGGTGGGCATAAACAACAACTCAAGATTATCAAAACTAACTAATTTGTTTTTACAAGAAGCAGCGTTATCTGTAAAGGCTTCCATTACAGGAGTTTGTAGTATTTCCAAATCATAATACGAACTGCCGCTTGGATGATTCTTGTTATATAAAGAATAGTCTATTTCATCATCAGCAAGAGCAAAAGAGCTAATTTCAAAAGATCCATCGCCTTTTGCCAAAAGTTCTCTTCCTAAATCTGTCAACACTGCGTCAAGAATAATATCTCCGCTATTATCTAAAAAAGCCATTCTCTCTTCTCCTAATGTTTTTTATACAATAATTAGTATTTATAATGGTTCTTGGTTAGTTTTATTCTTTTTTATGTTAAAAAGAACATTTAAGTCAATTTTTTTACCCGTTTCGTTCGAAGTAATTCTTATTTTAAATTTTCTTCCCCAAACTTTTTCATCAACTATCCCCAAATTTGCATCATCTAAAGAATTTTTATAACTACCCTTAGATCTCATAATTGCTCCAGACTCATCACTTAATAATGTTTGTTGGCCAGAAGGTATTATTTGGAGTAGGCGCCGCATATTCATTGATCTTTCATATTGCTTTTCTATTCTTGGTTTCCAGACCTCGCATTGAATAATCGCGTCTTCTTGGTTTTGAACTAACTCTACTTCATAAATAGTACTTGGATAAGATTTTAGATTATTTGGCGAAATGGCTCTTGCCATATAGTAATATTTTTTATTTGGAGATACTGGGTCTTCAAAGGTAACATTTCTCACAATACCGACCGAATCAAACAAATATCTACGATTTTGCGCAAAAGACATCACATCTTTAGGGCGAATATCTACTCTATATAATTCGTAATTTATTGGTCCACCGTAATATTCATATTTCATTGTGCCATCACTTTTACGAAGTGCTTGTTTCAAATTATTCTCATAAGGTAGTGGATTGTCGTAAAAATTATCCTCAACATAATAGCGACCTTTATTTGGAGAAAGGGTGATGTTGATGGTTTTTTTACTGTTTTGACTTGGTTTAAATTGAATTTGTGGCGAGGGGGGAGGGGCGATGCCAGTGGCTTTTTTAGTTTTGTATACTGGAATTTCGAATATAATTGCTTCCATTGTGTTTTCAACATCTATAAATGTATCTTTTTCAGTTTCAGAAACAGCATTAACAGCATATCTATTGCTAATTGTTAATTTACACTCAGACACCACATAATTGTAAACTTTATTAGCCTTTACTTGAGTGTCAATAAGGGTAAAAGAATTCTCAACATTTGGTATATAATAAGTTTGTATTGGATTTGTCAAAGTAGTGCCGTGAAATTTTTCAACCTTATAGAATAAAACCTCAGAATATGATTCAATATTGGCCAATAAATCCTTATATGTTCGATGTTTATCAATTATCAATTGATTTATAAAAGATTTCAATAATAGTGTCACTAACATATCAGAGTATGATGTTCTTTTGTTTATTTTTTCTTTAAAAAGGAGTGAGTATCGACCATGGCGAAAAAGACCAAACGAAGGGAACAACAAATTTGACATTTTTAAGTTAATAAAGCCATTAACATTCATTTCATACCTTTCGTGTATTGGGTCCAAAACATGGGAGTACTTCGTCTTTCCTTTAATAGTGTTGACATAAGAATTTATAAACTCTTCATAAATTCCATTTTTTGTTAAAAAATCTCCCAACTTTGTTTCCTTTGGTTGGCTTGAATATTTCACTTTTATTCCAAAAGGAAAATCTTTTGATAGTTTTTTTATTTCCGGGGAAGACACTTGAGATCTGTTCAATATAACGTTTGTGTATTTATTGGATATTGAAATTTCGGGAATAATTGAATTATTTAAAAACTTTATTTTTTTAAAAATAGCCTTATTTACCTTAACATTTGAAAAAGAACGATGGGATTTTTTTATTGGACTATTGTGACCATTAGTAGAGCAGGCATATATATTTGGAATATCTTTTTCATCATAAAGGTTGACACTCTCTTCGTAATCTTTGGCATAATAATTATAAAAAGAATCTATGGCAACATAACTATTTTTGATATCTGATTTTGATCGATTAATATCATTTTCCACCAATGGGATTATAGTGTCAAAATTATAATCCAATCCAGATTGACTTGTGTTAATTCCTTTAAATGATAAATTTTGTTCTGTTTCAAAAACAGAATATCGTTCATTCTTAACAATAACATCCTTCTCAACAATTACAGATTCCTTATGTAATTTAAAACCAGCGGTGTTGAAACTGTTTTTCAAAGCCGTATAAATTTTTAATTTTTTAATAGCCACTTGAAGTACCTCCTCTAGTAGGGGACACCGACAACCGGTTGTGAGCCTCGTCTTCAGTCATAGATGCTTGATATGAACGAGTTGATGGCGGAGAAGAGGAACGGGGGGCAGAAGGAGTGGTGCCGGTATTTGTCATTGCTTGGGAGGCAGAGTCTGTAAGATACGGTTTCATAATACTATACCGATGAGAATTTTGGACCACTGGTTGGTTTGTTGTATATTCAATAAAATCTATTTGCATAACAGAGTTGTAAATATTGTTATAAGAAGTTCTATTTTCATCTCTCAAAAGATTATTATATAATCGAATGGGACGTATACGGGTACTGCTGTTGATGTAGAAATATTTATCAAACACATTAAGTTTCATTTCGTCTTCTATTTCCACACCCAACGAAGGGTCTATATAATATTGTAATTTTGCCAACACAGGACCCTCAAGCTCGTTTAGTGAATCCATATCGATTTCAACCCATTTGGGAGCATTCAGCAAAACTTGGCCGTTAGTGGCCGAGGCGAAATGACCCAAAATGAATACTTTTTGCATCACAAAGTGCTGGAGGTCGATTTTATGAGATAACTCTGGGAGTGTAATTTTATCGACTGGTGTGCTTAATATTTTATTTTTAGAACCTCTAGACGTTGATCGAAGAATAGTATTTATTTGAGGCGGTATTGAGCCTGTTTTGAATCTTTTTGTTGTTGTGATATTATTTTTCTTGCGAGGATCGAACTTTGCTCTTGATTTTTTAATTTTCTTTTTTCTCAAAAAGTTAACCAAATTAATTGCTTGAGGTTTTGCAGTTTTTGTAAATGGAGTATTGAGTGAAAAAACATGTTTATCTATTTTGCTTCTTGATGTATCAATATTGACAAAAGGAGAATATTCTCCAAGATATATAGATGAACTAACATAGTCCATATCTTTCAATTCTATATTTTTTATAAAATACAAGTTTTTAAGGAAAAGATTATTCTTATTTGTTTGAGATAAATGCACATATTTGTTTATTTTTCCAGACATGGAACGGCGGTTTGCCATAAATTCATTAATTTCCCTATGATCTACTAATCTTCCTTTTTCTTTGAAAAGGTTTATACTTTTTTCTTTATATTTGATTTTTCTGGGTGATAAGAATCTATATTTTCTCTGGTCTAATTTTGTCGGAATAAAAGACCGTGTTGGCATATGTGGGGGCAACATAGTTATTGACCTTCCTGCTGCGTATCTAATGGAAGAGGTGTTGACTACAGAAGAGAACGAACGTTGTTTTTGAGAAGCAGCAACAGAATATGATAGATCCCCATAGGTAGTTTCAACCTCAGAAATGCCACTATAGTTAGAAGAATGTCCAGAAGATACAAATTTTTCATATTCAGCATTGTTATATTGGGGAAAAGTGGCCGCTGTTCTATTCATGATCTCATCATCATGGAATTGATATCCCTCTTGTATTTCTCCAAAGGAAAGCGTATTTTGGAAAGCATGTTTTATTTTAAAATTATAATCATTTTTTTTCGAAAATATTTTTTGAGAAGAGTCAATATCTGTTATTTCTGAAATGTATTTTTTTATATTATAAGTCTTTTTAAAGCTATAAAACATCTTCCTAATATCAAAAATAAAATTATTCAAATATTTCGAATCATAATAAATCATTGAAGAAATGACTTTTCGAATTTCAAGATCCAACAAGGTTGGTGATTCTACCAAGTATCTTTTAAAAAGAAACAAATACATCAATGATTCTTTCACAGATGTTTGTAAAGTTCTTTGGGGGTCTATATTCTCAGTTATTTTTTTATAATATCTCGCTACAGATTCTATATGTCTTTGGATCCTTTGGGCCACTCGAGATACCATTGAAGGATAAGAATCCAAATGCGATATTTCAACAGAATATCTCACCTCTTGATTGGTGTTTAATTTCACCTCATAATCGGAAAAGTGTATATTAAAAATATCCTTACCAGTTTGTTGAGATAATGCATAATCCATTTCAAATTTATAGTATGAACAATCTTTCAAATTATCATCATTTGGTTTTGAAGAAAAATATCGATATTCAGGGAATAAATTGTCACTATTTTTAACAAGAACCTTGAATGACTGACTCGATGCTAAACTTTCACGAGAAAATAATAATTTTTTTTGTAACAATTTTCTCTTTACTTTTTTACTTGTCCCCAGAGAAGTGCGGGCAGAAGAAGTTTGTATTATTTCTCTAAATACCTTTATATTAAAATAAGCGGGGGAATAAAATTGCTGCCCTCCAAGGTCATATATCATAGCTCTAAAATCTTTGCCGTATTTTCCATATTTCGTATATTGATCTTGAAATTGATCCCAATTAAATTTGAACATACCCTTCACAATGCCAGATTCACCAGCAGTGATAAACAATTCGGATAAAATTGGAACTTTTTTATCAATTGGTGCAAAACTTTTAGTTTTATAAGATACCGCTCTGTTGTCAATAATTTTATAATTCATTACACGAACAGGTCTTACAGCATTGTGTGGTTGATTTGTGTGAAACGAACCTTGCATAAAACGTTCAGAGTGCGTATGAATTGGGCCCGGATGAGTTGATTTTGAACTAGTTTTAAATATATATGAATCCCTTTCATATGAAATTGGAAGTACTCTTTCTGATGTGATTGGTCCGGAGTAAGACCTTAAACCTTCAGGTATATAACCATTATTTTTCTGTACTAAAGTTTGTATATTTACAAAAAAAGCGCAATATATAGACAAACTGTTAATTTTATTGGGTACATAAATTTTCTTTTTAAATTCAAAAATACGAGGGGATTCTTGTGAATATTTTCTATTCTTACTCTTGTATACGGAACAAGCCTTAATATCTACAAACTCTTCTGGTAATACAGATTTTCTTAAATTCAATGGGTCAAATGATAAATCACCGGAGACCAGACCGCCGAAAGCTTTGGCATTAGATGTTACCAACACAGCTTGCATATGTTTCATTAAAAATTCATCATCGGACCAAAATTGGCCGGCGGAATTGGCATAATCTTTGGCCAGCAAAGTCACAGTTAAATAAAGACCTTCTTTTTTGATTGTGGATGCTTGATCAACAACAATTTTCTTTATATATAGATTCGGTAAATTTTCAATTCCAGAATGCTCAGACATCGTCACAATCCTCTATATCATCCGCAACTACCCTTGTTGTATACAAAGGAGTCAAAGTTGAAACTTTATCTCTCTCCAAGCAGTCAAACTCCAAATCAACAAATATATCTCTTTTTCTAAGAAATTTAATACCGTTACAAACATCTTCTTCAGGTATATCTCTATCAAATCTTAAATTAAAATAATGCTCAACATATCTTGGATCATTTAAATCATCTGGTAAAAAAACATACCCCTCTTCATCAGGATCCAGCAAATAACCATCTTGTATGTTTGTTGGATTTTGACGATCTGCAAATCTTAAAGGAATGAAGCTTTTCTCATCATTTAGATCTTGAATGAATACTTCTACCTCAAAAGAGTCGTTATAATTGAATCCATTTTCTTCTAAAATATAAACGAGCAACTGCTCTTCTTTAATTGAAATATAGGTACCATCAGAAGCCGCCGAAGTAAGCGGAAAATTAGGATTTGTTTGATCTATCAAATCAGTATCTTCGTATGAATAATTCCTATTTCTAACTGTTAAACTATAATTTAAATCAAATTCTATTTGTGGTATATTTTTATATGGAAATGAATAATTTTTATCTTGATTGCTTAGGACTTTTTCAACATTCTTTGACTGTCCTTTTAGAAATCTTATTTTCCAATAGGGAGTTTTATCTTTGGATACTGGGTTGGATGTGCCAATGGGATAAATCATATGATTTAACCTTTGGTTTGATATTGGATATTGGATAGTGGAAATATCTTGCTTTTCGTTATTATATAAAGATTTACTTAAATCAAAAAATGTACTCTGAACAGCCATATAAGGAGTCTCTTCGAGAATTCTCTTTTTGGTCTCAGAATTTTCTTCAGTACACCCTGCACGACCAATATCATATATTACATCATCATCAAAAAAAGCATAATAAAAAGGTTCTAATTTTCCTAAAGACAACAAATGCCTACCATAGTTAGTTAACTCAAATTCTATAATATTTTCCTTTCTATCGGTAAAAGTCATTTTTTATTCATCCTTTCCAACCACTACATGTTCACAGTCATCTTTTATAACTTTTGTCTCCTTATCTTCAATAATATCTTTTTTGTTGAAAATAAGCTTGGTTTTTATTGGCTTAATTTTCTCGATATCCATATCAGCAAAAGTCACCGATGCGTCAATCTTAACTAGTTCCACAAGAGAAAAGAAATCATAAGGCCAATTGTAAGTGACACGAGAAGCTTTAATATCGATATCCTCATCAGATACTCCTTCTTTTTTAACAACTTTGTCATAATAATTTATCTTAGCTCTGCGTTTGGCCTTGAATACCATCCACCTTAACCTATCAGAGAGTGGCAAACCTTGATCAGTATTTGCACTATGGGGGGCGTTATCTTTAGAGACACTTGTTCCGCCGCCGAGGAGTTCAGAGGACAAAAGTTTGTGAGTAATTGTAGAGCTTGTTTTTTCGTATGAACGGCCAATTTGGGGAGGAAGGCCTTGCCAAATATCTGACAAATCTTGCCTTGTCAAAACATGCTTAAATTCAAATATATACATAGCAAATGGTGTTATGTCAGAATTAATAATAAAATCCATTGAAGGTGGTAAGACAAATCTCTGCATTTTTTTAACCATATCTCTTATGGAAGGCCCTACCATGCGTACTGCTGGTTTTGGGTTCATTGCGTTTTCTATATCTCTACGTGGAATTTCAAAGAATTTTCTTTCTCCACGTTCTTCTACAAAAGGGATTGCCACCACAGCTTCAGATATAGTTTTTGTGTTGGCCAGTTCACCCAGACGAAGAGGTTCTTTTGAAAACCCTACAAGATCCGCGAGGGAACCTGTGTATTGAGATCTATTTTTGTGAATCCCTAAAGCACCTTTGGTCCAAGATTGAGGAATATCTTCTATTCTTATAAATATCCCCTCATCGCCAGAGGGAATAGTGCCATATTGATGCCACATACCTCTAGTTGTCGCGAGAGGACTATGCTTAGAGAGATCTATCTTGGCGTTGGTAGTGGAAGAATTATCCAACAGACCATATTGTTCCGTAGCAACAGTAATATATTTTTCAGCAATTTCTGTTGTTATATTCTCTGTGGGGCCGTTTACACTAGATGTTATGTGTATTTTATATGACATTTGAGCACCACTGGCTAGACCTTGATTTGCCTGTTGGGTTATTTCTTCAAAAGAACACAAAATATTACCTTGCTGTAATCTATAAAATGCTGCCAAAGCAACATCACGCAAAGAAAAGTTTGTATTATTTATTAGACCACTAAGATCCACTTTTAAAGTGTTTATCGCAGATGAAGAGCTTTGAGTGGCTGGATCCAAATCAGCACAATTCATAATCGGGTCAGGTATCGCATCTAAAACATATGGCTCTTGACCATCAGAAAAATACAAATCATACCTTGTCAAGCCGTCAAAAAATGTTACCATTCTATCATGATAATTATTGTTACATTTTGTAAAAGAGGATCCACCAGTTGTTATGTCGGGCAAGGCATGTGACTTTCCATGGCTGTACAATGGTGGGTCAAACCTTATTGAACTTATTTGTGGAATTCCCGATTTTGCCGTTAAATGTTGGAAATTTAATATAGGAGTCTCAAATTTTGGTTGGATTACCCAGCGGGCTCTATTTTGATCTTTTGTTTCTACATAATTAACTCCTGTCGCCAACGCGGGACCAGTAAGTTTTTTTGTAATATCAACATCCTCTCTGCTAAAAAGATTCAAAGAGGAATCCAATTGCATTGCATTATCATTAACAAACAATGGGTGCTGCGGTGCATAATAATTATTATAATCAGAACCAGAATGAGCTAATGACTTTGTCCAATCAGTATAACTCAACTCAGAGCCTTTAGATATACGCTCTATATCCAAATTAGAATCTGGTGCCCAATAACGATAATATTTTACAGTACAATTCCCCATAATCTCATCTAAAGTATGTTTTCCTGCTCGTGATGGTCTGAAGGTTATATCAGCCCATGCCTCGCCGTGATAATAAGGAGGAGTAAATGGAAAGTTATATCCATAACGACTATCAAGTGATACACTTGGTCCCTTTGGTTTGTGACCTTTTCCTTTTGTTTTTTGACCAGCTTTATAATCTCCACCCCAAGAGGGGGGGCCGAAGGCTGATGGGCGAGAATACATCGTTATAGTTTCTCTAGGGTTGTTTCCACGAGCAGGAAAAATAACATCTTGCGGAGGTGTAAGACGAACACCATTGGCGAGAATACTGCGGCGTGGAGAATCCATTGACCTATACATCTTTACTCTCATTTTGTAGGCAGGGATAATACTATGACCGGGGGCGATCTCAATTGCCTCGACATTACCAAAATTTGGATTACCCTGTTCAAGAGAATTTATTCTTTTCATTTTTCCGGATTTCAAAAAGAAATCAGGTATTTCAGCTAAGAAATTGTGTGCCATTTTTTTATAAAGCAAGTCACCATTGCCATCCCATCGAGTTTTATAACTCAATCTTACATATTTTCCAAAATATAAAAAATTATCTGGTTCTTGGTTAATAAAAGTTGTATTAGATAAATAATTTTCAGGCTCGATTAAGGACTCAAAAGGTATTCTTAAGTTAAAGCCTCGGAAAGCATAATTATAAATATTTCTCTTTATACTCAAAATGTCATAGATTGCGCTGCCAGATGAGCCAGTGGCTGCATTTAAATCTGGGTCATTAAATATATTATAATTTACCATTGAATAGCCATTTGGCAATGTCACTGTCGAACCTGTATTGGATAAATAAGGCAATGCATCATTCCCTTCATCAATAAAAGCAGAGGTGGAATTAAGGCGAGCACCAATCATCCAGAAAGCAACATTTCCCTCATCCTTGGAAGGAACCTCTCCCAAAACACGTCTAATATTTTCTGTCATCAATGGATAATCACAAGCAATTCCAGATTTAATTGTATTATATAACACTCCCGGAGCAAATAACGGTGTTATCATTGGTTGTATTTTGGTATATAAATTGTCATCACAAACAGTTATATTATCTATATCAATTTGATCAGTCTTTGGCTCTGACCATTCGCCAAGGCTATAAGGAGTCTGTAGGTTCGTCCAGTTGCCATTCCAATATGACTCTGGGACATTACACTTTGCCCAGTGGGCACCCTCAAGAATACAAGGGCTTTTGCCGTCAACTGTTTTCAATAAAATTGCTAAATTCTTGACATCATTGGTTCCACTTTGCACTCCAACTTGTGATGATAAAGTCTGTGGATAGGTTGGGTCATAATTAGGATCATCAATGTGATAATTGGCATATACATCTATTTCAATATCGACATCTTTTCCGGGCGTGAAACCATCAGATGGGGGAATAAAATTGCCCTCTGTGTCAGAAGTTGACAAAACCACACCAGTAGATAAGCTAGCTGGTGCGAGAAGTTGGGCCTTTGAAGCCATAAATTGATCGTCTGTTGAAGTAATTCTTAAATTGAAATTATAATCTTTTGTTGAAGGGGCGCCGGGCCAAGAAACACCATCAGATAACACAGGAACATCAGCCCTAATTTCAAACCCACTAGCATAACCGGCAGGCCAGCCGGACTCATCAGTCATTGCTTTCCAATAATTGTGAACAGCAGAGGCTCGAGAACCATCACCAGCCGTGGCGCCATGGATCTCATTAATGGCGTTAGCCATCGCTTGGGCAGTTTCAAATGCATTACCTGCTCGTATTAAAACCATTGGCATACTAAAAGTTGACATATGGGGGCGGGTTGTACTGTAGGCCCCTGTTGGGTCCCATTGCGAACGCTGTTCAATTTCCTTTATTGCCTCATGGGTTGTTATATCATTCCAAAAGATGGTACCGCAGTGCGGATTGGATGATTCTGGGTGAGGTGGAAAGGTTTGAGTACAGAGAGTTGCGGAATTAGAATCCTTTCCACAATTATTCCTATGCCAAAATAAAGCCTTGGAAACCCCATCTGGTTTGTGATGAGATTCAGTTTGATCTGTTCCATCCTTCTTACTAATCACAGCGTGGGAGCCAGCAGGAAAAAAATAATCTCGCTTGACCTTTGAAGTTGTATCATAGTTTAAAGTAAAATCAGGACCAGACCATGTATCCAATGTCCAAGTATAGTTTTCCGTATCGGAAGCATCCGGCAAGATCCCCCCTTGATCCCAATAGTCTGGACCTATTAATATAAAAGCTACATAATTATTATTAACATCATTCAAAATAATTGTTGAGTACACACTTTGTTCCCAATGGTCCAATGCATTAGATTGATACATAAACCATTTTGGGCCGTTGTGAACAGGTGTAACTGTATCTCCCCTAGCAGACCAGCCATTGCCAAAGGCAAACCATTGCCTCTCTTTACTGATTTGGTCGTCTGTGCTCCACGCTTTGGATGTTGAAGGGGTTGCCTTTGGCGAACCGATTTCAGGATTTGTTCCAATCGTATTACAAAACCAAGCGGCGCTGGGACCAAAATAATTTTCATACGGTTCTCGCCCAACTGTTTTTTCGGGACAATTGAAAATACTTGGAGATAATTTCCCTCGGCTGTGGTATCGGCCGGAGTCAAATGGATTAGCTAACATGATTGCGGTTGCTATAGTATTGGTTGTGGGAGTGGGATGATGTGTCTGCCAGTTAGAAAAATGTGGGGGAAAATTTAAATGACAATTTGTTGATTGTTGATTGGATGGTATATATGACCCTAAAGGCGTATATGTGAAAGATGGTAACCCGGGAGTCTTCATGTGACCATCAGAGGCCGAGCTAAAAACCTCTCCTAAAAACTTAAGCTCAATTTTTGCAGGGACAGGTAGAACATCAGAAGGGTCATCTGCTTCGTATATTGAACAATCTATTGTTTCAAAATGTTTAGAATAAGAGTCAACAAATTGTTTAGCAAGGGCCTCGGTACGTTGTGAGGGATAGAAACCATCGTAGGGCAAAAATTTCTTTATTGCCTTGCACTCCAAAGAAATAGATGATGGTTCCACGAAATCTTTATGCTCATGTTTGATAACCCTAAAATGTTCCATAAAGTCTGTATTGCTATAGATTTTATAAAATCTCGCATCAGAACTATTATCAAAATCTTCTGGTGCCCCAATAACACTAAATAAATCCAAATTAGGCTCTGTTGGTCCAATTTTTTCATAACGCATTACATGGTCACTAATTCTAAACTCTGGTACAATTGTATAATCCTTTCCAACAATCCTTATATTTTCCGCGTACTTATCATAAGTTTCATAAAACGGCTCCAAAGGAGAATCAACCAAGTTGCCACTAGAATCATATATTTTTCTAGTTTCGCCGACTTGCCACTTAGTTTCTCCACCAAATGATTCATATATTGAAATAAGATTGCCATTAGTTATTGCATCATCAATCTCTTGTATAAACATGCCACTAGCTGCTACCAATGCATAAGGAGATGGGATCACATGTCTTCTACTGTAACAAGCGCCGGCGGAAAATACTAAATCAATATTTTTGACAAAACCGGCAGAACTGCTGACTTGTCTAAAGTCAGCGAACATGCAATAGGAATTTTGTAACAACCCTTGGCCGCCGGCTTCATCAGTGGGGTTGCCAGAAGTTCCATTATCAGTGTTATAATTATACGGATTTGTTGTGCCATTGTATAGCCCAGCGCCGCCAATAGGTTGAATATAGGCAGACGAAGAGGCTATTGATTTTCTGGTTCCAGCGATTCTTTGAAAATCATCAAATTGCGACACCCCCGGAATAAATATACTATCTCTATTTGAATGCCATATCGAATAATTCCAGCCAGCATCCAAGTTCCATTTTGATTGAAACGGTACATCAAACTTAAAACCATTATCAATTTTGCCCCAACCTATTGCTTTGGGCGTATAAGGAGGTGTCGTTTCTCGAGGCCAGTATTTGGAATGTAAAAAGCCCTTATCCAATTCTATTGCTCGAGGGCGATGTGATATACCCGGCTCTATTCTGCCGTGAATATCAGAAGACCACTTAAAATCATATTTGACTCTAGTTCGAATATGGTTTCTAAAAACATTACCAACGGAAGGGTAAACTGTTTCGGAATATTTCAAATATTGAAATTTTTCCAAGGGCGAAGATTCAGAATCCAATGAGCCATTTAAGTAAAGAGATTTTATATTTTCATAATTTTCACTAGTTTCAGGGTCTCGGTCATAATATTTAGCAACATCATTATTGTCAAAAAAATTAATTTCATTACCATGAGAAGATTTTATTTTAAAATCAATATCGTTACATTGTCCAAAATCCTGATCGTCAGGTGCGGCGGTGCCGCCCAACTCAAGAGGTTTGTATTTCGAAGAAATAGGTTGCTCATAAACTGTTCTTATATCAGACCTACGGTTTTGTTTAAGTATTCTTTTGCCAAAAGAGTCAGTTTTATCTATCAAACTTCCGGGTTGCTCGACATAAGTAAAGATATTGTGTCTCCTCTGTTTTCTAAAAAGAGAATCTTCAGCAGTTCGAATTTGTTTCCATGTGGGCCAGCCGTAGGGGCCATTTCTCTTTAACAATAGAGCAACTGAATATGTTGGCCAATTGGGCAACTGTTCATTTGTTCTAGACCAAGTCCAATTGCGATATAATGAAATATGAACATTTTTCTCTAAAATTCTGGAGGCGGGGAACCCAACATGATTCTGCAAAAGGCTAACCGATTTGGTTGGTGTTATATATTCAATGGATTGATAATATTTTCCTTTGATCTCCACATCTGGATTCCAACCAGACACTTGATAAATAAAGGTATTCAAGCCAATAAAATCTACAGGCTGTGCCATTTTAAACTCCTACAATTTCTGATACACTTGGAAACACAATAGCTTCTACATAATTAGTCTTTTGTACATATTCTTTCTCGAGGTCAATTAGAGGCCAAAAAGACATATTGGGTTTTCCGGGGCCCCAGTCAATAGCGGCGAGGTCATTACCAGAATTAGACCTATCATTAATTTTATAGCCGAGTTGAGTATATGAAGTAACTTCGCTACCAAGGCGATCAGCGGTTATATATGCCTCTCCTTGATGATCATGGGTTTCATTAAAACGATACCAAGCTTTTAGGTTTGCGGCGGGGGTCCATGCCTTATGATCAAAAGAAAGCCTATTGTTATAAATAGTAGCGCATTGATCAAGAGTTAAATTTGTATTATAAAAAGCAAATTCTCTATAAAGACCTTTTCTGGATGGTACAATCAAATTATAAGTACTCAAAAAAGACATCTGGTGATTACCGGGGACCTGTGATACTAATGGGTCCTCCGAAGAATAAAGATGAGAAACATGATGCAAACGGACGCCATCGACAAGTGTAATAAATGAATCCTCAGTTGTCGAAGCGGGGGCAAATGAAATTACATAATGCCTCCAATTATCAGAAGGTGTTAATTCGTAAACTACTTTGCGTTCAGAAGTAAGAGTTGGTACCCTAATTGTCAACCAGTATTTTCCATTTCCCATATTAGATATTTGAATTAACCTATCTTTGTCCAAAGAAGTGCCATCGGTGGTGAACTTTTGAAAATAAACATAAATGGATTCACCCGGGAAAATCTGTGTGGCGGCCCAAAAAGAAAAGGTAAATTTTGAAGTTGCAAAATCAGAACAGTTCTCACCTATTAATCTTCCTCTGTATAGTCCTGTATTATCTACGGGATTGGTGACATATAACATTGAAACAGATGTTGGGATATCATATTTAACATCCAACATGCCACTGGGTGGGGCATGGCCTAGCATATGTTGAACATCTTGCCAGCGGTGATTATTTTGTTGTTGCCCAACTACCGCATTTCTGATCCAAGAGTATTGAAAATCAGATCTTGGAATGGGGGTATTAACATTAGCATTGTCGTAAGTTTGTTTTATTGTAACTCTCCCATCCTCATCCATAACTTTTCTATGCAATGTATTTCTATGTTGTTTAAAATAAGAGGGCTTTTGTAAGTCTCTATGTTGAAATTGAATATTATTAAAGGTGTCGGAATGAAGACCGCTTGGAGACATATCGTGCAGAGGAGTAGAAGGATCAAATATATCGCCCATCCGTATCCACGTTTCTGCTTTTCTATCCAAGCCAGAGTCAAGTAAATGGCGGCGCCCGGACTCTTTTCGAGATCCAATATATAATTTTTTGACCTCATCATGAGAAAGAGCATATCTCCACAAACCGAATTCTGCGAAAGATCCAACAAAAGCCGAAGCAGGATGAGACTGATGGGGATCAGAGCCTAAAACAAAATTTCCGGTCATTGAATTCTTCAAATTAGCAGGAAAAGGAACTATTTTATCGCTGAGCCACTCAATGCGTTCTGAATCGACATAAAGTATTGGATCAGCCCAATGGGTTGAATATGGTTTGAAGAGATCCCATGTGAGAACAACATGGCGCCAATGGTCATGCATATCAATTATCTTGTTGGTGTTGGTGTTTTTAAGGTCTGTTAAGGTTTCCCATTGAAAATGAGAGGTGCTACCGAGAATTGTTGACACAAAATACATCTTTCGAGCCGTGCGATTATATGTCAACCTCATGCCACCGGAGCCTGCTGTGATGGGGTCACCAATATTAAATATTGTTACAGTGGGATTCTCAGGTGCTTCAGGTAATTTAAAATAAAACGAAACAGTCATTCGTCCTTCAGAAGATTGAAAAGCAGATGAAAAATTTTTCATTTGAATAAATGGAGTTTTGGGGTTTGTTTTAATATTTGGAAACACCACATGAGAAGGTTCGCCATTTACAGAATCAAGACCAAACTTTCCACAATGTCTTGTTAAATGTGTCTTTAAGCCCATTCGGTCGCCCAAATGATCAACAACATGAATGCCGGATTCTTCACCAGAACTAAAGTTTAAAACGGAAGTGTTTCGCCAAGGCATAGCATTATAAACCGAAAACTGCCTTGTTGGGATATCTAAAAAACTTTTTCCATTGATTTCAGGACCGCCGGGGGCGGAAAATCTGTTAATAATAAAGGAGTCTGACTCTGTCTTTGTTTCTGCTGTGTTAGAATAATTTTCAAAACTATATTCCCAGATGTATCCACTAGTGTCAGCAACCTTTGGAGGGTCTGTTGTTGTTGAGGAAAAAGCATATTGCCAAGAAAATGGTTGGTTTTTACCAGCCATGTTCGATGGAAGATAGGGCACCAACTGACACCTGTCGTTATATGATGGGTACACAGTATCATAAATTTTATCAACCTTGTAAGGGGACGAAGAGTAATCAATAGAATCATGGGGATTTCTGGTCATCGTAAACCAAAAAAGCGGGAACTTATCTTTTAGAAGTTTGGGGTCGACCAAAAGACCTCTATTATAAAGTCTTGTAGCGATCTTGTCTCTATTGGCATCTCGCTTAGATAAAGAGTCATCAAAATCGCTCCAGATCAACATTGCCGCATCGCCGACGAGGCCTTTGTACTGTATCGGTGTGCGACCTTTGCCATCATTTATATATCCCTCTCTTCCATCATAAAATAAATAAGAATCTCCCTTCGGAAAAACACCCATTGCAGAATCAAGGGGATCATTTGTAACCAAAGAAACTTTTTTTCCATCGACATAAATACTTGGAGTGGCATCTGGATTTACGCGGGGGTCCCATATCAACACAACATGTGACCAAATATTCTCCAAATCATAAGTCTCTTGTGATGTCCATTCTGCTGGGTAATCTATTGATTGGTTTGTTACTTTAAAGACAAATCTAAACTTTTTTACACCTAATTCTGTTTTTGAAAACCAAATATTTAACTCATTTGAAGCCCAACTCTTATTTGCTTGGTTCTGATCGCCAAATTTAAAAAGAGTACAATATTCATCCTGAGTTGTGAATTTATCATCCGCCAACATAAACCATGAAGAATAAGCATATCCATAAACATCATTAAGTCCTGATTTGGACATATATTCTTGAGTAAAGGCGGTTTGACTGTGTGTGCCATGACGGATCAACAAAGTGGTGTCAGGTTCTCGAAATACAATAGCATAATTTATATCGCTTGAGGCACCTTCTGAGGTATGGCGAGGTTGTCTTAAGAATACATTACCATCATTATGAAGCCATGATGGGCGGCGGCCATACAAAGCAGATGAATGGGTTGCATGAGGATATTTCGTCAATGGATGTACAAAAGAACCCAATTCGGACATAGCTTCTGGTAGCAAACCATTTTCATATTTAGACACATCTAGAGATCCCAACAAATTGCGGTTTTTCATCTCTCTTTTGGCACCATTTGTTCCTGTATACTGCACTATTTCATAATTTGAAAAATAATTTCCCAAATACGATTTCGACACAGAATCGCTTATATTGCCTATAGAGTCCATTGTTGGGCGGAAAATTTTAATATTTTTTATATTAATTGGCCGTTTTGTTCTTTCTTCTCGATATCGATGTGCGTAATTACGGCGTGGGTCTGGATATGGGCCGCCATAATCGGGACCCACAATAGCAAACTGCTGACTTTGACTCAAAGATGGAATTAAAAGGCGCCAAGCTTCTGGACGGGTATTTGCGCCGTCTAAAAGATTTTTCGTTGGAGCTTTGGTATATTGCTGGGTATTTGGATCATAAGACCACTCATAATTTGTGTCAGAGGTTTTATTTAATTCAACATGTCGATGTTGATGACCACCTACCCACTGATTTGTGAATGGGCTTTGTAAAGAAATGTCGTTCGTTATTCCATAAGTATCAGAGTGCAAATTAGTAAATATTATGCCTGCCAAAAAGTTATCGGAAACAATCTTATCAACACCAGAAGGAACGGACGAAGAGTACACACTAAATGGCAAAATAAAGTCCATACTTGTTTGTCCATAATAATCATACGGTATAGCTTGAGAAGAATCCCAGTTCTTAAGAACAGCAACTGTTCCCGATTTTTTTGCTTTTTTATTTATTATTTGGTTACTTAGACCCAAAGCAGGGTTTAAATTATCACTACAATTTTTTTCTGATGTTATCCCAGACAGAGGGAAATTTGAACTATTAAAAACAAGAAGTTGGTTCATCGGAATGGATGGTTTTCTTCCGTGTATATGAACAGCATTGTGAATCATATTCCGATCTTTTCTTCTATCATAATTCGTACCAGCATGAATTATTTGCTGCTCTGATACTGTCATCTTGGTTATACCAGTGAATCTTCTAATACTAGAGGTATATCCCTGATATACTGTTTTATCTGGTTTTGCCAAATCATAACTACTAGCATCTATCACTGATGTTTTGATATTTCTTATATTTTCTCTTTGAGTATCTATGGTTGAGTTAGAGGTTTTTATATCTTTCACTCTGCTCGCAGCTTGCTCCCACCATAAACAATTTTCATTTTCAAGTGCAGACAATGGAGCATGACCATGTTTCCATTTCCAACTATTTTCATTAATACCTTTTAAGTGCCCTTCTTTTATATCATATGAATGAAATGTTGGAATTTTGTTACGATATTTACTTCTTTCAAAAATATGATTCTCTACCATATTAGAAACTTCTTTTGAAAATCTTGATGAAATTGGCAACAACTGTGCTATCATCATATTCAATGCAGAATCAATCCATTTATAATATTCTATAAATTGCTCAAAATCGATATCGCCGGAAACTTTTTGAAAAAACATTTGCCTTAAATATTCTAAACGCTTGTACTTATCCCTATATCTATCTTCGACTCTTCCTATTAGATTGCTAAACTCCTTAACGCTTGACAAAGTGTTAAGCATTTCTTCAGAAATTATTTGTGGCATACTTTTTTCAATTGAATAAAAATTATCACTAATATCATCATCTTTTGTTAAATATTTTTCTTCATCGCCATTTATGTAAATTCTATCAGATGATACAGCTATCTCTGGTAGGTTTTTTTTACTAACCATCAAAACTTCATTATCTATCATCCCAACAGAAGAAGTTGGAAACCCATAGCCATAGCCATCATGATTTTTTCTAATAACACTATCAACCCATCCATATATAGTATCAGATGAACCACTGCTCAAATCGAAAACAGTATAATTACCGGTACCATCAGAGCCGGTCACATTATCGAAATCCCACGAAAGAGCCAGTGTATCATATCTGGGTATGTGAAAAGATTCTAGATTTTTTGTAAACATCGTAGCATTAGAGTAAGCTGCTTGGCTGGGGCCGTAATTAGATGGATCCAATGCATGTTGTTTTATCGCATCATTATTTACATGGTCTATCCATAAACGTAATGACCCTATCTTAACATCACTATGCATCAAAGTTGAGCCAGTGAAGTTTTGCAAATGGGCGCCGACAAATGTTCTTTTCGCACTTTCAACAAAAGATTTTCCCTTTGCGTAAGACACAGTGGCTGACTTAAAGAACTCATTTTGGACAATATCCAAAGCAAAATTAACACCATAAAACTCTATAATATAATTTGGATTAGTAGGTGAAACAATACCCCCGTCATATTCGTAGTGCTCTGGTTTTGCTCTTACGGCTAAATTCCACCTTTGATTGTCGTAAACATCTTCATATTGATCACTTTTTAGAGTTATCCCTAAGACTTCGGACTTGAAAACAAACTGGGCGTCTCGAGAATCATTTTCCGGACGATCTGTATAGACTATGAAATCGCAATTATCTGTAGCATGCCATGTTAAATCACTTGAACTGGCTGGTTCGTGTTGTCCAAACACACAAGCTTTAGTAAAATTAGAAGTAATATGATAAGGAGAACCAAGGCCATATTTCTTGGGGGCAATCATATCAACTTCATAAGTAAAGGATGAGTTTTCACCATTGCCAACAATGGAATCGATATAGGTATTCGGATTGTTTGCAGAAGATGTGACATATATAGACGAAGCATATCGAGTGGGATCGTGAAAATTAATATATTTCTTGTTGTGTGAAGTGTGACGGACATTGTCTCTAAAATAATGAACTCCGTGATCTGTGTAAATATTTAATTTTAATAATTCATCATCAACACCAAAACAACGAAAAAGGTTTCTAAAAGAACCTTCAGTACCTTTGGATCTATAAATGTTTTCCAAATTATTATAAATATTTTGATAAATCAAATTCTTAACAGTTGTTATGGGAAACTTAAATTTTAAATTATTTTTATCTCTCTGCATAAAATATTCTAATACAGTAGAATTTGGAAACAATTCAGCAACATGAAATCCTTTATCTAAAAGGCGTCTTTTGGCAAAATGTGGTGGTTGGTCTCTATAATCAGACTTATCTATTTCATAATATCTCTTTTCTTTTGTTTTTGTGAGACCTTCAATTTCCGCATGCAAAGAATCAAAATAGGTTGCCATAATATGTATAACGTTTTTAATGTTATTATTAATTTCATCTTCTTCTCGTATCCAAGATGGAATCATATCATACATATAAGACCCATATTGTCGTTCATGAGTTGATCCGCTTGATTCCATTTCAGATAACAAAGAGACTACAGATGGATGAGATGGATATATTATAGGATCTTTAGGTTCTTCATTGGTGTGTTGCGATAATACCATTGCACTGTCTACACTTCTTGCTGATGAACCGGGATACCCTATCCATGTTCCATTTACAATTCTACCAGAATAATCCAACACTGTTGCATCAATAGTGTCATCTCCAGTAATACCTTCATTGAATTTATAATAAACTCCCAAATATCTCATTGAATTGTCGGAATCTTTTTTGTTTTGCCCTCCGCCAATAGGGTGGCAATAATCTCTACGTATCTCCCTTGATGTTCTCTTTGTTTTCCAAAAACGAAATTCATCCATAGATGCAAGAAGTTTTCCATACCCCTTCATTAAGGTATTATCTGAATTGTGATATGTGTTTCCATGTGCATTGGCCATCAAAGCACCTATATGAGCATTTGGGGTTTTAGGTATTTTCGTAATGACTGATCCGCCATGTGTTGCACTATAATCTTCCTGTCCATTTACATAAAGACGAACATCAATTCCGGCAGAAGAATTTTTTGAAAAAGTAAAAGCAAAATGAGTCCAATCAAAAGTTGGTCCGACAGATGAAGCGATATTTTGCCTAACAAACCCGTTTGGACCAGAATAAAGAGTAATATAAAAAGGGTTTGCAGTGCTATTATTAACCTCTATTGTCATTCGGCCGTAATCAGAACTCGAAGATGATTCTCCATTCCACAAGTCAAAAACTACTTCATTTTTGCCGGAGGACACATATGTGTCTTTTTTCATCCAAAATTCTATAGTCGAGCCCTTGGTAAAATCAACAGATAAGTTTCTTATCCTGTCGGTAGATTCATCATAAACTCCAGACTTATCAAATGACTTATGAAGTGGGTTGGAGGTCATACCTTCCGATGGTCTGATACCTCCTGCAAGATAGATATATTCACTATTGTAATGCTCATAATCCGAAATAATTGTTGGAGAACCAACATAACCCGACTTTCCAAGATTAACATATCCATTCACTTTCGGATATTTATAGTCTAACATCCACTTATCAAGGCCAGAAGATTCTAATTCAAAATGGTTTTTTTCATCGAAAGATCCATCATAAGGGTAATCACCATATATTCTCTTTATAGCATTTGTATAATATAAAGTTGCGGAGCCAAATTTAATATAATTAAATGACTTAGTATAGTCTATATTGGGAACATATGTTTCATTTAGTTTGTTTGAACTTTCAACAAAATCAGAAGACTCAGTATCAGTTGCATTCTCGGCGGCGGACTCAATAACTTTCGTTGTCCTATTGAATAATTCTTTAATACTCATTCTGTTTTACTCTAAATTTAAATCGATGTGGATGGTCGACATAAGAGCCAATCGAATCTTCGTAGAAAGATAAATTGATCTCATACATGTATCCGGGCTCCAGAAGTTTCATATTTAAGTCGAAATAACTACCAGAAGAATCATATGACAAAGAAGTATATTTTACAGAACCTGTGCCGTGGGGGAGGACAACTTTTTTATCTACCACTCGAGCAATAGAATAGGACCCACTCTCTATTGCTTTGGTTTCTGGTGTTTTTACAGCTTTAGTATATACTGTCGGGTTCCAATTTTTATCTCTAATATAAAATCTAAAACGCGCAGTCTCATCATGATCGTAATATTCTTTAAGATTCTTTGCACTCACAACATAAGAGGGACTTAAATTTTCATTTGAAAAATTAAATTCTTTTGGTTCAAAAGCAGAACCAGAATGTATCTCTGTTGAACTATATGACCACACATCAACCAAATATGGATAAGTATCTGTAACGGCAGATGAAGTCACAACTGCTTGGGCTCTATAGATCCCCTTAGATACTCTCGTCGCAGAGACCGAAGTCACAACATTGTTTGATGAATCTCTAAAAGAGATCGCAGAACCTTCGGGAACTGATCCTGAAGAATAATGGAATTTAACCGTTGGGACAAGGGAATTGTCACCTGCTATATCTTGAAGGCTTCCTCGAATGTAATTATAATAATATAAAGAATTTACATTATCACTTGCGGGAGCCACAGAAGAAGAAAGATAAAAATTTATTCTGTTGTCGCGCCGGGTATCATCCCACCTTCCCTCTATATTTGGTTTTTTAAAATAAAACTCTGTGCCTCTACCAAATAACTTTTTAGTATAATAAGATCTCCTTGCACCAGATGGATTATGAAATGCTAATGCAGAATCAGTGCCCGTTGATGAAGAATAATAAGGCTCATAGCTAGATGAAAGTTTAATTATCAAGCCATAATTAGAAGTTGGCGTTGTTATCCATCCCTCAACAATGCTTGTGATATCAACACTAATATCCTCGTCGCCATCACTCAAAGTGAAATCAACAAAATCACCAGCGGCAGTAGAATAATCACCACCATAATTTGTCCACGGAGTTGTTAGTGATCCAGATTGTTGCACCGCAACAGAAAGTCCAGCAAGAGACCCAACCTTTGAAATTTCAGTCATAGGCTCAGTTGCACTTGAAGTGACATATACAACATTGTCTACAAGATTAGCAGAAAATTGAGAATGAGCATGGGAAGCGGAATAAAAAGCTTCAGCAATTGAGCCGGAAGTTGTAAGGTTTTGAATATCAACCTCGGTGGCGGCCGATAAAGAACCAGATGTATCATAAACTATATCAACACCTTGGGTTGTCACAGAAGAGGTTAAGTGAGAAGCACTAATACTTCCTATTGAGGTGTCTGTACTAACTCCGGCTGCATCAGCATGAAAGACTGTGACAGTATCTCCGGAAACGGTAGCAGTAAATTTTGAATGAGCATGAACAATGTCTTTGAACTTTGAAGCATAGCTACCAGAAGTTGCCAAATCGGTAATATCAATTTCAGTTGCATTTGTTAAACCAGATGCCGAATCAGCGTTTCGACCATTCCTTGTCTTGGTGTATGCCAATTTAGAAGCGTTGATGGTGTTGACACTAGAATCTGTCGACACTCCAGCGGTTGATGATGTGACATGCACAGTTGAACCAACAAGATTGGCAGTGAAATTTGATCCAAGGTTTGCAGTGATGTAGTCCTTAAATGCTCCAGCATAAGCTTCTTTTGTTGCTAGACCAGTTATATCGATCTCGTCAGTTCCTCCGCCGAAAGCATCAGCATTACGGCCGCCAGAAAAAGCAGCAGGAGGATTGGTGCTTGTTGAGTCATTAAAAGCGTCAATTCCGCCTGTGAAAGCAGCAGGAGGGTTGATGACGGTTGAAAGGTCAAAAGCGTTTAATCCACCGGCAAATGTACCAACAATATTATCTCCTTCACCACCATCGGCCAAAGTTGTTCCTCCGGTACCAGATTGCATAATTGCGGATATGGAGGATAAAACAGATGCACCTGATTGCACCACAACTGTTCCACTATATCCTGTGATCGTATTCGCTCTTATATATTCTGCTAATTGAGCAACAGTCATTGTAACTGGTGTGCCGCTATTTCCATTGATACCATTATTTGGTGTCACTTGAATCGTAATATCACCAGAGGACTCGGAAAAATTTAATCGGATTTCATTTCCGGGAAGGTAATCAAGGTTGTCAACAACAAGAGTAACTGTTTTGGTGTTTTTTGCCAAATGATCAGGACCTCCGGAAGTGACTCTCATGACATCTCCACTCTGCATAGTAAGATCGGCGGCGGCGGATACAGCAGTAGAAGTTGTTATCGTTGTGTTTCCAGCGTCTCCGGCTGTTACATGGGTTAATATAACCTTTCCGTCCTCTGGGGTGTCTAAGGTGTCATTGGCTGCACCAGTTAGTTTGCCTCCATGTCCATTTACAGCGTCAGTGGTCACTTTATCAAAAAACGCTTGTGCTGTGAACTTGTTATTAGTCCTAAGCTCTATTTGTGTGGGCCCTAGCGGACCGGGAGTACCATAAGCAACAAACTCATATTCCACTGTTTTGCCTCCGGCAACAAGTGTAATTTTGGAACCGGGAGCAATATTGTGATTTGAGTGGTCAAACTTAAAAGTCATAGAAGCAGCTTCAGCAGCAGATGGAGTTATTGCTTTATCTCCAGCCGTTCCACCGACAGATTGAGTTAAATTTACCACACCGGCGCCGGGGGCAGCAGCCGAAATTGTACCATTGTGACCATTTGAACCATTAATGAGAGCTACGAGATTACTTGCAGCATCTTGAGCATTGCCACCCAAGTTGAACTCTTTTGATGCAGCGTTAGCACCGGAGGCCTTAGCTATATACTCTATCGGTGTTCCGGCGGTATTGATAATTTTGATTTTAGAGTTTGCAGCAGTGTTATAATCTGTGTTATCAAATGTAAAAGTGGCAGTTGAGCCGATGGCATCATGCCCAAACCAAACCTTCTTCTGTGTTGTTCCGTCATAGAGGCTTATATAGCCACTTGAATCATCATAGAGGTAGTCTGTGTTTGTATCACTTTTGAATTCAAAAGAGGAGATCTCCTTGATTCCATCATGTCCAAACCAAAAGTCATATGCATCTGTTCCATCATATATTCTAACATATCCATTGGTATCTGCCCATAAATAATCAGTATTAGTGTTTGATTTGAATTCATATGAAGATGTCTCGTAAATGGCTGCATCTGTGGCGTTAAACCAAAAGGGATAAACCGCCGTGCCGTCATAAATCTTAACATAATTATCGCCGGTATCAGCAGAATAATCAGATTTAGAATCAGAACTAAATGTTATTTTAGATATCTCTGGGATATCTGTTCCCATTCGATCAATCCAATTTGACCCAACCCCTTCGTATGTTTTGTCTTTGTACTCATCCATATCAAGACCATAGCCCTCTTCCCAATCGGCCGTCACCTTTGCAATGGTATATTTATATTCTTTGGGTAGAGTTTTGCTATGAGGGCAGTTATAGATGTTTAAAAAAAACTTCATTTCGCCGCTGGCGGGGATCTTCTTGTTGTTTCTGTCTGCGATGATTGAGGCCACATCAAATTTTATTAACCCACGAGAAAGTTCGTTTGAAAAACCCACAGAAGATGAATCTTGAGCATAAAGAGAAAAAACCTCTATTACATCTGCTGCTCCCATATTGGAACCAGTTCCCCTAATTTGTATAGTTGAGTCAAATGCATTAGTTATAGTGTTGTCTGCACTTGCTGTATATCTTGTAATTGCCATTATTTTATCACACCTTTAATGTCTAAGCTCGGGTATTTTAATTCCATTATAACATTTTTTGGAGTTTTAATATAAGTTCCATCTCTTGACAATATTTTGTCAAAATCCAAAGTTATGTTAGAATATTTTCCATTTTTTAAATTGAAAATTTTCAATTTTTTCAAATCAACAATTCCATCAACTTTATTAATAACACTCCACAGTCGATTTATATATATCGGTTCGCCGATATCCAGTATGTCAGAAAAATATTCTTTAATTTCTTCTAGCACTATTGACATAACTGCTGATTGGTCATAATGGGGAGAACTAACTGCATGAAACTCAATGCCAAAATTAACTACTTTAGGATCAAGAATTTCAACCACATCATTCAGTGGACGATATTTTGATAACCAAGATTTAACATTTTGTTTAATTATTTTGTTTGTTGAAACCAAATGCCCACTAGAGTCCTCAGAGATAACATACAAACTGACCATTTTGTTCGTTGCTCTTGGATCGCCAATTACAGCACAACGACGGACTGATCCGAAATGTCCCGGCATTTGGTATACCAAAGATTCATAATCTTTTGCTGTTATTACTCTCCCTTGTCTAGCATAAGTTGCCCTAGCTCGTTGTTTTATCTCGGTGGGGCCGATTGTAGTAGCATCGCCGACAATTGGATCAGGATTGGTAACTTCTAAAGATGAAATAACCGACCTCATTGTGATACCATCCAAGTTAGCTTTGTTTTCGAAATAAAAAGTCTTATTATTAACACTATTAATAGAATTTGCAGGAACACCAGTGAATCTTTTTTCATTAAGAGAGCAAGAAAAATGCAGCTTCTTTCCACTTGGAGATAATCCAAGTTTATTGTTTGATATAAGCTCGTTTGGGTCGAAAGAATTATTAGTAATGTTTCTTCTCCCATGTAAAGAAATTGCAACTCTCGAAGGATCAAGTATTCCAGTTAATTTGTCACTATTTTCATTACCATGGCCAAATTGGGCATATAATCCCGTTTCTGTTCTTTCCACTACAAACCTGCGGGCTGCTATTATGGGCTTCAAAATACTTGGAACCCCATCTATTTTTGCGGTAGGATTTGTAAAATCTTTATACACTATTTCTTGTGATAAATTTTCAACCTGATACCATTCATTGCCTTCAGAGTCCACACAACTTATTATATCAGTTATGGTGTTTTCACCTATCCTAACTTTGCGGAACCTTGAAAAATCTTCATTTGTTAAATCAACAGTTATATTTGAATTCTTTCCAGATCGAACTTGTGCATAGGCCCGGATCGCATAAAAAGTCGTATTTCCAGTTATATCGTTAAATTTCGCGGCGACTATATCATTGTTCGCTCTCGAAAAGTCAACATCTTCAAGTAAAATAAAACTTGTTCCATCGGGGGATGAAAAAGAAGCTCCTTTTCTCAAAATTGGAATATAATCCGATGTGGGAGAAGATCCATCAGTATTGCTCGGAACTAATATAAACAATGATACAGTTCCATATGCACACTTTGTTGAGGCGTATTCATATCCCAATGTTCTTGCGTGGCGGCGGATATTATCCAGTTCAATTGCTGTGTCCATAAAACTTTCATTGGCTTGAAAATCGACATAATAAGATAAGTTGTCTCCAACATAAGAAACTATATCCATCAAAAAGGACCCAAAAGATGCTTCGCTAAAATCTCTATATACCTGCGGATAATATCTTTTAGCATGTTTTATTAAATCTTCCTTTATAGATCCAAAATCTCGACTAACATAATTTATAGGAATATTTTTGTTCTTTGGCATAATTGTATCTCCAGTATTCCTAAATAGTAATAAACTGACAATCTATCTCTTACTAAATAAGCTAAACAGTTAGATAATCTCCGATCAATTCTGGGTTGCCATCAGTAGAGACTTGTGGCAATGGAACAGATAGTGAAGCTTCTAGTCCCGACATTCTCAAATAATATTTTATCTGAAGCATCATTTGATTGGGATTTAATTCAGATGGAGCAATATTAATATCCTGAACTGTCAAATAAGGCATCCAAATTTGTGCTTGATTACGGATGGTTCCTTTGATATTATCAACAATATTGACTCCTGTGATTTTATGGTTGCGATCCCAATTTTCAAACAATGCTCGTTGAAGTCCGCAACCAAAATTTGGGTGGGAGATACTTTCTCCCGGCATAGTGAACAACACCATTCTCCAATGTTGATTGACAGTTAACATCAGATTATCGGCGGAGATTGATTCAATCGCACGGTCTGCAATTTGAAAAGGGATTAATGGCTCTACGGTTTCTTGTGACATCTCTATTCCTCCAAAGTATAATTAGTCGCCTTATCACATAAATTTAGCAAATGGTGATTCACATTGTTTTCCATCTTTATCAAATGGACGATCTTTTTGAACTCTCCACTTCTGCCACCAACTAACTGTCGAATCAAGATTTGTAAACATAGAGGGCCACAAATCTTTAAACCATTGGCGCCAATTGAAGTCAAAATCGAAATCCCAACTCCAATTCCAAGATTTAGTTTCATAATAAGACTTAAACATTCTCCACAAAGCAAAATGTGTATCGGCGAAAATATCCTCTTGCCAAATTTCTTGAGATGCTGGGTCTAATTTTCCGGGATCTGTTCTTTCATCCGGATGTTTTCCGATGGACGGAAAAAAGCCATTATAAATGTACATTGCTGTTATGGAGGCGCAGCGCTTCATTGGAAATACGTGGTCAAAAAGAAGTTTACATTCTGGTGTCTCAATGAGATTATCTATATAGCAACGAAGATCCTCTCCCAAAAAAGGATCATCCCATTTAACATCTTTTAGTTTTTTATCAATCACATCCCTTTCATAACTAACAAGCGGAAAAACATAATCTTTACCATGTGACCCATCTGAGGCTGGTTGAGCGGCGGGGTCGGCAAAATAATAAGCTTTTTCTAAATTAGAAATATCCTGCTCTTTATCACTTGGAACACCAATACCCACAATGCCGCCGGAAGGAGGCCTATACATCAACCTGACTCCGAAGCGGAAGCCAATAGTTGAGCCCAACAATTCATCAAGTCCAGTGTCTTCGGGAGAATCGGGTGGAACAATTAATGGTTCCAAATTGCCAAATAGTTCAGAAATATATTGTTCTTCATTGAATTGAGTCTCCAAACCGTTATATGTACCACTACCATCTTTCATTTGATTATAATAATCAACAAAATCATTAATATTAACAACACCTTTCAGTCTATAGCCAAATGGTCGATGCTTTACCCAATTTGGGATTTCGGTTGGTGGGGCATCCACAAATTCAGATCTATCAACCAGTCGAATGTATTTTTGAAGAAAAAAGTTTCCAAAACTATTATCATAGTTTGGATCGGCAGAGTAAAGACCCTGATCATTAACATTTGACACATCTCCAACTTCTTCGCCATAAGAGTAGACAGTATCTCCGGATTCAGTTTGGCCAGCCAGAGGAATTTCCACCGTGGTCTTTCCAGAATTTAACTTATCTGATTTCATTATGCCATTACCAGCGCCTAAATAAAATTTAACAATATCTGCAACCTCTGGTTTAACAATGTCCGAGTTGGACATAATCTCAGCATAATATTCAGTCTGTTCCCCAACCAACATTGCTAACAAGGCTTCACATTCTTTCTGTACGGACCAAATAGTATATATTTTGGCGGCTTGGCGATATGTCTCCTTATAGGCATCGTTGTTCCACAAATGAGGCTTCCAGTCCCAATTTAAATAAGACCTATCATCCTCATCTGCTTCTCCTTGATTATCAGCGCCAGAATATTTAACATCAGTTCCGACACCACCCATGAAAGCAGAAAAAGCCCCAATACCTGCAATGGCGCCAAGGCCGAGGCCACCGGTTCCTATTGTTAACAATAAGGTGGCGCCCACACCGACCAAGCCTGTGACTAAGGCATTGGTCCAGACCATAGTACCCAAATTTGTTGCTTTAATCCCAAGACCCACGGTTGATTCTGTCCATTTCATAAAATCAGGACCATGTTCTATTAGGCCGATTCCATACTGTATTTGTCTGTACCAAGGTTGCTCAGGGGCATCTTGGATACTATCAGCAGGAAATTTCATCCTCATCATGGCTTTTTGTTTGGTATTGAGTGCTGTGTTGTATTGGTTGTAATTAAACTTAAACTCAGTACCATCAAGCTTGTAAGTAATATTGGTTGCATTAATCAATTCATCTACATGAGAGCCATCAATGTGTTTATAGTTAGATTTGGCGGCATATATTTTATCAATAAGCTCTTTTACTTCCTCATTGTCTCCAAACAAAGGATCAGATGAATCTTTATATCTTCTCATGGCAATTTGGGCGCATTGTTCCAAAAACAACCAATAATATACATGTCGCTTTATAAACCGATAGCGAGACCAGAGCCACCAACCACCGGTTTGATCTTTCATACCTCTTTGCATATTTTGCACTACCACTTTTGATATCAAATCATCATAATTTTTTAAATTAAAATCCAAAATACCAAAGGTTGGTAAAGATTTTAATATAAATTCAGATAAATAAGTCCTTATTGTGGCAACAATTGTAGCATGTATATATCCATGAATTTGAGAAGGTACAATCAAATCAAACGGCTTTTTAATTACACACTCAGGAGCAAAGGCCAATTTTGGATCAGGGGGTATCTTAGATGCAGTTTCTTTTTGAATATCAGCCAAGTTACCAGTGTTTAAAAAATCTGTTTTCTTTGGTTGGCACCCATCAATTTGGGGAATCATTACTTGAATCAATTTCATCATCCCTTCAAAATCGGCAGGCTCTACATATATTTTAGGAAAACTATACCAGCCGCCGTGCACCGCAGGATCTAAAAAATGCACTCTGGGGTTTTCGGTGGCTGATTTGCCTAAAACTTTTTCCTCTTCCTTGTGATCATATGACCATGTTCCTTCGTCAAGAGGATCAGCAGATGGGCTGACATACAACAAATCCTTAAATGTGATAGCAGTATCAGTACTATAGCCAAATTTAAAAGCCCGGGGGACATAGTCTGAGCCTGACTTATAAGGATCTCCCGGTCTAATTAACATTTTAAATATTTTATCATAAAAATTTTGTGTTTTACCGTTAAAAACTATCTTTGACCAATGGTTCAAATCGGGTGACCATTGGAAATCTTTCCATGCTCGATCCACGATTGCATGGAAACACAGACCTTGATAATTTATTTTGTTTCCAGATAATTTTGATGTGTCTAGGTTATATGTGGATATCAATTGTCTTACCTCTGGTTCAATAGGGGTTTCCACATATATAGAGTATTTTTCCCAATTATTGGTTGCGGCGTTTTCTTCAGGATCTCTGGTTATTAATTCTCCATCTTCCATATAAAATTGACGGGTGGATTGGGTGCGAGTCAATATATCAACTATAATGTTATAATTAAAATTCTCCATAGAAACCACTGTTGAGGATGTTGGTTGGCGGGTTACTTCAAACGATTTATATTTTAAATTAAAACCATAATCCCATACTTCATTCCCATCATCATCGGGTCTGTCCCTAAATTTCAAAACAAAATCAGACTTCTTTTCTTTTGGTTTTTTATAAATATAAGTAACAGATTTATCGGACCAACCATCAACTTGCATAGTGTAGGTATATTCCTTAGCACTAGGCATCGTAACATCAAAAGAATTTTGACTAAGGGTCGTATCAGCTTGCAATAGTTGATCGTGCGTAAGCAAACCAACTGTTTCTGGAAAAGGGGAATATACATCCTCTTGCATCCATGCATCAACCCACCAATCGGGCAAATGTTCTTTCATAATTTCATATTTCAGTTCGTGATCTTGCTGTGTGTGATTCCAATTTGGAAAAACCCATGTCCAATTAGTATAAATCTCATGAGTACGAAGCGGAGTGTGTGTTTTGTCGGATAATATATGGTCAACTACACCGTTTCTGTTTCTAAAAGTTCCGCCACCAACAAGATCCTTCATAAATCTTTGTCCAAGAGCTTTCCAAACGCCTTGGGCCATATCCTCTTGTAACTGTTTGGTAGTATCTGTCTCAAATGCTAATGCAGTAGATTTCACTTCGCAGTCACTTGTTGTATTGTCCAAATTCATCAATTCATCAATTGCATCCTTAAGGGGGCCATTTATCCCCTTGGATGCTATCTTTGCAGCGTCTAATAGGTCACTTTCAACTTTTTCATTCTGTTTTGCGATCCAATCTTCCGCGATTTCTTGAGGAACGCCTTCTGCTGAAAATAATTCGATTCTGTCTCTATCCCACTGCTCTTTTTCGGCATTTGTTAAACAAATCGTCTCTTCTATTGGATAGTCATCCATTGGCGCATTCAAATCATTTTTCATTGCTTGTCTTTGACTTGGAGACAACAAATTGCCAGCCGCAGCAAATATTTCAGCAACATTGGCAGGATGTTTGAATATCGGGGCCCATTCTGGATGGAGAGCGGAAACGGTTCGAGAAATACGAGCCAACAGATCTTGATCCATTTCGCCCGGTAAATTAACAAACAAAGATTTATATTCATTTTTAGTATTTGTCAAATTCAAAGTATTAATCAAACGATCATATGACCCAAGAAGATCAGTTCTTGAGGCGATGTCGGCGGAATCCGATTTATCTATCGTGTTTTGGTTGCCGCCGGACATCTCTTGTCTATCTCCAGTTACCACATCGTCAGATGATTGGGTCATTGCTCCGGCCTTGTAGGCGTTTTTTACTTCCTCACCAATAATATTAGCAGAAGATTGCGTTGCTCCAATTTTTGGAGAAACCCCAATCGATTGCAAAAGATTCAAGGCCGTTTCTTTTTGTTTACTCTCGTCTCCCTCATCTTCGCCACAAAAAGTGTCCACCAATGCTCCCATAAATCCACCTTGGGCTCCGGGCTTGAGTGCTTGTGCTGTTAATCTACCAGCTAACTCCAATGCCTTACAAAGAGCAGTCTCAAGAGTTCGGAGAACCTTGACCAACAATTTGACCATAATACCAGTTAAAGACTTCCAAAAAGCTTTATAGGCGACCTCAACCAACACATTTATCAAATTCATAAATTTTAGATTGCCCAGATCCATTATTTTCGGTAATTTCATGTCTGTGCGATTCTCACCGCATGTATCAAGAGTCAGTGTGGCCATAAAAGACATAACAGGTGGATTAAACATTCCGGGATATGGGCAATCCCAATTAGCAATCATGTTTGCTATAAATTTAGCTCCGGGGATCGTATCAATCCAAGATAATAAATATTCAAACCCCACAACCTCCATAATGGCTTCAAGATAAGCTTCCATTAAAACTTTTTGTATTTTTCCAAAGGATTTCCCAAAAGTACCCTCTTTGATTCTATTTTGGTTTGGACTTCTTTTACCCGCATCCCATGCCGCTGCGCGAGCCTTGATCTCTTTAATATCTTCCGCAGTAAGGTTAATCTCCTCTTTTGAACCAGCACCATAGGGTATACCCCAAACCGTATTCTCTCTCTCATAAGTGTATGGGGTGTTTTTTTTCACCCTGTATTTGCGTTGGAGATCATCATATTCCCCTTGGAGTTTTTTTCTATCCTCTGGTTTCATGGGAGTCTCGGCTTCAAGTTCTTCTTTCATTTTACCCAACTGGGTTGTCATTTTTGTTAGAGCCTTTTCTCTTTCTTGCATAAAATCTTTAGACGATGCTTTGATCGTATCATCAAGTTTTTTAGACGCCGTTTTTTCGCCGGGAGCCCATTTCCATGGCGGGGGTAAACTACCCAATTCTTTTCCTATAAGTTCTGTTATTTCCAACTGTTTTTCAATTGGTAAACCAACCCACAATTCATCCCAATATATAAAATCCATACTTTCTAAAGTTGCTTTAATTATAGCAGCATATGCAGCCTCCAAGGTAACACCACCCATAAGACATTGAACTGCCTTAAGAGCAAGATTTGTTAACCCACACAAATCCAAACGAGATAAAAACTTGGTCATTTGGGATGGTTCATTGGGCTTAGCTTTCCATGGAGTATTCCAGACACTTTTCGAAAAAAAAGAGGCTTGGGTTCTCATTTCGGCTTCATCAATAAAAAATCCCAACAAAGAAGAATCCATATCAAACTCTTTTAAAGCATTGTCATACACAAGTGACATCGTCGGGTGCGAAGATACTTTATCAATGCCTTGATCATATGTTTGAGCTTGTTGGTTTAAATCTCTTATAGCTTCATTGTATTCAGCTTTATTACGGAAATCTTCCTCTTTTAAGGACTGCTGTTGTGCACGAATAGTATCACGTTCAGAGCGAAGGGAATCTTGAACTGTTTTTGTTGCATCTTGCTTTCTTTGTTTGTGTACACTATATTCACTACCAGCAACACTCCAGTTTCTAGGGTTTAAGTTTCCCCATCCAGAAGTGCCTTCTTTTTTCATAAAAAAGGCTGGTGGTGTGTAATTTGCCTTATCTGTTCCTTGATTTCTTTTATCTATAAGTTTGCAAGAATTTTTATTAAATTGATACAATATAGCATCACCCATAGACATTATTTCATCAAAAATCCAATCTCTCAATCCTTGAACACCACCAGCGGATTCAATTATACAACCAATTGGATTTTTAGAACCCGGAGGTCCGAGAGTATCTGATTGATATTTTACTATAAGTGGTGGATAAGTATATTTAACGATAAAATCTAACCAAGGAGGAGTTGTTTTCGCTTGCAATTCTGTATCTATTTGGTTTATGTTGGCTATATAGCCACAAATAGTTCGGTCCTCAACAGCGGCATTGTTAAGGAAGCCACTAGCTTGAAGATCATTTGGATCTCCGAGACCTTTAGTTAATTTTCTCCAGTCACAATGAACAGGTTTTACATGGACGGAAGCAATCTTAAAATACCCCAGACCATCAGCCTCATCAAAAACAATCCTAATTTTTTCAGGATTGTCATTTCCAAAGCCAATATTCCAGCGGCTCAAAGTATAACCGTTTGTTTCTATTAATTTCTTCAAAGCGTCAAAAAAATTCTTAACTCCATGGGCTTGGTTAAAAATATAAAATATAGACTGGTCACCTGCTTCTCCATAGGTGTCACTATTAATATACCCCGGCCAGCTTGGGTCGTTGTGCGAGGGGCCAAAATCATGTATATCGGACCCAACTTCATTGGAGCCATCTTCATTTTGACTCATAGGGGCATAAGTCCCATCTTCTTTGTATACTGATTTGTAAAGAGTTGCTCTTTCAGTTTGCCACCAATAAGCTTGGAATTTTCCGTATACTTTCAATGCATGGGCGAGACGAGATATCATGCCATAAAGTTGGATAGGTTCAAGCTCAACTTCCTTGACTGCATTAAAATCTAAAGCTTCCGGGGTTGGGGCTTGAGGAACAGCATCAAAAACATATGCAGGAATAGCTACCAATACCCTTATCGGTTCACCGGGGGAGCGGCCAAGATCATAGTCCGCAACGCGACCATATAATTCCAATCCCTCTATATTTATTCGATTATCAAAAAGACTGGCGCCGGGGCCAGTTCTCTCTCCCTCATCGTCTTTTAGGTTCAAAATTTCATTCATGGCTAACAAAAATTTTACATTTGGTCGGAACATCTCGTATGTTCCCGGATCAGAATTGGGCTCGCCAGTAGAAAATTCATAAGTTTCTATCAAGTCTTCAAAAAATTTCTTATCAATCAAGCCACTTTTAAAAATTTGATAAATTGTCAAACACCTCTGTTTTAACATTTGAGCTTGCATCTCAGCTTCGTCAGAAAAGCCATCGCCGGAACTCTCTACCAGAATACCCACTCCACAACCAAGAAGTGCTCCGAAGGGGCCAAACATACTACCAACACCGGCGCCGGCAAGGCAGCCGGTAACGGCATCGCCAGCTTGATTTGAGTAGCCATCTATTGAATGGCGAGAGGCGGGGAAAGTGCACACAATATCATCTGTTTCCATTTTGTCATAATGTCTCAATAACAATCGAATTCCCGGCAAAACATATGATCTTAACATAATTTGCAATATTTCTCTTGAAGATATAACTTGATCAAAATACGAATTTGGAACATCAAGGCGGTCTTTCAATTGTTTTCTAAAGCTTTTCATATTAGCAGAAAAATCATTGATAGACTTGGATGTAAACGTTTCACCATCTTCATTAATAATAACAGGGATTTGATACTCACATGTTTTTTCGTTCAAAAAAGGTTCAGGGTTATCTCTCCAATCCCAAGGTTCTTCCCAATCAGGCTTTGGAATACAAGTTGGACAAAATTGAACAACGGCTGGAGGAGCCAAGGGGAGGCAAATATCAGTTTGATATTTTTTAATGGGACTCTCAGAAGGAGAATTATCATCAGGCGATAAATTTGTTTGGTTATCGTCAGTTATCCCCAACATATCCACTAATGCTTCATTTTCTATCTCTATTTTTGTTGACATTGTTTACCTCAGTTTAAAAACACGTTGCTGCTTAAAATATCTTGCCATCCGGGAATGTGAAGATCATCACGATTTCCAAGACCAGTTGCGCCCATCTCTTGTATAAAAGTATTAAATTGTGCAAAAATCATATTTACCTGTCCGCATATAGCTTTAATCATAACTTCCAAAGAAGATGCAAAAAGGCTTGGATCTATCAAGGCAATACCCGGACCAAGAATACCACCGCCTGCTGTTGCATGTACATGACCAATATCATGACTATTCATTTTCATTATTAACACATAGATAGCATGAACGGCGCCGTGTAGGCCCTGTATTAATTTAAAAATTTGTCTAAGCACCAAATATAGTTCTCCACCTTTTACAGCAGGCTGCAATTCATCGGGACTGCCGACACACATCAATTCAATCACTGGCTTAGGTTCGATTGGACCACCTCGAGAATTTAGTTCGCCCCAAAGTGGATGGCCGCCGTTCCAAAGACCCTTACCTGCATATATTTTGACCGATTCTCTACCAATAACCCTAGCGTGATCTGCCTTCATTGCAACAGCGGAACTGTTAGCCGTTGAGGGCACATTTGTTGCACCCTTATATAGTGCAAAATATTTATCTATATCACCTCTTTGGGTTATGTATACGCGGGCAGCGTCTGCTGCAAAATTGGGACCAGTTAATATTCTACCATAAGATTTTTCTCGTTTTAGCCATACATTTGGTTTCAATTCAGATGACAATCTGCCGGCTACCAAATCAATTGCTCCACATTGAGTACCGCCAGAGCCGCCATAACCAGAGGCCAAAGATGCCGGTCGGTCGCGGCCGAGAACAATGCAGGTGTTATTTAGCCCCTCTTTATACCAATCAGAGCCGGGTTCATATTGTGGACACTCTTCTTGCTTGTATTGATTAAACATACCCTCATGTCGACCACCGGCCTTTTTTAGTTGGCTTCTAACTTCTTTTGGTGTAAGTCCCATAAGACCGAGGTCTATATGTTTCTTTTTCATAGTAAACTCCAATATAAATAGTTTTTATTTACAATCTTTATTATTTAAATTTCTTTTCATTTTTAAAATAATCCCAAGCGGCTTTTCCCTTCGCAACATACTCCTCTGTTTGAGTGTATGGGGGGACACGACCCTCGGACTTGCCATCGGTTGTGGTCTTGTATTGCCAAGTTGCCCCCCAGCCAGCATTATAGGCTGCCAGTGCCAATAAGTGGGGATTTTCTGAATTTTTAATATATGGTTTTTTCATAATCCAAACGAGTAATTTTGCTGCTGCTTCAACGGATTTTTCAGGATCTGATCTATCAAAAGGGGCAGTGTCGGATCCCCCCACAAGGGGCATTTTAGCTGTATCTGGCATAAACTGCATCAGTCCATAAGCGCCTACAGAAGAGACTGCATCTTTGTCCATTTTGCTCTCTATCCAGCAAATTGCTTTTAAATATGAGGGTTCCAAACCATATTGATTTCCATATTTCTTAAATAAGTGATCATAAGCATCATATATTGCAGCGTATCTCTCTTCATATTGTGGCTTAACTCCTCTTGGCTTGTTCTTTTTGCCATCCTTATAAGTCCAGCCATCGTACCAAAATTTATATCTTTTATCAAAATCAAACTCTCTATAGTATTTTGGAATTTTACCGGAAGGGGTGGTGGTAACTTTTTCCTCTACCAAAGAAGTGGTAGGGCCATCAAACAAATTTCCAACATAAGATTGAAGGTGATTGTTTGCACAGTTATAATTATATGAATGTTGCTTTTTTGGGTATAAATATCTGATTCCTCTAATTTTTCCATTTTGTTTCGGAGAATAAAGCATTCTACACTGCAACACATCGCCGAATTGAGGAACCCTCTCTTCAAAACCAATAGGACGGTCAGCAAAAGCCAAAGGATGATTATTTATTAAATTGCCCAACATTTGTATATTATTTTTGTACACATCTGCGCAAGGGTCTGGTAAGATAAATCCATGGACATTGAGGGGGCGGACTCTAATTGGATAGTATGCACCCAATGGTTTGGCAAATACCCTTTCTTGATACCCTTCAGGTGCGCCCACAAGACACACGGCATCAAATTCAGAAACGCCGTCAAAATAACCATTAAAATATGAATAATGTGCGGATGATAACATATCCCCCCTCATTGATATTCTAGACTCATCATCTGATAGTGAATCAATAAATGTACTAAAATATTGCTTTAACATAACAACTGTTTCCTATTTCTTTTTATTCGGAAAAATAGATTTCATATCAATCCATTCCCAGTGCCACGGCTCTCTTTTGGATTTTTTAGTCTGCTTTTCACTGGCCCAATCGGGATTCCAAAAACCATATTTGGGTGCATTTTCTTTCATCCACTTGTATTCCTCGCTGGCAAACGCTGCTGCACGACCAGAACCTTTTCCAAGAGAAAATTGACTATTTTTTATATCAAAACCCAAACCCCATCCATGTTGGGAAGTCCCGGGGCGGGCAGATAAACATGTTCTCTCTTCTCCATCTTTATTCGTCCAGACACCAAAAGCTTGCTTAAGATCTTTACATGTCCCGGCGTTGATTCCATTTCTTCTAACTCGAATTTGATTTTTATAGTCTCTATAGCTATCTGCTATAAAAGATGTTTTAAAACGCTTTTCATAAGCTGCCACAAGGCGGTCATAATTTGGAAGAATTTCTCTCAACATAACAGTTTTGGGACCATTTTTCAAACCTTTTCCATTTTTTGCTTTGCCAAGAAGAATTCCGGGAAGAGATCCATTATACAAAGTTTCTCCTTGGTAATCTTTACAAGAACCCTGATATACATATTTCACTCCAACGCCACCAGAGCGGTCAGAACCATCATGATCGTAATATTTTTCATGGGTTGTATCATCACAGCCAAGTTTGGGAGGCAAGAGATTTTTATTGTTTTCTTGAAAAAAAGATTTCATAACACTCAAAGAAGAAAGTCTATCGGCGCATTTGTAATTAAATGAGTGCTTTTGCAGTGGATAAGAATAACGAATTCCCCTTAATTTTCCTCTGTTATTCGGCCCATCAATCACAAAATTACATTTAAGTACATCTCCAAACATTGGTTGTCTTTCAGATTGTCCTAATGGGCGAGAAGCATATGCTGTTGGATGAAGTTGAATTGCATTAGAGGCAATTTCGGGATGAAGATTGACATCACACGGATCAGGTATGATAAAATTATAAATGGACAATGGTCTTATTTTAACAGCATTATAAGATTCACTTATTACAAGTACACGATCTTGTGCTATTTCTCTAGCATTTGACAAACAAACAGCAAAAAAATATTTCTTACCCTTCAAAGAATTGTAAACCATCTCATTGACCAATTCTGTTGTCATAAGTCGCCGGGTCGTTTGCAATGATTCGTCATCACTTAAAACGCCAATTTGAGTGCTTAAAAACGGAATCGCCATTACTTATTTTCCTAACTTTGGTGATTTACTTGGACCGGGAACGATTAAGATCGTTCCTTTTGTGTTGGAAGTCCATTGACCGGGGCTTATGCCGGGTACGTAATAAGATACAATGTGGTCTATATCTTTTACATGAGGATTGAGGCGTTGAAGTTTGGAAATAGAAATTTTATATTTAATGGCAATGCTGCCAAACATTTCTTCATCCTTCACATAATGATATGAGTAAGATCCAGCAGGGAGGGCAGGGAGAGAAGAAGAATCTGTGGTTTCTGACTCGGCACTTTCTTCTTCAGTTTCAATATTATTGGTTTTCTCAAGAAGCAACTCCACATTAATATGGGGAGGATCCTCATCAACATATGTATTTTTAGGATCAGCGCCCAAAGAAATAGCAGAAGAAATTAAATGCTCAATCTGTTTGCGGCATAAATTTCTAGAACGTATATCTATTGCCAAACCGGATATATGTTTATCTGGATAATTATCCAATACATCTTTCATCTTGTTAACATCGGGATAAGCTTTTTTGAGTTTTTCTAAGCCAGTACCAGTGTAAGAATATAGTTCTTTTCCTTCATCCAATCTTTTTTTAAAGATTTTTGCCTGCTTAAGTGCAGTACGAGTTGCGCTAGTTATGTCAAATTCAAAATCAACCTTTTGGGCCAATTTTTTCAAAAACAAATGCTGCCATGGACCAACTGTTGGGTTATATGTCCCATCTAATGTATATTTGCCACTTTCTAACGTTTTGCGGCAAGTAGTGGCCCACAAAGGTAAAGTATAGCTCTTCCACGGGACAGTCTTAGGAGCCAAATCAAAATCCTTCGGAAACCATCGGCCGGCTGCTCGAGACACGTCATAAGAAGAAAGATCCCAATCAAACTTTTGAGTCCTAATTGATGATAGCTTAGTGGCGCAATCATATTCAAATGTGTGATTTTTAAGCGGATATTCGTACCTAATTTCCCTTGCTTTTCCAAAATCATCAGGACCTGCTTCAGCAAAATAACACCTCAAGGGTTCTCCAAATTTTGGAGGTCGATCATTGTCACCGGCGGGACGGAGACCAAAAGCAAGCGGGTGAGAATTAATAACGTTTAATGCAATTAATGGATTAACTGTTTTCGAACATGGATTTGGCAAAACATTATCATGAATAGTGGGAATCCTAACTCTTATTGGGTTGTAAATTTCTGTTGTAATTGTCGCCACAGGAGGTTGCAATTCAGTTGGGGAAGATAAACAAATACCTTCAAAATAATCCTGCCCATGAAATGTGCTATTAAATTTTTCATTTAAAACAAAATCTTCCAACTCTTCTTTGATATCGTTGAGAGATTGGTCATCTGCCATTGAATTGTGCAACAAAGAAACATAAGAATTAAACATCTTTTTCAGTCTCCTTAGAAATCATATCCAAAAGATCGTTTTTATCCTCTTCAGATAATCCCTTGTCAGATGTGTTTTTGGAGACCATATTTACAACTCTCACAAGTTGATCATTTGATCTTTGAAGCGTTTCAACATATTTTGACAAAACAAGTCCAATCTGCTGATGTCTTGATTCATCTTTGGCCAACCACTTCATTGCATCATCAAGAAGCTCTTTGGTTGTTTCTCTATCCTCACGAATATTGGTTACCACTTCATCAATATAATTGTTTAATTCTTTTACACTCATATCAGTAAATAGCAAAAATTAAATTTTCCCATCATCCCAGTTCCTTTTAAATACTTTATACTTTTTCCTCATCTTGTTCAATTGGTTTACTACCTGTTTTGTGTTTAGTCCCGTCAACTCTCTAAGATAAAGATAAACGGCCTTTTTGTTAAATATTTCAATATCGTCAACTGATTCAAATAACACTTTGATGGATTCATAAACTTTCTTTTCATTCTCCTTAAGCATTTCAGTATTCCAACTGTTCATTTCTTTCCACAAATGTTCCCAAAATTCCTTTTTTTCTCTTTTTGAAATATATATGTTTTTGTCGACAATGTACTTTTCATCAACCTCTTTCGCAACGGAATCATAATCCACCTCGCGTTGGGCTCTCTTAGTTGTTTGTTTAACTTTATGAATAAACCAATTTTTCGTTATGACTGAAAAATAAGAAAAAGCTTTAGATCCCTTGTTGGGGTCATATTTGTCTAAAATTGTAGTGAGCCACACTTTACATTCATCTCTCAATTCATCTATATTTGGTAAAGTGGTGAATTTATAAGTAAATACAATTTTATCAACCATCTCATCAAATGCAGGCCTTATTAGTCTAACATATAATTCAGTCCTTATCTCTCTACAATTTGTTTGGGCATACTTAACTATCGCCTCTTCGTGTTCCTGCGTAAAATACATTCTCTTCGTCGACTTCCCTCGTCTCCTTCGGGGTCTCTTCTGTTTCTGTGTTGTCATTTGTAATTGTTTCCTGTTTGCTTTGTAATGGCTCTATTATATCATAGACATTGCTATAATCTTCAAGTATATCAACTAAACTATTGGTGTGCCTCAGTAGATACTCTATTGTCTCATCACCATGATAAGTTTCCATATTGTTAAGTTGTTTAAGATGATTTTGATAGTTATTGATCATCTCAATAAGATCTCCGAGATTTTCTGATATAAAAAGAAATTTTACCAACAATTTTCTTAAATACCAGATCATAAAACCAGAGATCACAAACATGACCACAAGAGCCATTGCCAACCAAATTTCTAACAATGTCATATCATTTCTCCATTTTAAAATTCATATCCAAAAAGCTCGATTTCTTCTTTGCACACAGAAGCCACTATATCGACTGATTTTTGACTATAAAATTCATGATAAGGTTTTATTTTTTTTATGGGATTTATATTGCCAGAGGGCATAGGCTCATCAATCTTCAACATTTGACAAAGCAATTCCCAATCTTGTTCAAAATTTTCCAATTTTCCAATAAAATCCATATCGATTTCATCATCGCTATTTTTAATCCAGTGCAAATTGGTCATCCAGCCTTTCTGCCAAATATTATTTGATGGGAAAGAATTCAGCCAACAAAGCCACTCGCCAAAATTCTCTTTATTGGGTTCTAATTTCTTCTGAGGATACATGCGATTGACCGTAATCCAATTGCCTTCTTGTGTTTGAAAAACACACCAAAAATACCAAGACAAAATTCTATCCCATGGGTTTCGGACAAATGTAAATTTAAAAGTATTATTGCTCCATTTTTCAGGTATATGAAAAAACCATTTGTCGTAATATTCTCTTAAAGTAGTATGAATGACTCGAGGGTCACCCATGGAACTAAAAAGATAATCATTCATTGTTAAATAATCTGCTGATAAAGATAAATCTTTCATAATATTGTATAATGTATTTTTAATAGCCGTTCCGTTAGTTTTTGGGATCTCAGGGTATATTAATATTTTGTCTGGGGTGTTTGGCCAATTTATCATCATTTTGGATTATACTCCTCTTTTTTTAATCGTTTCTTTTCTTCTCTTAGATCTCTTTGACTGTCTTCAATATATTCACGTACAAGAGCCCCTGTTTTTTCTTTGACAATCTTAACAGAAGGCATTTGAGGAATACGGTGGACGCATCCTGATTTCAAACAAAGTTCGCAATACTCTTGATCTTCCATCATTCCGTGAACTGTTGCGAAAGAGCCGTCACACTTGCTACATTTATAAACATACCTTGGCATATCAAAATCCTATTTTACATCATACAAAAATGTACGATCAATCTCTTTAACTTTGGTCTCTGGAGATACCGGAACACCAACTTTGATATCTGGTGGGTTTTCAACCATAAGTTGTTTATTGTCCATTTGGGCAAAATTCAATTGTTTTAACATTGGAACAATATCAGTTTGCTCTAATATGGATTTTTGTAGGGCCATCATTAAAACCCCTACGGCTTGATCACTAAGTTTCATTTTTCACTCCTTACCATTTGAAATTTTGTTTATAATAGTCAACTATGGATTCAATTTCTTCATCAAAGTTTTTATTATTACTCCACCCCAGAGATCGAAGTTTTTGATCATCTAAAGCATAACGAACATCTTGTCCTTTTCTTACATGTTGCAAATTAAAATACTTATGAATATCTAATTCTGAAAGGCTTGAATCATAAGCTTTGACTATTTTTATTGCTGTTATATAGTTTTTTTGTTCTAAATTTCCAGAAATGTTATATATCTGGTTTACTTCGGCTGACTCTATCAAAGTCAACACTGCGGTTGCTGTATCTTCTGAATGTAGCCAATTTCTAACTGGGTTTCCTTTGTCGTGGAGATTAATTTTTCTTCCCAAGGACAATAACTTCACCGACAAGGGTATTAGTTTTTCACAATACTGTCCTATTCCATAATTATTGGTCGGCCTAAGAATTAAATATTCCAAATCATATGTTCTTGACCACGCCAGCACCAACATATCGGCTGCTGCTTTAGAAGCAGAATATGGATTACTTGGTTTCAATATATCCTCTTCCGTATGTGAACCAGACTTGATATCACCATAAACTTCATCAGTACTAAAATGTAGGAAAACCGGTCTTTTGAAAACATTTGCATGTTTATTTTTTATTATATTCAATAAATTTTTAACACCCAGAACATTTGATCTCATAAAAACGTCAGATTCTATTATACTATTCTCGACATGAGATTCCGCTGCTATATTGATCACATAATCACAATCAGGAAGAGATGTTAAATTGCATATATCTTCTTTTACAAAAGTAAAGTTGTCATTTTTCATAAATTCATCCAGTGCCCACTGATTAGCAGCATAAGTCATCTTATCGATTCCATACACTTTCCATCCTTTTTCCAAGCACTTTCTTGTAACATAATTACCTATTAAGCCCAAGCAACCAGTTATAACTATTAGTTTCATTTTTTCGTCTCACAATTTTTAAATAATGGAAATTCCCTTAAATCTCTGTAGGGCGGATCTTCAGGGATATCATCCATATGATCAGGATAATTCTGCATTAACATTAATCCTCGAGCGGCCTGCTCGGGTGACATATAAGCATTCCAACCATTTATCTCTATATTGTCTTGATGATACATAACCTCTCCTCGGCCTTCATATCTACCTTTTCGAAACCATTTTGCTGCCTCTTCGTTGTCAGTCAAAATCATTCCACCTTTCCCTATCTTAAGGTGTTTTTTAATGTGAAACGACAAACACATAAAAGAGCCGGGTATATACATGTCAGATGTTAATCTCTTTGCAGCATCATAAATAGGATAGGGTTTTAGTTGATAAACTCCTTGCCAAGAGATATCTTCAAAAATTACTTCTCCGCCCGCATGTATAATGGATTGTGGAACAGATAGATATGTTTTACAAGGAATGACCACTTCTTTTACATTTAGATATTCACAACATAATAAAATCGCATCAGTACAATTGTCTGTGGAAACTGCGTATTTTGATCCGCAATAATCAGCCATGGTTTCTTCAAACATTTTAACAATTTTATATGGGTTATGTCTCATTGTTTCTCCAGTAGATAGTATTTCTTTTTAAAGCCATTTTTTTCAAACAATCTCAAACTAGCCTTATTTCCAATTTTAACTTTTGCTTGTGCTTGTGGATTTTGCTTCATGACCTCATTAAGCATAAATGATCCAACCCCCAAACCTTGATAATCAGGGTGTGTAGCAATACGAATATCATTATCTATGACGCCAATATAGCCTATGGCAACGCTGTTACTAAGACAAATCCAAAAAAAATTACTATTTCTTTTCATGAACTGTTCATGTTCGCTTCGGGATATTATATTTTGCTTAATGAATCCATCTCTCACACCATCCATGTTTCTTAAATTTCTAATAAATTCCCAATATACATAGGAATTTTTGACTATTTCCATTTTCTCTCCAATTATGCGTGAAAATAACATATAAGATGATACAGCCCTTTTTCATACTTGTTTGGTTTTTTATAATATTTTATATGCGAACCATGATCAGCATTGTCCCAGTGAGCATAGCGAGGGCCACGCAGTAACATAAACAACAGACGAAAATCCAAATCCATTAAAATATAGTCATCTTGGTTCTTGAGAAAAACATTGTCAACTATGTGAACGCCTTGCCCATTCATCCTAAGTATTAGTGTTTTATTTTCAGGCAAATTAATAAAAATTTTTGTATTAGTAGAATAGTTCATTACTTTTCTAACCTTTTCCATTCTACTATATGCTTTATCTATTAAATTAATGTACTCATCGATATCTGGTATTGTTGAATCATGTTCATACGGATATAAAATACTTTTATTATCTTTAACGAAATTGTTCAATTCTTCTTCAGTATGGTGCTTGTATTCTTTTGAACATTTCATGTTACACAAATCATAATATTCATTCACATTAAGAACAACACACTGTTTTTCTTCCAAAAGGTGTTTTGCTGTTTTTTGATAATAATTTAATGCATCATATGGGTGATCTGTTGCCTTTAGGTTGTTTAAATTAGAGTTTTTTCCACACAAAACATAATATCCAGCAAAAGGCATAAAACTTTTTGGATTTAAAAATTCTATCAATTTTATTGATCTTCTATAACAATGTTCCTTTACTCTATCTTTTTCATTTTGCATTTCTTGTTTATCCAAAGACAATGTGCATTGGGGGTACGAAGATGCAGAAGTGTATCCATGACATAGAAGATCAATTTTGGGATACTCTTGTTTTATTTGTAATAAAGTTTTATCTTTTAATTCGTATATATTGTCATTAAAATTTAAAATTGTATGTTTTTTACTTTTTACTAAAAGACTTGTATCTATGACTTGTTGCTTTGCATCACTATCATTTTCTATAGGTCCGTATATTTTAATATATGTATCTTTCCCAACATGATACTTTTCACCATGATTGAGTTGAATTATATTATTAAAACCAATACTTTTAATCTTTTTAAACAAAAATGGATTTTCAAACTTATAAATTAATATTTTTGAATCCTTATTTAACTTTGATAAAGTGTTTATATCGAAATGATCACTATGAATGTGACTTATATAAATATATTCATATTTTTGTTTGTAATCAAATTCAATTTTAGGAAATGGGAGCCATGATCCAATAAAAGCTGGTGTATCAAACCAAGGATCACACAAAATCTTTATTCCATCAGGAGTTTCAATACAAATAGATGCCGCTCCAAAATACCTTAACTTCATTCGAACATTCCACTTGTTATATCACTATATTTCTTCATTTACTATTCTCTCCATCGAATTGTCGCATTACCATCGTTTTCCATTTTTAACATCCAACATAGATTGATTTAAAATTTCATAATTTTTAAAAATATCAAACTCACGTTCGCAATATTTTCTAATTTCAACAGGAGATAGTTCACCAACCCTGTTAACATATTCTATGGCCTCTTCCATGTTGTTAGCTATAAAACCTGTAATTTCATGCTTAACATGGCAACTAGTACCGGTTCCAGTTATAGTGATGGTCGGGGTGCCCATTGCCATTGCTTCTAAAATTGCTAAGCCGCCGGCTTCGCTTCGGCTTGGATAAAGTAAACACTTTGATTCACCGATATGTTTGCATAATATTTTATGATCTTTTATCTCTCCAAGCCAATTTGGCAAGCTTGGGGCATTGCCATCCATATTTGGACCAGCGAATCTTATTTCATGATTGGTAGATTCAGCAATCCGCAGTGCTATATCGTAACCCTTTCTTAGTTCTATTTTTCCACAAAAGGAAAGATAATTTTTTTTATTTTCGACTAAAGGAAAGTTATCGAGATTAATTCCAATTGGAACCACCAATGATTGGGGAAACCTCTTTGCTTGATAATTATTCGCAACAACACAGTTTGATGGATTATATCGACACTCTTCATCCATTATATAATTTAATATTGGCAAACTTTCATATCTATAAGCATTGCTTAATATTTTTCCATGAGTAAAATCCATTATTAAATCAAAATTTCCGTTTCTAAAAGTCGTATATATCTTTCCAAGATCTCTTATAGGATTAGTATATTCATGTGTCACAATATCCTGCCATTCAAAATCTGACTGTGGATGACAAAATATTTCAAATGAATAATCCCACTTATCCCTAAAATGTCTAATGAAATCATACACAAAACGACCAAGGCCGTTTGAGCCATGATCTAGTGTGGGAAGACGATAAGTACTGATAGCTAAAATTTTCATGGTCACCTATTAATTCTTTTTTGAATTTTAAGATCTGATTCATACATTTCTAATGCCAAGGTTTCAAAATCATACTCCGGCTTCCAGCCCAATACAATCATGGCTTTTGAAGGATCACCCCAAAGTTTTGGAACCTCGCATGGTCTATAGAACTTTGGATCAATGGTTACATATTTTTTTGGATCCAAATCGGCATATTCAAATACATAGTCTAAAAATTGTTGAACTGAGTTTGTTTTTCCTGTTGCAAGAACATAGTCATCCGGTTCGTTGTGTTGAAGCATCATCCACATGCCCCTTACATAATCGATTGCATGGCCCCAATCCCTTTGAGCAACAAGGTTCCCAAGGCGCAGTTCATTTTGTAAGCCGAGTTTAATTTTGGCTGCTGCTTTTGTAATCTTTCTTGTGACGAAATTCTCTCCTCTTCTTGGAGATTCATGATTAAATAAGACACCAGAACAAGCAAAAATATTATAAGATTTACGATAAGTGCCAACCATATGGTGAGCGGCAAGTTTTGAACAGGCATAAGGAGAAACCGGTGAAAATTCAACACCCAGACCCTGTGGGCATCGGGTGTTGTCTCCAAACATTTCCGATGTCGATGCTTGGTAAAATTTACAATCAGGCTTTTGAAGACGAATAGCCTCAAGGCCATAAAGACAACCCATCAAATTAATTTCGGTTGTACTAATGGGGGTTTTAAAAGATGTACCCACATGAGATTGAGCAGCCAAATTATAATATTCATCAGGTCCATAATCTGCTACCGCTCGATAGAGCGAAGCGGAATCTGTCACATCAGCCTCAACAAGTGTAAAATTATCTTTATTAATAACATTGACTAAATTTTTGAAGCGGTTTTCGTAATCGGTTGTTGTTCTTCTGTAGAGTCCCACAACCTTATAACCTTTATCCAGTAATAATTCTGATAAATAAGAGCCATCTTGACCAGTTACTCCAGTGACAATTGCTGTTTTTGACATTATATTTCCAAGTGTTTTTTAAATAAAGCAATATTGTTCTCTATTGACAAATATTTGCTCGCATACTCTTTAGAGTTTTTTCCCCTTGCGTAAAAAGCATCAGGGTTGTTTTTCCATTCCTCATATGCAGACCTCATTTGAGTCTTGATTGATAATATATTTGGCTCATAAAAGTTCATTGATGAACTATAGTGATGGGGATACATATTTATCACAGGGGACTCATAACATTCAATAAAATAATTATCGGAAGAAATATAATCTATATGTCCCCC
>CETC01062121.1_pt1 | contig 157273 bp, 208 predicted proteins | sample 326911 | NCBI WGS metagenome assembly CETC01 (sample SAMEA2622694, study PRJEB7988) | marine metagenome | isolation source: saline water (ENVO:00002010), including | reverse complement strand
GCTTAATCAAGCGCCCTGACACCTGTCAAGGCGCTTTGTTAAACTTTACACGTTGGCGGTGTGACGGATTGCACCCATGTTATACGCCACGACCTTACAGCCGCCATATTCCAGAAAGGCACTGGCAATCCAATTTGTGGCAGACTGACAATCCTCGCACTTGCCACACGGGGCCGTGTCCAGCTGGCGGGAACGCTCAGTCACGGCCATCCACATATTGTCCAGCTGGTCACGATCAGCGACAATGGACACACCGCCACCAAAGATCCAACCAAAGTTAGAATACCGTGCCACCTGATCGATGACGGATTCAGGAACACAAAGGCCGACAGCGCGACCGTTGACGATACTGGTACGGACTTCACCACGCTTAGTGCGGAGTGTCAGGGTAGTAGCCGTGTGGCGCTGGTTTTGCTCGACTTCGAGAACTTCAGCATACCCGTCAAAACCACGATCGATCCAGTCGCCAGCTTTGACATCAGCGGCACGGACGTTGATGATTTTCATATCGGACATAATAATACCTCACTTACAGTTTGGGTTGACTTGCAGGATAAAGTTTAGGCTTGCACCCTGACAACTGTCAAGGTGCAAGGTAACACTCTATCAATTTTTTTTTTCATTGTTCACGACATCAGCCGCATATGGGATTTATGGTTTTGGTTACATCGCACCATAGAAACGCGGGTTTATTTTACGTACCACTCCATGCACGTTGAGGGAAACCATATGTTGAAGATTCGCGCTAGTGTTCACTTCTCACAAGTGTCAAGTCACACGGTGGGGCCGCTAGGCGGACTTATCCCGTATGGATGCGCCTACACTAGCAGGCGTCATTCTACAATCCCTCACACGTTCCGCCGATGGCTCCGGCACTATAACACTAGCGTGTTAGGGAGTTCGGGCGGGATATCTTGCCCCGCATTCCATTGGTCCGTGATTTAGGGATCAACTTTTAGATTGTTAAAGAGCGTGCCTCTATGTTAGCTGGCGTGGTTTCGATTGTCAAGGATTATTTTTCGATCCTTTTCGATACCTTGGGTGATTCATGTTTTCGCCCCCTCATTCTAGCCTATCCCGTTTCACCGTGTCAAGTGTTATTTCAGACGCCTGACAAATTCATTCATGAATCAGGATGGCCAAATTGTTAAGGAGCGATGGTCGAATTGTGAAGTATGGTGCTGATCTTGTCAAGTGCGTTTTTGAGGCTGGCATATAAAGCGCGAATATCATTGTTCCGATAAGGCTTTATATTCTTCTCAGGGCCGCAGCGGCGGCTGGTACACGCTGACACACATAAGACTAGCAGACTTCCCCAATTCGATCAATCCCTAAATTCTGGATATCCCAAATGAGAATGATTCTCATTAGTGAAAGGGTAGGCTAAATTGTTAAGGAGCAGGCCCATACTATCGCGGGTGGTCGAGCTTGTCAAACGTTTTTCATGTTGGCCTTTTATCGTGGTCTCAGGCTTCACCCTGACGGCGACTCGGGTAGTTTGCAGCTACTCCAACTGGGGCGTGCTAGGCCAGTCCCCTAAGGCGGCGACTATGGCGATGCTTCCCTAGAAAACGCCGTGTTGCTTGCGTTTCCATGGTTTGAACTATGATGCATGCCGCCGGATTCGTCAAATTTTATTTTCATGTTTTTGCGAAAAAACTTGTAAGTGCCTGTTTTTCTTAACAAATTATTTCGCAGGATTTGTTGTCGAACACTGTTTCCGTTCGTCGGCCCCGTGTTAGCGGCTCCCGCTTTAGTTCGCCTGCTAACGATGTCGCCTTGTATAAGGAGGAACGCGCCCGCGTGCGTTATATAATCCATCACACGAAATAAATCAATAAATTTTTCGATTTATTTTCGATTTATTCCCTCCTTTATTACGCACGCGATTATATTATTTTTCTAATTTATTGTCAATCAATTCTTTTCATTTTTTCAAAATTTTTTGTAAGTCTTTGATTTTAAAAGAAAAAACGTCCTGTATTACGTCCCTAACGTCCTTTTGTCCTGATTCCTATAATACCCAAAAAGGACGGGCTTCTCAGGACGTTTACAGGACAAAAAGACGACGAAAGGATCCCGAAAAGAAACAGGAATCAGCGCCAATATATGCCGTTATAACCCCATAAAACAAATAACCCCCACACCGAAGTGCAGGGGTTATTATATATCAGAGTCCGCGTTGTTTACGAATACGCATTGCTTTCTTGCGGCGCTTGACGGCCTTGCGCTGGCCAGAAACATCTCTGGCTCGAGTCTTGGCCGCTTTCTTGGCTCTCTTACGCAGAGCACTGGCGCTCATACCAGTCGTTCTTACTGCCCTGCGCTTTCGGGTCTTGCGGTCCTTCTTGCGGGCCGTATTCCCTCGAGAGTCCACTGTTCTAACTGTACCTTCTTCGATAGCAAGGTCAAGCTTTGCGAGTTCGGACTCAATGAGTTCTTCAAAGTCCATGTTCGTCTCCTATGTTCTGAAGACTATTTACTCCTGAGTGTAGAACTCATCACGTACGTTGTCACGAAGTTCATCCAGTGTCATGGTCGGAGTGTCCATGAAGGCTTCGATCAGGGGGAGCATACGCGCGTTATCCTCGACACCCTCGACATTGATCTTGGTGTAACCCTGACCATTGAACTGTGCAGTACGGTAGTGGTTCAGAGTGTTCTTTGCTGCCATGTAGGCAGAGAAGCGTTCGATTGAACCAATGTTCGCTGCGAGGGTCTGGAGAGTGCCGATCAACTCATAGATGTCTTGATATGACTGGGACAACAGAGTCGACGCAAGACGAATGAACTCACAATGACTCAGAGTGTTCGGAGCAGTCACCAGAGAGGCCACAGGAGCGCCGCCAGCGTCAGACCCGACATACCAGTTGGAGAACTGGCTAAAGTCCGTCACGTCGCATTCTCCGGCGGCTGAGAGGGTCTGCTTGACCACAGAGTACATCATGGAGAGATGGAAGTGGCAGATGTCAGTCAGTTCGATCTTGAGGTTGTGGGTATCCAGAAGATCCGGATCCTTGGCAGCACCCCACCATTTCCAACTTAATGAATCCGAACCAATGAACTCTGCAAGCTCATCGAGGATGGCGACCTGATACTGGCAGGTGCTGACCGGACCGGAAGACGCTTGCATCACGGCGTCGAGGTCCATCTGAGCCGTCATCAGTTCTGCGACCGACATACGACGGGATTGTTGAAGAGGGGTGAGAGTTGAGCAGCAGTTTGACATTGAAAGTTTCCTGTTTGGTTGAGTTCGTATTTATCTTACGGCAATTCACGCTGTGGGATTGTCAAGTCCATTCTCGAGACGCCATTCTAACAGCGCCATCAGGGCCTCGTCAAGTTCCTTGAAGTATCCGACGAGATGTGATTTGCGATTATTCTTGCCTCCAGTGGACGGGCGAACCTGCCACCCGTTATGGCGGGGAGACCAATATATGTTCTTAATACCCGAAGTACTGTTGGGGCTGGACAAAGGCCATTCGGGGACATAAGGGACATAGTCCGCATGAAATGGAGGGGCTTGTCCATGAGTCTCATCGAAACCGTGCTCGGCACGAAACTTCAATCCTGCCTCATTTGCCTCTTCAGCAGTGTCAAACGTCCCGAGGTGATGTTTAACACCAAGCATCCCGCACTCTGCGACGTACCGGATACCATCGGAGGCGATTTGTACCCCGTTGTACCCAGTGACATTGCGGGAGCTGAGTGAACCATTCCTGCCGTTTTTGACATGGTCCGCGAGACGAAGATTTTCCCAACGATTGTCAGTGGCATCATGATTCTTATGGTCGATCATATCCGGCCATTCACCTGTCATATAGAACCAAGCGAGATGATGTTCATGGAATAGAGCATTGTCGAGTCGGATACGGCGTCGATGATAGCGTTCGGTTCGCTGAACCGAACCGGCTCGTTTACCGGTGCATTGAGAATTCGCTGCGTTGCTCACCCATGGACGATGTTTCCATGTGAAGATTCCCGTCTCTGGGTCATAGTCTAGGGAGGCTTTGAGGTGATCGAGTGTCAGTGCGTCCTTTTGCTGTTGTGTAGCCATGTTTATATTCCTATGTGAGATGCCTCTCTTTTGAGAGGCATCATTTGGTCATCAGACCGAGTAAACCTCATTACGTGGGCGGGTGTCCGCGTGGGAACCTGTCTCGAGAGGCGTCACCATATCCTTCACTTCCTCCCCTGTCAACACCTGACGTCCCACTTCACCGTACTTCTTGGAGATGTGGACACAGGTCAACATTGCTCGACTGCGCCAGCCGTACTCATGTGCATATGCGTCCTTACCCGCCATATGATTGAACGACTCGACAATGACGCCGTTATTCTCCTTGGTTATCTGCTTATGATGTGTATGACAATGCCACCCTAACCGATATCGACATTCTCCCCACTCGACTGGATAGTCCTGCGACATTACCTGAGCAAATCGATCACCCCGCACCTTGTCCCCGTGATGGAAGAGAATGAATGTGTTCCCCGCACGGTACGGGATGAAGACATTGCGATTCTCAAGGATGTGGATCCGGTTGTTCTTCTCATAGACGTGAGTCAGGAATACGGATGCCCACAGGTCACTGGTTCGACTATGGTTACCTTGGTTCACAATCACGTCCACATACTTAAACTTACCGGCGGCGTAGTCGATCATGTCTCGCATGACAGATGCATACACACGGACCATATCGCCGTATGTGCCATCGCAGTCCAACAGGTGACCTGAATGATCAGTCACACCCGCGATGTTCTCACGGTGGACCCCGTCGCCCATGTCAGACAGAACACATCGTTCAGTGAAAGGTGCCCTGTCGATTTGCATCCTCATCGCCATCTTGATCTCACGTTCGGCGATCTCGAGATTGAAATTCGCCCCGACCTGTTCCATCGTGGCCTTAAGACCGATGTGCATATCGCCGATGCAGAAAAACGGAATCAGATCACTATCCGGTTTCCCCATACCCTTCGGACGTTTATAGGGTTTATAAGGGAGTGGTTCGCTCTCAGTGAGGAATCCTTTTGCGAACTCCTCGATCATCTCAGCCTGTCGCTTCTGATCAGCCGTCGTCTTCACCCACTGCAGGACGAGGTTTCCGTTCTTGTCGTAAAGGGAAGACGTTCCCTTGTGTTTGATCCCATCCGGATGGTGATGGGTCATGTCGTGCTCTGGGGAGTAACCACGCTTGACCGCTTCGGCCTTCACCCTGCTGATGCGATAGCTCACGGTCCGGCGGGGAATCCCCAGCATGTCAGCCAGTTCACGGTGACTCTTCTGGGGGTCAGCCTGCATGGCGGCAATGATGGTATGGTCCTTTTCATCCTGACAGAAATTCGTCAGGGAGATCGGGTCAGGTGTACCAACGGTCTTGACTGTCTTCGTCTTCGGTGCGTCTGTCATAATGACTCCTTTTGATGATTCTTTTTACTATACCGCAATCGTTAGATGTTGTCTAGCACGTGATGCACAAGTGTAGCGATATTTACGACGGTCGAGGAAGAAGGTTGTATCCTCGTCAATCATGAGCACCTTGTCTGCCTGAGACCCTTGGACCTTGTAAGAGGTGGATGCATAGCCGAATCCGAACACACCAAGCTTCTTATTCGGGTCACCATTGATTGTGAATGGTCCTTCTTCCCCGAGCCAGCAATCGTTGTGAACCTTGACTGTCACTCGGACTCCCTCACGATCAAGGGCGGAAAGATTGAATGACGAGATATGCTCTCCTCGGCTCATCCACTCCACCTTGAACAGCTCCCCATTGTTGATCTTCACACCGGCTATGATGTCGTTTGAGAGGCACATGACGGTCTCCCCTGTCATTGCCACCTCTGGATCATCAAAGCCTCTGGCGGTCCTTGCAAGGCGATTCAGGCGCTTCCTTGTGGCATTGGTGCCACATACCATCAGGTCAAAGTGATTCTCCTTGTGGTAGGTGAGGTTCCAGACGGCGGATTGACGAATCACCTGATACTCCAGAGAGGCAGGGAGTTGGGGGATTCGTCCTGTCGTCCGGATGTGGTAGCACGCCTCGGCGATCTTGGAACCGGACGCCTGACGGAAGTTGTGAGTCAGTTCGAGGATGATGCCATTGGGGTGATTATTCACGTATGAGAACACGTCGAAGTCAGGATCACATCCCTCGCTGTTGACCGGTGGCTGTTGTTCATCATCACCGATGTAGATCACGAGAACGCCAGCAGCAGTCAGGGCCAAATGCATGTCCTCTGGGATCATCGATGCCTCATCGACAAATATGACACTGCCAACAGCAGCACGGATCTCATCGATATCACGATCCTTCCAGCGAATCAGGTTTCCCTGCTCGTCCATCACCGGCTCTTTGAGCAGCGAGTGGCATGTCTTGGCGGGAATCCCTTCTTTGGCGATCTGAGCAGCAGCCCGTCCGGTGAACGCCACGACGGCAAAGTTGATGCGCCAGCTGGTGAGATTGTTACACATGGCTCGAAGCATGTGGGTCTTACCAGATCCACCGAATGCTCGGAGCGCGATTGGATGACCTGCAGCGCGACCATCAAATCCGCTGTTGACGATGCGCTGGAGGAGATATTGAGCGATCAACTGTTGTTCAGTTGACAGCGTCATGAGTGATTCATGAACGTGGGGGGATAGTGCACCTTTGAACCGTTGCATATTAGTCTCCTATGAGTGTGAGAGAATCATACCACACAGGGAGAAACAGTCAACAACGAAAAAGCCCCTCACGAGGAGGGGCTTTGATTCTTACATGAACTCAGAGATCACTCGGAGTCGCTTTCGGTGGTCTCGGACTTCGGCTTACGACCGCGACGCTTGGGGGCCGGTTTGTCGTCAGTGGTGGTTTCGGACTTGGCCGGTGCGGTCTTGACAGTCTTCTGTTCCGGTTCACTGGTGGTGATGGAGTCCAGCTCTTCCGGCTTCTTGAGTCGAACGACGTGATTGTCATCCACCTTGTCAGCAACCTGAATGACCTTGTCATAGGCAGTCAGGGCATTGATACCATTGCTGAGTTTGGTGCGGCGCATCTGTGCCAGCATGTCATTACCACCCGCCTTCTCGATCTCCTTCAGACGGTCATAGTCGACACGGTGAAGATGGTTGACCGGAATGTACACAATGCGGGAGTCGGTCTCTTTGAGGACAAAAACTGGGGTCATTCGATTGTTGATCTTGATGTTCTTCATGGTAGGTTTCTCCTTTGTTTGAACCTGTGTGCGTATTTACTAAGATGGCGGGGAGGCTATCCCCGCCGATGTGGTTGATCAGCCTTCGCCGAAACCAACCAAGAACCAGTCTTCCTCAGTCTTTAGATGCTTCATCATCTTCACCTTTGTCTTCGTCTTCATCGTCTTCGGACTCAGTTTCTTCTTCCTCGTCCAGCTCTTCAGGTTCTTCTTCCTCGCGGATGTAACCTTTCTCCACGGCAGACTTGTGGGCTTCGACCGCCAGCTGGTCCTTGATATGGACGCGGATGGTGTCACGGAGCTGCTCTTGCAGATCCTGTTTGGTCTTCTCGTCGATATGCGACATAGTTGATATCTCCTGTGTTGTGTAAACTATTTATGCCTGAAAAACAACAGATCCCCGAAGTGGGCGTTCCTTGTAAACCAACATCTCCTTGTGCTCACTGAGTTCATTCTCATGGAAGAACTTCATGATCTTCAGTTCACCATAGCACTTCCGACGTGATGTTTCTTCCTTGATCATCTCAATGATCTCATCACGGATGTTCTGTGGCTGCTCGCTTAGACCGATCAGTGCAAGGTTCATCTCGAACGCATCAAGCACCTTCACACCATCCTTGCGGACTGTCTCCATGAGGTTCATCATCTCAACTGGATCGTCCCAAGCATTCCTGAGGCGCGTTTCTCTCACTCTCGGAAATGCACTCCGGATGTTATCGTTGGTATCACCACGGATGCACTTGAGGAACAGATCAAACTCAGTGTCCTCGCTGGTTCTCCAAGTCTTCTGGGTGGGAGAATACAGCTTCGTCCGCCCGTTCGTCAACTGGATGAAGTCCTTATCCGCTGACATGATGATGTTGTTCACGCCGGTGGACTCCTGACAGAACACGGCAATGCAGTCATCCGCCTCACTGCGGGGGTTCTCGAACACTGATGAGTTTGTCACCGTGGTGAAGAACTCCTTGGTCAGCATGGCCGCCTCGATGCACTCATCGTGGTAGATGTCGTCTTTGTCACGGTTCCCCTTGTAGGTGGGGAAGATGTCACGTCTCCAGACATTGGGTGAGTCACACGTAATCGCGATGGCGTCCACCTTGAACAGATTCGCATGAAACACGATACTCTGAATGACCTCTTTCATGATGAACTGGGTGACCAGTGGCTCCTTGATGCCTCTGGCGGGGTTCTTCACCTTGGCGAAACGAGTACTGAATACGACGTTGTTGAGGTCGACAAGGAGGTTCGTATGCTGATCCACTTCGAACTCTGGGACATCAGGGATGATCTCTTTGCGCTGAGTCTGGTGCATATCACTCACCTCCCTGAATGTCTGGTGAGAACTGTTCAATGAGCTGGGAGAGTCCCTCGGATGCGATGGTGAGGAGGGCCAGCTGCATTGCGAATCGACGGCTATTACCACTGACAGACTCTGACACCATACCTGCCTCGAGGAGGGTATCCCACATCTCAGGCTTGACGGAGGTGAATGGAGTGATCGTCTCTAGGTCATCACTGACGGTCAGTTGGATCTTGTTCTCAGCTTGGGTGAGGGTCTCGAGTTTCTTCTCGGCCTCGGCTTGTTCCTCGATTGCCTTCTGGCTGGTCGCTGTCAACTCATCGAAGACCTCCTTCAATCCATCATACTGGACGGTCAGAGCCTCGATCTCTTCACGAAGACGTTCATTCTCTTCGCGCTGTTTCTTGATTTTACTGAATGGCCACATGGTATGACTCCTTTGTGTGTTGTAGTTATTCTCTCCCACACGGCCTCAACAGTCAACCCTGTGTGTTTTTGAAGTACTGCACTATACTGGAGATAGGTATATCTTGGCCGTTTATGGTTCGAGCTTGTCGTTGGTGGCGGGAAAATGGGCACGTCTCAGCTCCATCTCAAACGAGAGTTCACAGTGGCGGATCACCCTGTCGCCTCTGATCTCTACGTCCCAGAAGAAAATGGCATCGATGCAGGTTCTTGCGAATCCCCACATGAAGGATCCGGCATTCGCTCTCCGGTATGCACGAGATGATATGGTCTCGTCGGGGTTCCCACCGGTTAGGGTGTTTGCCAGCTGGTCGAGTGAGATCAATACGTTCCACACGTATCTCAAAATTTTCATTGTGTTTCTCCTTCGAAGGTGTTACAAGTATATATGCCAGACTGGGAGGAAAGAAGATGTCAACGACTGGTATGGTGTTGATGGTCAGTATGATCATCGTGGTGGGATTGGTTGGATGGATGGTGGGTTCCTGTAAACGTCGGAAGGAGAGGACGGAAGCTGAACTTGCCAGACTTGATGACCAGATCATTCAGTGTGACCACCGGCTCAGTCAGATGGCTGAGGAAATCGAAACTGCACTGAAACGGGAGTCTGAATGACGCCCACAAAAAGCCCCCTCGTTGAGGGGGCTTTCTCGTTCATGGCTTTCTCATTGAGGGATGGGATAACCATGAAATGGATGGTTTGGGTGCATGTCGAGATATTCCTTCAGTGCCTGTTTTGCGGCGTGCAGGTCATTGAATGCCCCAACAGTTCTTCGTTCAACAACCACCGTCCACTTTTCCCTCTTTTTGTATATGAACCGGCACCCAGAAACTGAGTTTGGGTTGCCGAGTGATTTTTCGTTTCGAGGTTCTGGTTCTGGAAGATCTTCACCGGATCCTGCACTGAAGCCGTTTTCATCTTTGAAGGCCCGTACGGCGATTGCTGCCGATTTCGCATCGTCGAAATAACCAAGATGATGTTTCTTTCTGTCCTTAGTGACCACGGCCCTCCACCTGCCACCTGACCTGTAAACCCCCGTGTGTCCCGAGGTATTCTTAACGGATTTCGACACATTCAACGCGTTCTTTTTTCTGGGTATGAGTTGTAGATTCTCCCAGCGGTTATCCGTTGCATCGCGGTTCTTGTGATCGATCACCATTCCTTCGGGTGGATATTCCCCCGTGACGTAGAACCAAATCAGGATATGTTCTCTGAACCGAACCCCCTCAACTGTCACTTCCCTGAGTGTGTACCTGCCCTTTTTCAACACCGATCCGGCCCTTTTTCCCCTCGTACGGGAGTTGGTTGATGGGTGCATCCATTCCCGATTCTTCCAGACGATATATCCCGTGTTTGGGTCGTAAGACAGTGAATCCGTTACCCTCTCGTGTGTTATCTTCATATAAGTCTCCTTTGCGAGAGTCGAACCTATCACCGGAATTTTCATTTGTCAACAAAAAAGCCCCCTCGTTGAGGGGGCTTTCTCGTTCATGGCTTTCTGAAACTTACTTGAAGCCGAGCTGCAGGTTGGCAACAGAAGCACGAGCGTAGTAGTCAGAGCTGTCACCCAGAGACGTTGCGTCGTTGGTGAAGCTGTGCAGACCGTAGCGAGTACGAAGATGAAGATGTAGATTCGCAGTAGCACTGTCGCGGACCACACCAGAGCTGGACAGCATCTGGTACGGGCAGTAGAACATGCCGGTGTCGATGTCGCTGGCCTTCAGACCCATCAGGATGGAGTCAGTTTCGGCATAGCTGTCGACGTAGACTTGGATGTTGCCACCGAAAGTACCGACGAAGGCAGTGGAGCTGATGGACAGCTCGCCGCTGTTGGCCGGAACGAAGGTGCTGTTGGAGGCATTCTTCAGAGCGGTGAAGACCTTCTGAGAGACCACGAGCCAAGTAGCGCCACGACGCTTGGTCTTCATTGCGATCTGAGCGGACAGGTTGTCCATGGCGATGGTCAGACCAGCCAGTTTTTCGCCAGCGTAACGACCGTCGACGTTCGCAAAGTCGAAGGACTCGATGGTGCCAGCCAGAGCGTTCAGTTCACCCAGAATCTCGCGGTCCATTTCACGCTGGATTTCATCACCCAGAGCGTTGGAGATTTCGGATTCGATGTCCAGACCATCCAGAGCGGCCAGATCATCTTGGGACTCCAGAGACCAGCTGGATGACAGCTTGCGGGTCTTGGTGTCGACACGGTCAGTCACGACTTCGAGGTTCAGCGGCTTACCAGCTGCCCATTCCATGTGCTGAGTCTGCTCAAACGGGTTCATCGCATCGACTGCGTCGTATGCATCGCCCAGAGCCAGTGCAGAGTACTTCTCGTAGACGTTCTGGCCGGAAGCTTCGGTGCCAGCTTCGACAGCATTGGTGCCGGAGCCAGAGGAAGTTTCAGTGGTCTCGCCGTAGCGATGACGGATGGTACGCACGATACCTGTCGGCATGGTCAGCGGTTGAACACCGACCAGTTGGGTGGCCAGAAGGGCCGGTTGGGTACGACGAATCAGCGGCATGAACAGGGTATCATAACGGGTGATGTTACCGGTGCCAGTGCCACCCACCGGACCTTCAGCTTCGACCAGAGTACGGTTCGCACCGCCGTCGGTCACATTCAGGTTTTCACGGTGGGTATTCTCCATGAGTACGGAAGCAACAGCGGCTTCTTTATCGCTCATGCCTTCCAGCAGGGCTTCTTTGTACTCAGTCCAGTTCTTATAAGTGCTCATTGATGTTAACTCCTAGTTGGTTTGTAAATCTATTTATCACATGCGAAAAGTTTTGATGTTACTCTTCGCGATTAACGGGAGCGACGGATAGAACGCTCGAGGCTACTCATGACAGATTCGTCGATTTGACGAACAGGCTTGTCTTCCACTTCTTCCTCGGATTCCATCACCACAGTGCCTTTCGGCTCGACGGCGGTTTCGGTTCCGGCGCTTTCCACAACAGGAGCTTCTGTTTCTGTGGACTTGTTGATCAGGGGCAGAATCGCCTCAGCACGGGCTTCCAGCTTGTCGAGTTCAACACCCTCGAGGATGGTCATTGCAACAGCACGCTTGGACTCAGACAGCGGGGACAGGAGTTCATTGATCTTCTGCTCACGCTTGATAGCGTCCAGTTCCGCACGGGCTTCCTGCAGGCTCTCACGGACAGATGCATCGTCTTCGACACCGAATGATTCTTGGAACATACCCTTGAATGCTTCGAACATTTCCATGGAGAACTGGTGACGCTTGGCGACTTCGATGTCTTCACGGAGTTCATCGATTTCTGCCTTGACTGCTTCGGCGATGGCGGCTTCGTTCAGTTCTGCCTGTTTGGCTGCGTACTCTTCCTTGAAGTCGTGGAACTTCTGGGAATACCGAACTTCGATGGTGCGGGCTTCTGCCAGCTCTTCTGCAACTTCCTTCATTTCTTCAGCGATGGCTTCCTGAATCATACCGAAGCTGTCCTTGGACAGGTTGGCAATCGATTCTTTCAGCTCTTCTTGCATTTCGACACGAGCGGCTTCGACCTTGGCTTCAACTGCACTGTCGAACGCTTCTTGGACGACCGCCTTGGTCTCATCAGTCAGCAGGTCGGATTCGAACACTGCCTTCAGTTTTTGATTCTTCATTGGTGTCTCCTAAGTGGTTATGTGACTATTTATGCAGGTCGAAGTTTAAATTTTACGAACTGCGAGTTGTGAGATTGATGTCAGATTGCCTTTCTTACCGGCCTCGAGGAATGTTTCGACTTCCTTCATCTCTTTACTGGTGATTGACTTGCGAAGCTTGGAGCGAGATTTCCTGAAAGATGCATCAACCCGCTTGGAGTGCTTGATCTGCATCTCGGTGTATTTCTTGATGTCCGCCTTCGCTCGTTTGACCTTCGGTGAATCGTCTTTAGCGTTGCGAAGTGAATTGATCGCCTTGTCCCTTTTGGTGACAGACGTCGCGATTGCGTCGAGGTCAGAGTTGATCCTGTTTTTCTCGGCCCTAGATATTTCGGAACCGATCACAAGAACACCAAGTCCACCATATGCCACGGTGAGAGGGACTGCGAGCGTATCGACTATCCCAGTTGGGTCACCAGATCCCCAGAGGAGACCGAGAACGAGATACAAGACGCCAGACGTCAATCCGACGTTGAGGTAGTTCGCATACTGCTTCATTTTGCTCGAATTGAACGCCATGACTAGCTCCTCAGGGATTCAATGAACTTCTTCATCTCGAGTTCAAAGTATGCCTGCGCCATCGGGTCGTGTATCTGTGCTTCTGCAAGGTCAGTGATGATCTCACCGCGCTTGTACATCTCAACCTGCTCCTGAATCGTCTCCGGATACGCAGACCGACAGGACGGGGTTGCAACGGCATCAACAGTGATGAACCGGAAGTTACTGACCTTACCGGTGGATTCGTTCACCTGACCTGCCCCTCGGGTCGACACACCGACTTGGACACCAGAGTTGACGAGAGACGCCAGAATCGCGCCCTTGGGGGTCTCTGACAGGATCTCAGCCTTGCACATCAGGCGATTGCCTTCCATCTGTGCCTCCATGAGGCGGTGTGAGACGTTCTCCAGCTTGATCTCAAGGGTATTGGGGTGGTCGCATTCACCGAGGATATGACGGCGGCTGGCGGCGGATGCATTGATCAAATCGCATGCTGCCTGCATCTCTTTCAGATCGTAGATGCGACCGTTGCGGTTCTTCTCCTCGGCCTCAGCCATGACACCTCGAAGGTAAAGGCGCTTCTGTCCCTTATCATTCGCTTCCGTGAGGATCTGTGTCTCAAAGTTCTCTTCCATCAGAATCATTGCGGATTCTCCTCTTCTGCGAGGATATCCAGAACCGAGAGATCCTCGAATGTCTCAACCACCTTACTCACATCAAGATGGTGGTCTTCTTTCATGATATATGTGAGTCCTTCGGAATCGACATAGACTCGCTTATTCCCCTTGTCGAGGTAGGCGTACTTGTTGTCGTCGAGTTCATCGAATGACCACCCAGCGGCAGTCAGTTTGCGTACCGTCTTACTTTGAACCATGCTCATGCTGGCCTCGGTAAGTTCTTGAAACGCTTCTTTAATTAGTTCGTCGAACATATCAGTTCTCCCATGCATGTTGTTGACTATTTAGTTCACAAACAAAAACCCCCTCACGAGGAGGGGGTTTCGATTATACCGAGGCGGGAGGTGTTTCTTCCGTCGCCGTTGGTGTGACGTTACTGGTATCCGGTTGTGTCTGAGACTGTGACATCTTGGTGACGATCCAGCCGGTACCGAGTACCGCCAGACTCCCAACCGCTGCAGTCCCATACATGGAGCCGATTGCTGTTGCTGCCCCATGGCCGAAGATGGCATTCACGAATGACGGATCCAGAACGACAAACATCATCGCGATGAACGCACCCATGAACGCGGTGAATCCGTGGACCTGAAGTAACATACCGAGACCGCGACCAATCGCCTTGAAGAAACCAGCGATGTTGCCCTGACGGTTGACTTCTTTGAATCCTTCCTGAGTCTTCTCATCAACAAACGCGAGAATCTCCATGTCGTTCATGAAGGAGCCAGAGTCCATCATTCGCTTACCGATGAACATGTGCCAGTGGATGTTCCCTCGGTCATCCTTGATGAATGCATAGCGAGTGTCTTGTTGTTTGTTCTCAAGGAACTTGAACTGGTACTTGTCGGTTCCCTTGGCGAGGAGACGCTGGAACATCCCCTCACAGAGTGCTTCTTTCTGGCCTTCATTCAGTTGGTGCTTGATCTGTTCTCGAACCTGCTCTTTGATCTGATCACTCATGCCATCTTCCTCAGGAGCTTGTTGTTCTGGCGCATCTGACGATCCTGCTGGCGACGTGAGCGCTGGGCCGCAATCGTCTCTGGGTTCGTGGCAGGGCCATAGTTATCCTTGGTGGTAGCAGCGGTATTCGGTTCCACATTCATCGCCCACCAGCCACCAGTGACCGCAGACACCGCGATGGTGGTGCCGAGGAGACCCAGACCGAGTGTTCCAGCACCGGCTATACCGGCGAACACCGCCGCGATGCCGACGGCCAGACCGATAATACCACCCACGTAGGTGATGAACCCGAGGATGTTACCGAATCCCTTCAGGAGGCGCACTAGGACGCCATCACGCTGAATGGCGGTGTATCCGTCATACATGAATTGCTTCATGGCTGCGTCAGCAGCAGAACGATTCGCGAACTCGCCTCTTTCTTGACGAGTGCCGTCATTGAACCGGACCCACTCATAGCGACCACCTTGAATACCAGCCATGACGATGACATCGTCACCCCTCTGCAGGAATGCTGATTCGAGTCGGTCGATCTGGGTGACATCGGAGATCACACCCTCGGTGAGTTCACTGACGTCGATCTGGTCCAACTTGAAGTTGAAAGTTTCGTTGATTTTCATTTTTTCCCTCTCTATATCGTGTTTGATTATTTACTCAAAGGGGTGAATAATCACCGGTGATCGACGTGGTTGTTCTGGTTTCGAGAGCATGAATCGCGTTAGTCACATACAGGCGATAGTCGCCCTCACTGATTGAACCTCTCACATACATACCGACCGTGGCACTAATCAGTTGGATACATGCCATACGGAACTTCTTCCCCTGCGTCTTACCTCGACGCTCGAGGTCTTTCAGCTCGGATATGGCCCGTTTCGCCTCGGTGTCCTTGACAATCTTCACGTAGAGCTTCTTGATGAGGCTGGCATAGATCAACCATTCGGTGATCATCTCTTCCTTACTCTCATGAACCTTTACGGGGTAGTTCCCTTCCATGATGGTGTCGATGAGTTTTAACATCTCAGCGACTTCATGCTGGGGGATGTCTCCGATCTTGGAGGGAGGATTGGTGATGAATGACTTCAGGAACTTTGCAGAGTCTCGAATCTTCATCCGGAGGTTGGCCAGTTCCTTCCTCACACCATCGGCATATGCGCTCTTCTGTTCAGTAGGCAGCGACTTCATCACGGAGGTGATCACATCCCTGCGATGTGCGTCCTTCTGGATTATCTCATACTCACGCATGAACCTAGCGTCTTTCTTGAAGTAGTCGTATATCAGTCCACCCGCCAGTGCAGAAAGGTTGATCCCCAAAGCCACAGGCATCGAGATGGCTCCTGTGGCCACAGCAACCGCAACGAAAGGCGCTGGTATCGAGGACACCAGCGCACCTTTCTTGACCTCATTGAGTTGGGGATGATCTGGGCGAAAGTCATAGGCTTCACTCAGTTTCATCAGTAAAATCCTCCCTGACCTTCAGGTGGCTTGATGCCGTACTTGTCACCGACAGACCCGTCACCATAGACCAGATTGTCGATGTGCTCTCGAGGCATTGACTTGATCGTCTTGCTGTCTAAGCCTTTCTCTCTGAGTTTCTCTTCTTCGTTTTTGATGATCTCTTCCTCGTCCATCATCATGAACTTCTCCAACACGAACCGCTTGGACAGGGACGGGAACTGAGTTGTCGCTGAGGCCAGATTCAGGAGCTGTTGTTGGACCTCGATCTCCTTATACTTGGCATACGAGCTAGGGTCATTGAAGACGAGTTTGACAGTCTTCGGCACCTCTACCTCTCTGTCCTCACAGAACTTGATGAAGTCCTTGTTCAGCTCACGAGCAAAGATCCGGCTGATGCGCTTGATATGACCCATGTAGCGCATCTCGACCTGATAGACCTGACCGACTCGCATGTCACTGAACTGGTTCTGCTGATCCGTCTGTGTGTCAATCATCGAACTCGGGATGCGGAGACCAGCAGCCATCTTCTTGGTGAAATACTCAAGATCCGACAGCTCACCGAGGTTGGTCCCACCCTGAAGCGTCTCAACTCGAGAACCCTTACCCATCGAGTTCGTCGGGATGAAGATGGACTCACTGGTGCTATGAGGGTCATAGTCAGACGTCATCTGGTTGTTTCGATTGACCTGCTTCTGCATCAGCTTGAGGCGCTGACGCTCGATTGCCTGTTCACGTTTCGGACCCTGAAGGTTACCGGTGTCGATGTAGTAAATCCGGCGCTCAGGCGCGTGTACGACGCGATAGATGACGATGGCATCCTCGATGAGGGTCATCTGTTTCCAGACGGTGAAGACGGTATCGAGAACCGACTCCCCATAGGGGCCATCTCCGATCCGGAGAACCACCAGATCCTCAACAGCATACACTCGATGTTTCTTCTCGGTCGACTGATCATGGTTACGCGCAGGATCAAAAGTCGAACGCTTCGAGTCTTCAGATTGCATCAGTGGTGCAGACGGATCGACGATATAATGAGTCACCTTGGTGTCATCATGTTCATCGAGGATGTGTCCGACGATTCGCTCGGGACGGATGTATTTCAGGTTGCCATCGGCCTCGCGCGTGTAGATGGTCATGCCATACTTCAGGGTGTTTCTCACCCGTGAAAATGCTTCGTCGTGCATCCTAGATCTCTCGGACCACAGATCTTTCATCTGCTCTAGGAGAGCGATCACGGTACGAGGGTACTTGGTATTCTCGTCATACTGAAGGTTGAAGATCTCCTCACTGTCCGCGTTGGCAGACGAGATATCCTCAGCGAGGATATCGAGAGAACGGGAAATCTCCACGGAAGTTCTGTCCATGGTGTAGTAGCGCTGAAGACGTGTCTTTCGGTTCCCCGACACGTCAATCTGCTTGTTGTACCAATTGGAGCTGACCGAGGTGGTGGAGATGGAGTAGCCAGTGTCCTTGTTGGACCCCGAACCACTGCCACCAGCGACTCGGACGGGCTTCCACTTATGCTCATAGGGCTTGTTCATTGGGAATCCTTGGTAGTCGGGGCTAAATAGCTTTAGTCTATTTAGTGATACAGGAGAACGAGAAATGGCGACAATCACCACCACAGTCAGCCAAGAATATCTCGCTGCCTATGATGGTTATGACTCTCAGGAAGTCGGTCTTGGATTGATCAATCCGAACATCTACAAATCCGGAGAGGCATACCGCAGGAAGAAGATCAAACGACTCGCAATCGGGTTGATCAGCAGCGTGACCTATGCCGGTTCCGAGCATGACAGTAACCCGAAGATCATACCCCTGATGTATGAACAAGCATACGGTACCATCTTGGCCTACAACCTGAACTACGTCCCACAGCGGACGCGTCAGGCGATCATGAAGTATATCCTAGATTCAAATGCGGCTCGGATTCGGTCCAACCAGTCCATGATCGTTGATTATCATGCACTCAAACGGGCGGTTCCTGACTCGCAGTACATCGTCCGCAGATACAAAGCCGTAGGCATCAATCTCATTGAAACCTACGGCCTGTCGGATGTCCCAAATGTCATCAAGGGTTCAGGGAGATGGGACAACCATTACCGAATCCTGAAGGGCTGATCAATCGTCCAGCAGCTTACCGGTGGCACCCGCCAGAAAATCGAGCATCTCCGGAGCAGGGAGGTGCTTGACAAACACCTTGTCAAACTTCAGATCCCCACAGTAGTTGATGAAGTCATGAATCTTGCTCTTCGCCAGCTCCATCTCCTCATCGTAATCGAACTCGTCCGAGGGGGCTGCAATCGGCATGAAGAACATTCCCTCCCAGTCGAACTCCTCGTTACGGTACACCATCGACAGATTCTTTCGGAGCTGCCACAGTGGATCGTGAGGATTCGTCTCGCTCTGGATCAGGTCGACCGACAAAGTCGTATCTTCGGGGATCCGATAGTCCTCCGCGAATTCCAGACGGTATTGATCTACGGTGAACGTAAGGCTCTGCAGATAGTCGTCGATTTCGATTGGCTGATAGCGAGAGTTCAGGAGAATCGGAACGAACATTCCCTCCAGATTCGCCGGAGTCCCGAGGTCGTGATCCTCGATGAAGTTCTTGATCAGGCGGTATGACTCCTCGCTGATCCGGACTCCCACCACTGTCGCGATATTGGGGTTCTTCCGGCGGAACTCCTCCGCATCCTTCAGGGTCTCCTCTGACGGGGCTTGGAACGTCGGGGACGTGGCATTGAGGTTCATCGACTCGTTGATGAAGTCCTGATCCTCGTCCTCGTCGAACAGGTCGAATGCCATCATTTCGTTCATCTCGTCGTTGATATCGATCTTCATGCTCATGTTCTTCTCCTTTGGGGTTGGGAGGCGGAAGAGGTGTCTCCCCCTTGTCCGTCTCGGTTTCATGCTTATATTTAGCGCGCAGTCTGTCCCTTATTTTTATCGGCGGACGCTCTTTCATTTCCTCCTCTTTTCGCTTGGCCTCCTCCTCGGCTTCGTGCTGCTCCAACGCCCACTGGGGATTTCTTGCTCGGTACTTCTTGACAAGGGCACGCACGCGATCTGCCCCCGCGCGAGCAAGAAGGGGATTCTCCTCCAGTTCTGCCAGCTTCCGCATCTCGGCATCGAGTTCTTCCCAAGGATCGACGAAGTCCACCACGTCCGGAGCACCGTCATCCAGCGCTGATTCCTCTTCGAAGAAACGCGCCTTCTCCATCTCAAAGAATTCCTGCATCTCTTCTTCCCGAGACAACTCATCCATCTCAGCGCACAGCTGTTCCCAGCGGTAAGCCTCTTCCTCTGCCTCGGTTACCCAATCCTCGGCGTCGAAGATAGCAGAATGCTCAATGAAGAACTCTTCCATCTCATCAAGACGAGCTTCCATCTCATCCACGGTGTTATCGTCGTCCAGTTCCTGAGAGAGAATGCATGACATCTTGGGGGATTCCAGATGGATGTCTCTGAACCCGAGCATCGCAGTGTAGATGGGGCCGTAGTCGCGTGCGATCTCTTTGCTGTACATCGAGATGATCATATCGAGATTGTTCAAGACATCTTCATCTGTGACGTCACCGCCACCGAGGTATCCACGGAACCGATCAAGGTGATCACGAGTTGAGTATGCATTGGTGGCGAACTTGAATGCAGGGCGCTCCAGAGCAATCTTGAGAAGTCGGGACGAGAAGAAACCGTCCTTCTTTTCATTGTCATCGCGCCCGAAGTGATAACGATCCGAGAACTCGATGGCACCGGCGAACAGGCACTCGAATGTGCCGCTGGACGCGGTTGTACGCTTCATGTTGATCCATGCAGCAGCGAAGCGCTGAGAGAACAGCAATTCGTCGTCATAACGATGATATGCTCGCTTGATGGCATCGAGGAGGACGATGCCGTTATACACGTGGTTGATTGCCACGTCTTTCTTCCCCTGACGGTCGAGACCACAGGCGATTGCCTCAGCGCGGTTCTCCGGCTCCATGATCCATGAATGACGCATGAGAGGGGTGACATCGATGATACCGGCCTCATGGAGTGCCCGCATGAACCAGATGTTGAATTCAATCGCAGACATGCGGATCTTGAAACCTTCATAACGACTTGATGCCCAGAGACTCATCAGATTGTAATCCGTGTACCCAGCACGGCACCCCGCTTGATTCGAGAAATCACGGTAGATGAGGTGTGACTTGTCTGCACTCCAACGAACCCCCATGGACGGGGAGTGGTCAGCATGCAGCGGCGACTTGAATCTCTTCCATCCAGAACGACCGAAACCGTCAGGCACGGGGAATCCCAGCGCAGTTGCGATACGGCGCTGCACTTCGGCGTTGTGGAACAACATCATCGTCTCACCTTCCTTCATCGATCCAAGATCAACAGGATACTTCCCGTCCTCATCTAGGAGAGACTCACGGGGGCTTCGATACGTCGATTTGTCCTTGCTGGTGCTCTCATTGACGGCCTTATACGGTTTGCTGGGGTTTGTTGTCTGAGTCTTACCGGCGGTGTCAGAGAACAGCAGGGAGATGTCTTCTCCTCGCTCTGAGTGGTATGCCTCAAACCTCTCCAGATCCCGCTCACGCTCCAGCAGGTGCTTCTCTCGTGCATCCAGTTCCTGTTCACGTGCTGACTTCGGGACTGAGTCGAATACGGGGTCATCGAACTTACCATCCGGTGTCTTCTTCGGCTGGACGGTATTGAATACGGCCTTCTTCTTGTCGCCCTGCTTCAGCTTGGCCTTCTTCCCTCTGGCACCCAGAGACTTACCGGCGGCAGAGTTGCGATACTTCTTGACCGTGTCACGGACGTATTCGTGGAGAGACTGGTACTTGTTTGACAGCTTCTCGAACCCAGCAATGTCGATTCCTCGAGTGATCTTGGGGAGATCATCCCAAGGCGCATCAGTTCCCTCAGCCACGTACTTTTCCTGATCCGGAAGGATCACGTAACCACCCCCAGCAAGGAGATCGATCTGAGGGAGAGACTTGATGTTGCGGCGGATGGGAGATGACACGCGCAGGTATACGTGTGTGCCACCAGACTTGGTGGACACGGTGAAATCATTGTCTTTCCAGATGCCCAGCTTCTTCAGATCCTCACACGCCTCACGGACGATGTCATCCACCTCATAGGGGATGTTGTAGTCATCGATATCGATGGTCACGAAGTTTTCATTCGGGTGACCGATGAGAGCGTTAGGGTGCTTCTTCCACCAAGCTTCAATCGTCTTGAGGTCTGTGGTAGCTGACTTGAAACCGCCGCCCCCACGGATCACGGGTGATTTGGTTCTCGGTGAGCACGGGAATACTCGCATCCCGTTCTCTGCGTATCTGAGTGCTTTGGCCATCTGGTTCATTGATTACGTCTCCTTTAGTGTCTTCTGGTGTTCGATCTGTGCCATAAAGTACGCGTCAGTCACGTCTGATCTCCCCTTGGTCTTCGGGAGGGACATGACTACGTCGAAGAGGAATGCATCGAACGACTCCAACGAGCTTACCATATCCTCTTTGGATGCGCTACCCTTACCGGTTGCGAACTTCTTGACAGTGGATGGTGTTTGAATGCGGACAACAATGTCAGGAAAAAGTTCAATGACCATCCCGACGATTGAGAACTGAAGTCCTGCCAAGTCTCGGGTGGCGTTGCCGGTGGCGGCGAATCCAAGTCCCTCGAGACTCACGATGGTTGGACTGAATCGTTCGATAATCTCTCTGGTTCTGTCTCGAACCTTCATGACGCGCTTGAACTTCTGGAGGGGATCAGCCTTGTCGGCTGCGGTGGAGAAAACTTCGTGGTGGGAAACCTTACCATCTTCGAGGACAACGAATCCGGTTGATGTCAAAGATTGGTCAATTCCTAGAATTACATTGCTCATGTCTGATCCTTTTTCGTTTGGTCACTAAATAGGCGAACACCCGAGGAATCCGAATGAACTCCACAGATGACGATGCACTCCTGTATTTAGAGATCAAACTCCAAGCTCTCATCCGTCGCGTTGAGGATGCGAGTCGTGAGTTCGAAAAGGTCGACATGGAATTGAAGGATTCAAAAAGAAAGGGCGCACCCTTGACGGACACGCCCTTGAATTGAACTTTCGGTTACACTCGATCAACCAACTCGAGAGTAGCGAAGCTGTTGCTCTTTGTTACAACCAGCGTACTGTCGACCATCGACTGGAACTCTTCCCTGTGGGAGATCAACAGGACATGGTCGGCTGCGTCCTTCACGAAGCGGAACATCTTCTTGATCCCGCTCTGGTCAACTGCACTGTCGAAGATCTCATCCAACATCAGCACGTTACAGCTGACACCCATCACTCCGAGAAGTTCCTTGAACGCCATGGATGTTGCAACGTCCAATCGAAGCTGCTCACCTCGGCTCATACTGTGGTATGAAACGTCTTTACCCATATACTCGATCTCAACGGTCATGTCTGCGTTGATCAGCGGGACATGAGGCAGGTCGAGGAAGCGGGTGTACTCCACGATCTTCTTGTTGATGAACGGCATATACTGATCGACGATGTTCTTCCGGATGAACGATTTGGAGTCAGTCAGTAGACGGATCAGGTAGCCGACGTGCGTCTCTTTGACCCGCAGATCATCAAGCACCTTCTCCTCCTCGGCGATGTCGGGGACTGTGATGTCCTCGATGATCTTCTCGTACGGGTTGACGGCCCCATCAAGATCCGTCTTCTTCCGAACCGCACTCTCATGAGCCGCCTTCGCACTGTGGACATTCGCGACGGATCGGAACCCACCCAGTGCCTCGTTCGCCAGACCTTCTAGTTCGGCCTGTGTCTCCTTGTGTGCTGCCTCTGCTTCTTCCTTCTCCTGAATCGCGGCCCCGAGGTGGTTTTGTGTCTCATCACGCGCCTCGGTCAATTCCGCCACATCCCCACCGGCATCCTCGACTGCTGCTTTCAGGGACTCGAGATGGGGGTTGGTTTTCATCGATTCCTCGATACGCTCAACCGCGTCCAACATCTTTTCCAACTCACGAGAGCTGATCGGGATGTCGATCTCCGCCTCGATTGCGGTCAATTCCTCGAGCTGACCCTGACATTCCGCCAGTTCAGCCTCTGCACCCTCCAGTGTACTTCGAAGGTCAGCCATTTCCTGATCTTCCATCACATCGAGCTTCTCTCGGAGAGAAGCGACCTTGTCGGCATCGAAGTGGGACTGCTCACAGTACGGACACACCCCGCTCTCAAGCGTGCTGATCTCATCCTTCACATCCGCCATGGAGCGTTCGAGACGAGAGATTGAACGGGTCGTACTGTCCACTGTTCTCTCGCATCCACTCTTCCGCTGTTCGAGGTGTGAACGGGTCTCCTTCGCCTCAGCCAGAATCTCCTCCATCTCGATGATAGACTCGATCTCCACCCCCTCAGGGATCCTCCCCTTGGCTGCCTCCAACTTCTCATTCATGGTGTCCATGTATGAATCCGCCTGAGTCTTCAGAGACGTCTGCGACTTGATCGAATGATCGATATCGCGGATCAGACTCTCGATCTCGGACCGACGAGACTGGTTACTCTTGATCGTCTCGTTGAAGTCCTGACGGTCAGCACTGATGCGCTTCTCGACTTCCTCATGGTCCTTCAGAATCTGATCGAAATCTACACCGTCGTACTGACTGATCTCCTCCTGAACGGCTTCCAGCGCGGCCTGATTGGCATTCCCCCAGTCGGACGAGTCACGCTTTGCCTTCTCAAGACGCTCGACCGTCTGGTCGTGTGTTCGCTTCGCATGGTCCAGATCCTTCTCAGCGAGCTTCAGGTCGACGGTGATGTCCTTCTTCATCTTCTTCAGCGTCTCAGCACGGGCGGCCAGTGTATCAAGTGAGAGGAGCTGCTCCATGAACGACCGCTGCTCAACACCCGACATCGACATGAACGAGTTCCGCCACGGGTTCATGAAGAAGACACTGAGGTAGACGTCATATGACACCCCGATCACTTCCTGAATCGCCACATCGGTGTTCTTGAGACTGTCTCGGGTGTGGTCGATCTCCTCTCCATCACGGTAAGACTTCAATGTCAGGAGGTTGGGCTTGCGTCCACGACGGATGACATAGTCAATGCCACCGACATTCAGTGACAGCTCAACCACCATGTTGCGCTCATTGTAGTAGTTGACCATGTCGTCGGGACGGTTCTTGTTGAGTCCTTTCCCGTAGAGTGCGAACACGACCGACTCGAGGATCGAGGTCTTGGACACACCGTTTCGCGATTCACCCTCGGACCCAACGTCCAGATTGTTACCAATGATCAGGCATGTGCCCTTCTGATCCAGATTCAGTGTAGTTGGTTGCTGGCCGAACGCCTTGAAGTTACTGACGGATACTGACTTCAGGTTGATCATTCTCATTCCTCGGTTTGTGAAAGTTCGATACATTCGCGGTAGGTGGACTGTAGCAGCTCGATGTCAATCCCCGCAACCGGCTTGGTGGACTTCAACTGACGGATGACGACCTCGTCAATGTTCTCGACATCGGTGACCTCACCACTGTCGGACTCGAGAATCTCCTTGGCCTTGTTGCCTTGATACTTGACCTTGACCTCGGTGAAGTCGTTTTCCTTGAAGAACTCGACAACTTCGGAGATTTTCGTCTCATCTTCGAGGTCATCGGGGAATTCGATTCGAATCGAGGTATTGGCAGGGTCGAGTTCCTTGAGCGTCTCAATGTCAGTGTACGGGACAGAGATCACCTTGACGCGATCATAGACGTGGAACTCAAGCTCACCGGTGTCGGTGTCAAGTGTCCAGATACCATGATCCTCATTCGCCTCGTTCATCGTGAAGGGGATGGGAGTGCCGACATACTGGATGTTCTTCTGGAGCTGGGGAGTGTGGTAGTGGCCCGTGATGACCTTCTCATACCCACGAAGTTCCTTGGGGGAGTGACCATGCTCCATGGTGTACGCATCGTTCACCTTGAAACCATTCAGCTCGAGGTGAGCCAACAGGAATCGATTCGAATCACCCAGATTGCAGATTTCATCCCACTGCGGACCTTCGATGACCCAAGGGGTAGCGATGATCCCGTCACCCATGTCAACAACACGGTCGATCAGTGTGACATGTGGCTCGATAGCACGGGTGCTGGTGACATCCAGACGGCTCAGGTAGAAGAGATCGTGGTTACCCACAATGACATGGGTGTTCTCCTTCCCGAACGTCGTGGAGAGCTTCTTTGCCCCCTCTACGGCCCGTTCCAGAGTCTGCAACTGGATCTTCGTGCGATGATCGAAATAGTCACCCAGCTGGACGACTTGGTCGTAGTGACCGAACTCCTCACACACCCAGTCGAGCATCTCGAGGAGCTGGAGGTTGTGCTTGTCGGAGTCGTTCTTGGCACCGAAGTGCAGATCCCCGATCAGGACTGTCTTTGACATGCGTTTCTCCTTTTGAATGTAAAACGGGAGACCCGTTTGGATCTCCCGTTGATGATGGCTAGTTTTTAGGGACGTGTCAAGATTTATCACGCTCGATCAGAGAGGTATCAGTCACCCCGCGCAGACTCTCATACCCATCCCACACGCCCTCGGTGCGGATGTCGGATTCAACGCTCTGGTTCTCAGTACCGCGTTCCAGCTGCTCGAGTTCGGTTGCTTCTTCATTCATCTCTTCTCTCTCCCGTTTGGCTTCTTCCATCTTCATGTCGGTGTAACCCGCCGATGCTTCCAGACCCTGTGTCAGTCGCATCTCATTCACAATGTTACTCTGTTTGTACTCACGCTTCAAGAACTGAATGAAGTCGTTGTGGATACAGGTGGTGAAGAATGCGAAGGGGTTCGAGCACACCGTCCAGTCGTACTCTACCGGCGTCTTCTCGTCCCACTCGATGTCTGCGTCCTGATGGGGGCGAAACTTTGGGAATCCTTTGCAGCAAGCGAGAAGGCCGATCCCTTCAAACTCATCCGCCAGATGGTAATAACGAGAAAACTTACGATGCTTGGAATACTTCACACTAATCTTTCTAAACATTTCACAAAGTTCGTTAGACATCTTTCCGTCAATGCGTGATTTGATCAACTCATCAAATAACTCTCGCTGAGTTACATATGGAACCGGTGCTTCCTGATTTGTTCTTTCGTCGATCTGGGTCTGTGCGTTATTTGTGTTGGACATGATATTCTCCTGTAAGTGATGGTCTCAATTTACCAAACTTTGGTAACCCTGTCAACACCAAAATCCACCCCATTTTTGGGTCATCAGGAGGGCCAAAATCCACCCCGAAAATGGTCAAAAATCGGGTCAATGTCATCGGCCTCAGCCCCCGTCGTTCCTATGCATGAACCAAAAACGGCCAAGATATATCTATCACCAGTAATAGTTCAGTACCCCCTATAGACTTTCCCGTGAGACGGGTTGAACCAGTATGAGTGATCCATGAAATTCCATGAGACATTCCTGAGGATTCCATGAGGATGATGTGAGGGATATGAGAGTGAGAAACAATGTGATGAAAGTCATGTTGGATGATATGAATGTTGGATAATTTGGGAATGTTGAAATGAGGATAATCTGGGAATGAACAAGAGGGATGAAGAAAGGAATGAAAGTGATATGAAGGGATGAAGTTTATAACATGGGATTGAACATCTCGGGATGAACAATAGGGAGAGATGAATCACATGTGAAGTTCAATGAGGGATGATCATTCAAGGGGGATGGATAAATACATAACAACGAATAGGAGTCTCATATCATGGCAACACTGAAAAGTCGTATCCGTGGACTCACAAGTGTCATCTTCTCTGATGGGTCATCCGTGTACCTGATCAGGGGTCAGACTGTGGAGTTCAATGAAGCTGAGAAAGAACCGGTTCACATCCCAGACGGTGTTGAGTTCACCCCTGATCATGTGACACCCGTCCCTCATATCGAAGACATCCCCGAATATGAGCCTGTGAGCATTTCTGAGCCACGAGAAGAGGTAGACCAGTACGATGGTACCCCTGAGGAAGAAAACGCCTCAGAGAGCCTCACAGAGGACGAAGAGGATGTCAGCTATGATCTGGTCGATCTCACGGAGCACAAGGGAAAGTGAATCAAATTTCGGATGAGACACGCGGAATATCTGTCTCATCCGATTAAATAGAGACATCAAAACGAAACCTCACAGGAGAATCAAAATATGTCAATGTTCAACTCTGCGGGTGTGTATCCGCGTATCAAAGACCAGAGCTTCCTCGTAAGCTCCAGCGGCCTGCTGACTGGCGCTGTGGTCATCTCTTCCAAGCGTGGCCCGACTGAGCCTACCTACGTGACGTCTGGTACTCAGTTCCTGTCACTCTATGGCACCCCGTCCCGTGTCAACCCGTCCATGTATGCCGCCATTCGATTCCTGAATCGTGCTGGCTCACTGACCGTGGTTCGTGCGACTCTGGATGCCGTTGCAGCTTCCGGAACGCTTTCGACTTCTAACGAAGCAGAAACCCTGCTGTCCTTCACTGCTGAGAACGGTGGTGCTTGGGGCAACAAGCTGACTGTCGAGTTCGCCGAGATCGTTGGTGCCAAGGAAGGTGTGTTCCAGTTGATCGTGAAGGAAGACGGCCTGACCGTTGAAACCTTCGAGGTCTCTCTGGATGAAGATGCCAAGAATGGTTATGGTGCTAACGTCTACATCGAAGATGTGGTCAACGAAGGCTCCACCCGTATCCGTGTTTCAGATGAATCACCCAATGCCATTGAAGGCGAAAGCGTCGACTTGACTGCAACCGTTACCTTCACTGGTGGTTCTGATGACACTGGTGCTCCGGACGAAGCCACCATCATCGCCGGTTACAATGCCTTCCAGCGTCTCGAGACTGAAGCACAGCTCCTGATCAACGCTGGTTGGGCGACTCCGGCTGTTCAGACTGCCATGCTCAATACCGCTGAGATCCGCAAGGATGCTGTCGCCATTCTGGATGTGCCTCAGGATGCCGCTGGTGACGCACAAGCCATGGTCGACTACCGAGATGAACTGGGGGCCAACACCTACTTCGGCGGCCTCTACGGTGGCTGGATCAAGGCGTACGATCAGTACAATGACCGCAACATCGAAGTTCCGGCTTCTGGTGATGTGGCTGCTGTCTTTGTCAACACTGTCGAAGTCGGTGAGCGTTGGGATGCTCCGGCTGGTCTGCAACGTGGTGTGATCACTAATGCTCTGGGCACCACCCTGAACATGAGCGAAGGTGAGCGTGATCTGCTGTATGTCAACGGCGTCAACCCTGTTACCAGCATCAATGGTACCTCCGCCGTGGTGTGGGGCCAGAAGACGCTGCAGAAAGAGCAGAGTGCACTCAGCTCCGCAAACGTAGTGAACCTGCTCCTGTGGGCCAATCAGCGTATGTCCGAGAGCCTGCAGCCGTTCGTCTTTGAGCCGAACACTCAGTTCACCCGCGACAACGTGAACTCGTTGCTCGTCGCATTCCTCTCCAACATCAAGCAGCGTGGTGGTCTGTATGATTTCAGTGTCAACACTGGCACTGATATCAACACCAGTCAGGTCATCGACAGCAATGCGATGCTCGTGGATGTCTATGTTCAACCGGTCAAGACAGCTGAGTACATCCAGATGACTCTGACTGTGACTCGCACCGGTGTCTCTCTGAGCTAATCAGGATCCGACATCCGGAAACAAAGAAGCCCCCTCATTCGAGGGGGCTTTTTCATGCCTGCCATGTGTATTTGATTGACCCGCAGTCATACAGTCGCTTGAACCCATGAGCGTCCATATTCTCTCGCTCAGTCAGTTCGGGATCGAAATTCTCGAGAAGCTCCGGAAGCTTATGCTTCATGAATTTCTCCCTGCGATATCGTGTCTCTCCTTTGACGTAGAACATCCCCGCAACGGTGACATGTTCCTTGGTGAATCCAACTGCCTCGTATGCCTTCCCGTGTGAGTAGTCGAGGTGTGCGTATGTGACGATGTGATTCACCGTATTCTCCTTCTTGAAGTGACTCAGGAGCTTGGAGAGTCCCCCGACGACGCTCTTCGACGTTGCATATCTCACCAGATCCCAGCATCCTTCTTCCTCGCTACCGATGCGCTTCATTCCCATCACCGCGACCAGCTCACCCTCATATTCCAATCCAATCACACGACAACTGACATGGCCTTGGATGTGGTTTTGATTGAAGAACTCTCGAGCCTTGACGGCGGCAGGGTGAACGACCTTGGTCTTCCTTGCGAACACGCGCTGTTGATCGATTCCGAGCTTGGCTTTGATCTTGTTGATCACGATGTCCTTACGGGATGTGTTCTTCCAATCACCCTCCCAGACCTGAATCAACTGAATACCTTGCTCCATTGCGTCGAGTGCCTTGTCCTGATGGTAGTTCTTGTCGCGGAATACCTCAGAGTGCCAGTGAACCCCATTGTACTCGATGCCGACCTTCATATCGGGAATGAAGATGTCGATCTCATATCCAGACGATAGGATGTCACGTCGCCCATGTTCATAGGTAACACCCCAGTCATCGAGCAATGAGCATATTTCCAGCTCGGCACGAGACGTCATGTGGCTATGGTTGACTTTCACCCCTAGTCGTGAGCACGCACGCTGGACTGATGAGAAATGGACATCGAGTTGATCCGCGACGTCCGCTAGATACCCACATTCGTCATATAGTTTCTGTAGCGCCTCTTTGTCGGTGAGGATTCGCATGCTTTCATCGGAGATGTGTTGCTGGGTGGGATTCACCCTCCCGTATTTCTCCATGTTTCGAGATTTGATCTTGTTAATGACTGATGGGTCTCTCATGGGGATACCGCCCTCATACTTCTCCCCCCATGTGGCCTCTCTCTTTGCCCTAATTTCTGATTTTTTTTCATCTGTCCATGCGGATCTGGTCCTTTTCCCCTTCTCCACCACGGCAGCGGTTTGGTTCGGATTGTCTACCCCGTATTTCGCTCGGACTCCCGCGACGTACTCCGCTCTCCCTTTCTCCGTCTGCATGTTGTGTCCGCCGTACTTGTCGATCATCGTCTTCGTGCGGAGGTCTCTGGTCACGGGGGATGACCTTGCGCATGCAGCTGAACAGTTCCGCGCAAAGTACTTCATCGACGGTTCATTGTCCGTCTTCGGAAGTAATGCGATCCCTACGGTATTCGAACATGTCGGGTTACTGCACATGGGGATCTCATTCACACCCTCACGCAAGGCACGTATCCTCGCAGACGCAGGCACCTTCCCTAAGGTGTCCATGAAGGATGTCAGCACACAGAGTGCGACGTATGCGTCCTTGTGCTTGGCGGATCTGGCGTTGAGGGATCGACCGTTCAGTTTGTGATGGTCGATGTAGGTAAGCAATTCTTCTCGGTTCATGTGATTCTCCTGTTGGTATATTTAGTATACACCGGCTGGACAAACACTTCAACCCAGTGACCAGCACCTCGGTGTGGTATCGGTCGAGAAGAAACTCGGTGGTGTATCCGCGAGAATCTTTTAACTCTGAGACATGGCTGAGTCCTAATCCATCTCCGAGTTCCTCGAGCATTTTCGAATACCCGCGATCACATTACATCCCACACACACACACACACACCCGTCAAGCATAAATATCCAATCAGACTAAATAGTCATGAATTCAAATCAATGCCAACCTATAGGAGAAACACATAATGGCTAACATTCAGAATGTCCGTGCCGTGGGTGATCCGCAACGCGCCTACGAGTTCGAAGTCGAGATCCTCGGCAGTGCCACCTCTGGTTCACTGTCCCTGCTGAAAGAACGTGTCCAGTCCGTCAACATCCCCGAGACTGCAGTTGAAGTCATTGAGATCAACTACAAGTCGCGTAAGACCAACCATGCGGGCCGTGATGCCTCTGGTCACACTGCAACTGTCACCTTCTGGGACGATGAGCAACACTCCATCTATTCCTACTTCAAGAACTGGATGGAAGTCGGCATCTCCAACAGTGAGACTGGTGGTGGTGCAACCCGTGATCTGTATGCAGTCGACATGATCATCACCCAGTTCGGTCATGATGCCACCACTGTCACCGGTACTCACCGTCTGACTCAGGTCTTCCCGACCTCAATCGGTGACATCCAGCTGGACTACAGTGACAGCTCTCACCAGACCGTCGAAGTGACCTTCAGCTTCGATTCCAACCTGTACTCTGGTGCATAATCGATCAGAGTCACATGGCTACACAGAGAGGGAGGATCCATCATGGGTTCTCCCTTTGTTGTTTCATCTATCCTAACCCCTCTGTGTGCTCGTCTAAGCCGTTCTATCACATCACCCATCTCATCATCCCAGTATCTGATATCACCTCTCATATGCCCATTCTGGTACATGCAATCCCTCATAGTGAATGACTATAACAATTGCTTGATTGATAGATCCCTAGATCTCACTGGGTCATCCCAGAAAAATCGTATAGGTTACTGAACTAATAAAAAAAAATGGTGATAGATATATCTTGGCCGTTTCTGTGTGGAGACCCCATGAGAGCTGGGTTTCGACCGATGACATCCAGACGATGAGACCCAAGATCTGATCATTTTTTGACCAGTGTGTGTGATGACTAAATAGGATCACAACAACCGGAGAAACGACTATGGCCCTCACAGACGCAATCAGGGGTGTGGCGAAACTCGCGGAAGGAACATTGGGGAACACTCTCACCAATGCGGGTGAAGGACTGATCAGCCCGCAGGACGAACCCCAGCATGCATATCGTTGGGAAGTCACCATCGATGGTCCAGCCGGATCTGACTATGCAAAGGTTCCCTACTACGCGAAGCAGACTGCCATCCCTCCCCTCAACATCACCAAGATCACCAAGCACCACTGCGGTGCTGACTACTTCTACAGCGGTAAGGACAGCTCCCCAAATGAGATCTCTGTCACCTTCTGGGACAATCAGGATCTCGAGGTATGGAGGTTCTTCTACACATGGATGAAGCAACAGAACGACAGCCTCGGGTATCGCAAGGTATCCCCGCAGAACTACATGCGGAACATGAGTATCGTCCTCAAGGACACCACTGACGTACTGGTGAACGGCACCATCCATCTGGACGGGGTGTTCCCGATTGAACTGGGGCAGGCCGAATTGAGCTATGACGCAAGCTCTGTGATGGAGTTCACGGTCACATTCTCGTACAAGCACATGGAACTCGATGATGGACCGCAGGGCAACTTCACTCAGTATTTCGACATTTTCGGCGATTTTCCTGGGAAATCGCTACTCAAGACAGCAGCAAACTACGCGAGGAGTTGGTTCTGATGGCTAGTGGCAAATATCAAACTGGACGGATCGGGGACGCGCTGGGGAGGAAGATGGAGCAATCCCCTCAGCTCGATTACCTGTGGCGGGTCGAACTTCCGGCACTGACTGCTGGTATCGACCCAACCGGTGGCATCCTTACATCGGCAGCTAGTTCTGTTTTCGGATCCAGTCTCGTCTCGAAAGCGACGACGATCTACAACGCGGTTGACAGCATTGCGAAGTCTGTCACCCCTGAGAACGGCATGGAGGACATCAACCATCGTGTCACCTCCTTCGAGACACCATTCCGGTCATTCGAGAGTAAGGAGATCTCACAGGCCAACAGTAACTGGAAGTCCGCGTCCAACAACAGCGTCGGACAGATCACCATGATCCTCGACGAGTTCGAGGACGGAAAGACGCTTGAATATCTGACCACGTGGCATGAGATGATCCGAAATCCGAACGGTTCGTATAACGTCCCCTTCATGTACAAGAAGGACATCACGTTCTATCGGGTCTCAGGAACTCAGATGGATCTTCACCGTCATACATACCGTGGATGCTGGGTCAGCGAGATCTCACCGATCCAGAATAACTACGAGTCCAACGGGGTTCTTCAGTACAGTGCGACCCTCATGGTCGACAATGTTGATCACCTCATCATCCCCGAGTCCGTTGTCAAGGCGAAAGTCGCAGCTGCCGAGGGAGAGATTATGCAACACGAGTGGGATTCGAAGTTGTTCGATCTGGGTAAGGTTGACATTCAGAGTGCCTCCAAGGTTCTCCGTTCTGTCATCAATCTGTTCTGATAAATATCACCACTTCAAAGGAGAAAAACATGGCTGATTCACCAACCAAGAATATGTTCGTCGAAGACGATGAGACCGAGACCAAGGCAAAGAAGCCTCAGTCGAAGAAGTCCAAAGTAGACGCCACCCCGAGTGACGTTGAAATGCTTGATAGCATGTCAAGCGAGAAGCAGGAGGATAAGGTGATCGCAGGAGCCAACATCCTCGATCTGCCGTCCAAGGGGCTGCTGGGATACCCAGAGACCGTTGAGTATCGAGACATCCTCGTTCGTGATGAAGAGACACTGGCGACTGCCACCACCGATACCTACACTCGGACACTGAACGGCGTCCTGAAAGGTATCATCAATTCGCCCTCTTTCTTCGAGAAGATGACGATCTTTGATCGTGACTTCCTGTTGGTCTGGATCTGGGCGAACAACTACACCGCCGACAAGAAGGTCAATGTCACGTGTGGTAATTGTTCAACCACCACTGAGCACAATGTCAATCTGCATGAGATCGACGTGAGTGACGTAAGTGACCGTATCAAGGTTCCCTTCAAACTCGATCTTCATGGCGGTGAAGGCAAGTTTGTCAACCTCCGTCTCAACACTGTTGCTGACGAGATCGAAGTCGAGAAGTTCTTGGCACAAGGGGACAATCGCAAGACCCACACCTATGAGCACCTGATGATGGTTGCCTCAATCGACGTCGGCATCTCACTGATGTTCGCGAAGAAAGTAGAGTGGGTTCGGGATAACATGAAGGCACGTGACATGGCCTACGTGAAGAAGTTCCACCAGTACTTCAAATATGGCATCAATGCCAGTGTTGATTACAAATGTCCGTCCTGTGGTGAGGTGACGGTTGGTGAACTACCCTTTCAAGCAGAAGATGTTCTTTTCCCAACCGTACCAGACGATTTTGAAGAACTCCTATGATCTCTGCAAGATCCTGAGGATCAGTCCTGTGGAGTTCACGAACATGAAGGTCATTCAGGTTCAGTTCTTCATTCGTCAGCTAGAGAAAGACATCAAAGACAAAGACATATTTGTCATTCCTCAACGCATCGGCCTTTAGGGGCCGATGCTTTTTTATGTCCAGTAAATAGGTAACAACGAACTCTATAGGGGAAGTCCAACATGAAACAATACGAATTCGATTCAACCGAACAAAATCGGATGGGTCAGTATCTGATTGAGGCACTCAGAGAAGAAAACCTCATCAATGAATCCCTCTTCCATGCAGCAATGCTGAAGGAATCAATGGCCTCTAACATGACACTCCTGACCGAGATGTCAGCCCATGCGGTCGAGACCCAGAACTCATATACCTTCCAAGGCGTCACGGTCACTCGGGACGCATTCCGTGCGGTGTATAGTAATTACGACAAGTATCCCGATGCAGAGAGCATTCTGTATGGTCTGGGGTTCCCGACTGCATATCGTTCTGCCGAGGAGAGCACACTGAACAAGCGTGTCAAGAAGTTGGTACGTTGGTATAACAACAACACCAAACTCGAGGCAGGGTCCGGTTCAAATGCTGCCGAATTTCTCCCGACCAGTCTCCATGAACGTAAGCGGCAGTACTCATTCAAGGCCCGAGAAGAGAACGCCCGTAAGGCCAAGGGGTATGCAACCACTCGTGGGGGAGCAGTCGTCAGTGCTGATCCTTCCGTCGAGAACTCGATCAATGGTGGACGCAATGGCCGCAGGACTGCACTGACTCGCACTGTCGATCAGGTCAACTCCTCTGAGGTGATTGATGGTACCTTCTACAATGATCGCACAAAGATTCCTCCTCGTGTCTGGAGTAACTGGGTGCGATTCTGGGATAGCCGCTCTTCGTCTGTCCGCCCGAACCGTCGCTCACTGTTGGGTGAATTCTTCGGCCTGACTTGGAAGAAGACCTTCATCCTTGGTTACACCGTCAACAACAACACCGCCTATGAGATCTGGTACAACTCATACGACTCCACCTTCTCGATCTATGATCGAAATGGTGTTGACGTCACTCGTCCGATTGCAACCGTTCAGGAGGCTATCAAGTCCCTGATCCACGTCATCTCACAGAGTGGCAAGGGTGACATCGAGACTGTTGCAACCGGTGGCACCAGCAACGATACCATCCGCTCAATGATGCGCGGTCTCTCGACTGGTCTGGATAAGGACATGGACGTGATCAAGCGTCAGGACGAGCTGAACCGCCATGAGGCCATGCGCCTGAAGAAGGAGAAGGACGACGCAGAGAAGGAAGCACAGCAGGAGAAGGAAGGCGGCAAGTACAGCGTCAACCATACTGTCAAGACGGCAGCCCGTGCACTCGACCGCGCCAGATCATCCACCAACAAGGCTGCATCTGCTGTTGCTGATGACCGCAAGGAGCAGAAAAAGGCTGAGGATCTCATGCGAGATTATGCTGCCCTCGAGAAGGAGCAATCCAAACTCAGTGAGAAGAAGCTCAAGCTCAACCAGAAACTCCGTGAAGTTGAAGTCGGGTCTGATGCCTATCAGGGAATTCGCGACAAGATGTTTGAAATCCGTCAGCGAATCACCCAAGTCAACATCGAGATGCAGGCGACGAAGAACAAGTTCCCCGAGGGATACTCATACGCCGATTTCCAGCGCAAGGAGAAGAATGCACGTGACTGGAAAGAGACCAGCACCACCAAAGAGGATCCTCGTGATGCTGCATTCAACGATGCGTTCGGGAAGTTCGCTGATGAGCAGGATCCCATGGTCGATAAGGCCGCAGAGCGTCGTATCAAGGCACTCAGGAAGGCGAACACTGCCAACTCTGCGTCTCCTGAGTATCGCGCCAGTGTCTCCAGTGACAGTCAGTCCGCATTGGCACAGCAGATCGCTCAGACCACTCAGAACATGCGTATGGTCGCCAATGAGCGCGAAATCGCTCGTCGGAACGGGGGCGTCGGGTCAGCAAGTTCATATGTGACAGGTGAAGGTAACTTCTCCCAGATTACGACTGGTCTCTATCAGAAGGTGTACAACACCAACAAGGTGCCGTCGTACAGTTCAATCGACTGGGATGACTATGCCATGAAGTTGGACACCGAACTGAAGTCGATGAACAGTGACTACAAGAAGACCATTCGCCAGAACAATGCTGAGGCACTGGCCAAGGAGTTCGGTACCACTGAGACGGTTCCGGAAATGAAGCGCAATGCCGCCAACGGGAAGTACGGTCTGGGTGACCGTTTCAACGTCCTCAAGAAGGCCAATGAGGCGTTCGACCCGTTCACCAGTGGTGAGATTGGGAACGATGAGATCAGACCACATAAGGGAAATACTGACGTCTCCGAAGTCCCTCAGATCGACGATTCGAAGGTTGACCCCAAGGTCAAACAGGCTCGTGATTTCGCCCAGAAAAGTTCGTACACCCAGCAGATGCTGAAGTCTGATGTGGCCGGTGTTCTTTCCACCTACGACAGGACCAAGGTTCCGGAGACCACCCTGACACGGTCATTCATCTCTGCGATCCAAGGGAACCTTGGATTCCTTCGTGGACGTGAGGCTTCTGTCGAGTCACCTCGGTTCGGTCTTTGGAACAGGTTCAAGATGTCTCTGCGCAACCAGTACTACCGCAGTGATTTCGTCATCGGGTTCAGTCTGTCGAATGCGATCAACATCGAGGTCTGGTATGTGACAGAGCCGGATCCAAACAACCCGAAGACGACCCTGTCCAGCTTCTATGTCTATGACGTCGAGGCCAACAAGATGATCAGGAAGTATGCCCCGTACTATCGCACAGCATTGCTGGTGGTTGTTGCGAAACTCGGGGTCAAACTCTAAGGAGAAAGTGAATGGAACGTTCTTCAGATTTGGAACTCCTTCAGCAAGAAATCAATAATATGGGGGGCGTTGCCTCCCGTATTGACATGGGGATAACTGCCTTACATCGCGCTCGCCTTGAAGAAGAGGAAGCCGCCAAGAAGTTTAATGCCCAAAGTCGAAATCCGGATGGGTCATTCGCTCTCGATGGGTCGGCGGGTAACAGTGGGGATTATAAGTCCGTCTCTGGTATCGGAGAGATGCTTAGTGTCCGTATGTCGGATTGGGATCAGGAGGACGGTCTCAATCCTCTTCTCCACACCCTGATGAATGGTCTCTATGATGTCAACATCACGAACGCACTGACCGACATTGTCGATCCCCTGAGGGACGAAATGCGGGAATTGACTCATACCCAGATCAGAACCATCGAGCGCAACCACAAAGAGGACATGATGTGGCAGGCGATGCAACTGGGGGCCATGAAGGGCGGAGCAAATGCGAACAGTGGTTCTCCTTTCCAGCGCATGTACCTACTCTGGAACAACTTCATGCGTCAGCCGTTCTGGAACTCCGTCAACTTGGGAATGCGTGCGATCCGGACAGTGATGTCTCCGATTGTCTCGTCGTTCAACCATGTTCTCTTTGGGGACAGAACACCGAAGAGTGACACTGATCGAATCGTCACTGCCATCGACAAGCAGACCCAGCTGATCCGTAATGGGATCATCATCGACAAGATGCCCTATGAGGACATGCACAAGTATGGTCTCGTGGGTGGTAGTTTGAAGTGGCTGGGAGAGAAAGCACTGTCCGGAGCGACATTCGGTAAGGTAAGCCGCAAGAATGCCCAGCGCATCGAGGATGACCGCGCACGCAGTAATCGTGGACTTAGTTCATTCGAAGATTTCCTACTGAACCGCGTATTCACTGTGAACCGTCGCCAGACCAACCTCAGTGATCCGAACCAGAAGGATCCGAATGAGTCTTTGATCGAAGAGATCAAGCCCATGGTAGGTTCTCTCGTTGCCGTGGACATGAATGGAGTGGAGGCGGTCAACTACCTGAAGGAAATCAATGCCACTGTCGAGGATATCAGGATGCTCATGCGTCCCCATCCTTCCACGTCCGGCACCCCCGAACAGGCAACTTCCTCACAGCGCAGTGAAGAAATCACGGAGATCATCAACCGTGTGAATCGTACATCTGTGAATCACACAACAGTGAATCGCACGGCATCGAATGACTCGGTTAATGTCGATGAGATCCTCAGCCGTCGTCAACGGGAAGAAACTTCCGTGGTGGACCTCACCGCTGAGAGACGCCGCAGGGAAGAAGAGGAATACTCACGCCGCAATATCGCAGAAGTCACCAGAACTCAACTGGTGGCAGGTGGTGATGTTGTCCCCGTCTCCATCGTGGGAACCGGCACTGCCGCAACCCCCTCAATGTCCGATACGACTGTCGTCCCCATGAGTCAGCCGGAACGTCCGAAGGGAGGGGTGAATGGTGCACCACAGGGTCCGTCTGGATCACTCACTCCCACAACCCCCTTGGGTATGGGGGGACGTCCTGCCGAGAACAAGACACAGCAACGTCATGAGACAACTCGAAACGCATTCGCCAGAAAGCACAACATCGAGAGCCTTGACTCCCAGATCAATCTTCAGGAAGCGGCTAATGATGAGCAGGAAGTAGGTAACAAACTATCCCGTAAAATCCTTCGTGTGCTCGAGAAACTCCACGGTGTGGCGGTCTTCCAGTCATTCATCGGCTTTGGTCGTACGGTCGGCAGTGTCATCAGTGGCGCGTTCGACAAACTGTCCAAGGTTCTCACCGCTATTGGTGGTGCAATTGGTCTCAAGAAGCTCACGGGTGGATTGGGTAAGCCTTCCAAGAATGTCGGCGGGAAGGCAGCAGGTAAAGCAGCAGCCGGTGCAGCCCGAGGTGGGATGTTGGGTCGTATGGGTGCGGCCATTGGCCGTGGTGCTGCCATGGGGAGTATGGGTGGTGTGTATGGGATCGCAGCCGGTGTCATCACCGCTTTGGCCTCAGACATCATCATCGGTCTGATCCCTCAGTCAGCACTAGATTCCGCGAACGACAAACTGTCTGAGTTGTCCAGAAACATTCTGGATATGTCTGCCAAGTTCAAGTCATGGCTCGGTACCCTGTTCACTGGTACAAAGGGTGATCGGAACGGAGCGCAGCAGATGATCTATGGTCTTACTGAGGAAGGACGTCGCGAAGCTGCAGAGAAGGAAGCACGTCTCACAGAACAACGCCAGACACAAACCCAGATTCGTGAACGACTTCGTGTTCCGGAAGGTAAGACAATCAATGACAACTATGTCCCACTCTCTACGACGAGTGAAGAATTCATCCGCAAGAAGGAAGAATACTACCGCACTCGTAATGAGCTGACCAGTAAAGGCATCAAGGGCCAGATGGATGAGACAGGGAAGTGGGTTCCGGTTAAGGATTCAAACGGTAATCCCGTGCGACTCGACGGAACACGCCCCGAGATGAAGGCGGTCAATCCTCCCATCGAAAATTCGGCCCCTAAGCCGGTCACTGATGGACGAACTGCCCTTGGGGGTGCGGTTGCCTCTACTGTCGAAACTGCTCGTCAGAAAGGCTCACAGATGGTTCAGAGTGGACGTTCCATGTTTGATCGTCTGATGGAGAAGATGACCATCGCGGAGTCTGGAGGCAAGCAACACAATGCTGATGGATCCGTCGTCAAGTCACAGGTCGGTGCGACTGGTGTGTTACAGATCATGCCGAAGACAGGACCAGATGCCGCCAAGATGGCAGGTCTCCCGTGGGACAAGTATCGGTTTGAGCATGACATCGACTATAACCGTGCACTAGGGATTGCATACATGCAGAACCTGATGAAGCGGTACAGTGGTGATGCTGTCCTCTCCACCGCTGCGTATAACTGGGGAATGGGGAATGTTGACAACCTGATCGCCAAGATCGGTGACCCCCGCACTCAGATGGTCAGCTACGGTGAGTGGATCCGTCATCTTCCGAGTGAGACATATAACTACGTGAAGAAGACGGCCATTGCTGCCAATGACGAGGCCCGTGCTGGAATTGGAAATGCCAAGAACTATCTGGCGTCCGTCGGTGCTAATGTCAAGAACGGTGTGGTCGGTGGGTATCAGACTACGATCTCTGGGGTGAGGGATATCGCAAGCGGTGTGAAAGACTATGCCATGAGTGCACCACAGAAAGCCCGCGATGGTTTCCGGATTGTGACCTCTGCAGTCAGTAATGCAACAACCGCAGGGAAGGAAGCACTGGCGAGACCCCAATACGCTGGTAACTATGGGTTGGAGGAAGCCGAGGGACAGGCTGCCGCAGCAGCCGGCGCAGCTGCTGCCATGCGCAACAGCCAGATCACAGTGGCACAATCCAAACCCAGCACACCAGTGGTTGACACCGGCCCGCTGAACACGTCCAGAAACCCAGCTGAGATCTCTAGGGCGATCAACAAGAACAGTCGGATCAGCAATGCGGCCAAGGAACAGGCTGTTGCCAGTGTGCAGTCGAACACCATGGGGTCGGTCGACACTGCATCAATGGAGAGACCGGCAGAGAAGCCACAGCCAGTCGTCCAGCCGGATAACAACAGTGGCACCATGGTCAAGATCCTCAGCAGTATCGATAACAAGCTCGGTCAGATTGCATCGAATGGTAACGTGTCGTTTGATCCGAACACAGTTCTTTCAATTTTCGGGAGGTAAGACATGCAGTACAAGATGAAGGAGATTGATCCGATGTTCAGGATTCGGATCAGTTCAACACAAGGGGGCGTCGTGTACGCCCCTCTCCCCGACAATTGGGGAATGACAGTGGGGTCGGAATTCACGGCCCCCTTTGATGCGAACCTGTTAAATGGGATCCTTTCCAAAGGCGCGGCGGTTGCTGGTATCTCCAAGAAGACCGGTATGGCCACGCGGAAGATGTACTCCAATCCGGAGCCGACTGAGATCAGTCTGGACCTGCAGTTCGAGGCGTACTACTCCGCCAAGGAGGAAGTCGTCAACCCTGTGATCCAATTGATGGCAATGTCTCTGGGTACCACTCTGACGGCAGAGAAAGCCGTACAGACGGTCAAGGAGATCATCAATGCGGGGGTGAACACTTTCGGTATCGATGACCTGTTCTCGACTGAACAGATCGATGGTGCCACTGAGGTGGCGACACAGGTGGATGAGAATGACCGCATCATGGGATTCATCAATTTCGTCCAAGGTCCACCGACCTGCACTGTCAAGTTCGGTAATGTCCTCAGGTTGAGTAATTGCTACATCACGTCAGTGGCTCCACAGTTCTCGAACGTTCTTGATGCGACAGGAATGCCACTGAGTGCGACTTGCTCTGTCACTATCATTCTTGAGACTGACCCGAGAATCGATGACGAGAACTTCAAACAGTTCTTCGCATCAGGTCTGTCAACTGGTTCACTCGGAGGGGATTCATTGTGAGCATTGAGAAGAGAAAGTACATGTTCAGCGTCAAGAAGCTGGATGCGAACTACGAGTTGGATTATCTCGAGTCGCCCTATACGGATATGGATCTTTCAACTTCAGAAACATTCAGAATCACCGCCCCATTCGTGGGGCGGCCTGACCTGATATCCATGAAGTTCTTTGGGACATATAACATGGGATGGCTGATCTGTCTTCATAATGACTTCATGGATCCCATCAATGATCTGGAGTTTGGGATTCAGATCAAGATTCCGGATCTCGATGAGTACTACCAATACTATAATGCCAACTCGAGGAGTTCAGTCTGATGGCCGATTACACATTGTTCGAGGTGTTCATCGGGAAGAATGAGAAGGAAGACGAGGTGATGATGAAGCTGACATGTGATCAGGACATCGAGGCTCGTCTGATAAGTCCGCGCAGGGTTAGGGTCTTCAACGGTCTCTCCATGGGGTCACCCATGGTGGCCATGGACTTCACGGACGGCGTGGGTGATCTTGTCAACTTCCAGAAGCTGGACACTGCTGCAACGTACACACTTTACATGGGGACCAGTCGATACAAGTCGATTGCTCTCTCATTGAAGGTGGCAAAGATCACATTCGAAAACAACACGGCGGGGAAGACAGAGAACTTCGCATTCACCGTCAACTTCGTCCATGCGTCTTGGAATGCGCTGTTCAATTCAAAGAAGAATCGTGGATGGTCAAACATCAACCTCTCTTCAATTGTTGAAGAGATCATCAGTGAGAGCGGTGTGCCAATCAAACACATCACCCCAACGGCTGGCGTGTTCCCCCACGTGGTTCAGCCTCACTGGAACAACCTGACTCTCCTCCAATGGCTCAGAGCGCGGTCATATACCACCACCAACACCGGACCCACCGGTCATTATGAATACGGGATCGACCTCACGGGGAACTTCTTCTTCACACCTTTCTCTCAGCTGTATCAACTTCAACTTGAAGTGTCCAAGTCAGGAGAGACACCTCCGTCAGAGAACCGGTTCCCTGTTCCTGTTCTTCGTCTCGACGGATCCAACCTGAACTCGAGACAGAGATCACAGAGCCTTGAGGATAACGGGTATGTCCCCACCACCTTTGCAGCCTATGGGGTGAACGAGGATTACCTCGCATCAACTCTGCAGGGGGCCGGAGGAACATCGAGCATGCACTATGATTTCGATACAGGGACATACGTGTCGACCACTCAAAACATCTCGAATTCTTCAATCCCACAGTTGTCCGAGTGGGCACTGGTTCAGAGTGTTGATGAGACAAACTACTACCGGAACTATGGCGGTAGGGACACGAACACTCCGAACATCGGAAATAATCGCATGTCGGAAGTCTCATCATCCCTGCAGGAAGTGAAGATCCAAACCGAAGGGAACTCATATGTAAAGATCGGAGACGTCGTGGAGGTGGTTATCCCCACCCAGCCCGATCAATACACCCAACCGTACAACGAGATGTACTCAGGTTATTACGTCGTATCCGAGATCGAACATCTCTTCAGTCTTGGTGGACAGACATCATTCAACACCAGAATGACACTCAGCCGACAGGGCATCGACGGGAAGGAACACCCCAATCTGACCCGCAGTACGGTAGGGAAGATAAATGTAACTAACAACGCAACCGGCTCAATCACATAAGGAGGAATGATGTTCAATAAAACGCTCGACCGAAGTTCATCCGAGCAGAAGTTCTTCGGTAACTATCGAGGTGTTGTCGAGGCAGACAATGACCCCCTCACCTCGGGGAGGATTCGCATCAGGATATTTGGGGTGTATGACGACATACTGACTGGGGATCTCCCTTGGGCGATTCCTTCTGACCCTCTCATGGGCGGCATCAGTGGATGGGGAGGATTCATTGTCCCCGACGTGGGAAGCCACGTATGGGTGTTCTTCGAAGCAGGTGACCCAACACAACCTGTCTACTTCGGTGGAGCACCAGCACGCCCTCATGGCCCTCCTGAGGCCACTGAGAATGGAACCTACCCGAGGAACAAGGTCTTCCGAACCAAAGCAGGTCACGTGATTGAGATCGACGACAGTGAAGGTGCCAATCGCATCAGGGTTCATCACTCATCCGGTACTGATATCGCGATTGATGATGGAGGGAACATGACGTACACATGCGTCGGGAATGTCGACAGGGTCATCAAGGGAAACCTGACAGAGACGGTCGATGGCTCCGTGAAGCGTCATTCCAAGGGTGGGACTGACGAAACATCTGATTCAGAAATCTCGATCAACGGCTCTCGTGTCAACATCAACTAAGAGGATCAACAATGGCATATGAATGGACGCCCCTTGCGGGCACTGTGATCATCTCTGGGACAGAAGGGAGGAGTGGATTCGATGTCACCATCAGGGCAAGTCAACTCCCCCATGAGGCCACTGATCCACCTACGCCCAACCCAAACCCTGTCCCTGCAAAGATGTCTGTCACTCTCCCCAATGGGATACCCAATGATGCAATCAACATCACCACGACATCCAACAGTGTGAGGCTTCAATCTGATCTCATTCTCGGGTTCTTCCCCATCGAGATCGATTACCTACAGGGCAGATTGAACGATACTCGCGAGACCGCAAACTCATGGGCTGCTCTCCCAGAAGATGCTCAGGAAATCGTAAAGGTGAAGCCTGACAAGAATTCACCAAAGACCTACACAGTGAGTATCACGGCGAGACAGTCGAACAACACGAAGCCCCAGACAGTCAGCTACCTGATGATCATTGCGAATAACTTCGATGCAATCAAGGAACGACTGCGCATCGAGTTGGCCAAACGAGAGGATTGATATATGGGAAATGCAACAGCAAGAGTCGGTGATTCATGCACCGGCCATGGTGATAAGGGACCACGCCCTATCGTCGAGGGGTCTGGCGATGTGTTCATCAATGGCCAACCAGTCGCACGAGTCGGAGACGATCTGGCTGATCATGGTCATGACGGACCCCTGAAGAAGATCTCATCGGGGTCATCAACCGTGTTTGTGAATGGTCAACCTGTCGCCAGAATCGGAGATGACGTCGAATGCGGATCAATTCTCGCAGAGGGGAGTGATAACGTGTTCACTGGTTGACCAGACTGAGGTGCCATAAATAGTCTCATAACTAGAGGAATTTGCGACTATGGCATCCAGCACATACGTGTACTCGGACTTCGAAAGAACGTTGTCCACACGAGAGGATGGTAATGTTGTGATTCTCTATGACTATGATGTCATAAAGCAATCCATCAGGACCATCCTCTCTACGCTTTCAGGGGAGCGTGTACGATCACCCCTTGGGGCAAGTGTTGTTCGTTACCTGTTCGAACCCATTGACCCAGAAACCGCCCAAGATATCAAAGACACCATCTCCAACGCCATCCTCACCTACGAACCCCGAGTGACCAACATCAACGTCGTGGTGTACCCGAACTATGATGGCAACTATTACGAAGTCGGAGTGTCCGTGAAGATCAAACAGATCCAACAGACTCTGACATTCAATACCAAACTTCGCTCCTTCAGCGACTAACCTTAGGAAATCATCATGGATTACACAGCTTACGAATATGATGCACTCGTCGACCGTGTTACGACTGCATTGAAAAACAAAGAAGGATGGGGTGATGCATATGATTCTTCCACAGGTCAGATGCTCATTCAGACCCTCGCGGATGTGACAGACCATCTGTTCTACATGCTCGAGAGGCGCTCACAGGAAGTGTTCCTAGACACAGCCCGTCTGGACTCATCCATCAGGACTCACGCATCAGAGCTGGGGTATCGCCCCCGCCGCCGTGTGTCTGCCACCGGTACGCTTCTCCTGAAGCTGGTTGACTCTGATGGTGAACTGATTGCTGCAGAGGGTGAAGTCGTCATCGACAAGGGGACCACCGTGTATCTGGGAGACAGTGAGTTCGTCACCATTGAGAACTATGTCATTCCGGAAGGGCAGTCAACCGTCGAGATCAATGTCCGTGAAGGGCAGCTCACCACTCTGAACGTCAACACTTCATCCGATGAGGAGTTCTTGAATTCAAACGAGATCGTCCTTGAGGAGTATGCCAATATCGAGGAGTACTCCCTCGAGGTGTCTGCATCCGATGGTGCATACAGTGATGTGGCATCCGATGAGAACGTGGCGAAGAACCTGACAACTCTGAGTTATGCTTCCTCGTCGGATCAGGTGTACGATATCAAATTCTCGAATGAAGGTATGCGAATCGTGTTTGGGGATGGGACGTTCGGTAAAATCCCTCAGGACACTATCGCTGTCACCTATGTCGAATCATCAGGTTCGAACGTCAACGTCGTAAAGACCGGTCTCTCGTTCAAGTTCGACAGTGACACCCTCTACGATGAGCTGAATGTCACCCCGAGAAACACCTACCGGTATGAACTGAAGAACACCACCGCAATCCGTGGTGGTAGTGAGGCGGAATCAACTGCAGAGATCGCAAGGAATGCACCCGACTTCACCCGTACCAATAACCGCGCCATTACCTCATTTGACCATGAGTTCTGGGTGCTTCGTTCTGGTATTGGTGGGATCGTTGATGCCAAGGCGTATGGTGAGCAGGAATCCGATTCCCTTGTGTTCAACATGAACAACGTCATTGTCTCCTATGTGACCAGTGACCTTCTCCCGTTGACACCGGTTCAGGTTGAGCAGTTGGCAGCCTACATGGAGAACTTCAAGATTCTGACAACTCACTTGGCATTCCGAGAGGCAAACTACTTCAAGGTCATCTTGGACATGAAGTACAAGAAACTGTCCAGTGTCCCGATCTCCAACTCTGCGATGTATCAGTTCTTGGTCGATCTTCTTACGGAGTATTTCCAGATCAAACGAAATGCAGTCGGTAAGAACTTCCAGAAGTCAGAACTGATCCGTGACATCCAGAACATGACAATCTCGGTTGATGGGGTGAAGTATACCCCGACTGACTATCTGGATCTTGACATCGAAATCGAATATGCACTGACTGATCAGGATCTGTTCTACGACCTCTATGTGACGATTGACGACAGCTATGCACCAGTCGCGGGGGATAAGTGGAGACTGATCGTCGAAGGTGAAACATTCGAAGAAACGGTACAGTCAGGCGATACTCGACTGGACATCATCAACAGGATGCAGACCCAGATTCAAAACTCACTGCTGGCACTATCCGCAGTGGTGGATGGGGAACTCAGGATCAAGTCTCGCTTCTATGATGGTCTGTTCTCATTTGACAAGGATAGCACTGATGATATCAGCCAGTTCACCTCAACTGATGCCATCACCGATATCCCGATCCCGAAGAGTGATGATAACGACGGTACTTTCTTGACTGGCAGTGTTTACATCATGACAGAAGACGGTACGGTTATCTTCCAAGATGATGGCGAGGGCATGATGGTCTCGACTGATGGTTCTGCCGATCCATTTGAGGTTGATTATGAGAACGGTCGGTTCTTCTCTCCCAACCTCCCTGATGGTGATCTCTGCCTCCGTTTCAAGCAGTCGGTGATCGGGAACGTCTACCCGAGTGACGGTGGTGTGGTGATTGCTCAGATCCCAGACGAGACCGACAATGCGGCTCCGAAATCAAGAATTCAGATGGTGGGTTCATAATGACAACACTCGACAAACAGTTACCGACTCGTGTCCCCTCAGCGGTAACAGGGGATAACGAACTGACCCAATACCTCGAGGCATGTGGTGAAGTCCTCGAGGAGTTCAAGGACTCGATCCGTGCATTTGACTTCTATAAGGACTACAAGTACTCCTCTGAAAAGCGTCTGGCTCTGATTGCCAGACGATTCTCATTTGATCTCCCTGAGCGCCTCGAAGAACATATCCTCAGGGGGATTGTTCGGGATCTGAGTTCCATCTACAAGACGTCTGGTATCACCAAGACCATCAACTGGGTGATGCGGATTCTGTCGTGGGATGCTGATATCGAAGAGCTGTGGTTGGTGTTCCCCGAGCGTTATCAGCAACAGGTGGAACTCGAATATCCAACCTTCTACACTGCTCCAAATTTGACATCGGAGCTGTCGAAGTACGAGGTATTCACCCCACTGGTCGGTCAGTCGTATCGTGTGGGTCTGGCTTTCCAGAACTATGCAGAGGACCACAGCAGGATCGTGGACGGGTATCTCCTTGTTGGAGAGAACTCACTTCTCCCTGAGGGTGCACTGGCTAACACCGACCCGTTCAGTATCGATGCGGGGTTTGCTGAATTCTTCGACGTCGACAGGGTGGATATTCGAAACTTCGTTGTCGGAAAGCCAGTGTATCGTGACACTGGGGTCTACTTCAAAGGAAGAACCCAGTTCTCCGCAGTAGACAACCTATTCGACTTGCGAATCCTCGGAGAGAAGTACCCAAATGACCACGTCCGTCGTGAGCAGGTGGTGATGAAGACTCCTTACCTGTCCATCGCAATCACCTCAGATGACTACGATCAGTTCATCGATGGTGACGACTATACAGACAAGGAGAAGTACAACATCGCCAAGGAGCTGATCGAGTTCCTTCTGTATGAGCTGTTCCGCCCGACCAACGTCAAGTATGTCAGTCTGGTTGCCCCTCTGACGTTCGCAGAGTCCAGTGAGATTCATGACGAGAGTTATGAGCGTGTGGAGTTTGATGAGGATCCGTTTGTTGAGACGAATCCCTATTATATCCCCGAAGCAGACACCTATATGCCGTTCGATAGTCATTCTGGTGTTCTGAACGTGCCGAAGTTTGAGAATGGATCAACCGATGCCAACCTTTACTTCGACTTCGACACCAAGACATTCACCTCATGGGAGCCTATCCTGATTCAAGGAACCGACGAGACGACCTATGAGATCAACGGGTTGACTTTTGACGGGAACGGATACACCACCGACACGATAGTCCTGAGGACACCGTCCGAGGTTCTTGTTGAGTCTACTGGGGTGTTCTCAATCCAGTACAAGAAGAATCGTTTGTCAGCATGGCAGACTGCTCGTCTGAACGTGGGATCTGGCACCCATAAATACCGGACAAAGGACATGTACCAGCTTCGATTCGTCCGTAATGATGACAGCACTGAGATTGATGTCACTGTGACTTGGTTGAGCCAGAAAGATGGCACCCAAGACTTCCCGCTGGTACCTTCACTGGAGAATGTGTAAATGAACATGGACAAGACTGAAAAGGATACACTCGGTGTCGTTGGCACTGTGCGTATTGAAGAGATTGATGCGGCCACCGGAGAGGTGGTCGATTTGTACGATGAAAGAAACACGATCACTGCAGAAGGTTTTGATGCCATTCTCCGGCAGGTAATCAATAAGGATGGCATGGCGGATCAGAACCATTCGATCAAGACCATATACCTTGGTAATGACACTGGGGCGGGGTCAGCAAACAATCCGGAGTCACCCTCGATTCTTTCTACCTATCTCGACCAGACGGTCGTATATGAAGTACCGGAAGATGAGATCATCGTGACATATCCGACAATTGGGGAATTCTCTTTGAGTGCACTACTGGATGGGGAGGCGATTGTTGATGCTGCTGGTGTTGAGGCCATCAATTACACCTCTGCTACCATCCGACTCAATAACGATGAAGCTTTCTCGTATAAACGTTTCCCCATCAAGACAATCTCCCGCCTGATAAATATCCGCATCACATGGAACATCAAGTTCAGCTAACAGGACACAAACATGCCAACTGATATCCGTTATATCAAAAATGGTGAGGCTCTCAACGAAGACGTCATTGCACGTCCGATGGAAGACATCGAAGCAAACCTCACTGAAATTTTCAAGGCCGGTATCCCCAAGTGGTTCTCCGGCACCACCTATGAGGCAAACTCATACGCACGGGTGGGTGATGACATCTACGTCGCCAAGCGCCAGAACCTGAACAAGTCACCCCTGAATAACCCGAATGACTGGGTTCTTCATGAAGGTAACCGTCAGGCGACTGCGTCTGACCGTGGTACTGTCACCATCAGTGATTCCACCACCAGCAACTCCGCCGTTACCGCAGCATCGTCCAAGGCAGCCAAGACTCTGCAGGATGATGTGAACACGCGTGCCTATAAGGCCACCAAGATCAATACTGGCGACGGTCTGAACGGGGGTGGTAACCTCGGAAGCAACCGCACATTCAGTGTGGATAGCTCCGTCCTGCGAGACTACCACCTGCAGACCGATGATTACGACGGCACCGATGGTCGCATTCTGACCGTTGGTGCATTCGGTCTGGGTTCTCACACCAAATACATCGGCAATGCATCCGTCACCAACAACTCAATCGAGACTGGTTTCTATGGCTATGATACTGCCAACGGTTCTTCCGGTGGACCGTCTACTGTGGCCCGAGGTTCCCTGATCCATCAACGGCGTGCGAGCGGTGGCGGCGAGACACAGATCATCATGACCGAGGTGGTTTCCAACAATAACCAGCGCGGTCTGTGGATTCGTTATCGCACCACCGGTGAATGGTCCGACTGGGAGAAGCATTTCCACACCGGTAACATGGGTGCAGGATCCGGTCTGGATGCTGATACCGTTGATGGCCTGCAGGCTTCCCAGTTCACTCGTTCTGACGTGGACGATGTCATCATGGGTAAAATACTGTTCGGTGGTGATGGTCGACTGAACAATCAAACTGCTTCCATCGCACTGGCGCTGGGGGACTCTGACACTGGTTTCCGTTGGAATTCCGACGGGGACATTGACATTATGGCCAACTCTCAGGTGGTTGCGAACGTAACACGAGATGCATTCAATGTCGCTAAACCTCTCCACCAAAACGGTCATCAGGTATGGCACTATGGCAACATGGGTGCCGGTTCCAACATGGACGCCGATAAGCTGGATGGTCAGCATGGTTCCTACTATGCCCCGATCAACAGCCCCAGCTTCACCGGTACTCCTGACCTCAATGATGGTAAAGCTCGCACCATCGGGTTTGATAATATCGAGGCGGCCACCATTGCCGCTAAAGTGGACGGGACCGTTTCATTCGACTCGTCACAGGGTCTTATCATTCGCCGTGAACAGGTCATCGGCGATGCGACCGGAGCGGGTGTTTATACAGTACTGGACAAGTCGAACATCGCCGGTGGTGCGAACATCGCCCTCACCGGTAACACCAAGAATGAGGGAGGGACTGTACCACTCACCATTAGCGTTGTTCAGGGTTCTGGTTCTGGCCTTGATGCGGATAAACTCGACGGTCAGGAAGGTTCCTTCTACCGCAATGCGGGTAACCTGAATGCAGGTACTATTCCTCGCGGTCGTCTCCCGTATGCAACGAGTACTGCTGACGGTGCTGTTCAATTTGCCACCAGTGGTGAGGATACGGCGGGTATCTCGGCGAACGTTGCTTCCACACCAGCTGGTGTCCGTGCGGCATACGAACAGTATGGGCTGGGGAGTGCTGGAGTCTCAGTTAGCGACCCAAACGGAATCACCACCTCGGGGTTCTATAAGATCTGGAACTCTGCTTCTGGTGTCGTCAACATGCCAAAGTCCCAATACTGGACAATCCTTCATCACGACTTTGACCAGAATGCCGCTACCCAGATGGCGATTTCACTCGGGGGTGAATTGGCATTTCGAAAGCGTTCCTCCAATACGTGGGCACGATGGAACACTGCGTGGACCGATACTAACATGGGTTCTGGTTCTGGTCTCGATGCTGATAAACTCGACGGACTTCAGGCTTCCCAGTTCCTGCGCAGTGATACAGATGATCGGATCCAACAATCCGCAGGTGGTGTTCGTTTTATCGGATCCAATAATCGCATGTACCTTCAGGCTCTCGACGGCTCAGGCTCAAATGGTGAGTTTTGGTTCACCGGCCTGAACGCTCAGCAAGCCAAAGCCATCGAGTTGAGGGGGCAGTCTGTCACCATCAATGGTAATAACGTCTGGCACACCGGCAACATGGGTTCTGGTTCTGGTCTCGATGCGGATAAGTTGGACGGTTTTCAATCAACCCAGTTCCTGCGCAGTGACACTAATGATATCTTCTCGGGCACCCTGACTGGTCAGGGTATGAATCTCGGCGGGGCGGCGATTCAGTCCGGTTCTGGAGCATCACTGCAGGTCAAAGGCTTCATGCGCACGGGTACCATCTACCTGCATGATACGAATTCGCCTGACGCAAGCAGTGACAGTACTCCACTTGAGCGCGATAACGGCAATCTCCGATGGGGTAACTCCCTCGTTTGGACATCCACCAATGACGGTGCTGGATCCGGCCTTGATGCTGATAAGTTGGATGGGTATCAGGCTAGTGACTTCTCTCGCTACAAGATCGTTCAAGATAATGGTCTGGCGAAACCCGTCGCCGGAGACTGGAACAACTACACTGAGACTGGGTTCTATACATCATCAAACACGACCAACCAGTCTCCGTTCAAGGAACACGTATGGCAGTATACAGCGGTATTCCCGCACACTAATAGTTCTTGGAGTTATCAGCTTGCGAAGGGGTTCGGCAAACAGGACGGTCTGAGCTACCGGTCCCGTGAGAATGATACATGGGACACCACATGGCACCAGATCTGGGATGACCAGCATATGGGTTCTGGCTCTGGGCTTGATGCTGACCTTCTGGATGGCCAACACGGATCATTCTACCGTAATGCCGGTAATCTGAATGCAGGTACTATCAACTCAGCTCGCCTGTCTGGCACGTACAACATCAACATCACAGGTAATGCCGGTAAGGTCGATAACCTTGAGGCTTCTCAGTTCCTGCGTAGTGATACCGGTAACGATGTCGTCCGGTTCAACAACAAGGAAGGTGGAAACTTCACCGGTGACGGTGATCTCTGCTTCGACCATTCCGATGGTCACTTCGTATACCGCACGTCTGGCACCGGTAGTAACTACGACGGAGCAGGTGCATATAGTATGATGACGGCTGCTGACGTGGTCGCTGGGGCTAATATCAACATCTCCGGAGGAAAGGGCGCGGATGGTTCACCGGTGACATTCAGTGTCCAGCAGGGTTCTGGTTCTGGACTGGATGCTGATAAGTTGGACGGTCAGTCCAGTGGGTTCTATCGCAACGCGGGTAATCTGAATGCTGGTACAGTACCAGTTGCACGGATGACTGGTAAGTATAACATTGATATCTCAGGTAATGCCGACACGTCATCTCAGGCAGTCAATGCCGATAAACTTGACGGTATTCATGGATCACAGTTTGTGAGGAGTGACGTCAATGATGTCGTTAAGGGTAAAATCCTCTTTGCGGGTGATGGCCAATATAACAATCAGTCGGCGTCCATCGCATTGGCATTGGGAGATGCCGATACTGGGTTCTCATGGATCGGGGATGGAAATTTCGAGATCACTGCAAACTCGACTTCAGTGGTCGACATCACCAAAGTTCATTTCGATGCTTTGAAACCACTGAAGCAGAATGGTCATCAGGTATGGCACTATGGAAACATGGGTTCTGGCTCTGGTCTCGATGCTGATACTCTCCGTGGATTCTACCCAAGTGACGTAGTACAGAGTGAAACGCTTGCCAGACGTGATAGTAGCGGTGACATTCGCGCTAGACTATTCCGTTCTGAATACTCAGTGGATAACGATCAGCCGAACTACTTCATGACACAGAAGAAGCTCGGGACGAGTGATAACTATCTCCGCCCGTCGAGTGCATCAAGTGTCCGTGCGGCGGTGATGGATCCGTATTACATCCGCAATGACCGAGGTGGTGAGACTGTCAAAGGTGACTTCCATGTGAACGGTGGTAAGTTCTATTGGGGTTCAAATCGCCAGCACAACCTGATGGATAATGACGGGGCTGGTAACGTGGGTGTCCAGTTCAACATGGACAAGGATAAAATGACAGCAGACGGTGGTGCTATCGAGTTTGAAGGTTCCACTGATAATAGTTCGAATCCGTCATGGAACATCAAGGTGTCTACCGGTGGTCAGGCTGAGGGCGACACCGTCAACTGGGCACATGAACTCAAAGGTGTGGCTGATGGTTCGTTCACATGGGACGACCATGAGATCTGGCATGCAGGTAATGATGGCTCTGGTTCTGGTCTGGATGCGGATAAGCTGGATGGCCTGCAGGCTTCTCAGTTCCTCCGCACTGATGCCAATGACACTAAAACCGGTTTCCTGAAATTCACTGATCAAGGTGTTGATTCCGGAATCATGTTCAGCACGGGTAATGATGGAGCTGGTATCCGATTCAACAACCCCAACGGTAACGACGGGGAGATGGAATTCTGGTCAGGAGATGACCGTCAGGAAGATTTCGTGTTCAGGCAATATACCCAGTCCAATGCGGGAGCATCCGGAAAGGGGGTTTCTGCTGAACTGTTGAGGATCGGAAACGGGGACGTGAAGTATCGTGGATACCGCATGATCCACGGTGGCATGGCTGATGTAAATCTGTCCAACATCAACGACCTGACAGAGTCGCAACTGTTTGGTTTCGGCCACGATTCCACTGGGGCATATTCCCGTGGTTCCTATGATGCACACGGGATCCATATCGACGGTAACGGCCAGAAGACCCAGATTGCGTCTGCCGGTACGAGTGACCTTCGTTTCCGTAGTGATGATGGATCTGGATGGGACGATTGGCATGAGATCGCCTTCAAACCCAGCAAGGAAACACTTCTTTGGAGTGGCCGGTCAGATCGCGGGAACAAAGCTCTGAGTCAATCATGGAAGAACTTTGACTGGCTGAAGGTGATTCTGGCCAACGACGGATTTGATTGGGCGAACACGTGCTGGATGCGGGTCTCCGAGATGATTGAAGCAGGTGACATCGTAGACGAACCCAACTACGGGTTCGGTGAAGGCACCACCCAGTGGATCGTGCGTACTGATGGTAACGGCAACACGTTTGTCGTGGCTCGTGAGAACTGTGCTATCGCCCGAATCTGGGGTGTCAATGAATAAGGAGAAATGAAATGAAAGTCTACATCGAGAAAGAAAACACGCATAACTTCGTAGTCGTTCCTGCTCCCAGTGAGCAGGAACTTAAAGACTACCATATCATCGAAATGTCAGAAGAGGAAATCGATGCGATCCCTGTTACCCATCGGTACAATCCCAAGACAAAGCAGTTTGAAGAATGTCCCGTCCTCTGGAACAGGATCATGGCGGCTCGCCGCAAGAATGCGTTCGAGAAAGAAGCTGACCCACTGTACAAGGAATGGCAGTTTGACCTCATGAGTGGGTCCGATGACGCGGACGAATCCAAGCAGAAATGGTTGGACAAGTCCAAGGAAATCAAGGAACGATTCCCGATGAAGGAGGTCGCCTCTGAATGACAACCGAAGACTGGTACTACAACACAGTCCGACGTTATAACCCGAGGAACCTGAAGCCGAGTGATGATTGTATCGAGATCCTCGCTTACTTCGAAGGGTTCAGAAAGCACGCCTACCAAGATTCGGTGGGCATCTGGACCATCGGATATGGATCCACTCGGGGAGTAAAGAAGGGCGATGTGATCACAGAAGAGGATGCCAGAGCACGGATGCTCAAGGAACTTGAGGAGGACTATGCATATGCAGTCCAAGTCAATGTCAAGGTTCCTCTCACTCAATATGAGTTTGATGCACTGACGTGTTTCACCTACAACCTTGGAGCCGGTAACCTGAGACGCTCGACACTTCTCAAACTTCTGAACCAAGGTAAGTATGAAGAAGCCTCTGATGAGTTCCCCAAGTGGAGCAAGGCAGGAGGTAAGACCCTCAGGGGATTGTTTCGCAGGCGTATAGGTGAAGAACTCATGTTCGAAGGTGATGACTGGGAACGTTTCAAAGAAATCTCGGGGTGATGATAGCGATCACCCCATCAACACAGGAGAATCAAATAGATGAGTAAGATCATGGATAAACTGGATGCACTGGGGGTCAATGACACAGTTATCGAACACACTGTCATCTCCCTTACTATCCAAGCAACATTGGGGATCGCACTGGCAGTGATCTTCGGCTTCACTCTCTTCACAGGAATGCTCGTGGCTGGAGCACTGGCTGCCGGTATCTTCCTCGGACGGGAGATCTCACAACATGAGTTCAAGGGTGGCGGCCCTAAGGTCGTCAAGTGGAGCTACGGTCTGACCAAGCATTGGACACGCGATTCTATCATGGATGTCGCAGTTCCTGTGCTCGCAATGGCCGTGCTCCTTCTCATTGTTGGAATGGTGATGTAAATGGAACCCACATTACCAGTCAAGCACCCCAATGCAACCATTTGGTGGACACATCGCCGCAGGATGGCGTATGCGGCTGGTGTATGGATAATCCTTCAGACCATTCTGTTTTGTGCTCTGGGGATCTTCTGGCCTTCCCTGATCGACACTATTGGTGTTGTCATTGGATGGTCATACGGGGCATCCGTCGGTGTGATTATGGCGTACTTCGGTAACACCATCGCAACCGATGTTGTCTCTACGAAAAGAGGACTCAACGACTAATGATCTGGACAACACTTCTAGGATACCTGAAGTCTCCCAAGATCATAGCGACTATTGCCGCAGCAGTGTTTGTTGCGGCAATTTCGTTCTATGGGGTGAATCTCGTCAAGGAGAACACCCAACTCGAGAACAGACTTCAGACCACAGAACAGACACTTGCCAATACCCGTCTTCAGCTTGAACAGGAACGAGATGAATACAAGTATCGGTTCACCACATATAAAGAAACGATTGACAGCTATGTTGCACAGCTGAATGACTCAAATCAGAAGAATGCAGAACTCACCAAGTCCGTCAATGACCTCAAGACCCGAGAGGGAAATGAATGTCTCGCCAAGCCGGTGGGGGATGATGTACTGGATGCACTCTTCGGAGGGAAAGTCGTCAACGGGGAGAAGCTGAAAAATGATTAAATACGTAGGGATCATCCTTCTCACTCTGTTCCTGAGTGGGTGCCAGATCTTTGACACCCAACCAGCGGCCTCAGAGACGGTCTACGTGCCGTTCGATCCTCCAAGTAGTCTACTTGTACCCTGTACACCCGAACGCCCCGCAGAGGCCGAATATGGCGATCTGCTGGTGTCTTTCAAAAGTGCACTGACTGCTTGTGATGACAAGATCACCACATTGGATGCTCTGATCAAATCGCATAATGAGAAGTATCAGCCAACCGACGAGGAGTAATCAATATGGCACTCAGTATTACGAGTAAAGACGAATTCATCAATGATGGGGATATCGGCTAATGGCAATCACCACTGAACAAGTGGCGTTCACAGTGGGGAGGGAAACTTCCCCATATCAGGCCACACGACACACCGAAGACGAAAGACAGTTCGACACTATCACAGTCGATGGTAATGACGTTCTGGTCGCCAGTCTGAATATCTATGACTTCCGGATGGTCAACCGACTCCTCAATGGTCAGATCGAATCAACCGACAAAGCCCCCAACGGGCTTACGTACGGGGAGATCGTCGAGAAGATGAGTATCACGTCACCCGAGGAGTACATGACCATCCTGCGGGATTATGGGAAGGTAGAAGGTGTCAACACGAACGAATCCCAGCGCCTCGACATGACCGAACCGATGACATTCGAAATCGATGCACCGGTGGGGTCCAGATCCGCAGTCCTTAACATCACGTTCATCGACACTGATGGAACTGTCGCATATCCAACAATCGCTGATGGGTATTTCGATGTCGAGACAATCGACAATTCGGACCAGACAACAACAATCACATTGGACTTCAGTGACGATCAATATCTGATCGAGGCTGGATCAGTCGTTCGTTCCGATATGCAATTCGGTGACACTCGTCTGGTAGTTGCTGGCGACCTCCTCACTGAGGAAAGTACCGGTATCTCCCAGATCAATATCACCCCAGTTCCTGCGGAAGGAGCCACAGTAACGCCTGTTGAGTATCTGATTACTCTCAGCTACATCTAAAAGGAATCAAAGATGAGTACCCAGTATAATGTCGACTATGCGGTCGTAAAGAAACCAAATCAAGATGCCCCATTGACAGAATGGGAGGTCGAAGAATATATCAAGTGCTTCAATGACCCGATGTATTTCTTCACCAATTACTGTTATGTCGTGGGGGATAGAGGGAAGATGTTATTCCAGCCTCGCGATTATCAGTCTGAGATGGTCGATACTGTGCTGGGTAATCGCTTCATTGCATTCAATGCTCCCCGTCAGGTTGGTAAGTCAACCGTGATGGGGTTGATCATTCTCCACACGATTACTTTCACTCCCGACTTCGAAGCAGGAATCACCTCCTTCCGTCTCTCTGGTTGTAAGGACTTCATGAGCCGTATCAAGTTCTCCTATGAGAACCTCCCGCAGTTCCTGAAGCAACCCGTGCTCCTCTACAACCAGTCAGAGGTCAAGTTCTCCAACGGGTCATCCGTCTATGCACAGGTGACATCCGATCAGACCTTCCGTGGTAAATCGCCCAAATTGGCCGTGTGTGACGAGTTCGCGTTCTGCTCACCCTTGGTGGCGGAAGACTTCTATACGTCGTTCATACCGGCTCTGCAGGCCGCTGGTGAGGACTCAAAGACCAAGGTGGTGTTCATCTCCACCCCTAACGGTTCATCCGGTAAGTACGCTGATATCTGCTTCGGTGCCATGTCAGGATCAAACGGGTTCGTCTATCACAAGGTGGACCATACCAAGATCCCGAACCGGACAGAGAAGTTCCGGCAGGATATGATCAACAAGCTAGGCAAGAACAAATATTCTCAAGAATTTGAAGGTGCATGGCTATCTGACTCAGGGACGCTGATCGACTCTCGAGTGCTGGAAGGAATCAAGACCAAGGATCCGATTCGTTCATATGGTTCACTTGATCTGTGGTGTGATTCATTCCAAGGCCGCACGGTAGCAATGGCATGTGACGTGAGCGATGGTGTAGGTAAAGACAACCATGTCATCCAATTGGTGGATGTCTCCACACTCGAGCAGATTGGGGAGTTTGCCAACAACTCAATGAACCAGACTCAGTACTTCAAGGAGATGCTCAAGATTATCCATCTGATGTACAACGAGGGGGTTGGTGAGGTCTACTTCTCCGTAGAGAACAATGGTCTGGGGAATGGTGTCCTTCGATTGATAGATAACTCGGAAGATCCCTACATGAATCAAGTCACCAAGATCAATGACGTGAACGAACAAGGGATGGCCACCGGTCGATCCGGCCTGATCACGACACACAAGACCAAGCTCGCAGGCTGTGCCCAGTTCAAGGATCTGGTCGAGTCTGAACGCCTGACCATCAACAGTGCCAAGCTCATTGTCGAACTCAGATTCTTCGTCCGGAGGGGTTCTTCCTTCGCTGCTGAGACCGGTGCAAAGGACGACCGTCCCATGGCAATGGTAATCCTGATGAACATGCTCAAGCAGATTGCAAACTATGAGGATGGGGTCTACGAGGTGATGAACGAAGTCACACTCGACTCATCCGATGACGAGTACTGGGGGATTGTGTTCTGATTCCCCTCTAGGGACTAACCAAAAAGAAACCCCCTGATCAGTTAAGGTCAGGGGGTTTCTTTTGCTTCGGGAGAGATGATTATATCCCTGCTCCGGCGATGCTGATCAGTGCTGAGATGGGAAGCCCAACCACCAGCATAGTGGTGATGACCACCTTGCTGATCAGGACATGGATCTCTTTCCGTGTCATTGGTTCTTCACTCTTACCACGAGCCGGAATGGTGAAGAGGTGTGCCAGAATGCCGGTGATGATCAGGTAGATTGCTGCGCCGATGGTTCCCATGATGTGTCTCCTTTGGTTTGTGTGAACTCAGTGTCGTACAGTGTGGTTGTCTTGTCAAGGACTTTCTTACAGAAGATCTAGTGCACTGAACAGGACGACTCCATCCCTTGCATGATAGTCTTCGTGGCTTTGGATGTCACGGGTTGAAGTCAGGGTGAATTCCTCATTCGGTCCTATCCCTTCACACCCGAAGTCCATGTTGATGAGAGTTGATTCGATGATGTCTCCGGAGGACATTTCAATCCTGACTGAATGATGGGACGGCCCGCATGGAGTAACCTCGATGAGGCTGACCTTGTACAGTTGCTGTGGCGTACCGATGTGGTCTACCCCGCCCCACGAAACCCCGTTCACACGGACCCAATTGGCCGGATCTTCAACTCTCCCCGAGATGACAATGACACCTCGTTCTCGATCTGTCTCGGGTTCGTATGTGTATATCACTATCTGGTGACGACTGATATCACCATTACCAAACGTCGTGGACAATGGTAGCATTCTATTGAACTCAACACTCCTCACGTGCCATCTGAACGTGTAGCTGAGATCGGTATTCATCTGCTGATTCCTCATAAACTGTCTGTAATGTCATACAGCTTACTGGTTCTTCCGACATCCCGCAAGAAACCAATACCGAACCACATGTTTCGCTCCGGTAACTTCCCATCAACGATCAGTCCCACATCGGCATCAACCTCGAGGATGAGACCATTATCGAAAGATACTCGAGATGTCATATGAGAACTCCAGACATCGATATAATGGGACATGACCATAGCGCCCTTGAGTTGTTCTATCGGGTTGACAATCTCCCCGTTATACACTGACATGTTCTTCCAGTTGATTTCCTCGGAGACCCCATCCTCATGAATCACCTTGATAGTGTTCCGTTCGAAATGGGGCCAGCCGATTCGGATCCCAGTGTTCTCATGTGTGTCATTATCGGTAATGGTTATGCTGCAGTACGAGGAGTTTATCTTTCGACTGATATAGGTTTCCCCAATCACAAAGCTGTGTGCTGTGTCAGATATCATTGGTGTGTCTCCTTTAGAGTGTGTCCAGAATGTTGTAGATAGTCATCGGTGGTACTGCGAACAAATACGAGGATCGGAACAAGCACCGATTCCCGTCACGGACGATCAACCTCCAGCTTGACACAGTCAGGCAGTACCCGTCCATGAACGTTATCTCTGAGATCCACCCGTCTCCCGCCTCCATCGCCACATGGGTAGCAATGGTCCGACCCTCTAGGCATGTGAGGTCAACCGGTTCAGATGGATACTGATTGGCTTCATACTGAGCAGAGAACAACACATCAGAAGGATCGTCCTGATGGTAGACTGTGACTACGAACGGGATGGACTCGACCTCCTCAAGGAATGGGCCTCCTGAGATTTGGACCCATACATCCACCCCCTCGTCGTCGGTAGTGATGTGCACCGATGGGGTGAACTTGATGGCTCTCCCCTTTATAGGGAAGTTGATCATCGCACACCGGATAACCCCCTCATGCGAATCTGATTTCTCTCTCATTGGTGTTCTCCTAGTCACAGGTCGTCCAGAATGTCAAATAACGTGTGGGGGAAGTTGATGGCACGCAACCGAGAGAAACCAGTCCACCCCGCCGATTTCGGAGATGTGAAGATGGTGTGAATCCCTGCGAGTGACCTGACTGCCAACTGACACCCATTGAGGAATTCAAAGGTGATGGCATCCGCATCGTACCCATTGAGGATGGTGGACTTGGTGATCATCGTTCCCTTTAGGTGACTTTCAAGGAATTCAGCCGTTTGGTGGCTCGGTGCTCCGAGGACATCAACCTCATTGGAGGTGCCATCTGCGGCGGTGAACCTGAAATAGATGTCAGTATCCATGTGGGAGTTGGCAGCAAACCCGATACCAGTCATCCCCCGACCATCGCTATCAGTGAACTGCACCTCGATGGTCCCTCCACTGGCACTTTCGACCACCACGTTCACACACTGGATCTCGATCTGGTGTGCCTTCTTGATACTTGTCATTCCCATCCCCCACATCAGTCATGTCATATTGACGCTAAGACTAGGCCACCTCACAGACCCTGTCAAGGGGCATCGATAAATAGTCGAACACTCACAGGAGACATATATGAAAGTTGTCACCAACATGGACACACTATACGACGTCATTCTCCTTATCGACATGGACGAAGTCGTAAACGATGCTGTCGAGATCACACAGCCATATGTCAAGAAAGGCAATCGGTACTTGATGTATGAAAGAGTCACAGATGAAAGATTGACCAGTTACAAAAGATTCAAAGGTGTCACAGTGCTGGCATCCAAACAATACATGAGGGGAGCTGATGTCAGTCAGAAACTCTTCATGCAGATATTCAAAGATCCTGAGATGAAGGATCAGTTCGATTCAGTTTACCCTCCTACAATTGAAGATCCTGAGACCGGAGAACAAGTCGAACGTTCTCAGATGTTCGGAAAGATTGCATAAACAACCAAGGATTATTTAAATGACGACACAAACTTCGAAGACGTTCTTCGATACTTTCGATTTCACTCGAAACTCATCTGCCACCTATGTCGGCACTGATTCCCGTATCCATGTCATGGACGCGGGTCTTCCTCGTTATGAGCTTCTGGCTGATGGCGGGAGAAGTGGTATCGTTCTTGAACGTGGTGCCACGAACCTGATCCCGAACAACTCCGATCTGACCACATGGGCAACCAATAATCAGTTGGACGTGACTCCCATCTACGATCCTGAATTGTTCAAGGTTACCAATGCCCGCGCGTACAGGTTCACTCGCACAAGTGACGACTCATACGCCGGTGCACATCACGCGGGCTGTAACTCTGAAGCCGGAAAGATATACTGCTTCTCGATCTACATCAACACCGACGACTCCACAGCCGAGGAAGTACAGCTGACCTTCCAACGGTTCAATTCCAGAGGCTGGCAGAATGGTGCCATCAACATCAATACCGGTGCACAACGTGGTGGATCCGGTCCGTATTGGCACGAAGGTGGCACCGAGGATGTTGGTTTTGGTTGGAAGCGCGTTTGGGCGTACTGTGAGGCCGACAAGGACGAATCCAACGCTGCCGTTCAGATACGAATTGCCGGTACCGACATGACCGGTTCTGTGTTAGTCGTGGCATACCCCCAGCTGGAAGAAGTTGAATCAATTGAGTCACTCCCTTCCTCTCTGATCATCACCAATGGGGTACCAACCACACGTGAACAGGACACCATCAAGTATCTCCTCAACGACCCGACCATCAAGATGGAAGCCGGTACGTGGCTGTTCACTGGTGACATGACTAACGCCAACCTGTCGCAGGGTATTGGTGTCGACGACGCACGCTTCACTGGTAGCGGTACGATTGCCTATGCATTTGACTCTGAGGGTGGCGAGGTATTCATCAATGGTCAATCCGCTCAGGTGACTCCCCCTGTCGTCGGTACCAACATCACTCAGGTGATCTTCGGTGGCGGTGATAAGCTGATCCTGTCAACCATCACCTATATTGACGGCGTGAAGGACATCGAAGGTGTGAGTGAGAACACCACGGGTAATTTCCAGTTCTCTACCACGTTCGTTAATGGCAACAGTCTGGTGATGGACATTGAGAATGAACGTTTCGGTAAGCGTTCTCTGTTGGATGCCAGTGTGTTCAACGATGGCAGTGTTCATGACGTTATTGAAGTGAATCGTGCGAGCTACGGTGGTAGCTATGACGAGAATGGTCAGTATGTTCTCGTCGGGGAGAACGAACCTCGCTATGGTCTGAATCCTGATGGATCTCGCTATCTTCTGATTGAACCAGAACGGACTAATATTTTTGCCCCGAACTCGGATGATTTGATTTCATCGATGGGAGCGCAGCGTCTGTCTAAGACCAGTACAGATATTATATCCCCTGCTGGGACGAACGCCGTCCAACTTACGGTGGATGAGGAATCTACATACTCATATGGTGCATACTCATATGCGGGTGCATTGAGGGATGTGACAAAGGGAGATTTGTTAACTTTCAGTATATTCGTCAGATCGCCGAACTCCGAACCTTGTGTGCTTCGGTTCTGGTCAGGGAGTGTTAGGGCATTTCGTAGTGAGCACGTTCAGGTGATGTTCCATCTTGACGACGGTGAATACTCGATTATATCAGGTGCACCGGTCATCACCGGCGCGGGGATCACTGGCCTAACCGATGGGTGGTATCGAATCTGGATGTCGGCTCGGGCAGAAGGAACTGGAAACCCCTCACCCTCCTTCAACGCGTCGACTGCCATCGGTGTGGAGTATCTCATCGCAGCCCCACAGCTCGAAGTTGGATCATCCCCGACGTCCCCGATAACCACCAACAGTGCGACTCCTGTCACCCGTCTGGCTGATGAGGTCACCACCACACTCGGATACGAGTTCAAGGAGACACAGGGCACATGGGTATTCCGTGGCAAGGTCGAGAATGGCCTTCTTGCAAGGAACCTCGGTCATGCTGGTCTGCGTTTGACTGGTGAAGGTACTGTCGTATTCACATTCACCGAAGAAGGTGGGTCCGTATTCTTCAATGGCGGTAAGATCTTCGACATCGCCCCGTACTCAGTCTCACCGAGTATTGTCAACTTCGGTATGGATGACGATACGATCCAACAGATGGAACTCGTGACATATCGCTCGGCGGTGATCAGCCATGAAGATGCAGTGGAAATGACTGAGGTTGGTGAGTTCGAATATGAGTATCTGTTCAAGGATGATGTGACATTTGTTGCCGACGTGGTGAATGGTCATTATGGGGTTCTTGATGTAGTAGACCCCCTAGAGACCATCGAAGCGACAGAATTCACGTCAGTGGTCGACTTCACTCGTGCGAGCGGAGCTACGTCGGGAATCGCTGGTGTTGTCGTCGGAAACAACGAACCAAAGCTCAATGCAGATGGTTGGGTTTCCATCGAAACAACCGCGACAAACCTGTACCCGTATTCAGATGGGACCGGCTCTTCTGCTTCTGTCGCCGGTTGGAAAGGTAATGCCACACGAAGCCAAGACACTCTCTTGGGTGAACCTGCAACTAAGGTGGTGTTTGACGCTGGGACCAGTTACGTCTATGGGGCACAGGAGCACATGACTGCCTTGTATACTGACTATGTGGGTCGATCTACCCGTTCGATGCGCGTCAAAATCGAAGATGGTTTTTACTTCGGTATCCGCGTTGCGGGTATGACTGCTACTTCCTATTTTCCGGAAGACGGTCGTTATCATGCGGTGTTTGATTTGGATGATGGGACTCTTGTCTACGCCGGAACCTTGGTTAATGATAACGAGTACTCGATCACCAAGGTTTCCGAGGGGATTTTTGACGTGTCGTTTACATCTCCATTTTTCGGGGACAACCCCCATTACAACGGCATTGCGGTTGGATTGATCCCGAAAGATGGGGACGCCTCTGAGTGGGTCCACACAATCGATACTCCGACCACGATGTACATCACTCGGACACAGGTAGAGGCGGCTGATCATTCCTCCTCATATATCCCGACCAGTGGCACCAGTGTCACCCGTGTTGCGGACGTGGTGAGTAAGAGTATCGAGGATTTCCACTACAATACAGAGGAAGGCACTTGGGTTGTGACGGCAAACTTCATCGAATCTGTCGGATGTAACCTGAAAGGTATCGGTGTGGATGTTGTTCAATTCTCCGGTAAAGGGACCGTGGTGATCACGTATAATCGAGATGGTGTTCGTGTGTTCTCGAATGAAGGCAGGGCAATGACCCTTCCACCAATCACGACTCCGACCGAACTGATCATCACTGGGACAGTTGATATTGGTTCCGTACAATATCGCAGCACTGCCCTAGATGATGCTGATGCGTCCGAACTGGCTGTTGGGGATGTCGTTACCTCCTCGCCTGTTGATGGTGATGTGGTGCTGGATTACAACTTCAACGAATCGGACTTCTCTGCGAAGTCATCGGTTGATTCGTTGGACTCGTTCCGCTCATCGGAGACTGAGTACCTTGATGTGAGTCGGACGTCCATTGGTGTCAACTTGATTGATGGTGTGGATGGTTATATGCGTGGTGAGATGGTACAACCAAACAATCCACAAATGGTATTCGGTCGTCTGGCAGTGAACGACGCCGATGAGAACTGGGTATCATCTGATTTCTCAGAATGGTGGTACACGAGTGATGCGTTCACAAAATCAACCATCAACCCACTGTACACTGGTGGTCCCAATGGCATCCGAATCATTAATTCGGACGACTCTCCATATGCATCGTACATATACCCGATTGATGACTTCGATCATGAATACATCAGCATGGCGATGGTAGTCTCCCGTGGGTCTGCTGATACTTTCAAATTCGGTCTCAGGGATAACACCTTCAGTGAGTGGGTGTTCGCGGTGGACTTCTCATGGTTGGATAACAAGGTTCGTCTGGCTTCATCCACCACTGGATACAACGTGTCATATGGCGTTCGTCAGCTCCCATCGCATCCGGTGGATCGCGGAGCGGAGACGTTCTTCGTCTGGGTGTCTGGTAAGCCCAAGTATCGCGATCATACTGGTCGTTTCTACTTCTACCCGAATGGTGCCGGTGCGTCGATGGAAGGTAAGTCTACCTATGTTCATCATGCGCAAATGAGTCCGACGCGGTATCCCCGTCTGGCACTGCCCGCAGTAGTCGGCACTGGGATGGAAGGACATACATCACTCAACCTCCCAGACAACATCCTGAGTGAAAACTTCGGCACCATTGCAATCGAAGGGTATGGAGATGCATGTAAGTTTGTGAAGAACCTCGGATTCGATGGCACGATTCTCAGTGGTGAAGGGACATTCGCGTATCGGTGGAATTCGTCTGGTGGTGAGTTCTTTGCAAACGGAGCGAAGCTGTTCAATACCGCACCTCCGGCGTCCTTCAACGGTGAGATTGAATTCGCAGTTGGGGAGATTGGTCGCGTTCGGTTCTTCGACAAGTTCCTATCGTCGACAGAGACAAAGGCACTGACTGATGGGACATTCGACGTCGATTACCTGTTCATGGGCGGTGAAGTGTTTGTTGCTGACTTCTCTGCGGGTGACTTCGGTCGCCGAGACACAACAGACGGAGTGAATAGTCACCGCACCGACGCAGTCGGAGAGTACATCGACATCAGCCGTACCACCAGCGGGGCATCCAACACCTCCGATGATGTCATGGCACTGGTCAGTCAGGGTCAGCTCCGTTATGGATACACCGATACTGGTGACAAGGGGGTTCTGGTGGAAGGGGATTCCACCAACCTCGTCGTCGGGACCAACACGGCTCCGATTGCAACCAGCGGTGTGGACGTCACGGAAGAAGGAACTGGTCCTATGGTTGGCACTGTGGCTCACCGATTGACCCTTAACAAGTCGGGTGCGAACGAAAATGGGTACTGGGCGATCCCGAATGACCTGCTGGATGAAGACTACACTATCAGCGTCTGGGTGAAGTTCGATACAGCCACCACCGTCAACCTCCGTTTGTGGCGTGGACCGTACACGGTATGTGACGGGATATTCACTGGCAATGCCGGTGAGTGGAAACTCTGCAGAGTAACCAGTACGAACAATCAGGCAGGCGGTGCGGTGTTTCTGCGTGCTTACCCCGGTCCGCGCATCAGCCAAACTGCTGGGGAATCTCTGATCGTGGCAATGCCTCAGATGGAGAACAGCACGGTGGGGACGTCGTTCATTCCGACCACCGACGCGGTGGCATCGCGAGATCGCGACGTGGTCACTATCGACGGGTCGTTTGTCGATCCACAGAAAGGGACGTTCGTCATCGAGTTTGGTGAGATGACCCCTTCCACTGACGATCAGTATCTGTTCGATTTGTCCCCATGGGGTAACGGTGGCTGTGGTCTGCGCTTGACGAAAAGTGGCATCTTCCGATTCTTCTGTTATGACTATGACAGCGACGTCATTGGACTGAACGGTGACTGGACCGGTTCTGAACGAAAGATTGTCATATCGTACAAAGCTGGGTCATTGGTGATGGCTATGGATGGTGAGGTGGTGAGAACCAGTTCTGCCATCGACGGGGGCTTTGCGATGCCTTCCTCAGATAACACCATAGCAATCGGGTCTCGAGTTGAAGGCAACATGATGGCGAATACGGTGATCAGCAAATTCAAATACTATGACACGTTCCACGATGTGGACACGATTATCAACCTCTAAGGAGAAAATTGAAATGAAAGATGTAGTACTGTACGTAGAGTCCTTCACCAGTCTGGTGAAGGATCTGATGATCAGCAACCCTGAGTTACTGGATCAGAAAGAGAATGGGGACTTCGTGTCCCCGCCTGTGATCAACGCATTTGCTCGCACACCGGCGAAGATGAAAGGGGATGGCCTGATGGTCTATGCACGTCTCACCGACGCTCAGTACGCCCAGTGGAACGGTATGAAGGGGATCGAGATCCTCGGGGAGGCTGACTTCGTTGGGACCGGTACCGCTGATACTGTCTACCAGCAGATCTTCGACGACACGGAGAAGCTCAGGAAGTACAAGTCGGTGTATGACTTCACCCCGTATGAGGTCACAGTCGAGCCACCGGAAGGAGAAGAAGGGGAGGCGGAGGTCATCACGGTGACACCTCCTGAGAAATTCGGAATTCTCATGGGAGCATGAACCGATAAAGTTCATAACTGAATAAATATAATTGATGATGCACAGGGTGCGGGGTTTCCTCCTTTTCCTCGCACTTTTCATTACGCCGAGAACCATGTCCTTTTCCTGCATGGCTCTCGGCTTTTTTGTGCCTGTCTATCAGATAATCGCACTCCCGATCCCGAGGATTACCCCACCCACGAAGACAATCACCCCGATCACCAAGATCATCACCTGCCGATCCAACTCAGTGGATTCTTCCTCATCGAGTTGCTCATCTGTCTTCCGGATGAAGTATCCATCATCATGTTCGTCGTTCATCTAACGTCCCTCCCGTGTGTCGAATGTTCTCTCTACCCTATCACCCATATCCCCGACTGTCCAGTCCGACATCCCGAAGTCATCTGGGATCGACCAGTCTTGAGGCACGGCATAGAACAAGGCTATCAGGATCATGAATGTGATTAGTGCACCACGCATATTGTGGCCCTCTTCAGTTTTCGATGCCCCATAATAACAAATGCCACCCGAAGGTGGCAAATGTGTGTCATTGCAGTGTCTTCCTGAGACGCTCTGTGAGGGCCGCTCTGCTGATCCCTTGTGATGCATCGTCTGAGTCTTCACCGTCCTGTGAGGAGGCAGGTTGGGTGGTCTTTGTCCCGCTCCGCATCATCTTCTCCCTGTCCAGCTTCAGCTTGTCCCGTTTGGCCATGGCATCCTTCGCCTGTGCGAGGAAATCACGAGCCAGCTCCAGATACTTCAGCCGGTTCTTCGGTTCAATCAGATCGATGTCATCCATCTGCATCTTATAGGTGTCGAGTGCGAACTTGATCACCAGATCGAGATCACGTTCTTCTGCGCTCTCTGGGATCTCTATTGATTCAAGGCGCTCTGCCTCTTCAAACCCGAACTCTTCATCAAGTGGGTGTGCCATGTTACTTACCTCTCGTTATTTGGTTGAGTTGCTATACTCGATGTATTGTTTCATTACTGTGTCATAATCAACCGAACTATGATGCGGCCAATGAGTGACATATGCACTGACGGCTTCTTCCAGATTACATGGTTCATCCATCAGGCGGTCACAGTAATAAATGTAAGTCATCATAATCTGGAATGCCACATTATAAGACATCGCAATAAACAAATCATCCGGATGTGTGTTCTTGATATCGATGAGGCAAATATCATTGATGTTTTCGATCCACCACTTATTGGGACGAACAACATTGAAGAGTACACTATCAAACATCGCGCGATTCATTCGGCTCAGTCCGTGGTACTCAATTCCCTGTGTGTCGACATCAATGTAGCCAACCAGATCGGTCTGCATCAGGAAGGTGATCTCGATCAGTGAGACCTCAGCCTTCCGGATGGGGTGGGTGCGATTGATGGACTCGAGGGTGCTCTCAACGAGCTTTCTGGTCTGTTTTTCGTAGGTCGGTTTGGTACTCATGCAGTCGTTCTCCTTTGTCTGTGTGCCAGTATTTATGCGGGTTCCTTGAGGAAACGGCCAAGATATATCTATCACCGAGATATAGGCTGAGTACTACCAACAAGACCTTCCCGTGCGAGACGGTCATACGGTGGATCCTGTATGAGGATGATCAGGATGATGGATGTCATGAGAAGGGATTGACACATGGGATCGGGGGTGCTAAATAGGGATGTACCGATGCAGAGAAAGACCAATGCCTAGTTCCATATCGTAATCGGTACCACAACCAAAGGATCTCATCATGTCCAAGAAACAGAAACTGCAAGTCGTGGGTTCAGCTGACGAACATAAAGCAATGGCGGGTAAGAACTTCTCCGTGCATCACTTGGTATCATTCAAGGCGATGACCGAACGCCAGCAAGAGTTCATCAATGCGTTCTATGAGAGTGAAACCCCGATTATTGTTCAGTATGGTTCCGCCGGTTCAGGTAAGACGGCCACCGCACTATATGCAGCACTCCATCATGTGTTCGATAAATCCACCGTATATGACAAAGTCGTCATTATCCGTTCAGCTGTTCAGGCACGTGAGATCGGTTTCCTCAAGGGTGATGAAGATGAGAAGGATGCAGTATATGAAGCTCCTTATGATGCACTCCTGAATGAACTGACAACATTCAAATCAACCGCATATGCAAACCTGAAGGCACAGCATATTGTCGAGTTCCACAATACGTCTTTCCTGCGGGGCAAGACTTTCAACAACGCTATCATGATTCTCGATGAGTTCGAGAACTGTACCTACCACGAACTGGCCACTGTCATTACCCGCATGGGCTACAACACCCGTCTTGTGATGTGTGGGGACCATAAGCAGGTCGACTTGCACAAGCGGTCCGACAAGACTGGCTTCTTCAAGCTCCTTCGTATCCTGCGTCGTATGGATCCTGATCGTGCCAAGCTGATCAAGTACGTACCTGAGGACTGTGTACGATCAGGCATCGCCAAGGACTTCCTGCTTGCTGAGGAAGAAGACGCACTCGAGCATGGCGACGACTAACGAAACGAATGAGGCAAGGGGGAGATGTGAATCTCCCCCTTGTTTTGTTTAGGCACCCGTGGTATAAGTATCTGGGTACACCACTCACACAAGGAACCATCCAATGAAAGCAATCCTTCTCAACGGACCACCTCGCTCCGGAAAGGATGAGATCTATCGAATCATCCAGTCCCTGTCTGACCACCGACACTCAATCGTGGAGGTACATCATCATAAGTTCGCTGCTGCCCTCTCTGAGTCCGTAGCACGGCTGTTCGGGTATGATCCTCTGGAATGGGCATCCGTCTATGCATCGAAGAAGGACGAGCCTCTCCGTCGCCTCCGTGGGATGTCTCCCCGTGGTGCACTGATCTGGATGGCAGAGACCGTCGTCAAGCCCAAGTTCGGTGACGACTTCTTCGGTGTCTCTCTGGCGGCCAAGATCGAATCTGAACTTGACTCTGGGATGATGCCCAACGGTGATGGGGATCTGATTGTCATCAGTGACTGTGGTTTCATCGACGAGGTTCAGCCTATCGTGACAAGTATCGGTGTGGATAACTGTTTCTTGGTTCATACCGAACGGGAAGGCCGGAACTTCAAGGATGACAGTCGCGGATACCTCGGCAGTTCAGATCTGTGCATTCCCGAGAGTCAGTGCTTCCGTATCGTCAATGACGGTGGTATCTCTGATCTCGAATGCTCGGTGGCAACCATTCTGACTGAGATAGGGTACTCGGAATGAACGGTGGAGGAAGTGAGTACGATCTGATCCCGATCAACTTCTGGACGGACTTCTTCACGATGAACGGGTTCGAACTCACTGTTCGCCCGATAGAGGGGAAACTCGAAGATCCGTCCAATGTCGATTGGTCTGAATTGGATCGATACTTCACCAGTTCAGGATCTGCAACCGGTGAATGTGTGATGGGCTACGTCGTGAGGGAGTTGGTCAAGGATGGCGTTGATCCATCACATATCATTGACGCGACCAAGATGTTTGAGTATCTGTTGGTGGGAAGCACATCGATCATGGATGACAAAGTGGGACAGACCTACACGTTCAGTCTCCTCTCGTTCCCCGCACTCAAGGTCTTCATGTCGCATGGTGATGGTGAGCTGATGACCGGTGATGACACGATGGAGGTTCAGCCTCGATTCCCCATGGTGGATGAAGCCGGTCAGATGGGGGTGATTGATATCTCCAGCATGGGGGCATACCCTCAGGACATTTTCCATCATGTCCCTATCCTGAAGCTCCACGGCCCGTTGGGAAACTCAATCTCTGAGTCGTGTGGCCTGTATGCACTGCCCCGAACGATCAGGGACAGGATCACTGAAGAAACCCGTGTTTTGATCGGTATCGAAAATTTGTGATTGACACATTCATCAATGAGCAGTAAGATAGACCCCGTCATCAAAAAGGAGAAAGTATGAGCAACAAGATCGCATCCCTGCGCAAGTCCCTCGAGAAGAAAGAGATCTCAACCAAACTGTCCCAGCCGGACGACTGGATCTCCTTTGGCTCTCATGCGCTCAACTACATCGCCACCGGTTCTTTCTACCGTGGCATCCCCAACCGTCGTCTGGTTATGAACTTTGGTCAGTCTGGCTGTGTCGATGGTGAGACCGAGTATCTCTCCCCGACTGGCTGGAAGAAGATCTCCGACTATGTCGAAGGTGACAAGGTCGCTCAGTTCAATCTCGATGGTGAAGTCGCAGAGTTCGTCACCCCCAAGGGCTTTGTGAAGACACCGACTGACGAGTTCTTCGTTCTCAGTTCAGACACTGGTATCGATCAGGTGCTGAGTCCGGAACACCGCGTCCTCTACGAGGATGACAACGGTGAGTTTCAGACTGATTTGGCGGCAAGCTTTGTCACCAATCACAATGAGGGTAAGCTGAACGGTGCCCGTATCCCGTGGCAGGTGAGTCTGGGTGGCACTGGTACTGGTCTGACAACTGACGAGGTACTGCTCCATACCCTGATGGATGCTATGCCTACCGTCGAGACTGACGAGGTGGTCAGTGTTGGGTTCCTGTCCAAGGATACTGATCAGTATCATCGTGCTCTGGACTTCAGCATGATTGTCTCGGAGATTGGCTGTGACACATTCAGCCTGAATGTTGATGGTGGCGTCCCCACCGTTTCATTCGTTCCCACGGTGAGTCGTGAGAAGTGGCGAGAGGTACGCTGGAACATTGCAGACTCGGAACTCCCGCACATCTGGGGTGTCCTGCAATCACCGAACAACGGAACCCTGCTTTACCCGAGTACGAACAAGTCAGATGTCGACTTCGTGCAGTATGTGATGAATGCCGACGGTGAGCGAACCTCTGTTCTGACCTTTACTGATGAGGATAATCCGGAACTGGTTTGGCATACACTGGTCGAAGAATCATCACGTATGACTCTCGACGAGGACGAGATCGGCCTGATTGAGAAGGAAGACATCGGCCATGACGGCTTCAAGTACTGCTTCGCGGTACCAAGTGGTTATCTGGTCATGCGCCGTAACGGCTCTGTCTTCATCACCGGTAACACGGGTAAGTCTCTGATCGCTGGTCATGCTGCGAAGAACATGCAGGACAACGGTCGACTGGTCATCTATATCGATACCGAGGATGCGATTGATCCTGACTATCTGAAGCGCATCGGGGTTGATGTGGACGATGAAGACAAGTTCATGCCGATCCGACTGAGCACCATCGAGGATCTGAGTGATGTCACCTCTGAAATCTTCAGAACCTTCGAGAAGACGGACAAGATCGGTATCATCGTTGACTCACTCGGTATGATCGATACTCGGGACCGCACTGAGGCATTCGACAAGAAGGGTGAGATGAAGAACGACATGGGTGTTCTCGCCAAGAAGCTGAAGCAGTACCTGCGTTCAATCGCTGCCAAGGTCGGTGAGTATGACTGCATGTTCCTCGCGAACCAGCACGTATACGCCAACCAGAACGTACTGGATGGGCGCGGGACTCACGTTCCCAGTGGTGGCGAAGCCCAGATCTACATCCCGTCCATCAGTCTCATGTTCAAGAAACTGAAACTGAAGGAAGATGGTGCCATCACCGGTATCAAACTGAAGGCCACGACAGAGAAGACCCGCTTCTTCCAGCTCGGATATGCGGTTCAGCTCGAAGTTCCGTATGCCACCGGTATCGATCCGTATGACGGCGTTCTGGAGATCATCGAGTCGAACTCTGACTTCCTGTCCAAGTCTGGTGCGTGGTATAGCTATCAGGACGACGAGGGCAACACTGTCAAGTTCCAGAAGAGCAAGTCCGAGGAACATCTGGACTACCTCATGGGACGCATGGAACCGTCCGAGGAAGAGCTTCTGAGTCGACTGAGTGAGAGTGAGGGTGAAGAAGAATCCTCTGAGAATGAAGAAGACTGATCTGTGATGTGAAGTAAGTATAGGGCTGGCTCCTCTGGGGTCAGCCCTTATTTTTGGAGATGACCATGGACATTCTATGGCAAATTGCCCTTCTGATCGCAGTCTGTGTTTTCATACGTATGCTGGCAGCCGCCTTCTGGCATGATGATCAAGACTATTGACATCCTCCCATGACTTTGAGATAATCAACCATCAACTGAGGAGACCATGATGGACGTTATTGATATTCAGAACCGTCTTGCAACACTCGAGGCGGAGTTCAACACCCTGTTCAATGATACCCTTCCCCTTTTCGACCTGAGTGGCAACACACTCAAGGCATGTCTGATCAATCAGCTCCCGATGCAGGTCGAGTGGGAGATGATGGTTCGCAAACTCTCGTATCTGTTTGACGAATGTGAGATGGAGATGGAGACAGCATATTCCGCCTCGTTCAAGAATGAGATGTCGAACAAATATGTCAAGGTCTCGACTACTGAGGCCAAGGAGTTCGCAAAGGCCGACCCGACATATCAATCTTATCGCAGGGCATTGAACAAGGTCAGACAGGTACGCGATGAGGCTCGTGGATGTCTCGAGACTGTCATGTCCAGAAAGTACACCTGTAACAGTCTGACCAACGCAATCGTCGCCGGTGTCGATTCAACTATCCTGTAAGGAGACAACATGAACCCACTTCAGCGCATTTCCGAGATCCATGGTGATTTCGATCAATGTGACCATGAGTTGCTCCGTGCACTCAGCCAGAAGACAGACGCGGAGCTTGAGCAGTTCTTGACTGACATGATTCGTCAGTTGGATGGGATACGATCCCAGAAGAATCCAAACTGGATCAAGCAACAGGAAGAGATAGTGAAGGCCACCCAGTTGATGATGGAGTATCGTCAGCTAGAGAAGGTGATCAGAGAAGAACGAGACGACTTAGGAGGCACGACGTTGGTATGAAGAAAACAATCACACTACTGGATGAGGTGAACTGTCAGTTTGATGGATTCACACGATCCGAGATATCGAAGATTTCCGAGTGCGTCTCATACCTCCCTGAGGGGTATTTCCAGATGGCCGCATACAAGCTTGGGAATGTGGATGCATGCAAGGAACGCCTGATGACCCCAGAGGGAGTAACGTTCATCTACCTCATCCCCGAGATCCTCGACTACATGGATCTGATTGGTTTCAATACTGATGCGGTCGAGTTGGTTGATGAGCGACCTCCCGTTCCCGATCTGGATATCCCCCTTGTCGATGAGAACTTCCTTCTGGAGGAGACAGGGTTCCCGCTGCGCCCTCATCAACAGGAAGGCATCAACGCGGTCATTCAGGGCCGAAAAGGGATCCTTGAGTACGCAACATCAAGCGGTAAGACATTGTGCACTGTGGGCATCTCCAAGGCGTTTGACGGGATACTGAAGAGTCTGGTCATCGTCCCGTCCGAGGCATTGGTCCATCAGACATATGAAGATTACGCGAAGACGAATCTCAATGCGATTGCTCTGACCAAGAAGATCAAGCCCGCCAAGCGTGCTCAAGCCTTCAAGGATCATGACCATGTGATCATCACCTCGAAGCTGCTGGCCAACTGCCTCGAACATGTCGACGGTGAGCAGTATGTGGTGATGCTGGATGAGTGCCATGTCAACGGTCCTATCCTTCTCGATGCACTTCGATTCGAACTGGGGAATTGTCCGATTCGTGTTGGTATGACTGCCACCATGCCGACTCATGAACTGAAGAACGTGAAGACCAAGGCCACCATCGGGGGTGATGTCCTCTCTGAGGTGACTACCAAGTTCCTGAGCGATGAGAGCATGGTGTCTTCCTCCAACATTGAAGTCATCACGATTGATCACCCCGAGATTGACGACGTTTCGAACGGTGGGGACATCGAGTGGACGTGGGATCTGGAAAGTCACTATACCGGATCCAATGTTGATCGAATCGATGCCATCGCCAGTCACATTGAGAGTCTCCCTAAGACCAACACCCTGATCCTCTGTCATGCTGCTGTTGGTAAGATGATGAGTGATCGTCTCGGGTCGGACCTCATCGTGGATGAGACACCCACCAGTGAGCGTAAGGAGATGTTCACCAAGTTCGACGATTCGGATTACACACTGGTTGCGTCCTTCGGTACATCCGGCACCGGTCTCTCGATCAATCGCATCTTCCGAGTGATCCTGATCGACGTTGGCAAGAATGAGACGTATATCAAGCAGTCAATCGGTCGTGGTCTTCGTCTCGATGGTGACAGGAACGAGGTAGAGATCATTGACATCTCATCCAATACCAAGTATGCTAAGAAGCACCGCAAAAGTCGAATCAAGGTTTATGAACGAGATGAGTACAACTATTTCAATTCAGAAACCACCATAACCGTAAAGGAGGCGTAAGCCATTGAATTATATCGGAATTGACAACGAAGAACTCCCGTGCACTGACGAGATCACTATCACGAAACGTCTGTTCGAGTTCAATGTAGACAAGCGCGACTACTTTCTGAACTTCAAGACGAACTGGAACATCGTTGAGACCAAGGGGTATCGATTCTCAATCGCCGGAGGGGACTTCATTCTCCCCAGTGGGTTCTTCATCATGCTGACAGACGACGTCGGTGAGATCGATTGGATCCCTGTTGATGAGAGCTTCGCTCGTCCTCTCGAGTTCGCGGCTTTCAATTCTGACCTCAACATCTGGAAGGCTGAATTACCGGTTGTCACTGGCTATGAGGATGTGTCAATCTTCTGGCCCATGGGGAAGAACATCATCCCAGTGCAATCCAACGGTGTGGTGCTGATGATCAGTGACAAGGATCACTATCAGAAGTTCAAGAACTTCACGGTCGACGCCTTCACTATCAACTAGGGAGAGCATATGTACTTTGACGAGCGAAACCAACGGATTCTTCTCCGCGATGGACGCTCGGTCATGACGGAAGACGAATTTGCCCGTAGGGTTCTCAAAGACGAGAGTCTTGCGGGTATCTCTGTTTTGTCATCCCGAGCAACCGAGGTGTTTGATGAACGATATCGACACGGGGGAGACCCAATCACTGCCGACGTGGAAGAGGTCGACGTCACCCCGACGGATAGCCATGATCACTCTGATGAAGACCTCAATCGCATCCTGAGGATCATCGCTGATTCTGACAGGATGAAGGACCGACCCGACGAATACTGGGACAGGATCGCAGATGAGATCGACTTCTTCTCACGGAGCAAGAACATCGTCTTCCTGCAGAAGTGCATCGATCTTGTTGACAAGTTCAGGGAAGAGAAAGTCGTGTGGGGAGTGGGGCGAGGATCGTCAGCAGCGAGTCTGGTCCTCTATGTGATCGAGATTCATGACATTGATCCGATCCGCTATGGCATCCCGTTCAGTGAACTTTCAAAGGAGATGTAGCATGTCACCAAGGTCCAAGCGAAGTAACACCCGAATCCACACATCACGGCTGACAGAGGAAGGCCAGCGCATCATCGAGAAGTACGTCCCTCGTATGATGGACGCTATAGCGGTGGACGTCTCAGGTCCAGAGACTGTGAAGTCCATCCTTGAGATGACGATGGCATCACAGTGGGAAGTCCCAGATACTGCGAAAATATGGGCATTCCACACGGAAGGGACATTCGGGATCGAGTTCTTTCCGGCGGGTATCTCATTCCATGCCGACACTCCGGATCGTGTAACGACGTTGTCGGGGGAGATGAGACTCAACACTCCCTCACGTGCCTCGTATCCGTACTCCGCATTTGGTTTCACCCCTGATGAGATCCGAGAGATCACCGGTCTCATGGTGGAGATTGCATCCATCCTTCCGGTGAATCAAACCACCTCCAAGAAGAAGCGAATGATCCAAGAGGACAGTACATATGAAGCTGGGCGGTTCTCCTTACCTCGCCAGCATCGAATCCTCATTGAGCATGAGGCTCTTTCTACATACAAGGCCATGGTGCAACTATGAACCGAACCGTATATTTCTGCCCCAAGTGTCGAGATGACTGGGCTGGCAAGTACGACACAAACCACCGGTGCACCCACTGCGGTTCACCCATCCACACACGAACCGAGGGGAGGAAAGATGAAACTGCCAGCCAAGTATAGGAGGCGTCGTTCGAGTGCCAGACTGTGTACCTACGACTTTCTGAATGAGACCAATCGAGACCATCTCGAACACATCATGAGTGCGGTCGAGACGCATCTTGAATCAGTCATGATCGATGTGTTCTCTGACCCTCAAAACACGGACGGGGTAGCATTTGAAACCCTAAGAGGGGCATATGGAACAACCGAGGTCGCCATCGGGCTTACTGCCTTTGGGGTGTCATTGACGCCGACGAATAATATCCCCGAGCCGCACTGGGGTATTATCCCTTGGGTCAAATTGATGCCATATATCAATCGAGACATCGAAGAGATGGTAATGTCCATCTCCCTGAACCTCGAAGAGGCCGTCAAGCGACCGACGCCCGTACGCATAGATGGCATCAGCGAAAGAGAAAAAATGTCGATTCATCTGGGATTCGCACCTCATAGACTGCATAGCCCCTCAGTCCCCTACTGTGCCAGAATCGTCATCCCGATAAATTCAATGTTCGAAGAAGCCAACGCGCTAGGAGATCTCTGATGGAACTACCAGAGAAGTACAAGAAGTCTCGCCAGAAGATGACGTTTGTGACATATGACCTGATCCCTGATGAGGCACGGGAGATCCTCCATGGTCTCGTGAATCGCATCGAGGAAAAGATTTACGAGACTCTCGATCATATCTCTTGGACGACAGAGCACGATCTGAGATCAATCTGGCCGGTTGATGCACCGTTCTTCGTACTGAAATCCATGGCGAAACATGAGATTGAACAGACAGTGATGATCTCGGTGTTGGGTGTTCACATCGATAGTGTGTCCCGCTCCCCGAACCGTTCCGATCCGCTTCCGGTCATCCCGTGGGCATGGCTGGGATATGACGATATTTCCGAGATCCGCCGGATGTGTGTCACAGTTGACAGGGCAATCTCAGAGATGTACGCTTCGACTGGTGGATGGGCAGACAAGGATGAGAATGACAACACTGTCGCGTATAAGCTGGGGTTCTCCCCCATCAAGGGAGAAGGCGACATATCTCCCACCCGTGCAGCGTCAGTGAGACATCAGCGCCCGAACAACGTGACATTCCCCGTCGTATTCCGATTCAACTCATTCATGTCAGACCTTTCTGCAATGTGCTCACTATAAAGGAGATCTAAATGTCAGACCTTATCAATGCCCGAAAGATTCGCCCCCTTCATGCCGAGTTCCTGTGTGTTCGGACTCGAAAGCCGAAGGAATCAAACTCTTTGATCTACACTCCGGATGAAGACATGGACGACGCAGCGGGGACCACCTTCACTGTTCTTCGTGTCGGTCCAGAGTGCAGAGAACTGAAAGAAGGCGACACCGTCGTTATCAAGTTCCAGAGCATGACCCCGCCATTCTTGGCATCAGTCGATGGTGAGGAGAAGATGGTAGCTATCGGGCCGGAGAGTTCAGTTCTGGCCGTCCTGACAGGAGAATGAACATGAAAGACGACTCACATCTGTTCCCTGCTAGTAAAGAAGAATCACCGATGTACCACACCCTGTTCGGGATAGTGACTTCCACACCGGACCCGTCCATGCAGTCCAAGCCGTTCGTTATGGCCATCAAGGAAGGATCATTCGACACCGTCACAGGAGAGGAGGGTGAAGTTGTCGAGTACTATGACATGATGGAACCTGACACAGACAAGCTGAAGGGGTGCCTGATCACCATCTATCAGGCGCGATACGGGAACATGTGTGGGACTTTTTCTGTCGAACCCCATGGACTTGTCCGTGTTGCTGATGATATGATCGATGCATACAACGAACTGTGAGGTGTAACATGAAATATCAGAACAAACGTATCATCACTGACGTCGATGGTGTCCTCCTCGCATACGAGAAGACATTCAGTGAACACATGGGGTGGGACTTTGATGAGAAGTCTGACTCTTATCGGTCATTCGAGTGTATGAACAATGATCCGGCATTCTGTGTCGGATCTGCCATCCGTGACTTCAACTCGTCTCCGGAATTCTCCCGTATCCCTCCTCTGGATGGGGCGATTGAGATGATCGAGGCTGCGTTATCCTCGGGGTACAAGATCGACGTCATTACCAGTTGCGGTGGGACAGAAGAGATCCATGCGGCTCGGATCAAGAACCTGAAGGACGTGTTCGGTGACGTCTTCACCTCGATCACCTGTCTCCCCCTTGGGGCGAGTAAGCGGTCTTCACTCGAGCGGTACAAGAACCAAGGACACATCTGGCTGGATGACTCGATCAGCCACTATCGAGATGGGCTGACTGCTGGTCTGGGTTCTCGTCTGGTGACTACCCCGTTCAATCGCGGGCTGAAAGACAAGGTTCGTCGAATCGAGTCATGCGCAGATCTGATCCCGCATCTCGAGTGAATTGGTTGCATAACACGCAACACTGATATTCCAAAACGGTATCAAAAAATTTTGGACTTCTTGAATCCTTGACATAAATAGAAGTCCAAAACGGGGGAGGCCGAATCATTCCTCCCCACCATATACGGCCCTGAGACCAACTGGGATTGGTACCTGTCTGTCGAACAGGACGCTGCGAGATCGAAACTCGTCTGGGCCGCCAATGGAGAATTGGCTGAGTGGCCGAAAGCGCTGGTCTTGAAAACCAGAGGACGTGAAAGCGTCCCGTGGGTTCGAATCCCACATTCTCCTCAGGGGAAGATTGCCAGAGCGGTCGAATGGGATCGGTTGCTAACCGATTAGAGGTTAGTCCCTCTCAAGAGTTCGAATCTCTTATCTTCCCCCAACTTCATTCCGAGGTAGCTCAATGGTAGAGCAGACGGCTGTTACCCGTCAGGTTGTAGGATCGTGCCCTACCCTCGGAGCCAAACAAAAAGGTGTTGACTTCTGGAACCGGATAGTCGATACTGCAGTTGTTCCACATCAAACATTCTCCCGAACGCAGAGGTTCAACATGAACTATCTTCAGAATCACATCTACTGCCATGATTCGAACTGGGGTGGTGGTTATGACTGCCGACATGTTGTCACAATCAGCTCTTACGAAGATCATGACGTTGAAGACTGGGAGAATCTCTTCCTGACTGAAACGGTTGATGTGTTCCGAGCTGAAGAGTACAACCGGATGCGTGAGTTCGATCAGGATACTCCTGAGGAGCGGTTGAAGCGATACTACACCACTCCCGTCCGTCGCCTCAACCCCGAGGTGCTTGAGTGGCTGGAGGAGAATGTGAAAGACCGTCCAGCTCGTCAGGCTGAACACTCCGGTGAAAGTCCGAAAGGATGGTGCATTCCCTCTCTTGAAACCAGAGCGATGTGCACAACCGGTATGAGCTTCTACTTCCATACTCGTGGCAGTGCGATGAACTTCATCCGCCGCTTCAGTAAGTGGAAGAAGCCGGTACACTACTGCCAGTACTTCACAGATGTGCGCAAGACGTTGGATCTGGAGACAGGCAAGTACGTGAAAGAATGATAGAAATGCCTCGTTAGTTCAATGGTAGAATACTGCGCTTCCAACGCAGTGATAGGGATTCGAATTCTCCTACGAGGCTCCAAACTTGGAACTTTAGCTCAGACGGTAGAGCGGTGGTTTGAAAATCCACAGGTCGCTGATTCGATTTCAGCAGGTTCCACCAAATAGCGGGGTAGCTCAGCGGTCAGAGCAGATGGCTCATAACCATCAGGTCGAGTGTTCGAATCACTCCCTCCGCTACCATACCGATGTCCACATGGGGCAATAAGAGCCGAAGTGTCGACATTGAAGTACGTGCATTCATAGATGGGTTATGCACGCTAAACAAACAACCCATCACGACGCCGCCCTAGAGCTTCCTCTCCCATACATTGTTGGTGATGAAACTAGGTAAGAAGATGTAGCCGTTTAGGCACTTGCCACCACCGATGTGCCAATTGCTGTGTGCATGTTGGTCTTTGTCGCTCGCTGAATCAAGTAGGTTGGTGAGGTGGCTTCTAAAGAGGCCGGAGGACGCTCCGGAAGTCGTGGACTGTCAGATCTGACGCCCTCCCCCGCACACTTACGGTGCGGCCATTGTTGGGTATTGACCGGCATATTCTGCGCAGTTGGAAGGGTATATCCGTCCCCAGATGTGAATCCGTTTGCATCAGAATCGGTATACTGGTCCACCCGTGGCCGAATCAGTACACACGGGGAGTGACATGGTCATGAACATGTTGCGCAAATCAGCCCTCGCATATGAGGGCTTTTTTGTGTCTGAATGTTGACCCCGTCCTTGGATTGTCGTATAGTACCCAGTAACAAAGGAGGCCACCATGAGTGACATGATTACCGAAACCGTTTCATCCTGTGCATATCGGGAGTTCCAGAACCGCTATGACGTCTTCGTCGAGAAGGGAGAGATCCAGCCACTGTTTCATGATCTCCCTGTTGACAAATACTCCCAGTCACTGTATGCTGGTGACCAGATCGAGGACATCCTTGATGCCATCTATCTTCAAGGTGTGACTGATCTTGGCAAACTGATGGCTGTATCTCGGGGCTTCATCAACCCCATGCTCATCATCAATGAACTGAACCACTTCACCTCGTGGTCAAACGGAGAAACCCAATGATCGATTCAACTGCCATGCACTCCATCGTCACCGAGATTCTCTCTGTCTCTCGAGCCATCAATCAGAACCGCAACATCGAGGGTGTCAATCTTGCGCTGATGTCCGAGGTTGGTGAACTGGCTGAGGAGATCCGCATCAAAGAATACCCCTTCCACAAGAAGGCAGGGAAGGATGGCATCATCGGGGAGGCGGCTGATGTTGTCATCGCGACCACTGACATGATCTACATCTCCGGACAGTCGGAACTCGTCGACAATGAGGCATACTTCTTCTCGTATGACGCCGATGACGAGAAGTATTCAGGTTACGTTCTGGGGTGGACAGGAGAGGCGATATTCGGTGATGACGACATCACCACTGCGCAGACTCTGGCAGACATGGCGACCGGCTCAGGGGCCATGTTCGCCATCCCCTTTGCACCTGATGAGAACAAGAAACTGGCACTCGTCGGTGACGCAGCCGCTGCGATCCTGAATGCTGTCATGATGCTCTCTCGCAAGGAAGGATTCGATTTTGATGAATTCGCTGAGATCATCACCGACAAGCTGGAAAAATGGAAGACCAATTACTCAAACTGAGTGTTGACAGCAAGATCGACCTGATGTAACATTCATCATGTTGAAGCAAGTACCAAACCAGACCAAACGAAAAGGAACACATCATGTCCAAGACCAAACAAGGCCAGTCTCAGTCCGCACAGTATGCCACCTACAAGAACTCTGGTCGTTATGCGAAGAATCGCATTGCGAAGCTGGAGCGTCACCTCAAGAAGCATCCTGAGGATGGGGCGGCTGCCAAGGCTCTGGCGAATGCCAAGGGTTCCTCCCCGCGTCGCAAGACTCCGAACAACAAGGTCTGGAGTTCCACCGCACGCCAGAAGGCCCAGCTGTACAAGATGGCTGGTTTGAACGGCAACATCGGTCTCGGTGGTAAGATGGAGGCAGACCACAAGGACAGTCTGATCGGCTATGGTCTCGAGATCGCCACCCATCGCGACACTTCCTACGGGAAGGAACAGAAAGCAGAGAAGGCGAAGAAGGCCAAGGCTGCAGCGAAAGGCTCCAAGAAGACCAAGTGAGTCTATGACCTCGAAAGCCCCTCCCCGTGAGGGGCTTTCCTCGTTTCAGGGTAGACAAACCGAACTTAGTGTTGTATCATTCCCACATCATCAAAGGAGACCCCATGAAAAAGCTAAAGTCACTGCTCGTTGAGAAGTATCGTCCCACCACCATGGAAGAATATGTCTTTCCCGATGAGGAGACACAGCAACTGGCTCAGGGCTGGGTCGATAGCGGACAGATCCCCAACCTGATGCTCTCCGGCTCTGCAGGCGTCGGCAAGACGACATTGGTCCGTGTTCTCATCAATGAACTTGGCATCCAGCCTTCCGATGTGAAGCAATTCAACGCGTCCGAGAAGGGTATCGACTATGTCCGTGATGTGATCCAACCGTGGACAATGAAGACCTCATTCTCTGGGTTCAAGGTCGTGGTGATGGAAGAGGCAGATGCCCTGTCACCTCAGGCCCAGAAGGCACTCCGCGCGATCACCGAGGAGAACACAGATTCGGTCCGTTGGGTGATCACCTGTAACTATCCGAAGAACGTCATTCCACCATTGCACTCGCGTTTCCAGCATATCCACATCGACAGTATGAACGAGCCAGATGTGATCGATATGGTAGCGGGTATCATGGAGAAGGAAGGACTTGACGTGGAGCAGAATGACCACTTCTTCACACACATCGACGCATACAAGCCGGACATCCGCAAGATCCTCAATTCAATCGATCAACACGCTCATGAAGGGTTTGTTGCCCCTCTCCGTGGTGTTAGTGAGTCATCCGACATCGACGAGTGGGAAACCCTCTGGTCCAGTGAGGGTGAACTGGATCTCGACAAGGCGATGGCCATTGCTGATTATGCCGACGGGAACAACTTCGACAATCTGTATCGCGTGATGTATGAGAACCATCACAAGTTCAGTGATGTTGGATCTGCGATGGTTCACCTGAGCACCTATCTGGATCGTGCTCAGACATCAGCAAACCAGCCCCTGCATCTCAAGGCGTTCCTCTATCACGTGTTCGTCGTTGAAGGGGGTGATGATGAGTGATCTTCATCGATTCTTTGATGCGATGAATGCAGGAGATTACGGGTATGTGGATCGTATGGGGGACGATGAGGTCAAGAAGGTGTCCCCCTTCGTGATGCTGATGTGGATGCAGGGAGCCAAGACATGCACAGCCTACCACACCATCATGACGGACATGTTCTGCAACGGGGTAGTGTTCAGCCTCAACAAGCACCCCAGACTGCTCCTGAAGCTCTTTGTGGCGGCGAACTCGGACATGGGGGACACGCGGTATGGGTTCGTCAAGCCACCCAAGAAGGAAGCCGAGAAGCACCTGAAGTTGATCGCTCATCACTATCAGGTCTCATTGAGAGAGGCGAAGGATTACGATATGATCCTGACTGATGAAGACCGCAAGTACCTAGAATCCATGTACGGGGATATCGACATATGAAGAATCTGAACGAGTTCAAGGAAATCAGTGAGATCTTCGAGGGTAAGGAACTCATCCATCACAGCGACACCGATTTCGAGTGCCCAGTGTGTGGCAAGCACTACAAGACTGAGAAGGGAGCCATCAAGCACCTAAGTTCTCGGTCTTGTGCGAAGAAACAGGATATCTTTGGTGGGTCCATGTATGAGAGCAACGCATTCATCATGTACACCAACATCGTCCATGACATGAAGCCGAACGCCCGAGTCACGATCAAGACCTTCAGAAAGTCACCGATGTACGGACTTGTCATCGACTTCGTCCTCTCGACATCTCTGTTCGAGATCAAGGATCGCGGGCTATACTTCTCATACCTGCGGGACATTCGTGATCTGCATCCAAACAGCGCATTGAAGGCTGGCACCGAGGAAACAAACGCACGGGAGTTCCGGACGTTCCTGCAGGTCTACCCGAAGTATGTTGACAGTGCCAAGTTCTTCGGCCAGTATGGTGATGACCTGATCGAAGACGATGAGTTCTTGGTACGGTCTATCGAGAAGTCAGACATCACCCTGCGCTGGCTCATGGACTGCAGGAAGCACAACTTCGAGAAGATGCTGGATGAACTCCCGATTGGCCTGTCGATGCGAATTGACGCGGTCGTAACAGCAATGTCAGAGATGGAGAAAGCACATGCGAACCTCTGAATCCCGTCTGGTGACACATCGCCAGCATCCGACTCTCCCGATTGAGATTCGGTCATACAACAAGCGAGCCTTCTTTCGCAAGGCTTGGAACGAAGAGACCATCAACTCACGTGGTCACGTGGTCACGCTCGATGGGACTCCTGTGTCCCGCCCGTTCACCAAGTTCCTGAATATCGGTGAGACGGACGAGTTCTCTCGGGAGAATGTTGAGCGTATGATCGAACTCCATCGAGATGAAGTCCTCTTCAATCCAAAGTTGAATGGGCACTTCGCTCAGCTCTTCGAATACGAGGGGCAGTGGATCAATACGACCAAGGGATCGTTCGAGCACGACTTCATCGAGCCAGACCGAGCACTCATTGAGCGTGCTGGATTGACGGATGATGCACTCGCACGAATGAATCCAAACTGGACGTTCCTCTTCGAGATCCTCGGTAACCATGATCGCCACATGTTGCACGATATCGATGTGGAGTCATATGCCCACGAGGGGGAATCTGAAACCGCTGTCATCATTGGGGTGTTTGATCGTCAGACATGGTCAGAAGTGCCTGAGCGTGAAGTCTTTGAGGTTTTGCGCAAGACAGCTGACGTCTTGGATCTCCCGATCCCGCCGATGGTGGAGGGATTCACATATGGTGAAGTTGCATCGGCTCTGTTGGATCTGAATGAGGATAGGGCCACACCCTCCCAGATTCTGGATGCCCTGTATGATTCAGTGAATTGTGAGGGCATGGTGATCCAGATCCCGTCACTGTGTTGGAGGGTGAAGCTGAAGACTCACTGGTTCATCCGGAATCGTTACATGCGCCAGATGACCAACACTCGGGTAGCTCAGATCATCAAGAAGCAGCGTGAAGACGAGAAGATCTATGCTCGCATCCCCGAGGAATTGCATGATGAGATGGACGAGATCATGTATGGGGTGAAGAATCAACATCGTATCTTCCTCGAGGAATTTCACCACCTGTCGACCTGCCTGCATGATGAGGGGTTTGTCACCAAGGACGAAATGATCGATGAGTATCGCCGGACCAGTGATGTGGAATCATCAGACGTCTGGATCACCACCAGCCGTACAATCGACCTGATCATGTTCAAGGCATTCTTCACTGGACATGACGCACTGTTCGATGCTACAGTCGACATGTACATGGCGGCAACGCCGGAACATTCACTGGTTCGAAACCACATGAGAGAGGATTTGTTATGATTATCATCCTTCGGGGAGTGTCTGGGGCGGGGAAGGATTCCACCATTGCCGCACTCCCCTCACTGAAGCATATGGTGATCTCGAGTGATGACTATCGGGAACGATGGTTTGGGACTCGAGATCTCCCACCCAATGCGACCTCAATGATCTGGGGCAAGATGAAGGCTGAACTCGAAGAACGATGTTTGCGGGGACAGAACACGATCATCAACGCGACCAACTGCAGCCTGAAGAGCATCAATGGCTGGACCAAGATTGGTCTCAAGTATGGCCATGCATGTCATGTGATCAGTATCGATGTACCGCTTCACGTTCTCAACGAGCGACTGGAGGAGCGACGTGCCAATGGTGTCTTCGCTAAGGCTCCTTTCTCGTTCGTCGAGAATATGCATCGCAAGTTCATTGAGGCGAACACTGCGATCCAGAAGACCTTCGGTGATCGCCATCATATGGTGAATGACTGCATCGATGCTGCATTGGTCATCTCCGACCTCATCGCGAACCATAACGTGATCACCGTGCAAAAGAAGTTCGAGGATAAAATCTTCGTCATCGGTGATATCCATGGTGAGGTTGAAAAGCTGGATGAGTTGCTATCTCGCTACCTTCCGTGGGATGCCATGTTCTACACGCTGGGCGATGTGATCGACCGTGGTCCGTCTTCCGTTGGTGTTCTGAGGAGACTGTCATCCGAATTCCGGTGGCGTGGTGCGATTCGTGGTAACCATGAATCTGCATTCATCTCTGAGCGGCTTCAGGGTACGCCCTGCCGGTCCAAGGCACGTCAGAACACTCACCTTGAGTTCGACGCATTGAAGCCAAAAGAGCAGGAAAAGCTGACCATGTTGATGGCGACGTTCACTCCGTTCCTGCGTCTGGAAGGGGAGGATAAGCGGATCCTGTTGACTCATGCAGGGTCATCATTGACTCGCCAGTCCGACCTGTTCCGTCTGTCAGCATTCCCTGTATCAGGGGATCACATGCTGCGTATTGATGACTGGGAGCCGGAAGGTGCCTCCGACTCAATCACGCATCAGGTCCATGGTCATTCGTCTTGGACATACACTGGTGACTTCTCCGGTCCGGTCGTGAATATCGACTCTGGGTGCGGGAAGACCGAAGAGGACGAGAGTGGGTCACCTCGAACCCTGACGGCTTATAACCCCTTCACAGGTGAGACAATCACCGTATGAACTGATACACTACTTGCCTCTCCTCGTGAGAGGCTTTTTTGGTTAAAGGAGACCATTGATGACTGAGATTCGGAGAACGTTCGACGTCGACATTGACGTCAAATCCAACATGGATAAGTCAGACTTCGGGACGAGAGGTATGGTGTACAACGAGGACACTGCAAAGATCATCCCCCACCCCTCTGCATTCTTTCTTGAGTTCGTCCCAGTGGACCCACTCACGGGTAATGCTGCAATCGATCATAAGTATGCAGAGGCACAGGGGTTCATGAAGGTCGACCTTCTGTCCAACACCACCTATGACAGTTTCAGGTCAAAGAAGGAGGTGCTGATGTCCTTGGAGAAGGAACCGGATTGGTCGATGTTGGAAGACAGGGAATTCGTTGAGACGCTCCCTCATCTGGGAAAGCACTTTGAGATCGTGCAGAGACTCGAACCGCGTTCGATTGAAGACATAGCAGACGTTCTAGCACTCATCAGGCCGGGCAAAACACACCTGATCGATGCATATCAACGCAATAAGGCTGATGTTCGTGTCAACTTGTACAAAAGACCGAATGATGGGCAGATGTACTTCAAGAAGTCACACGCCATCAGCTACGCTGCGATGATCGTGTGCACTATGAATCGGAAGTCTGGGAGAAATATAATCCTTTGGTGATTCGACTGCGTTGGTGTCGTATCACGGTCGTCTCGATGTTGACAGAGGAATCAATGATACTGCGGCGCGGGATGAGAATGACATCGATGTCAAAATCCGGATAGTAGAGTGCCTTGAAGATGGAGAACCGCATGCCCTGTGTTGACATTCGCCAACTGGTGACCACCAGAATCAGATCAGGGCATGTGTTGTTGGTAAGATCATAGAATGTGACGTGTTTCTTGTTGGAGTAATCGATGACACCGTGATAGACTCCGTCTGTCGTGGTGATTGAGTCTAAAAGACTCTCGCTATTTGAATTCATGAGGGAACCTTAATGTTGTCATATTGGAGGGAACTAACCAAACCTGATCGTATTTATAAGCTAGTCACGAGCGGGTTCATAGTGACGCGAGTGGCTGGTGTCTACAACCTACAGGGTGTAGAACAGTGCACAAACCTCGCCCCGACGTTTGTCCTTGGGAGGATTTTACGGAGCGCGGACAGTGACTTGCGAATGATCACAGGGATTTGTTACACTGATCCATATGGAGATGTTCGCCTCGGTGAACTCGCCAACCAAGAGCTGATAGATGCCGCGCTGAACTTCATGTCGAACATGGATGACGCGGAGAGAGACTTGTTCATAACCCCGATGAGGTTCCATGAAATCCAAGCAATTATCCGACTTTGAAGAAATCATCTCAGAGACCCGTATTGAACTCATTGAGACTATTGTCCTGAAGGATAATGGTACCCCTATAGACGTGTTAGCATCCAAACACTTTCAGATCCTTCCGGTGCCAGTCTCGGTTGTCCGACGATTTCGGGCAGTGGATCAAACCAAGCGAATCATGGATATGATTCGCTCACTGTTGGAAGGAACACAGGGGGAAGACGCCCAGACGCGAAAGAGAATGCTCATAATCGGCTACGGAACCACCGAGAATACCCGAGATGTCCTACTGGTCACCAAGGATACAGAGACAGGTGAGTATTGGATGAATCGTGTCCCAGCAGACCAATTCACCCTGTTCGAGCATGCAATTTCGTTAGACGACCGAATCCTCGCCGGTGTCATCATGAAGTGCTCAGATGAGGACTCTGAGTTTTCCGAGGTCATACAGGAGACTATTGCACTGTGGAGACTGTGACATGAGTGTCGATACCGACTTTGAACAACTGAAGATGGACATCATCAGTGCATGCTCACTCGGGGCATCCGAGGCGACCGGCTTTCACTCGATGTATTGTCCAGTATGTGGGAAGACATCCAGAAAGACAGCAGGGTTTCGATTTGATCAGGACTCTATCGGGTTCAACTGCTTCAGGGCATCATGTGACAGTTCTACCGTCATGGAGAAGGGTTCACCGATCTCTCGCAAGTTTCGGTCACTGATGAACACCGTGGGTGTGACAATCCCTGTCACCCTAATGACAGCCAAGTCGAAGATCCAACGCCTCATGGAGGAAGAGCTGGATGCTAGGCTGTATGAGAAGAACTTCTATACCGAGATGAAGCTTCCGGATGACTGGGTGCCTCTCGACCCTGACAATCCGAAACATGACTGGTGGGTTGACTATCTGGCCAATCGTGCTTGCTCTCATCATGGTGTGTTCTACATCAATGAGGGATACCATAAGGACCAGATCGGTATCGGGATGTGGTACTTCGAGAAGCTGATTGGTGCCCAGATACATGAACCAGACGGGAAGGTGAAGTACATCACCGTCACACCGAACGAATCCCCGATCATGGTCAGGGATAAGTACCTCGATGATCCTGTCATCTTGGTTGAGGGTGTGCTGGACTCATTGTGCTTCCCGAACACAGTCGCCACATTGAGAAGCAGAATCTCCCCGAAGCAGGCTTTCTTCCTGAAGGGAAGAAACGTTATCATGCTTCCTGACCGGTCCGGCAACGAGTTCATCGACCAGATGAAGGACTATGGCTGGTCCATCTGCATCCCACCGTGGGACGAGAAGGATCTGAACGCAGCGGTGATTCGTTATGGTGTCCCGACTGTTGCACGGATGATCAAAGACAACATCATCACCGACCCAGTTCAGGCTCGGGTACGGTACAATCTATGGATCGAAAAGGAGTCCAAATGAGCGAAGAGAATCAAACAAACAAAGAACGCATTCTGGTTGAGTATCTGCTGGGTGATCGAGAGTCATTCATCACGGCGTATGGGGTTCTGAAAGACTCCTACTTCGAACCCCCTTTGAATCGTGTGGTGAAGTTCACCCTCGACTTCTTCAATGAGTACCGAAACCTTCCAAACCTCGACATCATCGAGGCTGAGACGGGGGTGGCTCTGAAGGGGAGAGCAGTCAACAAGGATGAACGCCAGTGGGTCATCGATGAGGTGGAACACCACTGTGCATCATCCGCCATGATCGATGCGGTGATCAAGGCATCCGAGCTGGTAGCGGACGGCAAGAATGAGATGATTCAGGACATCATTCGGGAAGCCCTGTCGGTCAAGATTGACAAGACACTCGGCACCGATCTCTTCGAGGATCCTGAGATTCGAATCGAACTGGCAGACGCAGATAAGGACCGCCGTCGGATCGGTATCGATGCAGTTGACGATATGATCGATGGTGTCATCCGTGGTGGCCTCTACCTGTACGCAGCGGCTACCAGTGTCGGCAAGTCCGTCATGTTGGCGAACACTGCCACTTGTCTGTCCAAGCAGAAACTGGACAGTCTGATCGTATCTGTTGAGATGGACGAAGCCAGCTACTCACGACGCATGGACTCAATCGTCACCGGTCTCCCGATCAAAGGGGCAGAGACTGAAGATATCGTCGCATCATTGGCTCAACACAAGGATGGGTATGGACGCATTACGACCAAGCGTGTCGGTGGTCGATTCAGTGTCAATGACCTGCGTATCCTACTTCAAGAATACAACACCCGCTACGGTAAGTATCCTGACGTACTGCTGCTGGATTACCTTGATATCTTTGCCAACGGTGCGAACACTACTGGGATGTCAAAGTTCGACTGGGATGAATACAAGACTCATGCGATTCGTGACCTGATGCAGGAATTCAACATGTACGGCTTCACCGCTGCCCAGCTCAACCGTGACGGCTATGGCCTTGAGGATGTTGGCCCTCAGCACATTCAGGGTGGTATCTCGAAGACACAGGGTGTCGACGCGGCCATCGCAATGACAATGTCTGAGGAAGACATCGAGAATGATCAGATCCAGTTGAGGGGGATCAAGGTCCGTGACGCGGCCAAGACTGCTGGAGCCAAGACGGTCTATCGTTGTCCTCGAACTCTCCGGATCACGGACAACCCGAGTGCAGCAGGATCCAGCTATGCACCAAAGTCGACTGCGAGTCCTCTGAAGTCCAAAGTTGCCCCCAAGAAGGAGAAGACAATCCCAGACCGGAGCAAGTCGTCCACCGATACACCACCCAAGGCGGAAGAGGCGGCATTGAAAGGAAAGAACAAGCTCAGGGCTGCACTGAAAATGAATCGATGACCGAGACCCCGTGCTCATTGACGAATCGAGAGCACGGGGCTATGATACCAAACACACCAAAGGAGACATTCAATGTACATCAGCACAGCTCAACCGCCACGTGTGTATACCATGATTCTTCTCGATCAGAATCGGTCATATGCGCACATCTCCCCCAAGACGTCCAAACCGGTCACGATTGCCGAGTCACTTCCACCGTCATCACGGAACATTGACCGGAAGGTATTTCGGGAGTTCCTTCATCAGTTCGATGACATTCCCCATGCATTCGCCGTCGGGGCAAACACATGGAGTGATCTGGGGCAGAAGATTCGAGATCGCATCCTTGAGAATCACACCGTGTTTGTCTCTTCCGCGTCCGAGATCCTGAAGGTGACCAAGACCACAACAGAACAAGTCTGCCGGATGTCAGGGGAAGCCCGATTCATCAAGTGTGGCACATTGTCGAATGTCGTCACGTCTTTCTGCCATGAGAACGGGAGTCGTCTGACGCCCATGGGGATCGTGGTGCTCGGTGGGAAGAGCGTCTACATGTCGTTCGCCGGTCAGTATACAGACGTGTTCGTGTGCAGGGGACAAACGTCCGAGGTGGGGACTTTCCTGCAGTTCCCTCCTTTCCGTTCCGTTTTTCTTCGCCCTGTTCCTTGGCCCTCTCAGGATGATTTTGAAGACGCGTACTACCCGAAGAAACAAGATCCTGATGAAAACGATCAACTCACATTCATGACTGAATATCACTCGAATGTAAGTATCAGGAAAACGTCGACGTTCGATATCGTGGGGCATCCAGTGAAAACGATGCTTTACACAGTCACACACTATCAGAGAGGAGAAGAGAATGAGCAATAACGTACCAGAATGGTTGATCGAAGAAACCAAGGCGGAGATGGCAGCATCTTTCGTCCTCACCGAGGGGATCACCGATGAAGATTTCCGCATTGAATGGGAGGTCAAGAATCGCCCTGATGGTTCAGTTGGTCTTTACATGCGAGGGGTTGTGGGAGAGACTGTCATCTCTCAAGTCAGATCCCTGCAACCCATCATCGAACGAACCGAAGAGGAGAATCAACTGAATGGCTGAATACGACCTGCAGTACCGCCGGAACCTGATCGAGATCCTGAACTCAGGACAGGACTGTCCAGACCGAACTGGGACAGGTGTCCGCAAGATATTTGACGCCAACATGAACACCGATGCATCACCGACTGAGGGAGACAGACTCCGACTCCCCGCATTGACTCTCCGGAAGGTGTTTCCCCGTAGTGCATGGTACGAACTTCTGTGGATGTTGCGTGGTTCAACTGATGCCACAGAGCTACAGAACAAAAGGATCAAGATCTGGGACGGTAACACCTCCCGCGAGTATCTCGATTCAATTGGTCTGAATGATGTCGAGACCGGCCATGGCGGGAAGATCTATGGCTATCAGTTCCGCAACTTCAACGGGTCTGTCGATCAGGTCAAGAATGTGATTGAATCGATCAAGACCAATCCGAATGGTCGACGTCACTACATCAGTCTCTGGAATCCGTCAGAGCTGGGTGAGAGTGCCTTACCGCCTTGCCACGTTTCGTATCAATTCGTGGTGATGGGGGACACCCTGAACCTGAAGTACTACATGCGGTCAAACGACTTCATGCTGGGTCAGCCGATGAACCAGATGTTTGCGACGTTCTTCTTGCAGCTGATGGCATCGATCACAGGGTATCAGGCAGGTCGTGTGGCGGTCTCTATCGCAGACTGTCACCTCTATCACAATCACCTCGATGCGGCTCGTGTGGTGGCTGAGAGACCACCTATTGAGCATGTTACCAGCTATTCTCCTCCGTTCTCGAAGGAGATGTACGATGAGATGGGCCTTGATGCAATGCTGGACTCCCTGTTCTTTGATTGCTCATGGGAGAATGTGATTGCACCATCTCTCGACTATCAATCACATGACAAGATCGACCCTTCACTGCTGAAGATGGCAGTCTGATAGAAGCCCCTCCATGTGAGGGGCTTTTTCGTTGTTGACATCCAGTCCGGATCAGGTATGATGAACTCTCAGCTGAATGACAAACTGACCCAGTAAGAACAAGGAGTAAACGATGAAGATCCATCAGACCGACACCATGGTCATCAGCAATGGTAAGGAACGCTCATCCATGAGCATGGTGAGCAATGCTCAGGCGTTCCGTGTTCTGAGTGACAGCCTGTATGAGCACAAGATCGCCAGTATTGTCCGTGAGCTGTCCTCTAACGCGAACGACTCTCATCTCGCAGCCGGTAAGAAGGACACTCCGTTCCGCTACCATCTTCCGAATTCACTGACCAGCACGTTTGGTGTTGAGGACTTCGGTGTCGGTCTTGATGACGAAGGCGTCCGCACGGTCATGTACAGTTACTTCCAGTCCACCAAGGACAACAGTAACCTCGAGACCGGTTGTCTTGGCCTCGGGTCCAAGTCTCCTCTGGCATACACTGATGCGTTCTTCATCACTGCTCGCAAGGATGGGGTTGAGCGTGTCTATACCTCGTACTGGGGAGAAGGCGGCATTCCTGAACTGAACATGGTCCATCAGACACCTACCACCGAGTGTGACGGTGTCAAGATCGAACTACCTGTTCAAGAGGGTGATCGCCGTGAGTTCATTCGCTGTGCATCCTTCATGGCGAATCTGTTCTCTGTGACTCCTGAGTTCGTCGGTGGTGTCCCAAATGACGGCACTATGAATCTCATGAAAGACTTCAGTGCGAAGGTCGAGCAGGGCGGGATGTTTGACTTCAATGCACGGTCCGACGCTATCCCTGTCCTCTATCGCGGTAGCTCCATGTGGGTCGTCATGGGGTCAGTGATCTACCCTACTGTTGTCGACGACATCATGGAATCTCTGGATAAGTCGACTCGTGCGATTGTGCACAACCGCCTCGGTGGTCGCAACACCATCGTCGTGCCGGTTGGGATGGGAGAGGTTGATTTCTCTGCATCACGGGAGAAGCTGTCGCTGACTCCTCGTACGATGGAACGTGTGGCTCAGGCCGTCGAGGCGTTCGCCAAGGAGACTATCTCCCAGACGCAGGAGCTTGTCGATCCGGAGATATCCCCCATCGGGAATGCGTTTCGTGTGGCAAAATTCATCTGTGCTTCAACGGGTCATCAGCTTTCGTCGACTGTCCCAACTGCATGGATGAAAAAGACGTTCATCCCAACTGATGATGGCGAGAAAACCGTTCATGCCATTCTGTATGATAAGATCGGACACACCCACAATGAACTTCTGGGTCGTCTGGGTATGACTCGCTTCACCCCCGTCCGTCGTGGTACATGGCGAGATGGTGCATGGGTCATGACGTCAGACGAGATGGGATCCTACATCGACCATCGTCTGTCTGGTCTCGTGGATGAAGATGGGGAACCAGTCCGCAAGAAGGTTCGTACTGCGTCTCGGGAACTGACACCTGCCGGTCTGTTCAGCTCGGCATCAATCGGATCCATCCGTGTTGGTCCTCTCGCTGACAAACTGTTCGACGTCAACAAGAAGATCGCAGTGTTCTATGCGTCTGGTGCAACAACGAATCATCGGAAGTACATTCGCTCTCATGTCATGGGAGTGAACGGGGACGGTCCTCTCCACATGGCTGCATTGTTCATCTCTCGGCCTAACCTGTCGAGCCGTGTGATCGAATTGATCAAGTCTTTCTTCGGGGAGGAACAGTTTGAGTTCTATGATGTCTCTGTGATTCATGCCGAGGAAAAGGAACTCCGCAGGAAGAAGCGTGAGCATGTCGTCAGTCTGACGGGAGGGAAAGGTGAGTCATCATCCGATACCGTGCGTGGTAGTAACACCAAGGTTCGTGGTAACATTGCGGAGTTCAACATGGTGTTCTCATCTCGCACTGTCGGCATCGGGAACTTTTCGACCTCAACCGTGATCGATACTGCGGAAGAGACGGTATTCTACATCGATCCCGAGAATCCGATGATCAAGGGGTCGAACATTGCAGACACTATGGCGGTGTACCGGTACAACGGTGCCAAGTCACTGGACGCTGTGCGAACGAAACTCATGGGTTCGATTCGAAAAACGTTCGACATAACTCCCAACGCCCTGAGAAAAGACCCGAGCCTGAAATTCTCAGGGAAGCTGATCATGGTCAACAACACCAACCGCAAACGCATCATTGGATCGAATGCCATCGATATCACAGGTCTTCTTGCGACGCGAGAATCAGAAGAACAGGTGATGTCCCTGAAGGGTATGAAGGGTCCATCCTATATCCCATCAGCCAAGGACATTCTAGGGGCACATGCGCCGAAACATCGCTCAATCGGTGATGAAGCTCTGGTGACCCTCATGAACTGCATCAGGGACAGGATCACCGACTGCATATGGGAACTGGCGAATGTCAAATTCATCAGCGAGAATGAGTCTATCCCGTGGTATCGCAGAGACGGTGTGAAGTCTCCAGAGTTCCACAATGTCCATCTTCACTATGAGGATGGCATCGACGATGCAGAATGGCACAACCGGTTGGCGTCCATGATCTTCGAACGGTACCCAATGGCATATGAGATCATCCTGTCGGGGAGTGAAATCGGTGAAGAAACCATCAAGGACTATGTCGAAATGGTTGACGCCTACGAACGCATGAGCGATAATGAATCCAACAAAGGAGAGTAACATGAACAAGACAGAAGCAGATTATGCAGCCCAGATCCTGACGACTCCCAATGAGTTCTTCGCGTATGCGATGTCGAAGCTCGCAGAAGGGATTCCGAAGGCCGTCATCGCTCGAATCCTCATGGTCTCGCCCCGTACCGTGGGTCGAATGGTTGAGCGAGTCGAATCAATCGTTGGTACCGGCGCACTGGTAAGTGTCGAGGACTTCAAGAAAGCCCATACGGCCATGAAGTCGAAGTTCGATAGCGGATGGACTCCGTGGAATCTCCTCAGTGAGAAGATCGGTCGCGAGGGATACAAAGTCAAATGGACCAAGTCCGATCCGTCAGAGACTGTTGAGGAGCCGCTCTGGACCAAGGCCGAGCCGTTATCGGAAGAAGAGTCTCTTCCGGTTGAAAAGGTGACCGAGGATACCACCGAAGAGGACGCCACGTACACATTCGTACTGACGTCTCGCTCACTGGTCATCACTCGTCATCCCGATGGCACTGAACGCCCTGAGAGCATCACGATTCTTCCAAGTGATAAGGCGTTCCAAGACGCATGTGCGGAACTGATGATCATCGCCACCATGGGTGAGGATCCTGAAGCCGAGCAGCGAGAACTGAAGGCACTGTTCAAGAAGCACTCCAAGGTGGAACGCCTCAAGGAGATCAATCTGGGTAAGGTCCATGTCGACTTCGAAAAAGGCGTGGTCATGGTCAAGCTGTCTGATGGCAGCACAGTACCGGCATCCGGTGGGGTTGTGACTCGCATCCTCGAAGAGGAAGGGGACCGACTGGTCAAGTTCCTCGACAATCTGTACGAGAATCCGTCATACACCGCCATCACTGGCCTGTTCGACTTCCTCGAGGCAACAGACATCCAGATCGACGATGAAGGGTATGTGATTGCGATGAAGGTCATCACCCATGACTATCTCGACAAGCACACACGGACGATGGACAACTCCGTAGGGACGACAGTGAAGATGGATCGCCGTCTGGTCGATGACAATCCGGATTCACTGTGCAGTTCCGGCCTACATGCATGCAGTGAGTCATACATCGAAGGGTTCCGCAGTGGTAATGATCGACTCGTCAAGGTCCGGATTCACCCCAAGGACTTCGTCTCTGTCCCGAAGGCTTACACCCGAACCGTCGAGGGCGGAAGTGTGGCATCAAAGGCCCGCGTGTGTGAGTATGTGGTGATCGAAGAAGTCAAAGATTGATGTCAATTTGGCAGTTGACATGTGCACAATATGTGGTATGATGTGTGCCTATGGGGGACTAAATAGTCCCCCATTTTGAGAAAGACATAGCAAAGTTATCCCAACAGGAGAAGTCATGACAGCACCGATCAAAGTCACCAAGCGTAGCGGCAAGACAGCAGAACTCGACATCGAGCGTATCCACAAGGTAGTCGAATGGGCATGTGAGGGGATCACCGGTGTTTCCATCTCCGACATCGTCCTCTCAGCCAAACTGAAGTTTTACAACCGTATTCCCACCCGTGAGATTCATTCATCCCTGATCGACACTGCAGAAGAACTCACCACTGTCGACACACCCAACTATGACAAGGTCGCCGCCCGCCTCTATGGCTTCGATCTCCGCAAGCGAGTGTATGGCTCATTTGAGGCACCTGAACGTTACAGCAAGCTGTTCACTTCTCTGATCAAGAAGGGTCTCTATACCAAAGAGTTCGGTGACATCCCGAAGGCATTCATCGACCGCCTGTGGGACAAACATGTCAAACAGGATAACGAGTATGAGATCCCGTGTTATGGTCTCAAGCAGCTCGAGAAGAAGTACTGTGTGACCAGCCGCACCACAGGAAAGGTACACGAGACGCCCTCAATGGTGTACTTCCGTGCAGCACTGGTTGGGGCCATGCAGCGACATGTGAAGATGGATTACATGTCTGAGGAGTATCTGAATGCCGTCGAGACGACTTTCAAAGTTTACCTCGACCAGTTCGCAAACGACGCAGAGAACAGTCTTCCGTCCCCGATCATGAACGGTGTCGGTACTCCTCTCCGTCAGTACTCCAGCTGTACTGGTATCGATGTGGGTGACTCCATCCCCTCGATCAATGCGGGGTCTGCGTCCATCGTGACATACGTGACCCAGCGTGCAGGAATCGGTGCAAACGTGGGGCGGATTCGTGCAATCGGTGAGGACGTTCGTGGTGGGGAGGTTCGCCACACTGGTCTGGTGCCGTTCATCAAGAAGCTTCAGGGTGATGTTCACTGTGTCTCTCAGGGCGGATACCGCAAGTCAGCCGCAACGATGTTCTTCCCAATCTGGCACTTCGAGTTCCCCGAACTGGTCGTGCTGAAGGACAACACGCTGGTTGAAGAGACCACGGCTCGCCATCTGGACTATGGCATCACGATCAACGGGTACTTCTATGAGAAGCTCCTGAGAGGAGAGGACATCACACTGATCTCTCCGCATCATGAGAATCATCGTCTGTATGAGGCATTCGCACTCGGTAAAGACGAGTTCGCCGAAGTGTACGAAGAGATGATTGCCAATCCGAAGTACCGCACCCGTCGCTACAGTGCTGCTGAGATCTTCACCCAGATGTTCCTGATGCAGCGCAAGGAAACCGGTCGGATCTACTTCGTAAACATTGACCATGCGAATGCTCATGGTGCGTTCGATCCGACAAAGGCTCCGGTTCACTTCAGTAACCTCTGTGTGGCCCCTGAGACGCTGATCCTGACTGACCAAGGGTATCAGGTCATCTCGGAGCTGGAAGGGCAGGAAGTGGCCGTATGGAACGGTGAGGAGTTCTCCAAGACCACGGTTCAGAAGACCGGTAAGAACCAGAAGCTGATCACGGTCAAGACTGACAGCGGACAGGAGCTGACGTGTACCGAGTACCACAAGTTCTACCTGAAGGATGGACGTAAGAAGAAGCCGAAGGAAGTTCGAGCTGCTGAACTGAAGGAAGGTGATATCCTCATCCCATTCGAACTGCCCCTCATCGAGGGATATGAGATGATAGAGACACCGTTCGAGAAAGGAAGATCACTGACTGACATCCCGACCGTTCGAGCCAGCAAAGAAGATCGCATCGATTGGTTGAATGGTGCATTCGTCGAAGCTGGTGAGATCGTAGAAGGTGATGCCCATTACGCGATGCCCCGTGAGATCGCGACAGAAGTACAGCTGATGATCCAGACGCTTGGTATTCATAGTCGTCTGACCGAATCCGGCCTGATGGTCGAGGGAAGAGAGTTTAAAGAACTCGTTGATCTCGGCGCGAATCCGAAAACTGGATTGATCACCAAGGCTCTGACTCCGGTCAAAGTCACCGAGGTGGTCGACAACGGTCGGACTGATGACACTTACTGCTTCACCGAAGAGAAGCGCCACATGGGTATGTTCAACGGGCTGCTGACTGGTCAGTGTTTGGAGATCCTGCTTCCGGCATCCCCGATGCAGTTCTTCAATGATCCGTCTGGTGAGATCTTCCTGTGTACTCTGGCCAACATCAACATGGGCACTGTGAAGATTGAGGATCTCCAGCGGGTGTGTTACAACACCGTCCGCTATCTGGATGACCTGCTGGACTATCAGGACTATCCGACTGAATCTGCACGATTCTGGGCGACCAAGCGACGTGCACTCGGCATTGGTATCAACAACTATGCGTACTGGCTGGCTCGTCAGAGTCTCAAGTACGGGGAGAAAGAAGCCCTCGAGAAGACCCATGAGTACATGGAGGCGATGCAGTACTGGTTGATTGATGCATCTGCAGAGATCGCCAAGGAGAAAGGACGTTGTGAGCTGTTCGATGATACCAAGTATTCACAGGGCATCCTCCCCTGCGACGCTGGGGCATACAAGGAAGATGTTGATACCCTTGGTGACTTCGAACTGAAGATGGACTGGGAAGCACTTCGTGAGAAGGTCAAGGAGCACGGTATGCGCAACTCTACCCTGAGTGCCATTCCGCCGTCCGAGACTTCCTCTCAGGTGATCAAACATGGTGCCACGAACAGTGTAGAACAGGCCCGAGCATTGATCACCCGTCGCTCCAACAAGGATATCTCCGGCAAGACGATGGTGCCTGAACTGACGCGACTCAAGAACAAGTATGACCTGCTGTGGGACCATGCATCCCCCGAGGGTTATCTGTTCACCATCGCGGTGATCCAGAAGTGGGTCGATCAGTCAATCAGTGCCAACTTCTCTTACAATCCGCGACTCTGGGAGAATGGTGACATCCCGATGAGTCAGATGGTTCGAGATCTCCTGATGGCGTACAAGTATGGCCTAAAGACCGGCTACTACCACAACACCAACAAGGAATCCGGCATCTCCGAGGACGAGGCTCAGGAGAATCCGGATGACGCAATGGGCTGCGAAGGTGGCGGCTGTGACGTGTAATAACTAGACCAGCATTGACAACGACGTAAGTTTTGGGAGGGGCCATCGGTCCCTCCTTTCTTCTGTAACGACCAAGGAAACGATTTAAATGAAACTCAAAACATTCCCTACCCAGACCAAATCACACACAGAAAAAGAGATGTTCTTCGATGACGGCGTGGATGTTGCACGCTATGATGTTGTGAAGTATCCGGTATTCTCCCGCCTCTCCAAGGAGCAGTTCGGCTTCACATGGGGGCCGGAAGAGATCTCACTGGCAGCGGATGTTGTCAACTTCCGAAAGTTCGATGCGGCAAAGGAACACATCTTCACTGCAAACCTCAAGCGCCAAATCCTGCTGGATTCCATCCAAGGTCGTGGCCCTCTGGAAGCCCTGCTCCCGATCTGCTCACTCCCTGAGCTTGAGAACTGGTTCATTCGCTGGTCTGCTTCCGAGGTTGTTCACAGTGAGACCTATGTGTACATGATCCGTGCATTGTACACAAACCCGAGTTACGTTTTCGACAACCTGAGGTCCATCCCCGAGATTGAGGAGTGTGCAGCCTCCATCACCCCGTACTACGACAATCTGATTCACTTCGATGGTGAATATGGCAGCAAGGCTCACCGCAAGGCATTGTGGATGTGTCTGAATGCCATCAACGCACTCGAGGCGGTTCGATTCTATGTCTCATTCGCATGCACCTATGCGTTCGGGAAGGCGGGTCTTCTGACTGGTTGTGCGGACGAGATCCGCCTGATCAATCAGGATGAAGATCTTCACCGTAAGGGCACCACCGAGATGATCAAGCATCTCCTCAAGGAGAACCCGATCTACACCGAGATCCGTGATGAGTGTGAAGAAGAAGTCACCCAGATGTTCGTTGATGTGATTGAACAGGAATGTGCATGGGCTGACTATCTGTTCAAGGAAGGCTCCATGCTGGGCTTGACAGCTCCGCTACTGAAGGAGTATGTTCGCTGGGTAGGAACCAAGCGTATGCGTGGTGTTGGTCTGAAGTCCCCGTACAAGATCAGCCAGCACAATCCTCTGCCTTGGGTTGATGAGTACGTCAACGAGGCGAACTCCCAGAAGTCCCCTCAGGAAGAAGGACTGACTTCATACGAGAAAGGCCGTGTCGTGCAGGACTTCGACACCAGCAACTTTGCAGATTTTTCACTCTAAGGAGAAGCATATGAAATTCGTGATCTATGGTCGTACTGTCCCCAACTGCATCTACTGTGACAAGGCGAAAGAAACTCTCGATTCGATCCAGTATGCAGAATACACATTCATCGACGTGACTGCTGATCCTCGACTGTTGGACTGGTTCAAGGAAGTCGATACTCGTCATACAACATTCCCTCAGGTCTATGTCGAAGATGAGAAGACCGGCACCCTCCGATATGTGGGTGGGTACACCGAGCTGAGTGGTTTCCTCGAAGAGAACCGAGCGGCTATGGCGGAAGCGGCCATGTCAGCCATCCCAGACGGGTTCACCCTGTAAGACATTCAATCCCTCGACTTGACGGTCGGGGGATTTTTGTTTATAGTGTGCGAAACAAACTGATAGGAGACATCATGACAAAGTCAAAATCCCCCATCGCCGTTCGGGACTTGCTGTCCCCAGTGGCACACAAGAAACTGCGAGCAACGATGAGTTCTGCAGACCGCAAGGAGTTGGAAGGATTCTTTCATCGCGCACAGTTGATGAAAGGCCGTATGGTGGGATTCTCACTCGTACCTCTCATGCTGCCGAGACGGCACCTGCAGACAGTCGCTCCCATCAGTGGGGAGGTTGAGGACAGGATCACGACCGGTCACTACAGCATCGATACACACATTCGCTCGACTGACATCGCGTCCGGCGTCATCCCCTCGGTCAAAACGCTCCTTGGTCCACTCAAGGATGAGGTCTTGATGCCCGAGGACGGATTCATTGATACCTCCAATCTGAGCGGTGTGGGTCAGGGTGATCCGATGGTGTGCATCAGTGAGAAGTCATTCATGAATGCGGTAAGTTGGATGACAGAGCACTACTCCCTAGTCGATTCGATTGAGGACTGCCGGTTGGTCATGATCGATGACATTTCGTCTATGGGCCTCACCAGCCGTCCGTATGAATTCTTGGCGATGATGGGGTTCTTTCCGATTGGAGGAGTCACATCCCAATACTACCTGTTTGACGGCGTGGAATACCATAACTCGTGCGTCCGGAACGGTAATGTCCCAATGACGTCATCGAAAGACCCTTACGCGTTTCTGGATGCAGATGATCCTTGGAACCAGCTCAAATCCGCGAAGATGTTTGGACATCTCAACTGCTGGAACGGGGTACTCACTCTCGACCTTCCAGTGTTCTTCTTGGTCCCCAAAGATCTGTATGACTGGGATGAGGATGAACTGACTGGACAGATCATGGAATCGATGCTGAATGTCCCTGCTCGGGCTGCGGTGGATAGAATTGCTTCCAAGACTGCCTATGAGTTGACTCACAATATCAAGTCCATCCTCGATAAGAAGAATGAGCCTGTACTGAACGCATTAGCACGGGAGATTCGTGACCTCGATATGAAATTGAGTGCGTTGAAGTTCACTCTGGAGCGAGTTCAGGAATCCATCAATGATGAACTGAGTGAATTGACAGACGTCGACGTCAAAGTTGCACAGGCGGATGCACTGCTCGCGGTGGAGGAGGAATCCTTAGACTTCATGACGCCGTTTCATACTCGTTACCTTCTGGCAAAGGCGGCATCGCTGGAGGCTCCGAACTATGAGCACTCACTGATCAAACTCAACTACACCATCAATGGGAATTCCTCAAATGACTAACGGAAGATATGTGCGTTCGGTGATTCTCTTCATCGTGGACGAAATTCTCAAGGCACCTGAGATGTCGGTGTATTCGAAGAAGAAGCGCATCCACGACGCACTGATGAGCCATGATGTCATTGAGCGGAATGACGACGGAACTCCTATCGTTGAACTTGGTGATGTTGAATTAACGAAAGAATGGGTAGAGAGCATCATTGCGTTGAGCACACTGGAATAAGTAGTACCCAGACTAGGAGGAGACGCGTCCGATGACAGCAAAGAAACAACACCAAGAGGCGCTAGGTAAGGGATACCTAGTAATCCCGAAAGACCCAAAGGCAGCGAGAGTCTTGGATGACAGACGCCGCTATGTGAGAGGAGGAGCATTGATCTTCTATGGCGACATGGAGAAGATCAGGCAGCTGTGTGAGATCAGATATGATTCATGGGTGGCCCCCTCCAATATGCCCCAGACGAAGGACGGCATAGATGGGGAGACCATTCACATCGATTCTGGTTTGAGTCGTGCAATCTCAACGACCGTCCGCCTTAGCACCTACGAACTCTACATCGAGTCCAAGACTGAGCAACACGTCGTCCTGACGCATGCTCCCGTTCTCGGGTTCGTTGAGGTGTCGAAGAAAGTGACTGATTTCCTGAAGGAGAAGACAATCACCACCGATTGTGACTTCGGCCAGACACTAGTTGAGTGGTGGGAGTTCTGGAAGTCTCCGGTTTGTATGGCCCGTGACAGGACATACATCGGGAAGACTTCAATTGAAAAGCAGGCGAGATACAAGCGACATGAGGTAGACTGGTTCAATATCGACAATCCACTTGAATTCAATTCTGCGATCTGTCGGCTTTGGACTGAGCCTCGTCTGGACGATGGAACATCTCAGAGAGCAGCATGACGAACGGGGGTTGACATCAGTCAGCCCCCGTTTTATATTGTTCATACAGAAAGGAGAAACACATGGCATACTATAGCTGGAAAGAACTCAGAGACGTGTTAATGTCTTGTGGTAAATTGGATCAATTTGGTGAACCAATCGACAAAGATGCCCACGGAGACTTACTCGAGTGCGATTATGATGGAAACATCCATGAGATCGCAGCGGATACCATCCGTGGACTCGTCGAAGAGAACAAGGAACTCAAGGCCAAACTCACTCAGGAACAATCAAAATGACAACCTGTATCGTTGATTTCGACACGAAGACTATATACACCGATGACCTTCAGACTCGGTACCATAAGGAGGTAACGACCTCCTCATTTGGATTCAAGAAGGTGAGTCGTGATGTCGGCCTTGGGTTCGCCCCCACCGAGAAGATCCGAATGACAGCCAATGGGTGCACTGTCGTCGCTGCTGGGTGCGCCACCACTCTCGACGAGTTCGCCCGAGGGTATCCCAACAAGATACCCAAAGCACCCAAATCAAACACCACCATCCTCGTCTGTCAGGTTGTTGGTGACACGTTCAGAGTGATTTCATACCAAAGTCGCGTCGGAGTATTCCGCAACCGCTGGGAGATCGACGTGATCAGCCCCCTGAAACGCCATATCGCAATTGGCTCTGGATCTGAGTATGCTGCTGGTGCACTGGCTGCTGGTGCAACTCCTGAGAACGCCATCATCGCAGCCAGTAAGCTTGATCACTATACCAGTGCGAACGTGACAGGTTACAAAGTCGTTGATCCACGGACAGTGTGATGTGGAAGAGAATCAAGGCATTCCTGAAACGCCGTAAGGACAGGAACCAGAAGGCCCGATTTCGCGGTAAGGTCGGGCCTTCTGGTGATGTGACGTTCAATGGTGGTGGTCTCAATATCACCAAGTCTGACATAGAAGAAATCAAGAGACTCAGGAGGGAGTCCATCGATGAAAGATAAGATGAAATTGGCGTACATGAAGACGGCAGAGGTGTTCGCAGAATGCTCTCCTGCGGTTCGTCTTCAAGTGGGCGCAGTACTGGTCAAGAACAATCGAATCATCTCATGTGGATATAATGCACTCCCAGCTCATCTGGATGGTTCATGTGAAATCGAGAATGAGGATGGGTCACTGACGACCCGACATGAGGTGATCCATGCCGAGGACAACACCCTGCGAGGATTGATTCAATCCAATGAATCATCACAGGGTTCAATCATCTTTATCACCCATGCCCCATGTGAGAATTGTGCCAGTCTGATTGTCCAAAGTGGCATCATCAAGGTTTTCTACCGCCATATCTACCGATGTGACCGAGGGCTTGAATACCTCAGACAGTATGGCATCGAAGTCGAAAAAATCTGAAGAAAGTGGTTGCAAGTTTGGTAAGTCGGCGGTAGAATGATCACATCAACTCAAAGAGGAGACGCAATGAACATCAAACGACTACAGGGCATCCTGTCCACACTGGATGCTGTCGGGATCGGATCTCTGATCTTCGCCCCAGAGGGGGACGGGTGCCGCATCCGTGGCATCGACAAGGATCATCAGGTTCTGATCTTCCACTATCTGGATGAACCTCTCGTCGAGAAACCGATGGCTATCCAGACTGTCAAAGGTCTGCTGACTCGTCTGAATCTCTTCGATATCGACAAGGCGTCTGTCAATATCGAGTATAATGACAAGATGGCCACCTCGCTGCAGATCAAGATGGGCCGCAAGAAAGCGGGATTCACATTCGTCCGTCCGGAGTCACTGCCGGTCCCTCAGGTGATCCCGATGTCGGAAGAGACGATTGATCCGATTCTTCTCTCCGAGGAGTACGTAGAGCACCTGTCGTCTGTCATCTCTGCCATGGCATATACGGGTGACAAGAAGGAACGTTACCTCAGTATCGAGGTCAACGATGATCGAGAATGCACTCTGAGTGTGTTTGACGGTGAGGATGATTCCTATGTGGATGAGATCCTCAATGCGGGGTCTCATGAACCGATTCGTTGCAGCTGGGATGTCCCAGCCTTCAATCTGGTCATGAAGAACTCCATGAAGATGGATGAAGAGAAGATCGCCCGACTGACTATCTCTGAGTATGGAGTGGCCACTTTCTCTCTGGGTGACATGGTCGCGATGGTCTCACCTCTCTCAACATCGTAAGAAACTTTCGAAAGAAAGTGTTGTAAATAGGCCACCATCATTGTAGAATGCTCTGGTGGTCAACGAAGCAAAAACCACACTGAAATCAGTAACTACCAATCGAAACTCGAGGATTAAACGATTATGAACAAACTGGCTGCCATGCGTAACAACGTGAAGAAGAACCTGCGCGAAGACATCGAAGCTGCAAACAAGAAAGGCAAGCGCAAGGATCCGAACGCTCTGAACTACTACGATCTGAAGGACGGTGAGAAAATGACCGTGCTGTTCGTAGCCTCTGAGCAAACCGGTGATATCTGGTTCCGTCACGGTCTTCATGGTAAGGGTCTGCGCGGTATTGATCGCGTTCGCTGCCCGCGTATCGAGTCAGGCGGTACCGACAACTGCCCGATCTGTGAATACGGCTTCGCTCTGAATGCGGAGTACAAGGAAGGTGGCTCCAAGGATCCGGTCCTGCGTGAGCGTTATCGTACCTTCCTCGGTAAGGACCAGACTGCGATGCAGTGTGTGGTCATGGAATCCCCGATGGAGATCAGCCAGTCTCCGGACGGCAATCAGGTGAAGATGTTCATCGCCCCCAAGGGTATTGTTGATCAGATCACCAACCAGATCGTCGAGGGTCAGCTGGATGAGGATGACATCGTCACCACTCCCTTCACCATCAAGAAGACCAACAACGGCGGCGGTTTCCCGAAGTATGACGACAGCTTCTTCGCCCGCAAGCCCATCGCCGATGCTGATCTGGAAGCGTTCGACGACAAAGTCATCGAGACTTGGGACTTCCGTGCTGAAGGCACTCCGGAGATCCCGAAGCAGCTGGACGAAGAAGGTCTGAAGGAATGGTTGGAAAAGGCGATTCGTATCTATGACGAATCTCTGGCCGCAGATGCACAGAAAGGCGGCAACGGTGGTGGTAACGGTGGTGGTCAGTCCGCCCCCGACACCAATAACCTGAAGTCCAAGGTCGGTGGTGGTCTGGCAGCTCGCAAGGCCGCGATGGACAACAACGCCAAGACCCAAGTCGCTGATAACCAGAAGCCTGATCTGGATCACTCTCTGGACGATCAGGTTCCTGACTTCAGCAAGGAAGAGGCCAAAGAGGAGCCGAAGAAAGAGGAATCCGGTTCCGGTGGCATCCGTTCCCGCCTCAGCTCCCTCCGTCGTTAATCTCTGATATAGTTCAGAACAAGGGCCACTGCAATGGTGGCCCTTCCCACATAAAAAAGGAACCAACATGAACCAACAGACCACCCCAACAACTCGTGAGAGCGAGTTCACTACCTTCCGACATTATCGGTCCCCTCGGGCTGATATCGCATCACTGACAGTCTGCGTTCGACGCTTTGGTGAGAACCCCACTCACATGTCAGTCTCATGGTCCATCTGCTCACCGAAGGATCAGTTCTCTCGCAAGGTCGGTCGTGAACTTGCGTTGGATCGAATGAGCAAGGGTCAGTGCGTCATCCACAAGATCAATCCGAAACGGTCGATGGCACTCAACACCATCGATGCTCTTTACGACGGGGAGGTGTCAATTGTCGTCCGGAGTCAGAGTGCAGGTGTCGCCCAAGCCATGCAAGGTGTCCACACCCTGCTGGTCGAGGGGTTCCGTGAGCAGGCTATTCAGGCTCTGGAAAACGTGGCATTCATTGAAGCAGCCCTCCACCATGAAGATGGTGAACCCGTTCCATCTGGCTCGGATGCTTCGATTCTGGATAATGTTCTCGCTCGCGTGGTGGCAAATGAACTATCCCACCGAGGGATCGAAGCGGCCAAGCTGATTGGTGCAGTCTGATCCACATTGTGTGATAAATAAGCCTCTTCTCCGGAAGGGGCTTTCTTGTGTCTGAACTCCCATAAATAAATCAAATGGGAGAACCATATCATGGCCAGAAAATACCAACAGGGGATATACGAACCCGTCAATAAAGAGAAGTACACCGGCACCAAGAATCCGACATATCGATCCAGTTATGAGTTGGAAGTCTTCAAATTCTTTGATCGTAGTCCATATGTGATCAAGTGGAGTTCGGAGTTGGTGGTGGTACCTTATTTCGATCCAGTCAAACAAAAGAAGCGCAGATATATCACTGATGTGTATGTGGAGTATCGAGACAAACAAGGCAACAAACACATTGAGTTGATTGAGATCAAACCATCATCACAGTGTAAGCCACCTGTTAAAGGGAAGAGGCAGTCGAAACATACCTATGAGGAAGCAATGTTGACATATATGACCAACACTGCAAAATGGGAACACGCTGCCGAATATGCACGACAGCGTGGGTGGAAGTTCCGTATACTAACGGAGAATCAAATTTTCAGAGGATGATCACTGAAGTGAAATGAAGTCATCGATAATGAAGTAATCAACATTCTCGAATGTCAATGAGGCTGTGATAGTTGATTCCATATCATCACCAACATCCAGCTCGGAGAATGACAGTTCGGTAATCACACAGTTGACCAACATGTAACTATCGGTGACTTCCCTCTGAGAATTGAATCGATCAATCCTCACCGAGAACATGTACTCAGAATCATACCCATCGATCTCACTCTGGGACATGTCTACCTTCTTCAACTGGCGGAAGATCTGCGTATGTAGCAGTCGTGAAGTCAGTCCCTCCGAATCATCCTTGAACGTCATCGTGATGGGCGCAAAGCGGGCCTGTGCGGTTGACTGATATCTGGCTCCTCTCTTGCTCACGTCGGTCGTCTCAAACGTCACAGTGGGCCTCTCTGTTCGAATGAGCTGCTTCGCCAAGAAGTTACTGACGTTATCAGGGAACCTCAGGAACGTCGCATAGAACTCATCAGACTGACGAGTCGTGTTTGCTCGATTGAGCATGACTGCCGTGGTGAGTGGTTTAATCGGGGATGTCATCGAAGTTCGCTCCTTCTGGGATGATGATTTCTTCTAACATGTCAAGTGATTCTGTGCTGTCATCGAAGATCCTCATTCGGATCCTTTCAATTATACCGGAAGAGAGATCAACCGGATAACTGAGACGAACGGGGAGTGAGAAGTTCAATGTCTGTTCAACAACTCTTTGATCCGTCCCAAGGGGATATGACACTTCATTGTTGATTCCCTCCAGTGTGATATCCGAGATGTAATCCTGATTGAATACGCTGTTATCAGTCTGGATTGATACTCGGGGATTGAACACCAGTAGGATTTGCTCAAGGATTGAAAACAACTCGGTGTTTGAGCTGGCATATATGGACACTGAGACATTCATGATGAATGCCGGACCCATCGCTCTGCTATATGAGGCATGTGTTCCATCTGCTGTCTTATATGACACTTCGTCCACGTGATAGACATTCCGCTTCGCCTCCTGATCAATCTCAAGTGAATCGAGATTGAATGCCATCATCGGAACTCTTCGGTTACTCAGGAAGTCTCTGTCGTTCAGTAGTTGTGCCACTACACGAGACATGCTACCGTATACCACGGGGACTCTGCGGGTCTTGACCGTTTCATCGCCATCCCGCTTCACTCCATCCCTCACCTGAAATCCCGAAAGGACTCTGGCGAACTGGGACAGGAATCGTTCGAACTGTGCACCATAGCGGTACGGATATAGGTTGCTCATTGATTGAATCCTCTCTGTTTGTTCACTATTTACCTCGGGCACTAAATACAGTCAAACCAAGGAGCCATCATGAAATCATTCGAAGACCTCATCGAGGAGGCAAGATCATTCGGTATGTCTTCTCATCTGGACGTCACCGAACTCCGCATCATGTACTATGGGCGTCTGGATATGTATGTCGCCTTCACTGATGACGGAGAACTCTCATTCTCCCCTGATGACGGAGAACTGGATCGCCCCGATGGTCTGATCGCATACGATGTCAGAGATGTTGTGGGGAAGAAAGTCAGATCTGGCATGTTCTATGCCAACGTTGTCCGACTGTCACCGAACGCAGGAAAGCAGGTCAAGGACGTCAAGCATTACTCCAGCGATGACCTGAGGAGAGACATTGGGGAGATCCGAAAGATCGACACCATCGAGCCTGAGATGGTTGACATGATCATCGAATCCATCATGTCGGACTCTTCCATGACATCTCCCTTTGCCATCTTCTGGCGTATCACCGAGTATCTGGCCAAGCTGGTAAGTCTACCGGCCTACAGTTCTGTCTGGGCATCGATCCTGTCTGACCTTGGCTATGCCTCATTCTCTGATCCATCTCGGACAGGGATGATCAACGGGAAGAAGGTACCTGTCACCCTCTATATCCAGCAGGACGACATCGAACCGGTTGATATTCTCCCTATCCAAGGAGAAAGATCAGATCCAAGAAAGCGAATCAGAGACAAGGTAGAGCGAGACAGGCGACTGATGAGAAACGCCAGAAACAGGATCGCAAAGAAGATCCCGTTAATCCGTAGGAGCCTATAATGAAGCAGAGAAACAAGATTGGATTGTACGGGCCGAAGACTCGTTCATTCCAGAGGAAGGTCACCAAGGAGATGTTTGGATTGTCATTCAAGACTGCCAACGTCTATGCATATCTGGGTGACCGCAGTAACGAGAACCCTGACATCGATGACATCGGGTCCACCGTGTTCTATGAAGTCCCTGACCGTGCATACGCAGACACACCCGTCAATATCAACATCGGGATGGATTCTCTCCCAGAGAGTGCACTTGACTTCTCGAGGTTCGGTCTGATCAATCCGATGCAGGGAGAACAGACATTCCGTGTCCACATGGATGACTTCAAATGCCTCGGGAGAGACATGGTGGTTGGGGATGTCTTCGAGATTCCTTTCTTTGAGCGAGACTGCAAGAAATCATTCTGGGAAGTGACAGACGTCGATGACAAACCTTCATACGAGAAGTTTTACTTTGTCATCCATGCTGTTCCCCTCGGTGATGCACGCACAACTCGTGAGATCCCGATCAACCGTTCCAACAGTGACACACTGAGTGACATCATGGTCATGGCAGACGAAGATCAGGAAGCAGCAGTGCCTTTCGCAGGACTGGATGAATCCATCATCGATGATGAGTTTGTTCCCCCTGAGGAGCCTGTTGACTCCCGCAACGAATGGCAGTCCTCTTTCTTGGACAATCCTGATATGCCCTTCACTTTCGACAAAGAGGACTAACCAATGCAATTCGAGCAATTCAAAGAAGAAATCGTCACCATGCTGGGTGACAACATGGTGGAGGTCGAGCTGTCAGACAATGACATTCATCTTGCCTTCCAGAGAGCAAAACGAACCTACAAGCAGAAGGGTCCGGACAACAGCAGAAAGGTGTTTTACTGTCTCTCTGCCAGCAAGGAGACCACGACGTTCATGATCCCTCGGGAGATTGACACGATTATCAAGATCATCCGTCCATCCATCAACACATTCGGTCTGGGCGGGTATGGATTCAATGATGGACTCGGTGAGCGATACGGCGCTGGGTTCTATGATCTGTTCGCAGACGGGGACATGTTGTCATATGAACTCCTCCTCGGGAAGATGGAATCATGGCGCAGGCTGATGAACTTCGACGTCAGCTTCCAGCACGACAAACACCGGTCGACACTGAAGGTTAACCAGAAACCCTATGTGGACGAGAAGTGGTTCATCGAGTGCTATGCATCTCTGACGGATGATGAGTACCGCGAGATGATCTGGATCCAAGACTGGGCACTGGCAGAGGCCAAGATCATCCTTGGTACTGCATACCGGAAGTTCAGTGGCATCCCAGACCCCACAGGAAGCTCTGTGAGCCTCGGTGGTGACCAACTGATAGCTGAGGCCCAACAGGAGAAAGAACGCCTCCTAGAGGACATCCTGAACGGCGTGAGTGGTGATGTGGATTACTACGGTGTGTACATCGGCTGATAGTTCATCAGCACAAAGAAAGGGGAGCCATATGGCTCCCCTTTTCATTTCTCTTCCTCGGCAAACCGGTCAAGTTCACATGTCAATCGAAAGAACAGTGAGACATGAACAACGGCTATCCCCCAGATCAACAATCCAATCTGAAGGTTGACCGCAAATGGACTCCCGAGTGCAAGGATTACCAAGATCATACCGATCCAGTTGGCATAGTACTGAACTGACGTCCAGAACAGGTGACGCTCGCTGGTATCGAAGGGCTGGTGATCCTCACTCACGACATAGGCCGCACCTATGTGATTGAGAGCCAAAGCAATCAGGCTGGAGAATCCAATGAAGAACAACACGTCATATATCAGGGGACTCTCGGTCAGGACCATGGCCACAACATCAAGGAAGGTGCCTGCAGTCAGGTAACTCCCCATATCCTCCCCATGGATCTTACGAGAGACCCCCTCAAGTGGTTTCAAGAGGGGGAAGGTGTTCATAGGCGGAAGGTGTTTCCTTTGTGGGAACAAACAGAGTTGATGAGAGACCGTCCGATAACGGCTTCAGCCACCCCACCGACAAGTGAACTCAGGATAAACATGAATCCGATATCTGGGACGAACATGCTTATGATACCGACTGCAACATTCAATGCTCCAATCGCGACCAGCACCATACCGATGATGATCCAGATGTCCCACTTCGATCCACCCTGCGGAACCTTGAGTGCTCTGGCGAATGCACCCGCCCCGTACTGACGCTCAAACACTGGGATGGCGAGGGCAGCAACACAGGCGAACACCATCCCGATCAACATGGGGATGGTGGATGCGTCAATCCCCATCATGATGACCATCGGGAGAAGGAGGACCATGGGCATGAACCCGATGATATGGGGCGGGATCAGAGGCATACGGCGGGCAATATTGTCAATGATAGACATTTCAGTTTCCTTTTTTGAGAGTTTTGATTCGATTGCTGATTTTTGTCCATGCTTCAATGGCAGGGACGACATGAGAAGTATTCTTGATCGCGACCAGAAGGATAGCAACTGCGAACAACGCATTCCCACCTGTGGTCAGGATCCCTAGTGTGATCCATCCGAGCAGGAAAGTAAAGACCATGCTGATCATAACCTTTGCCGTCAAGATACGACGGAGTTCTGTCAGGGAATCAAGGTCGTTCCAGTTTCGCTCCATACCTGAAGTGACTTCCCGCTTGAATTCCGGCACGTCACGATGTGCATTGATCGCCTCGGCTAGAACGACAATGAGGAAGAGGAACAACGCGATGGGATGAGAACCCGCGAGAAGCCCCAACATGACCCATCCCAGAAAGTACGGAAAGGGCTTTTCCTCTTCGAGTGAGTTGAGCCAGTCTAGTGCGCTTACTACAGTTTTCATGCTATTCTCCTTTTGGTTATAAGTCGTCGATGGCGATTCGAAGTGTCAGTTCTTCCCATAAGCGCCGACGATCATCTTCACCGAAGAAGATGACGAGTGGGTCTCTGTCAGTCACACGCAGCTCCTTGATGATGTCACATCCGGTTTCAGGAAGAATCCCCATGTCCAAACAGAAAATAATCCTCTCGTTTTTCTCCCGTTCATACACCTCGATTACCACCATTAGGCTCGGGATCGGGAGGTTCATCTCCAGCGTTGAGTCTATGAACACACAGATCGGTACGGCGTCTTCTAGGTGCCCCCAGAACACCTCCGCCCCATCCAGTATGTGCTCGGATATGATGTCCAATGTATCCGAACGCCCCTCCATTCCGGCGCGGTTCTTCCCCGCACTACTCACCCACGCATCGAGGCGACGAGTGAATGCATCTCTCACGGGTTGGGAGTCTCTGAAGCTCTTGTACGTCCCCCCAAACTTCTTACCCAACCAATCGTTGACTCCCATTTGGAGTGAATACTGCGGTGTGATAAGTTCCATGGTGGCCTCACAGAGTGTCAAGTGCGATATGTTGAAGGAGGTTGTTGTGGATCTGTCGGGCATCATTCTCCCCGAGGAGAAACAGGATCCCAGACTCGAAGTCTTTCGTGGTGAACCGGTCAATGACACGCCTGACGTGTCCTATCGTATTGAATTCAACGTCGACAATGTTTTGACCGACACAGGTCATCTCTCCGGCACGGGTGATTCTGGGGTAGAGCAGGATCATATCAGGGGTGTCAAAGCGACCATGGCAGCTATCATGAAACGCGTCAATCACAATCGCATACGGGAGAACCTCATCATGGTGTGGGCTAGTCGGTGGATGGGATCCGATGTATGGGGTTTCATCGATAACAGCATCAAACACCTCGAACACCGAACCAGTGACGTGTGGTGGGTTGATAGTCGTTTGAAACTCACTGTTCTCCCATTCGGAGAACATGTCGCTGATTTGGATGCGATGTGAATGTCGGGCGAACGTCTCATTATAGATGTCAGGTCGTTCTCTCACTGCTCTAGTCAGTGCGTCCGCAGTGAGTGGTTCCAAACACGGTGTCTCAAAGTAACGATTCATAATTGCTCCAACGCGTGTTGTGTTTTGAGGTTGTCCATGAGTCTGACTCTATCATCATCTCCCAGCCAGATCAACATCGGGTTATCAACCGACCAACGCTCGATGTTGATCTGACTCAGTCGCTCCCTGTCTACCATGAACGACCTAGCTACGATCTGACCATCATTGGTCACCCCGAGGAGGACCGCGTCATGGCTGAGTTCAGATATTGACTCAGTGACATAAGGAGGGACTGCCATCCGGTCACTGATTATGAACATCGGGGCAAATTCACGCCCGTCACGAGTGACGACTGCATTATGAGTGTGCTCGGTGGTGAACTCGAGTAACTCTGGAACTCCGTCAGGCGCTGAGCGTTCCTTTCCGTTGGATTGCAACCATGGCATTGCATGGCGCTCGATCTGTTGCCGAACCACACTGTCATGGGAGACCCATGGGTATAGTCGATATGCACCCTGTATCGCGGTGACAATGGCGTCAATGAACATGTCAAACTTGACCTGATCAAATTCATCTTCCCCCATGAAGGGAATGCATGGTGATGACAGCATGTTATCGGTATTGAACATCTCAGACTCCTACAGTCGACTCAAGGCACGAATTTCAGCGAACATGTCATGAACCATATCAGATGTCTCTTCGTCTGTAAACAGAAAGAGAGCAATCCCGTCGTCACCAATGTCAATCTGCCCATTGATTAGCTTCTCGTGGAACTCCGAGTTGATGTGGACACTCTGTGACACCGCCACGTTAGCGAGCGCACAGTTTTCTGTGCCGTTCCCACGGAACGATGCGGTCAAGACACACAGCTCCCAGTGCCCAACCCCCAGTGACTCCAGTTCGAACGAGCCAGCTGTACAGTCACAGAACACCCCGATGTTGCGGAAGGCGTTTTCGGGTGCAAGATTGAGGTCATGACCCGACAGATGTGACCTCCATCCGCCCACAGGATCGGCAGCCATATTGATGAACTCTTCGAGGTCCATACCCTTCACAGTCGAAAATCCCCTGATGGGTCTGTCTTCGAACTGATACTTCAGAATCGGTGACATATACATGGCGACTGAGCTGGTCCAGTCGAGTGCCGACCATTGGCCTGCGATGACAGGAGAGGTATCGATGGCTCGTTGAACACTCGTATTAATCATAGTGACTCCATGGCTTGTGTCAGATTGATGAAATGGATGATGTTGTCTGATTCCTCCTTAGAGAGAAACCGTATCAGCATCTCCGGATTGTTGAAATCGAAATCAGGAAGGAACTGAAGCATCTCATCTTTCGCATACGAAGATCCATATGTGACGGTCAGACCGATCCTGACTCCACCTTCGAACGTCGAGACATCCATACCCTCTCCCCACGGGGCGGAGTCGGCGTCTACCGGTGAATCAATCGCAATGATGAGGTTCAGGTAGTAGAGTACCGTCCCCTCTGCCGTATATCCCTCATCCTCATCAAACCCCAGATCGGTGATGACAGCGATGACACGAGCGTCGTCGAGTGCTTTTGTCAGTTCATGCATCGCGAATTCGCCACTGTTGGTGCTGAATATCGCGATGTCTTCCTCTGACATCGCATCCAAACCGCATGGCTTGGAATGCTCGAACCCCGAATTCTTCCACTCGGTGAAGTGCTCTTGAAACGTATTTCGCACGGCGTGAAGACGGGAATCATCACGTCCACACCAGACCGTCATTGCATATGACGATTGGACGGAGAATATCTCATGGTGGGACAGTAACTTGAGGCGTTCCTCATTGAACATCTCAGACTCCTACAGTTCGTTGATTGCTCTGATGTCAGAGAAGTGTTTACCCACCATATCAGATGCCTCTTTGTCTGTAAACAGGTAGAGTGCGATATGGTCCTCTCCGAGATCGATTCCACCTCCTCGCAGCGACTTCAAGAAGTCTACATTCGCGTATGTGGTTTGACTGATGAATACCTCGTTGATCACCATGGAGCCGGTTTTCTTGTTTCGTGTGGTCGCTGCGCTTATGACACAGACTTCCCAAGTTTCATCGTTGACCATTGTGTAATTGAAATTAGACCGTGTGAAGTCACAGAACACGCCGATATTGCGGATGGTATCCGAGGGCATCGCGTTTATTAAGGATTCAGCGATTCTGACATTGGGACTACGCGTTGGGTCAATGCTCGCATTGAGGAAATCAGACAGAGACATCCCCTGAACGGTTGAGAATGTCCGCAGAATGCCATCACTGGTGTGGCGGCGCAGCGCAGATTCCATGTGAGTCTTTACCGAATCAGTCCAATTGTAGATCAGATGCTTCTCATTGAGCATATTGAGAGAATCAATCAACGCTTGGGTGGCTGGGTTTGCTTTCATAAGTCATCCATCGCAGTGGTGAGGATCAGGTATTCGATCAGGTGATCCGATTCCTCCCTAGAGAGAAACCGAATCAGAGGTATGGGGTTATTATGATCGAAATCTGGGAACAAGTCAACCATTTCCGACCAGCTCAACATGACGTCCCCATATGCACTGGAGAGCTGTGATCTTATCCTATACCCATCATCATCGAACTCGTTTGATTGATCATAAAGTATCGACGGGACAACCTCATCATCAGAGTAATCCCCATGTGCGATCATCGCATTCAGGGGGTATCGACCGTTCTCCCCAGCGATGTCAAATCCGAAGTCACTGAGAAGGGCAATGATTCTCATCTTACTCAGTTGTGGTGGAGTGAACCCATACACGATATTCGCGATGCTCGTCGGTTGATTTGAATCCCCTGTTGTAAAGGTGTCATTCTTGATCAGACGGTCGAACCCACTGGGGAGGTCACATGAGAATCCAGACGCCTTCCAGTGTGCATAACGCTTATCGAATTCATCCACAAGGCATTGCGGGGGTTCAAGCAAGATCCCCCACGTGGTGATACCACTGCAGAGAAGGTGTTTGAAAATCTCATCTGCTGCTATCTCATTGAGTCGGCGTTCATCGAACATGTCAGAGTTCCCTCATGGCCACTGTCAGATCGTGGATTTCTGTCATCTGATTCTTCAGTTGGATGCCCTTGTCTTCAGGAATGAAGAACCAGACCGGTATATTCTCACCTTTGTTCAATTCAGCAGCCGAGGTGATGTGTTGAATGAGTTCCTCATGCAACCTGATACCTCGGAGGACATTCAGCTCATCAACCGCATATGTGAATTCCCCGTCACTGTCGACCGACTGCCAGATCACAGACAGTTCAGGGATATCATCATATCCTTCATCGGTCAATACGGCAAATACCCTCGACTTCTCATAGTCGAACCCACATGGGTAATATGATGTCTTCATCCAGCCGACATGACCCAAGATATCGTTGACACGCCTCGGGGACTCGTTTTCAAGTGAACACTCCCCCAGCAAGAAATCCGCCATGAGGTGGTCCTCACGGGTGTGTTTTTTCTCTGAAAAAACGGCAGATGCATGATCCTCGATCACATCGTACATCAGACTCACCGGAACGTAGACGGATGCCCTCCTTTCTGCCATGTAGATGAGTTCATAGACCTTCTGTATTATGACATCGTCCTGCATCACAATTCCTCCACGGCTAGACTCATGTGAATCGCATCTTTGACTGTGCGATCCATGGCGGTTGATACAGAGAACCACTCGACGAATCGCTCTGGTGGTGTCGTTAGAACGCAAGGTTCACTCGGACGGTCTTTTGAATCCATCGAAGCGATCATCTCGTGTAGCTTCCCACTGGTAACGAAACGAGTCAGTGTGAGTTCACCTTCATCCCGCCCAGTGAACACCAGAATGCTTTCGTTGGACCCTTGTCCGCCGTATTCACTCATGATCCCGACCAACACATATTCTGTCATGAGGCGATCACGGACCCCAATCATGTGGAGAAAATGAAGCAGGTCTTCTACCACACCAGCCAGATCGGCATCGATGAAACGGTCACCCGTCCCAACCTCAAGTGAGCCATTCTTCCCCTCAGAGATATCCCGCCGCATCACCTCGCGTTCATCCCATGTGATTCGGCTTAGAGCCATCTCGCTGATCGGTGAAGTGTGCCTCAGTATCTCGATGAAGTTGGTCATGGACTGATCACAGACTAGGCGCGTCATAATCCCTCCAATGCGATATACATGTGTACGTATTCGCTGAATTCCTGACCGGCGTCTTTAGAAATGGAGAACCATTCCGCATGTCGACGCTCGTTTATCGGTATGTCGGCCCACACTCTGCCAACTTGCGCAGTTCGGGGCTTGTCGTCCATCACCTCTATGATTGAATGAAGATGAGTATCCATAGTGAAGAGGTAAGATTCATCACCAGTTTTGGTCGTGTCTCGCCAAATTATGACCGTCTCATTCAGCCCATACGGGCCGTACTCACTGATGATCCCGAACGGGAGTGCCTTGGCTGTGTCGATACCCTCCTCGCGTTGGTATTCTTCACGGAGTCGATATACTAACGACGGGCGCACCTTGTGGTGCGTCTCAAGGAACTTGTCACCCGAACCAACCTTGATTCCTTCCGGCGTATACAATTCATCAAGGGACACTGCGATCTCCTCGAACTGGCGAGTGATGATGATCTTTCGCATCGAATGCCAAGAGATAGAAGTCTCTACCTCTACATGCACCAGAAGCCTTTCGACGTCATCTCGAATGCCCGACGTACTGTCAAAAACTCTCATTCGTTCATCCTCTGTCTCGGTAGAATTCATGGGTACCGACAGCACCGACCATCTCGATCTTGCTGTAGTCCCACTGAGGTGTGACATAGTCTGCGTGATAGTAAAGCACATTCCCCATCAGAGGTCCAGCGTCAGTTGAGAGAACCGCATAGGCGGCTGCTTCTGCTTCACGTCGGGCCTTCTCGTTCGGCATGTCGAGACGCCCTGTGGCGATCTCAGTATTGCGGTACGAGAACTGGAAAGGCTGCTCAACCACGAGGCATGGGGTGTCTGGCCATCTCGGATCCAAGGTGCGATTATAGATGACTGCAGCCACTGCCACCATTCCAGAGAATCCCTCACCCCTTGCTTCGAAGTAGAGGGCTTCTGTCATGCATTCAAGTTGTGCCGCCATTACGAGTTCTGCAAACATGGTGCTCTCTCCTGTTGTTTGATTGAATCATACGTCAGACAGAGCACCATGTCAACACTCAAATTGACTCCATCGCGAGAGACATCTCCACATCGGGATGGTCGACGAATGACGCTGTGAGAAGTTTCACCGCCTCCTGTGTCTCAAGCCTGACGTAGTGTTTTCCCGCCTCACTGGACCCCTCTACGGTGAACCTGTCGGAAGAACCACGAACCCCATGGGAGAAGAAAACGTTGCGGATGATAACCGAGTCCCCATCTGGTAGATGGCTCGGTGGTGGAACAGCACTCATTGTGACGGTTAACGTCTCTTCCATTGGATCCCCGAATATCGCCTCAAGCGAAACACCCCAGTCATCCAGCAGTGCATACACACATGTTGAGCTTCCAATGGCATTCATGTATATGGTTCGGTCACCATGTGGAGTTCCGTCGAGGATATATCGAAGCAGCCGCTCAATTGGAGGTGCGAGGACGATGTCACCCATCAAGATGGGCTTGTCTTCTGCCAGTAGTCTCATGAAACGATCATAGTTCGACATTACAGTTGCTCCAGTGCGATTGAGTCGTTGATTATGTTGACAAACTGCATCGGGGCGACGGTAGTGCCGGTGACAACCCTGACATCGACATGGGTCGCCGCCTTAGGGTTACGGGAGAATGAATGCCCACCTCCCAACCTGCTCGCACCACGGGCGAGGATTCTCTGATTGCCCACGACAGCGTTGAATAATACCTCGATTGAGTGGGGCAGTAGCTCGGATGTATCTGGATCGTGACAATGAACCGTCAGACACTTGATATGAACTCGTCCGGTGCGACTAGGGACATACACCATCCGTGCCTTGACCGATGTCATGACAGCCATACCATTGACCTGAGACATCATGGGTGTCTCGGGTATCACGATCACGTCCATATGGAGGTTGGCCCCGTAAGAAGCCCGAGGGATAACACTGTATCCTTCAGGGTTCTCAACGAACCCCCGCCATACTGAGAGGCCATCGGAGAGAAGCTTCATCCCTTCGTGCCATTCCGAACGATACGGATCGTTCCACGTCGGTTTGTTTGATTCAAACGTATCCATTTCAACAATCCCATTGTTGGGGATCGGCGTGATGATTGACGCCATGGTAACCTCACATTTTGTCGAGAGCGTGTTGGAATTTCAGATCTTCGAACTCCTGAGAGTCTTTGACCCAATCATAGCACAACATGTAGACATACCAAAGAACAAATTCGTTCATTTCGATCTGGCCGGAGAAATACTGACCATTCATCCCAACTCCGTCCATGTCGGCCAGTGACCGAGTGAAGAACTCGTATGAGACATGATCAACATCGAGGAACATGAAGCGACTTTCGATCTCAATGAGGTGAGTGCTGCCGAACGGTACTTGATAGGTCATCTTGGTCGGCATCAGCTGTTTCTTACCATTGACGTCCAATAAGCCGACCTCGTGAACCGTCGTGTTGTTCCTCAGCACGCTGGGGTCATCAAGAATACGCTTCACCCCAACGCTGGTGTCGGATGTCACCCCATTCGGATCACTGGCGAGCAGTGAGACGGGTATCAAGAACAGGTGAATCATGACAGGGAGAAAACTATCATCCCTTGTCAACTCACCAGCCATGAGGAATGATGCCACAACGATGATCGCACCGACTGAAAGCGCCGCTGTTCCAATCTGGGTTGCTTTCATTCTGGGTATACATTCGAGACGATGACCCTTCACGGTGCAGGTGATAATGGTGATCATCAATGTAATCATAGCGATAGCACCGAGGGCTAATAACCGCACCCGCTCCGGTGTGGAGAATCCGTCTATCACGATCAACAACGGAAGGAATGTGATTATGAGCAGTGTGGGAATCACTGCTGCCAACTTTCTTCTCCACCGGCGATGCAGCTGAATCGTGATATGGTCTTCATCCGTCAGGTCGCGAAGGATCATGTTGTCTCCTCAGATTTTTTCGATTGCGATGCGTTCTTGAGACACCATACCAGTGATGAGGGCATGAATCAATTCGACGGAAGGCGCAGCACTCGATCCCCAGATGGACGCGGTTCTGAGATCCGCTGCATCGAATGCAGTTCGGGTCGAAATATCAGCGAGGACACTCGACTTGACCACATCTTCATCTGGCAGTTCAAATCGCAGACCACCCACATGGACAACCCCATGGAATTGATGGTCATTGATGATATTCGTCTTGGGATTTCGTGCGACCATCTGGACCTTTGCTGTTGTTACAGCACCGTAATCCTCGATTTGAGTGGCGACCAGTCGTTCGATGTCACAATTGAATGATAGTTGGAGTGACCCACACTCAATGGTTGCGCTCGAGATCAGATGGACTGGCTTGTCTCCCACCCGAATGTCGGTTGTCTCAAGATGAGTCACTTCGAACTTCTTTGAGTCCCGCGTCAGGTACAGACGATATGCGATGACTTCAAGTCTGGACAGCGAGGTGTACTCCATCAGAGTCCTCATAAGCACCAATCCCATGAAGATGATACCGAGGGACGCCAGACTTAACCCCACCACCGCGACTCCCAGAGGGCGATCATCTGATTCCATAAGTATCCCAGCATTGATTCCGTGCGTGATTGCCATCACGGAGCCAAACAAGGAGGCCAGAATCAGCAGAACGAACGGGAGGCGTTTCTGGTAGATTCGCGCACGCTTTGCATCTTTCCACCGTCGGCGAGCAACCAGTGTCGGGGACATCCGGATGAAGTGGGCATGGAATCCGAGAAGGACGTTGTAAACAACATGGATGATGTAGTTCATTTCAAGACCTCAGAGCTGTGAGAGGGCGATGTGTTCCTCTGACACCATGTCAGAGATCATTGAGTGAATCGCGATGCAACGTGACGTACTGGTGTGTTTGAACCAAGCTTCCATCTGGTTTCCCATGGGGAAGGCTTCACCATAGAGAGACGCGTTGATGCGGACGGATTGCCAGTCACTCCGAAGCACACCACCGTATGACTGGCCGTTGTAGACGATATCACCACCCACCGATTTCGGCAAGTATTTGATGATGAGCTTGAAGTCAATCGGACCTGAGTTCGGGTGGCTACCATCTATCTGATCAATGATGATCTTGTCCACATCGAGAAGGAAAGATACAGTCCGGATGCCGTCGTCGAGATCAACCCGAGAGATGATGGTGCGTATCTCATTGTTGACCTTTACCTTGGCCGTCCTGATGTTGGTGATCATGATTTCTCTCTTCTTGCGGGATCTCCACATGGAGTAGATGAGTGCCGCTGCCGAGTCGGTCCGGTTGCTCGGAAGTGCATGTTTGAATCCAAACAGTACGACCCCGATCCCAATCCCACCTATGAGGGAACCAAGTATGGCCAACTCAGGCACCACCGACCCACCGGCGTTACTCGGCCAATGTCCCCATCCTACCCAAGTCCCCAGACCGATCAGGACGGATCCGAGGACTAGCATCGGGATCATCGGGAATGCCTTCAGTGTCTGCATGCGGTGTTGCCAGTGCCAATCACTACTCAGTCCGAGTGGTGATCGCTTGAATCGCATTGCGCGGATGGACATACCAACACCCAGACAGAACATCTTGAGGGAGTTCATAAAAGATCTCATAAGTGCTCCAGTGCTATTTCATCAGAGAAGTCGATCTTGGATGCAAGCACCCACGTGATGAGAATATAGCCGATGTTGAGTGTGTTTTCAATCGACATTTTGTCCGTCTTGGATCTGGCACCCCATCCCCCCATGGATGACGTCGATACTCGTTCTTCCATGCTGACCTCGGTGGACAATGAGTACCGTGGCTTCACTTTTTCCGAACCGACCGACATCGACATGACTGACTGACGGACCCCCTTATCGCCGATTCCGATGAATGCCGGTGTGCTACCCGTGTCAATGAGTTCAAGTAGGCTGATCGGGTTCTTACCCCCACGTGATCTCGACATGCGAAGTGTCCATCTCCCGTCGAGCGTAATAGTCCCATCGACGGGAATGTGCATTACTTCGGGGTCTTCGCCGGTGCGATTGATTGTGAGGGTCTTGAACGTCACCCCGTCAACATCAATACGTGACTTGACTTCCTCTGCAGAGGTGGTCATTAGCCAGCGCAGCATCGAACGAATGCGCTCATCCGTTGCTTGGATCTGCTTGTTGGACTCTTGTTTTGGACGGAACTCACCAAGTGTGATACACAGCGCCAATGCATAAATGAGGGATGCAACCACAATGGTAACTCCGATGAACGCACAGACAACCTGCAGTCCGCTTCCGTCCGGTACATACATGATCATCCCAGTTATGGCGAGACCGCATATGATCAACATTATCACCGAGTAGATACAGAACACCACATTATGACCATAGTACAACCCAACTTCGACCAGTTCCTCGAAGTCGGAGTCTCGGAGGTACGGGATCTTGAGTTGTTCGATATTCCGCATGACTCGCCATGTTGTGAATATGTTCATTGCTGCCTCACTTGATGATGTTGTTTGATTTAAGGGATTCTAGGTACAGACTAGCATCGTCCTTCCCGTAGAGCAATGCCTCATTCAAGAAGCACCCACGTCCACCGATGAACTCGGTAGAGGAGAAGTCGAACTCAGGGAAGACACGTTCACTATAACGGCGGATGTCCTCACCGCTCAGATCCCCTACCTCAACGATTCGATCAATACGCCCCTTACGGGTGACAGCCGGATCAATCATCTCGAGATGGTTCGTAGTGAAGAACAGGATACAGTTGTCCAGAGGTACCACACCGTCCAGCACGTTCAGAACCCCACTGATAGTGAGTGGTGAGAAGTTCATCAATGAGTCTCCCCCACTGCTGTTGACCTCTTCGCCACCCCCAGCGTTTCGATCATGAAACGCCTTGGACGAGTCAAAGTCCTCAATCACAACAACTGAGTTGGTCGGGACACTGTCCAGTGCTGCCTCGAATGTCTTGTCGGACAGGGTAGCCAGTGAGACAGTGCACAGGTTCATATTATAGTGAGAAGCGAGTGCACGGATCAACGATGTTTTACCGGTTCCGGGCTGCCCATGCAAGATGAAGGCCAGTTTGTATGCCAGACTGTTGTCATAGTACCACCCACGCTGGTTCTTGAAGTGATCGATACATGAGGTGATCTCCTCGCGCATGGCGACCGGCATTGCAACAGACTCGAGGGGACGACGGGTGATGCGCTTGCTGCGCTCCCAATCCCCATGCATGTCCATCTTGTAGACCGAGATCTTGTCATTGTCGTCGTCTTTCGGGGTGATTGAATCGAACAGCTCGGTGAAGATCGCATGGCGGCGTCCGAGCATCGTCACGGTGATCTCTTCTTTCTGGCGCTCGGATCCGGATGAGTCCAACTTGTCCATGCGGATCCAGACCGGACGACCTCCCCAGAATGCAATATGATTACCATACCCGAGGGAAACGGTAACGTGCTCCACGAACCGAGACAGATCACGGTCATAGGTTCGGGACGGGTTCACCGACTTTGAACGAGACAACCACTTCACGGTGTGTTCCTCTGCCCACTCGAGGAATCGATTGTAGTTCTCCTGCTGTTCGAACCCTGCGTTGTTCAGAGTCAGAGTGGTGGTGGTCATGTGCTTGATCTTTGCAAGCACTTTGGCTGGGATAGAGCGAGCTGCATACCCCACCCACGTAATAGCACCACCCCCGAGGATCCCCGCTAGGAATTCATTCCCATGAGTGGCTTCGTTGATGAATGCAGACCAAGCGGCTATTGCATCGCTGGCGTGTGTGATGAGTGATTCAATCATGTTGTCTCCTAGAGGTCATGGAGGGCTGTGTTCATTCGGACATCATCAAGCCTATCAGATGTCAGGAAGAAATCAAGCAGCATTTCTATATGGGGTTGGTAGAATCGGCGATATATCACCGGATTGGTATAATGTGGCAAGCTGTGTCCGAACCGGCACTCCCCACGGATCCCGAAGTAAACACGGGCACGATGTTCATGAACGGATGATATGCCGACATATGCAACAAGAGCCGCAATGGTCTGCATTCTACCGGTGGGGCCGACAATGGTGCATCGAATCGTCGCGAATCCATCAACTGGATGTATCGTGATATTGTTCTCGTGGAAGATGTCATCGGGGTAGATCTTCGCCGTCAAGAAAGTCAGGATGCCCTCTTTGAGAGATCTGACCCCACGGTCGATGTCAGCCAACTCACTGACCTCACCTGAGAACAATCCCAGATTCGCAGATGACCAGAAGGTCAGGGCGGGGATCGCCGACATGAAAGACCCGAGCGCCAGTGGGATCCAGAACTCATATTCGTTCATCAATGCCCATATGAACCCACCCAGAGAGACAAAGACGATCAGTAGCCACACCACAGTATAAGCGATGTGTTTGACAAACATCCTCATCAGCCCTGCGTCTCTCATGACACCAAGATTCTTCAACGCCCATACGATTCCTCTGTTCATTTCATAACTCCTGCAGTGCAGCGACTTCCCGCATGTGTGGGTATTCCTCGGTGACACGGCGTCCGAATGCATCCAGTTCCATCGCCAGAATCTCAACCTCGACCCTTGGGCAGATACCCCCACTAGCGGGTGGGTATATCCTTAGGCTCTTCACCGTGTCAGACGTTCTGCTGATGAAGAGGTTATTCAGGAAAGCCAGCCAGCGCCGTGACCCTGTTTGCTCCTGCCATACCACATCCGACCGTTCTGTGTTTGTGCAGGAAATCCTGACCGTATCAGCATGGTGCATATCATGCATGGTGTCACATGTGAAGTCAACACCGCGTGTCATGTACCCACCGAAGTCAGAAACCGACTGTAGGACACCATCTGAGGACCACTCAAGCAGTGCGCCACACGGTTGAAGCTCTCGGGGATGAAGCATCGAGAGATCACCCGTGAGATTGGGGATGTCATTGAATGATGAGTTCAACAGTTCCCGTGTTCTCAGACGAGATAGATGAGCATGGATCAGGGACGCAATACAGACTCCCAGCGGGAACAGAGGAGGCAGGACGATATATCCCCACCCACCGAGCCCGAGTATGGAAACAGCTGCAGAGATGCCGATTGCCCCGAATATACAGTTCGGAAGACGCTCTCTGACCTCTCGTTTCATCTGAATCACATACGGATGTGTCATCAATCACTCTCCTTGTCTCTTCGAACCAGAATGATGTCGAATTCAAGCGACCACACCTTCAGGACGAAAGCCATACCAGAGAAGAACCCTGCAACAAACAGGGCAATGACCCATCCTGATAACATGAACATGATCAGGAATACGAGTGCGATGATGAGTCGATATGAAGCAGCAGACGGCTTGATGTGGTACGGGACATTAGGCTTCGGTAATTGCATTGTCACACTCCTGAGATTGGAGGGCCACCCGAGAAAGAGTGGCCCTGATGAGATGATAGATTACCCGAGGAGGATCAGTTCGTCAACCTTCTCAGAAGAGTCGGCCTCGAACTTGTCTGTACGCACCTCGATGATGCGAGGGAGGTAGAACTTACCGGCAGCCGTCAGACGGTGGAATCGAACCGCCACGATGGTCCCGACCAGTGCACCTTGAGAGTGAAGCTCAAACATCTTGGCACGCTGTTCTTCATTCAGGCCAGAACCGATTGAGCCACTGTACTTGCCGTCGGATGTTTCGATGGTCAGGGAACCAATGTCCTTGTCCGAACCCTTCATCAGGCGTGCATCAGTGATCACCAGATCGCAGTCAGTCTGGATCTTCACCTTGATCCAATCCTTGGACTTCTTGGTCACATAGAGGGAATCGAGGTTCTTGATGACCACACCCTCTTCTCCTTCTTGGCGCATGATGCTGAAGTACTCATCAACCTCTTCCTTCGACTCGGCGATGATCCCATCAACAGGAATGATCGCACACTTCTCGAAGAAACCGGCATACACGAGGCGCTTCTTCAGCGGTGTTGAGTCGACCCCGATGCGGAGTTGATTGGCACTGCTGAGGCAGTCGAAGACGTAGAATCGCATGCGTGATTCTTCCTCCTCAGTCAGGTTCCCTTTGAGTGCCTTACTGGCCAGACCATTGGTTGTCTCACGGGGCAGACGCTTACCATGCTCGTCAAGGAAGATGATCTCACCGTCGAGGGTGAAGCCGTCATACAGCTCACTTGCATAGTAAGAACGGAACTCCTCAAGGGACGGGATCAGGTTACCGGTCTGCTTCAGTTCTGCACCTGAGGAACTACGGACCTTGACACCGCCGTCTCGGGTACATTCGATCACACCACGATACCCATCCATCTTCATCTCGACACGAGCCGGATACTTGATGGAGTCGATGTTGGTTGCATCGTATGCCTTCATGACCTTGAATGTCGGGATCAGATCCTTCCATACCTTGTTGATGGTCGAGGCGGTTGCACCGATGAGGAGGTCACGTGCGATTGCACGTTCAAGGAACGCATATTCCTCAGATGTCGCATGAGTCTTCACTGCCAGACCCAGAGCCGCAATCGAGGATTTGACCATACCATAGTCAGCCTTCTGCATGCCCAGAGAGATGATGGTACCGGCGATGGCATCAGAGGCATCCCCAATTTCATCGAACGGGTTGGTATTGGTGATACGCTCTACCACCTCATCATCGAGGACAGACGGGTGCGGGATAGTGCGGATATGGAGATTCACGAACGGGTCATGAATCACAGAGAGGAACGTCTTGAGTTGGTCATTGGCTGAATACTCGTTCAGAACTACAATCTTGGCCTTCGGACCATTGGCATTACGAACATCGTTGAGGATGGAGAGGATGGTGGTTGACATGAAAAAGGCTCCGTTGTGCCATGTGGTTGGTTACGGAGCCTATAGTAGGGGTTATGGAATCGATTGTCAAATATCTTCTTCGACAATGATCTCACCTTCCTCATGGAGACTCTCAAGCATCAGCTCTAGGTCGATCATGAGGGATTCTTTGCTGCGGACATCTTTGAATCGAATGCGAACCTCAAACTCGTCATATTCGATATTGCTTACATTACGTGGCATAGTGACACTCCTTGTGTTTCACGCCACTATTTACTACCCGATTTGGAACAGCTCCTTGGCCGTCTGTCGTTTCATCGAGGTCGTGTCCCAGCCCATCGCGGACATATAACTGTCGATCTTCTTCTTCGCAGCCTGCCACATCGCCTTATCATCAACTGCAATCGTGTCCATGAATGCCGGTAGGTTGTTGATATCAATGGGGAATGCCATGTACTTACCTTTCGGGTGTCTGATATTGAACACACCGATCTTGTCCCCTGCTCGGATCTTCTTGTCCATGGGTCCACACATTGAGTTGTAGAGCATGGCCGCCTTCACCTGATACGGGATGTTCTTCACCTTCCCCATCGCAAGTGCATCCTCGTACTTCTTCAGACCCTTGCAGGAGATCGGACGTGCGGTGTCTCGGATGTCGTACTCGAGATATCGCTTCCTCATCTTCTGAGTCTCCTGACGAAGTGTCTCTCGGTCGGCACCATTCAGTGCGGACTTGACCAGTTCTAGCAGGAGTTCTTTCACCGCCTTGGGGACGTCTGACTTCTTGAGTTCGACACCGGTGATCTTCAACTTGTCACACGGATCGCCTTCATTGTTGATCACATGCATGACATAGCGTTTCTTGGACAAGAACAATGATCTGTCAGACACAACCTCTCGGTCAGTCTGGATGATCTGATCACGTTCTTTCGGTGCATTGAATGCGAACCGTACGTATTCAGGGAACAGTGCATTGACTTCCTGACCGATGGCATCAGCAACATCCACGACCAAGTCCTTGTCCTCGAATTCATCAGGGAAGACACGGGCGAGATTGACAAATGCAGAATCTGTGTCCCCGCCTGTTAAGTTTTGTAACCATTTCTTCTCATACCGCCATACCCCATCATCGCCCTTGGTCCAGTTCCACACACTGTTCGGGCGTTCTGGGTCATCGAAATCTGGATATCGTTCACTCATGTTTGTTTTCTCCTCTTAGGACTGACCATTTATCATCGTACCACACATGAGAAAGGATCCCAACCTCTCGATTGGGATCCTCTGTTGGTGTTACTTCTTTCTGCCATGGAGTGGGTTGAATCCTAGCTCCCTGAGTTGTCTGAATCGAGCGGCAGCGGCGTCCAGAAGGGTATCACAACGCTCATGTCGCGCAGCGGTCGAAGAACCATTGGCATACGTCTTGGCGATCCACTTACCACTTCGCTTGCAGTATGACACACCACTCAGCCCAATCGCATTATCAGACCTCAGCCGGACGTTCTTCTGATTATCGGCATAGCTGGCGAGCTGGAGATTGTCCCACCGGTTATTGGTGGGATCCTGATCAATGTGGTCGATCAACTCGGGCGGCCACTCACCGGTCATCAGAACCCATGCGAGACGGTGAGCCAGCACCTTGCTTTTGACCATCGGAAGGCGGACCTCGATCCGATAGTAATCACGGTTCTTCACCTTGCGCTTACCACCCGCCACCGTCCCTGCATATCGCCGGTTGAACTGGTTTGCGCCATTGACTGTCCAGTGCTCACTGACTGTCTTTCGTTTCTTCCAGATGAGATCACCAGTCTCAGGGTTATAGTCCAGCAACTCTCTGACCTGTTCGACAGGTATTTCGATTCGTTCTTTAGCCATGATGTGTCTCCTTTTGTTGGCTGTTGGTTCACTTTCCTCTCTTAGGACTAACCATCCTACCCGCCGGTCGGACCGATTTCAAGGAGCTGTTCTTCCTTGACGCGCTTGGCCTCTTCCAGTGTCTTCACATTCATTCTCCTCTTATGCGTTTCTTGGCTTCTTGGGCACGTTTCACGTGGTATGCCCATCTCTCTTTGATGCCTTTCTTGGTGAGTCTTCCGACACCGGCTCCTCCGACGGTTATCTGTCTCGGGACTCTGAGCTTTCGTTTAAAATAGTCGTTCAAACGTTTTACGTAGTTCATTCCGTACCTTCTCCCCTCGTTGTCGTTTGATTCGTTGCCAACTGTCCTTGATCAGTTGCTTCTCCGGTGTAGTGAGAACTCCTTCATGGTCCATCACTTCAACATCCCCTCCGACGCGAACAATGACATTGGTGCGGGTGTCGAGGATATGAGGTTCGTGCCATGGGTGATTATCCTCATGGGATAACGGTGGAGGGTATGCAGTGTCCATCGCCCGTCGAACGAACGCGGTGTTTGACACTCCCGTCGGATAGAACTCAATCCATCTTCCTTCCTCCTTGAACCCGTCGGTCATTCGTCGCACCGCAGGAGAGACATCACTGTTCTCATGCGTCTTGAACGTCTTGACCCACCACCAACGGACCAGAAACAGGAGACCCACAGGTGGACAGATGACGAACTGGATGATTCGGATTCGCTTTCGACTGTATGCCTTTGGTTTGGTCAGATAGAGAATCTCAATGTAGATGGCCGATACCGCACCAAAGCCGATTATGAATACCCATGGAAGTTCACCCATCATGGTGTTTTTCTCCATTCTGATTTAATGAATATCTTGACCCAGAGCTTGATCGTCAAGAGGAATACCCCTACTGGGGGACATAGTATCGAATAAAACACCATCAACCGGCCAGTATGAAACCGGTGGGGGTCGTCGTTCTCCACCCAACATGCAATGCACATGGCGATTATCCCGCCACAGATGACCCAGAGTGTCAAGAACACTACTACATTGAGGTCCATATCATTTCTCCTTGATCGGGTCGAACCCGAACAGCTTCAGTTGTTGATTCTTGATCTTGATTGCCTCTTCAAGGCTGTCGGTTGTTGCAGTCTTCGAGCGCCCTTCATGAGTTGTTCGGACTTCATAGTATCCGCGACTTTCGATCCAACTTACGCCTCTGATACCTGTACTGTTGTCGGTTCTCAGTTTGGCGCGATGGTTGAGATCTCCTTGTGTCGCCAACATGAGATTCTCCCACCGATTGTCGGTTCTGTCATCGTTCTTGTGGCAGATCTTTCCGTCGGGCCATTCTCCTTTCACCACGGTGTAGATCACACGATGAAGAGGGTAGACCTTTCCGTCAGGAAGTGCCACAAGCAGCAAAGGAGCGTCTGTGTTGGACTTTGCAACACGGCCTGCCTGTTTACCTGCATGACGCGTATTGAAGCGTCTGGCGGCTCTCTGGGTCCAATATGGCGACGTCTCGTCTCTGGTCTTCCATGTTGCAACGCCAGTGGCGGGATCATAGTCAAACAGGTTCTTCAGTTCGGATGCAGGGAAAGCGTTCTTCATATGATGGTTCCTTTCGTTACAGGGAATTGACTGCTTGGATGAGTGTGACGCTTTTGAGAACCTCACGCAAGTTCATTCTCGGCGCATTGGAGACAGTCCAACAACCACCACATGTGCAATTCTCGATATCGTCAAACTGTGTCCCAGCACTGGTCATGTTGGATCGAGATATCTGACAGCCCTGATGATGACCGATATACTCGACCCCGTCAGGTCTTTCCCACTTGTACTCGAGATAAGTGTCGCGGAGAAGTCGCAGTACTTCATCCGGATATGTTAGAGCTTCGGAAAAGATCGCCGCCATCGCCGTGGTAGAGAAATCACACAGAACCGTTATCCGGTGTCCTACAACCGAATCGGAGAAATATGAGTGCTCCCCCAGAATCGCCGGATGATCAGGCCCAATGCATTCAGCCAACATGTCGAAAACTAACCTGCCCGTCAATGGCAGGAAACTGAGGGAGCTGGTTGGGAACCGTTCCGGAACTCTTCGTGTCGAAATCATAATCTCTCCAGTGCATTTCTCTCGTCTGCGAGGTTGGCCGCCTCATCAAAGTCCAACAACCCGAACGTCTGTCTGTCCGAGGTGTGCCAATCGTCAGCGGTGGTGACAACCCATCCGAACTTCCCTTCACTCTCGTCATACACTGGGAGCGGGAGATAGGTGTTGCCAAGCCACCCCCTGTCAAACTCCAACAGACGCGTGTAGCGGTCCGGTCGATTCGAGAACGTCCACACACAGAACCCAACGATGCGCGGATCATACTCAGAAAAGCTGACTATGAGGCTACACAGATTGATGCTTCGTTGAGACGTGAAATCCGGTGGGACGTTCTCATCCGACGTGTTGATCTCCCTCCACATAATGAGTGCGATCTCTCTGTCATGTTGAAGCAAGAGATCCGCATGCGTGAGATCAGATACAGTTTTCATAATCACCTCCTATAGTTGTTGGGCTGCAACGATCATGCGCAATTCCTCAAGAGCATCAAGGGCGGAATCAAACACTCTACATCGCCCAGAGTCGATACATGCCGAGGCCGTTTTCATTCTGGGAAGTTTATACGCTATTGAGAATATGTCTGGTAAATCTCTTGTCCTTGAACATTCCTCAACTGCCCATGCATGTCTAGGGCCATCAGTCACTGCGTACATGCGTGGGGCACTTTCCAATTTGATGGCATCAACTATGAACTGGATGTCATCGAATGTCAATCTCCCACTCATGATGAGGTCTTCGATCTCCTTGTGCGCCCCGTAGGAAAAGAAATAGGCGAACGGGAGACCCGTGTTGACTTGTGCGGCAAGTCGAATTTGGAACGAACTTGGTGGTCTCTGGATCGGTTTCTTGGCCATTACATACCCTCCATGGTATTCAGCAGTGAGCACTCTTCGATTGCGGCATCGAGTTCATCGAGTTCAAACATGATGGCGGTGTCATCATCGACGGGGAATGAGATAGACCATCCAGTCACACGAGAGGTATCTACGGTCCTTCCAGTAATGAGCCTCCCGTGATGGTGCATGTCATCCCACGTCATGGAAACACGTGTCTCAATTTCTGGGGTTATGATCCAGCACAACAGAATGGGACGATTCAGGTAATCGGTATCCGTCATGGTCATCCAGCGCTGGATGGACGGAGCGAGCGAGGGTGGCAGATCCTCGATGAGTCTCTTTGCATCGGTCCTCATGAAGTAACTATCAATCGTATGGAGGTGATGCAGGCGGTGAACAACACCGCCATCGAACACGACAAAACTTTCGCGCACGGGTAGGGATGATGGAGAACGCATGTTTGATTCCTCAAAGTTCTTCTAGGGCATCCAGCACTGACTTGGCGTCAGATGCTTCATCCAGACTGTCATGAAGAGATACCAAATCGATGGTCTGGAAACTGATGATCGCGTGTTTGATCACGTCCCCATCATTCGCTTCAAACGGGCCAACGAACTTCCATCTCCGGCGACTGTCATGTTCAGAGACATACACCCTAGCGATACCATAGCGTGACATTATAGCACCTCCAAGGCGTTATGAAGTTCGCATTTCCGGCAGGCGTCCTCGAATGACCCCACATGGTGATCGGCAAACTGGTCATTCCATTCGAACGCATCCGACTCTCCGGTTAGGACCGTTGTCCATCCTATCCACCCACTCTCAGACATCGCAGGACGCGGCAGCAATGTGTCTTGTCCCCTTGACGACTGTCGACGTGCCGATATCAACTTACGGACACGTGTCTCATCTTTAGCCATCTCAGAGATCACGAAATCAATCAAAAAGGTGGCATACCGAGACATCACCAAAACCATCGTACACACTATGTTCTCCTCTTCTTCGGTCAGATCAGATCCCACCTCTGGCCCGTATATCCCTCGGAGGATTTCTTGCTTCACCTCAGCCGCCGTTGAAAGTTTTCTTCCTCTGATACAGATAGTCATTATCATTCCCCCGATGTAAGAATACCCACATCATAACAGACGTGGGCATGAAAGTCAAAGTTCCCAGATGTGGATGTTGTCGGGAAGATACTCGACCATCGGGAGGATTGTTTCACGTGAAACACCTCCCAGACCGACCGCAGGCATAGGGACCGCGAACAGTTGATCCTTGTTCAGTGTTGCCTCGACGTCCAACATCGCCAGAGAGCATTCGACGAGGTCAAGCGGGGAGGGGTCACGCCAGTGGCGTTTAGTCTGCAGTGCGAAGATCTTGGTCTCGTTGTCGAAGATCAACAGGAAGTCCTCGCCAGTAGCGGTGAATGTCTTGACCTGTTCAGCCAGACGGGTATCGATCCCACCAAAGGTGTCACGAACCACCTTGGCGTTTCCTCCACCCATAACGAGGCATCCATCGTCCATGACGACCGAGTTGGCAGTGAACCCGATGTGATGGTATGTCGCATAGTTCTCTGCGGTGTAAAGATTGCCTTTCTTGAGAATCATTTTGTCATTCCTCGATGAGTTGATTGTATGCGTCCAGCCAGTTCTCATACCCTCGGGCATGGGATTCATTGTTCGCCAACCTGCGTCGAACCGCAGATCCAGCATCCCACATCCCGAGTTCGACCGTTCTCTCTGAGTATACCTTCTTCAGCAGAGAGCGGAAAGAGGTTTCATCTAGGGTTTCTGTGTGGCTATCCATGCGTCAGTCGCCTCTCGGTGAGTCTCATGTTTCGAGATGATCTTGTATCGAAGGATGCCGTTGGTGTCGGTCTCCTTGACGGTGATGTCGACCAACAGGAACCAGAACTTGTCATCTTCGGGTACATATCGATCTTCTACCGCGTATATCGCCATTCAGATATCCTCAACCGCTCGCCACATGACGGCATCTTCTTCCTTGTCGAAGAACTTTTCCTGATCGAATTCTTCCTCGGGACATACCCCAACGTGTAGGTAGATGTGGCGGTTGAACGATGCACAGAGCCACCCCCTTCCCTCATAGTACAGTGTAAATGGTGTGTTGATATCCATCATAGCTCCTCCAGAGCCACCCAGTTTCGGAACTCAACAACCGCTGGACCCGTCTTGGTTGAGGAGCACCGGTGAACCGTTTCCCATACCATGTTCCGCAATGCACTCACCGAGTTATTTGCCAGTTGCTCAACCAAGAAGAGACCTCCCCACTCGACCAAGCGATAGTCACCTTCGTGAGCGATGACATTCGGGATCATATTGCGACGTCCTTTAGGGGCACTCATCATAATCGCTCCAATGCGTTGAGTTCATCTCTGAGTTTTTCAGCGGCTTCTTTCGTTAGGAGGGTCATGTGGACCTCCGCGATCCCGTCTGTGTGCTTGAGGATAGCCCAGTACGAGTTGCGATGCGTTCGGTCCCCAGACATCTCAACCACGGCGTAATACACCATGATCAAGCATCCCGAGTATGATGCTTGGGATTGCGATCTGCGTGGAGTTCCTGCAGGCGCTTGATGTGACCAGTCATCTCATTGATCATATCGCGATACCCCTCAGCCTCGACCTGACGGTCATCGATCAGGGTGCCAGCCGTCTTCGCATCCACGATGATGGCGAGTGAGGCCAAGGCCGCCGCCAGATGAGGGACTCCATCATCCGGATCGACCTCTTCACCTTCCATGTATGCCATCATGTGGCGCATCGCGGCATCCACATAGATGGAGGTTCGGACGTTGGATGCTCGGAAGTTGGCCTTGCCATACTTGAGGGCACCGTTGTACAGACCGACTGAACCGTATGCGGTTGCTGCTGACGGCCAGATGCTCATCGGGATCTTTGAAGAGCCGATGATGTCCTTGGGATTGGCTGCTTCCTCGATGCTCTCGCTCTTGATTGGCTCCTCAAGTTCATCGTGCCTGATAGTGTGCCTCACTTGGAGACTTGGAGAGTTATCGACGATGCCCACACACTTGAGTGAAGTGTCGTACATGACACGACGGAACTCACGGGGAATCGAAGCATCTGCGATATCAACAGCGACACCGAGTTGGACTCGATCTTCCGCCGGAGACGGGGATCCGATGCTATATTCAGAACCCCCAGCGGAGACCATGTTGATGTCTTTCGCAGCCTCATAGAATCCATAACCATTGATGAAGATATACTCATACCCATCAGAGAACAGTTCACCACAGTCCACATGATCCTCGATGTCACCGAACAGCATACGAGCCAGTTCGACGGAAGTAGAGACCTCTGCATCGGCATTGATGTAGCGGCGACCGGTACCTTTCGCATATTTCATGTAATTCACACGCTTCTCCTTTGGATGTTGAATATATTCATGTGATTCGTTTTTGATGATGCACGACGTGGGGTTCTTTCCCTGATGATAGAACTCCACCACCATACTGTCAAGTCTCAGAACGCTGACCCGTGCCAGTTCGGGGATATCAGACCCCCAGCATGCAATCCGAGCGCCCAGTGGGTGGACACGCATGTCGGGCTTGATGTCGACACACTTGATACTGTCCCCACGCTCAGGACGGTCAACGGTTCGAAACAGGTGACTACTTGGTTCCGCACACAGTGCGAGCAAGTCACCGCCGATACCAACACAGACGATATCAAAACCAGTGCTGATGAGGTATCGACGAGCCTCTGGGGTGACGACAGATTGATAAACGTCTTTGGCAATACCATTTTGGGCTGACAACACTTCAGTGGTCAGGGTGATCGTTTTTTCACCATTGTCTGCTCGAGTGATCATAAATCCTCCAATGCGTTGAGTGTTTGGGCCATCTCGTCGGCGGCCTCTTCTGTGTGATGGCGAGAGACCGCCGTCAGAACTGATCTGACTCCTGCATACTGAGTATGGCGCATCTCGAGATTCCTGTCAATCACAATCCAGTGAAACCCGCCATACAAGGCGGGAACACATTCTACACCATAACGAAGACTCATTTCGACTCCTAGATGATCAGGCACGAACGGGTCTCTGGGCGCTCAACAGAACTGAACTGATGTTTCGCCAGAACTAACATTCCCACAACGACCACCAGTGCGACGATGACCATGATGGTGACTCGTTTGATCTCTTTATCCATGTCATTGTCCTGATCTGTCGGGTTTACCATGAGGGCCAGTGTACCACTCCGGAATGCCACATGGGAAGGTGACCATCATCCGACGTTTGTCGGTGCGAGTCATCCACTCGGTGTACTTCTCGATCAGATACTGGCGATATGCCTCTTCGCGCCCACCGAATACCGCATGCTTCTTGAGGTGCTCCGGAATGACCATGGGAGGGGCGGTGAACCCCTCGTATTCAATCTCAGCCGGAACATGACGTAGCGCGGCGAGGATGTCGTGGGTCTTGTGACGCTTACCGGATGCCTCTTCGGTGATTCGAATCAACTCACACAGATGCTCATACACCCACAGGTAATGCTGGGATGATGCACAGACCCATACTGCGCACGGGTGACCCTGATGGGTAAGACGATAGAGGTCGTTGCGATCTGCATATGCGCCGTCGTCTTTCATGCGATGAGCCGCTGACAGCAACTGGGCTGACTCTACGATCATCTTGGTCACGTGGATGTTGCACAGATTACGCGCTGCAACCACAGGGGATGGATCAGTGTAGAATACGTTCATGTGTCACCTCGTTTGAATTCGATCATCAGTATAGCTCCCCTCGCTCCTTCATGTCAACCAATTCATCAACCAGATCATTCGCCATGGTGGCTTGGAACTTTGAGATGCATCGGGCCGTACCTGTGATAGAACGTGCGAGTTCGATGTTGAACAGACGGAAGAACTGGTTTGAGATCGCACCATAGAGAGAGTTACAGACGATCTTGAGAACCTTCTGGAACAGATCATGCTGCTCTCGCTCAGTCTGGGTCTCTGCCGTCTTCATCAGTTTCTTGTAGTGCTTACGCATCTCAAACGTCTCTTTGACGTATGCAGATAGCAGTCCCATCTCACCGTTGAATATGCTGCCATTGGCACTGATGCACAGGCCGTCGTCGATTATCATCTGGTGGATGTCTGCCGCCTTGGCCATCAGGCGTTCATTGGTGTTGACGTCGTATATCTCAACCATCTCATCACTGTCTGACATGACGGCGATGTAGTCCTCATAACGATTCGCCAGCTGGTAGATGTATGTCTCCGTAGACAGCCCTAGAAGCATCATACAGCTCGGATACAGTGCGGTAAGGTCAATGGTCGACTGATAGCCGAAACGCCCTGAGAGTGTGTCATAGACGACCGCACCGTCGAATGATTCCTTGTCGGGTGATTGCTTGTCGGGGAGCACGATGTTGCCGTTGGCTCGACAGAACTTGATGAACCCGTTTTCGATTGTCTTGATGGATCCGCAAACATCGGACGGCAACACGCAGTGATTGCGAGCCAGCATCATCGCCAGCTTGATGACCTCCATCTTACGGTCCAGCCACATCAGCAGACGAGAGTCATGCAGAGAGTACTCGAAGAACTTGCGGGGATTCTCACGGTAGAGACTACCCAAGTCATCCTCGAACTCGATCTTTGATTCCCCCAGAAACTCCTCACAGATGGATGCCAATGCGAACGACATCTGTTCAGACGGGTGGAACTTCTTGAACAGTTTCATCATATCGAGATGACAACGACCATGTAGGGTCCACTCCCATGTCTCATTCCCCATGTCGTCGACAAAGTCCCGACGCTTGGCAGGGAACCCGCCTCGGCAGAGAAATGATGCGGCTTCTTTCTCTGGCATGTAGACTTTCAGACGTTCGATGATGTAAGGCAAATCGTACCCATCACCGTTCCATGCCGCCAGAATGTCGGAATCCTCGATGACCTCTCGGAAGAGATGAAGCATCTCCCACTCACTCTTGGCATAGAGGATGTTGACAGGATACTCATCATCCTCAAGAACCCCGACCTCATCCTCAAGGTGGTGACGGAAGATCATCGTGTATTCTTTCTTGGCTGAATCAAACACCGAGAAAGAGTTGATCTCACCATGGGGTTTCTCAGGGACCGGATAGCCAAGCCCCTCAGAAAGGTCAAAGTCGGTCTCAATGTCGTAGTACGCGACGTGGTAGGGGGAATTCACCTCAGTGTCACTGTACTCATCGAGAAGGAATCGGTACGTCAGGGGGACGTCCGACTCAGCCACGATGTCTTGACGGTTTCTGGCGAACTCCTGAAGTGTTCTACGGTCCTTGAAGGGAACCTTCTTCATCGGATTGCCGTACAGATCCTTGAACTCGCCAGTCCCTGTGTTGTCCCGCATGAACAGGTAGGTGTAGTTCTCAGCCGGATGGATGTGGTGGTGGAGGCCGTTCTGATCACGTTCCCAGACGTGGATCTCCCCCTTTGATTCTGTTGCACTGATATACATGGCATCTCCTTCGGTAAGTTTGATAATGATACAACGAAAAACGGGAAGAGGCAATGCCCCTTCCCGTTCATTTATGCTACCGTTGGATCACTCTTCAACTTGCTGATCGAGTGCCTTCTTGTTGCGAGCGGCAGTGCGGAGCATCTCGTCCAGCTCGACCGTTTCCTGATGCTTCTCGACTGCCTCTGCTGCTGCGTTGCAGTGGCGTTGGCGGACCAGACTGTTGAAGCGTGCAGTCGGAACACCGATCTCGTCCTTGACCCGTTCAGCAACGTCCTTGCGGAAGTTCTTCTCGATCTCAGCACGGACCAGTGATTGACTTGCCTCGTCGACTGCGTCGTTCAGGGCGGCTTGCTGCTTCGGGGTCAGGATCAGTTCGCTATCGGATGACATATTCAGTTTCCTTTTGATTGAAGTGTTGGTCAGGTGGGGACTTCACGTCCCCTGTTGGATTGATATCAGCGTGAGGTGGTAGTCTTGTGGTTCTGGAGCTGGACTACCAGTGACTCCAGTTCGACGACCTTGTCAAAGATGTAGTGATTGGCGTAGAAGCGGAAGCCGTATGATTCGATCTCATGACGAGTGAACTCGATGTCCTTCTGGATGTCCTTGGTGGCATCTGAGACTCGAAGACCTCGCATGACACTCAGAGCACGATTGTAGCGCTTCTGGATCGGGGACATCTGGCGCTTGCTGTTGTTTCCTGCGGAACGAGTGGTGGATTGAGTTTTCATGATTGTTACTCCCAAGATATGCCATACAGTGGCATTGACTGTGTTGCTTTTGCTGAGGCAGATGGTGAATTCGATTCAACCGGTGCTGCCTTGATGGTCAACTTCTTTCTGGTTCTCTTCTTAGCAGGTGACTTCTTGGGAGTCACTACGGTGGACGGTGATGGGTCATGTGACACCTTAGGTTCAGGGGTTGATGGGACGTCGAAGACGGGTGTCTGTTCCTTCTCGACGACATTTTCATTTGAAAACAAGATCTTATCACCGAACTGGTAGCACTGCAACTGAATATCGTTCGGGTTGTAATCAAAGTCTTTCTTCTTGCCACTAACGAGGATGACTAACTTCTTGTCTGTGAACGAGTGGATTTCCCCCTGATGTGTGGATCCACCCGCTTCTTCCAGACCGATGGTGACCTTTAGGCCGATGAGTTCCTCAGTCATGTTCTCAGGTGTCAGACGAATGCATGGCACCACAGCGAATCCGCGACTGTTGACAGGGTAGCGTGACTTGTCGAATTTGGAACTCATCGGTCAATCCTCATTGGTGTTTTACTTACTGATTGGCAGCGTCTTCAATCACTTCGCCAATCTTATCGATGATCTGGGAATAAGTCAACCCCAGAATTTCATCGATGGTGCCCAGCAGGAGATGCTCCTTGTCAGGGCGGATGGTGACGTCACCATTACCTCGCAGTGCGAAGCGATTCTTGCCAACCTGCTCACGGAGAACCGTGCGCAGTTCATCCTTGTTGCGGATGGTGATATCATCCTCATCGCGGACATCGATGTCGAGATCGACACTCTCAGTTGCACCAGAGAGCATCATACCAAGCTCACCCAGTGCACTTTCGAGCATGTTCTCCTTGTTCTCGATGCCGTACATCACTTCCATCGGATCATATGCCTCGGTCTTGGTGGACAGTTCGACCGGCATCAGGAGACCATTGGCGTCGATGTACATCTCGTCATCACGCTTGACAACCACGAAGTGTTCGACCGGCTCAGTGTCCTTGGCGTTGAACTGTTCCCAGCTGATGGCACATCCGCGTTCGAGTGCATCTTCGTCGCTCAGAGTGATCTCAGTGTACTTGGAGCGCTCGAACTCTTCATCAGTCAGGATACCCTCGGTGACCTCGGTGTAGATGCGAGTGAATCGCTTCTGCTTCGCCACCACGTTGTCCTCATGCTGGGAAGTCTTACCATAGAACCCATAGGACTCTCGATGAGCCATCAGCTCAGAGTGAGGCTGCACGACGCGGATGTCACCACGTGCCCAGAGCATGAAGCCAGCAGAGGCTGCCTCGGAACATACCACAGTGATGGTGTGGCGGAACTTATCCATGATGGTGAACAGTTCCAGCATCAGATCGACACGACCGCCCGGACTGTTGATGTAGATCATCAGAGTTGGCACGCTTTCTGCAAGGCGGTACAGCTCTGCCAGTTCTCGGGTGTTCTCCTGCGGGGAGTTGAACTCACCACGAAGATGGAGTTCGATGCGATTGTGCTGCTCGTTAGGCACAATGGTCATGAACTGAGGGAGGGGAAACATTGCCATCGGGTCCATGCTGCCGCGAGGGCGAGAACGAGAATCTACCTCTCCTTCGACCTGCATGGCGGTGGACGAGAAAACGGACGGCTTGATTGCGGAGAAATCGAGATTCATGTTGGTGATCCTTTTCGTTTGTTGGTGTGACCATCTTACTTCAAGGGAGGGGGCTTTTCAACCCCCTCGGGTGAGGATTTTACTCCTCGGATTCTTCTACTGCTCCTTCTTCGTACTGACTCACCACCTGCTGGGCCACCGGTTCATCGAGGAACACGATACGACCAGAAGTCGGAGCGTTGTCCTTACCATCGGCCCAGATGGCGAACGTCAGTGTGGTATCCGACTTGAAAGTGAGGGAGAACTGCTCACCACCGCCGATTGCACTTGAGATGATACCACGGACTTCTTCCTCGAGGATGATCTCAGGAGTTGAGTTCTCCTCATCGAGGAACATGACATGGGTCAGGTTCTTGATGGCCGACACCACCGGAAGAGTGCGCATCAGACCCATCAGATAGTCAGTCAGCTCCTCGTGATCCTGATCAGACAGTTCAGAGACCTTCAGTTGGTTGGTGATCTCGCCAGTGGCGGGAACAGATCCTGCGATGTTGGTGACGGATACCTGAGTGTGTACGGAAGTGATGCGAAGACCGGTGACGTACTCAGTCGGACTCATCAGCTCGAGACCAGCACTCGGATTGCCCAGTGCTTTCTTGATCTCTTCATTCTCCGGCTCGAAGTACGCACCCACCACCAGCGGGAATGCACGGACATTCGAGAGCGGGAAGGAGGCGGTCTGCATGAAGTTGCGGTTCTGTTCAGCAGGGACGCCGTTGTTGAACTCTTCAAAGATCTCTTTGAACAGCGGGGTCTGGGTGGTGGTTTCTTCTGACATGTGATGATCTCCTGATTGATATGTCGTTATGTCTTACTTGAGAGCTTAGTCTATCTTGCCTCAACACCAGTGTCAACACCGATGTTGGAATTTTTTTTTACATCGAGTCTACTGCACCGTACATCTCGACGACCGCACGGATCTCCTCAAGGGAAATCACCGAGTCCGTCACACGCATGCATACTGCGTGATTGGCGACATCAAGAGGCGGCAATAGCGCATCAGTTGCCTCGATCAACGGCTTGCTTTGTGAATGACCGATGTCGAACTCGAGTCGAGCGATATTGCACATCGCCAGATACCATGTTTCGGTATCGTTCTCCGTCACGTGCTCATCGAACTCTCGGAGGTTTTTGAACACACGCAGTTTCTCATGAGTGGTGCCACAGGGCACATACTTTTCCGAACGAATCACCGCAGGGTGAATACTCATGAACATCGGACGAGTCTTCACATCTTTATACTCATGACCAGTCCCCGTGACCCATGAAAATGAAATATGAGCCACATCGGACGGGAACCCGTACTCTTTCACATACTGGCTGATGCGTTGACAGAATTCCTTACGATGGGTCTCGGTCATGAGATTGACAAGTTCAAACGCATCGATGCGTTCGATGTGCCCAGTGTCATTGATGTGAGAAGTGTTCTCGAGCAGACTGGTTTGATATCGTTTGGATATGAACGACATGCTTGTCTCCTTTGAGGAGGTGGGTGGGTGGATGGATTAACGTTTGTGTTTGAAGTCACTTTCGTACCAACCGGTGCCCTTGAACTGGGCGCGAGCTGGTGCTGAGATTGTGGTTTCCATGTCGGAGCCACAGGTTGGACAGGGGATGGTTTTGACGTCCGACTTTACGATCTTCTCGATCTTGGGTTGGTCGCAGTTGTTACAGATGAAATCTCGAATGGGCATGGCACATAATCTCCTTAGGACGGGGTCAGTATGTGCCATGTGGATCTATCAGTCAAGCACTTTCTTGTGCTTTTTCTTGCGAGAATAGGACTTCTTCTTGTCCTTCTCGACTCGCTGTCGGAAGAGCGGGGACTTGACCAAGGCATGCTGGGCGTTGTCTTTGATCTTCCCTTTCTTGTGGTCGTGCTCCATCAGCTTCTCCTATGGCAGGTAGTTGATAATGACCGCGATCACCAACGGCACCATGACAGCAGTGATGAACACCCCGAAGTTCTTGACGAACCGGCTGTTATCCCGTGTCTTGATTGATGCCTCTTCTTGCTTCTTTGTGACTTCGACAACGGCCTTTTCGATCTCACCGAATCGAAGTGTCAGGGTTGAAAGATGCTTTTCGTGCTCGTGGATCATTTTTGTCACACTGGTCAGAGTCTCCGTGAGACGCGTGATGTCGGCTCGCTGTTGTGCCAAGAGAGCCTGTGTAGCAACCACCTCTTTAAGCGTGGACGTGATCTCGTCCAGTGTGTCTTTTTGGTGCGTGATCACGCTCTCTACGACCGCAACACGCTCATTGATTTTGTCTGGCTGGTCGCTCATTCTGATTTCTCCTCAACGTCTCATTATTTATTATGAGAGGGAGATCAATGCAACCAAGTCTTGTAATGTCTGTTTCATATAACGTCTATCTGATTAAACGGCATGTGAAACAGAGATCCCCTCCGAAGAGGGGATCTGATGGTCCTGATCAGTGATTCGTGTCATCCATGTAGATGACCTTTGCATCTTCCAGCTGGAGATCTCGATTGCCACCACGAGTGACAACGAAGATGTACTTCATGGCGTCCTCTTTGGTGGCCTCGTTGATCGGAGAGGTAGGCAAATACCCGTCGGTGACCACGATGCAGGCGTTGAATTCCTCTCCCTCATCAACCTGATCATTGGCGTAATTGATCAGAGGAGCCATGCAAGTTCCGCCACCCCCTATGGCACGGAAGTCCATGTTGCTCAGGTCATCATCATCCTCGGATGAATAGCGCCCCAAGAATGTCGCAGCAACATCACACGTGATCAGATCCAGATCCCATGCATCGAACATCTCGAGCAGACTGTGTAACTCACCACCCACGTCTGCATAGTCATCGCGACTCATTGAGCCAGAGGAGTCGAATCCGAACACAACACGAACCTTGTTACCAGTCAGGGTCGGGAACACCACAGAACCGCTCGTGCGGCGGCTCAGACGGTTATAGGTGGTGCGCTCACGTGATGATGCCTGAATCGCATCAGACAGCTCTGTACGCCAATCTACGGCGGGTTTCGCCAGATCACCGAGGACTGCAACCATGTTGCCTTCTGACTCACCGATACCACCCATCGCATTGGCACTGGCCACAGCTGCTGCAGCAGACTGGCGATTCTTGACAACTTGGGCACCGGAACCAGAGGTCTCAGCGACGTTGTCCAGAGCACGCTGACCTGCCTTCCCGCGCTTGGCCGGATCAGCCTGTGTCAATCCTTCGTCTTCGCGCTCAGAGGCGCTCTTGACCTTCTTACGGCCACCAGATGACTTCGATTGACCACTGCCACTGCCGTCGCCCTCACCGTCGTCGTTTCCATCACCGTCACCGTCACCGTCACCGGAACCCTCACCATCTTCATCACCGGAACCCTGCTGTTCTTCACCATTCTCATCAGAGGGTTGACCACCATGTGCCTCAATGGCCTTGTTGGCGTCGTTATCATTCTCTTCGAGGAGGAGATGATAGATCTCATCAGATGACATATCGATGAATCGTTCGTCGTAAAGTACGAACGTCGGAAGACTCAGATACTGCTGATACTTGCTGGAATGGTGGATGCTATCACCGTTCTCATCCTTGTATGCACCAGCACATGTCAGGTTGATGCAGTAATCAGTTGCGATGTTGAACAGCTGATGATTGTACCCACGCTCGATGGCACGTCCACCGTGCTCGAGGAAGATGTGCAGGATCTCATGCAGGATCACGAATGCACGTTCTTCACGTGTCTGCAGGGTGTTCATCCAGAATCGCGGATTGATGAAGATATGGTTCTCATCGCCACGAACCAGCGCACCCGCAGTCTGGATCGCCGGATCATCAGACCAGTGATACTTGCAGGTGAACATCATATAGGCGAACGTCGGAGACGCCAGAGAGAGGTTCGTACGTGCGGCTGACAGAGAGTCATCCCACTCACGCTTGACATCGTCTCCCGTCAGGGTGGACGGCATGCCGGATGAATCTTGGATGATGCTGACTGCCACATCCTTCGGGTCGATATTCGCTTGATCTGTCATGTCATTTCCTCAGTTGGTGAGCCATCATTGTACCCACCATGATGACTGATGTCAAACAAAGAACCCCCTCGATTGAGGGGGTTCTTTTCGGGGTCTTACTTGTCGGTACCGTTGATGATACCGGCCAGCGGAGAGAACTGGGCACGGAGACGCGGCACACGGATGATCGCGGACTTCACATCAGGACCAGCTGCCTTGATAGTCTTGAACATGATGATGCGAGCTTCCTTCTTCAGCTGCTCAGAGACATCACACAGGTGACCGAGTTCCGCTTCGACCTGATCCGCAGTCTTCTTGGAAGTACCCTCACCATTCTTGATGGAGTTGGCTTCCTTCAGGGCGTCGATGATCTGGAACGCCAGACTGTTGGACAGGTTGTACATCATGCCACCGTCATCATGCTTGACAGTGTAGCCCTCACCGGCACGGACTTTCTTCCAGTCGGGGAGCTTCTCGTTGAACTCGAGGTAGCCCATGAAGTCCGTTGCGACCTTGGAGCCTACAGCACCGGCAATCGCGATACGCAGCATACGCGGATCATTGGCGATGTACTTGTTCTTCATGTGGGTGGACACCATGTACCAAGAACGCGGGGTCGGGAATGCCGCTTCCTCAGAGTTCGGAGCCTCGTAGGTGTGAGCCGGTTTCCAGTTCAGGTAGCCCGCGATGTTCTGGTTGAAGCCAGCACCGACAGCGTATTCGATGAAGGATTCAGCGGCACGCTCGGAATCGATGGTCAGGTGCAGACCGAAACGGTTGGCAGCAGCAGGAGCCAGCGGCTTCGCACCAGTCTTGTCAGACTTCAGGTTACCAGCAGCGATGATGGCACAGGTATCCGGCAGCTTGGTGTTGTTCTGGACAGTGCGGTCCAGAATGATGCGGTATGCAGCGTGCTGGACGTGGATCGGAGCGTTGAGCAGCTCATCGAGGAACAGGATCGAGACACGTCCATCACGCGGGAACCATGCCGGTGTGGAGAAGAACATGTCCTTCTCGTCGGTCTCGAAAGTCTCACCAGTGGTGTGATTGGTGACTTGCAGCTTGAAGCCGGTGTGTGCCACATACGGGATACCCTGTACGTCAGCACTGTCCATGCCACCCAGACGGACATCGATGACAGCCGGAGTGTAATCGAGCTTCAGGACATCACGCAGGCGAGTCGCCAGCTGCATCACGATCTCGCTTTTCCCAAGCCCAGGACTACCTGTGATACACGCGTTCAGCGGAATGTACTTGTTCTCGACAGCGGAGACGATGTTGGCCATCAGCAGTTCGGCGGCTTCGGCGATGGTGACCTTGTTCAGTGCGAAGTTAGACATGTTTCTTTTCCTTTCATCGGTTTGGTTTGGGTGGGAGACTATCCCCGTCTCCCAAGGGGTGATTCAATCTTAATTCATCCAGTCAGAAGAATCAAGAGGTTTTTCGTTTCTTTCTTTCGGGCTTGGGTGGTGCTGGCTGGCCATGACCCTCTTGAATCCCGTGCTTCTCTCGGAAATCGTTGACCACCTTCTCAGCTTCTTCCAGCGTATCATAGCAACCGAGATAATGGCGCTTCTTGTCATGGTACAGACGAACCATCCAGCTATCAGTTGCCTTGGACCAGTTCACGCCACTGATTCCCGACTTGTTGGTTGACTTCATCGACATGTTGGCAGAGTTCTTACCAGACTCCAACATCCGCAGGTTTTCCCAACTGTTGTCAGTTGCGTCTCGGTTCTTATGGTCGATTGTCATTCCTTCCTCGACCCATTCACCAGTCATATAGAACCATGCGACCTGATGTTCCTTGTACTTCAGACCCTTGATCCCGATCCTCCGGTGGATCCACGTAGGGTCTCCAAACTCAACATATCCTGCACGCTTTCCTGCATAGCGTCCATTCCATGTCTTGATACTCATCTCATCACCCTCACGGGGCTTCCAAGTGAACTCACCAGTCTCTGGGTCATAATCCAGCAGCTTGGTGAGTTCATCATGGGGCAGTGCGTCCTTCTGTTTTTGAGTGGCCATCATATGTCTCCTTTGTTTGATTGACGGCCACATCATCTCAGGGTCTCAGACAGCTGTCAAGCCTCCATACCGAGTTTGATCAGGAGTTTCTCCATGCGGTCCATGACCTTCTTGTTCAGACGGGAGCGAATGTCATCACCACGGGCGTTCTTGTCATTATCATCATACTTGGAGCGCATGAAGTCTGACAGTCCGGTGAGGACTTGAATGCCTGATACGTCAGAGGAATCGACAGCTTCCCCGACGAACGTCTTGGCCTCGTCGATGACCTTGTCGGCTACCTTGGCGGCCTTCATTGACTCATCGACGATGGTCAGTGCCATGGAGCGGTCCATCTTCGCATCACCCATCAGGTTGATGAACGGCATGATCTCATCATTCCACTGGGTGATCATGGTTGAGATGATGGCAGAGAATGCCACGTGAGACTCATGAATGGCCTTGGTGTGGCGGATGTTGAGGTCGAACATCTCATTACAGACACCGATGACCTCGGAGCCGGTCTTCTCATCGACGGCGAGCAGGCGGACCGTGTGACGGCGTGACCCATCGACGCTGGTAATCAGCTGGACATGCATGTTGATGGTGTTCATGCAATCAGGGGAGAGTTGACCCTTGATGGCGACGTTGAGCTGTTGTTGACCACCCGAGCCAGAAAGATACAGGTGTGTCGGATGAGCGTCAACCCCCATCTGGGTCAGTTCGGTCATGAGGTCATGATAGACCTGAGCCGTCGGGAGCGTGCCATACAGACCGGTGACGGTGGTGATGGTGGACAGGACACCAGTGCGATCACGGTCGACCACGATGCCATAGAACTTGGTGTTGCGACCGGTGTTGGTGTTGCCTTCGGCCTGATAGGTCTCTTCCTCATGCTCGAATGTCAGGGGCTTGACATAGACGGGGAAGTTGACGGCATCGATTGCAGTGGTCCATGCGTCCTCGGTGGTCATGGTGGACAGTTCGGACATGTTCTGACGGTTCTGCATCGGATTGGTGTTCATGTCTTGGTACCTCGGAATGTGTGAATGCTTGGGTTAACCTGAGATGACTGTTGACTGACTTTACCAGAACAGTCGAAGAAGAATCAAGAGGAACGAGATGATCAGTAGCCAGATCATACCAGAGATCCACCGGCGATGACAATCACCCAGAGGACAAGTTGATATGTCTGGAAGAGGATGGCATCGAACGCACCCTCAGCCATGTTGAAGCGATCATCCTCAGGAAGTCTGGAGCCAACCACTGGCATTGACCAGTGGCGGAGGCGATAGCAGACAGTGAGTGACATCAGGATAGACACGATTGCGATTGTCATATCATTCACCAAAGAAGTTGGATTCGTTTTTGGACTCGATGATACTGCGGACCTCGGATACCCAGCGCTCCATGTCGAGATCATTCAAGCGATAGGTGAAGATGGATGTGCTATATGCGCCCTCGACATCATCACCAATGCAGTAGAAGTACCCGTCACCCTTGACCAGCTCGACATTGAGACCGAGCTGGGAGAGGCGCTTGTTTACTCTCTTGAGAGTCAGCATCATATCACCTCAGATGATCAGTTTCCAAAGGATTCGATTGTTACCGCCACGAGCACGAATCTTGCCTTGGGCGGGTTCCGCGTCGGACCTTGCGATGTATCCCTGAGCCTCGAAGAAACGCAGGGCGAAGCGCAGATCCTGTGTGTCGATGGACGGGGCGTGCTTGGCCACGTCGAATACTGAGAAGTTCTCACCGCGACCAATCTTGGCGATGGAACGGATGGCCATGATGCGGGCCTGAGCAGCTTTTGCTTTGATCGGGCGACCGGCACCGTCACGGTCGCGGATCTGCATGATATGGGAGATGGGAAGTTCGTGTTGGTTAGACATAATGTTGACTCCTGAGCTTATCCGTCTGGGTTGTGGATCAATGACCACCAATGGCCATCGATTGTTTTACATGGTACATCGATTCGAATCAAAAGTCCAATCCCGTTTTCCAAATGAATCAAACAGCGTTGAGATTGGTCTGATGCTGTCACAGGGTAGGGAGTGTCGCGTTTGATAGCCCCGTGGTTCACCGGTGATACCGCTTTAAGCACTGGGGAGTGCCTCAATCCAGTTGCGAATCGCAGCCTCGCTTTGAGCAGTCACAACGTACTCCTCGGGCTTGGATTTGCAGATGTCGAGGATGCGGGATGCGACGTGGCGCTTGGTGGCGTCGCAGCAGCTGATGCCCTGTTCTTCAGCAGACATGAAACCTTCGAGCAGGGACTTGCGAGTGAGCTTGATACGAGTCATGGTCATTACCTCACAGGTTGAGAATCGAGACAACTGTCGCATGGACAGCTGATGCTGCTTCGGGTGAAAGTTTGACACTCGGGCGTTCACCCTGCATGCCGTTCGCGTTTACCGTATCGTCTAGGACATCATAGTACCAATGCCCCTGAGTTGCAACCGCGTTTTGATCGAAACATACAGGGTACGATGATCGATCATCTTGCATTCGAAACGTTCCGTCATCATGATGCGGACTCCTCAGCCATCCGCCGGATGGTCTCGATGTCTTGATCATTGATCATTCCCGTGCGGTATGCATACAAGACGTCATATGCGGCCTTGTGGTAGCGAGCGGCTTCCAGCACCTCATTGCGATGCTTGATGCAGAATTGAGCCACTTCCGCATCTTTGGCCATGCGAGACTCGCGATGCAGATGAATAGCAAGGATGGCATCACGCTGATAAGCACGCTTGTGGCGATGTTCTGGGGTGATCATTGGTTGTTACCTCACTGTCAGTCGATTGATGTTGTGGTGCCTCACAGATGCCCCCTCAGTGCGAGGAGGCATGAATCAGGCATTACGGTTTCTTGATACCGCGCATCTGGCTGACTGCACTGTCGAGCCATTCATGCGATGCAATCCCATCACGGCCCCGTGCAATCGCGATGACTTCCTCAGCCAGTTTGATGGCAGTTTTCTTCGCCACGTCCTTTTGGTAGTACATCCGGATGCGGTCGTCAGTCGGGGGGAGGATCTGGGGAGCAGACCGCCAGCGAGACGTCGAACCGTGTCCCCAGCGTTCCCCATTGTCCTTGCGGTATCCTTCACCGTCGTCGATGAATACCCGCGTGGCGGTTAGGCGAACCACCTGCTTAAGTTTGACCTCGTTTCCCTCATACAGGATAACCGAGTCCCCGACTTTCAACGATTCACGAAATTCTCGATCAGTCATACATCACCTCACTATCAGGCCACACGTGTGAAGCCAGTCGGAAGCTGGCCGCGTTGGATCTTGTCACTGTTTGTCAGTATCTGGCGAACTACACGATTCACCAGACTCAGGAACTTGCCGTCACACACGACGGTATCAAGGACGCCGTCTTCATCGAATGTGACCTCATACACCTTACCACCCTTCTCAATTCTCGTATTCATTCACTTCCCCCAGCGTTAGAACCACAGCGTCGTCGGTGAAGTCTCGATAAAACCGATGGTCAGGATCTTCACCGAGTGACAGACACCTCATTGCGACAATGTACGTGCCATCTTCTTCTCGATCAATATCGACCACTTCGAAACGGTGACCGTTACCAGCTGGACCGAAGACGATGATGTCTTCAATTTCAAGGTCACACACCTTCTTCTCAATTTTCTGATGTGACATATCAACTCACTCCCAGTCCACGTTGAGTTTGTTACCCTGCTCGACATGTAGCACCGGTCGGCGCATGCTCAGGGCATTGTTGCGAAGACGTGACATCGCGTCAGAATGAATGGTCGACCAGACGGCGAGGTGGTTCGGCCCCGCCAACTGGTATTCGGCCATGTCCGTCCCGATCATCTGGAAGACGTTAGTCACCCCCGCATCAGACATCGCCTTGAAATGATTGGCGACTGATTTGATGTCTATCTCATTCTGGAAGTAGTAGGCGAGGGCAGCGACTTGGAGACGCGCTTCCTCATCCTCAGCAAAATCGAGAAGATGGGGAGGGGACTCGAAACCATCCTCACATTCCACCGGATCGGTGTGAAGCTGGCAGCCATAGACATAGCCACGCATGAAGTCGATGGCCGGTTTGTTGTCGATGAGAAGATTGAACATGATGATACCTCACTTTCAGTTTGGTTGAGTTGACTCACGTGGTACAGCTTAACGGAACGCCCTGACACCTGTCAAGGCGCTCGAGTAAACTTTACGCGGTGACTGGTTTCGCCACAAGGACGCGACATGCATTCCCTCGGCGCAGTTCGAATTCCATCGCGGCCCCTAGTGCGATGTCATTCGGGTATGATTCTTTGAGAATCACGGTGGGATATGCACACAATGCGGCATCCATACTACTGAATACCTCATAATCGATGATCTCAAATTGTCCCATCGAATCAAAGGTATACTGTTCTACCACCGGTACGGTCTTCATATCACTTCTCCTCATACTTTGCAATGATGTCATCCGGCGACGGTAGGACGGGATAGCAGCGCCCTGACTTGTGCCATGTCATGCGTTCTTTGGCCTGATACGTTCCGCGACATTCACGATGGATGGCACCTTTGACAGTGAAAGTCTCCTTGCTTTTGGAAACCGTATACACCGTCACTCGGCGTCCATCGCGGGTCAGATATTCACCGGTCGCATCGACTATGGTGACCAGTTCACGAAGTGGGACAAACGCCTTATCATTCATGCTTCTGCCTCAATGTCGACAATGAAGCCGTCATAGTGGCCGTTACCTTTCAAGTCACCGGCAATGCCGTTTTCCCACTCCTCCCCCAGTACACACTCACACAGGCACTCTAACATGAGGTGTGTCTGGTCGGCACGCCACTCGTCGATGTTTTCTGACCACTCAGGATCATTGATATCGTTGCTGACAAAGGAGACGAAACCCGAGCAGCTGGTACAGTTGTCAAGGATTTTCTGCTTGAACTCCTCAAAGTGATGGTGCAGGAGATGGGCGCGGACGGTTTTCAGATGCTCCAGCGGCATGACACCCATGATTTCATCGTTGGACGTGAAATAGTCCTTGGCGGGATGGATGCCAGTGAGTCGCGCCTCGAGGCGCAGTTCGGAGCTGTTATTGATCTCATGGATCAACTGGCCAGTGTATGCTTTCGCAAACTCGAGGAAGTTTGTGTCGTTGATCTGCATATCATACGGTGCGTCATCGCCATCGATCCCGTCGTTCTCCAGCATCATCTCAAATTCATCATCGACGTATGCTTCGTGGATGGTGTTACCAAAACCGGCGAACGGGAAGCGCATGGTTGTTTCGTTTTTCATGATGATGCCTCACTTACAGTTTGGGTGGACTTACACGGTACAGCTTAATCAAGCGCCCTGACACCTGTCAAGGCGCTTTGTTAAACTTTTACCCTTTCGCGATGATAGAGACTTTCTTCTTTTGGACACCATGCGCGGTGAAAGCGATGACGCTGGCACGGTCTGCCTTGGCGCATGCCTTGCACGTTGCACAATCCAGACTGTCGACGTATTCAGCGGGGCAGCGGGATACGTGGACGCCGTCTACGTCTTTCCAGTTCGCGTCGGAGTCATCCCAAAAGTCAGTAGGGACAATGGTCACGATGGGAAGACGTGGGTGCACATACTTGGTGGTAACGGCCTCTTTGACACTATTGGTGCTGATGTTCACAGTGAAGCCCGCACGATTCGCCGTTTCGATTGCCATCACGTTGGTCGGAATACGCATGTCATGATGCGTATAGGTGAAACCGTTAGCACCGGCGTCGTGGTTCGCTTTGACCAATTCAGCAACCATGCCGGTATCGATTGCACCTTTGTGATGCGGCAGATCGCCAGCTTGATTGTGACGCCAGATCTGACCTTTGTCCAGATTGCGGACGAATCCGACCAGCTGGCCCCAATCGCCGCCACGTTCACCGGAATCGACCTTGCGCCAGTGCATGCCAGTGTGGCCAAGACCCGCGTAACATCCCGCACCACCGCCATTCTTGTTAAGCGGGCATGTAGACGGGCATGACTCGCTGGACGTCGTGGTGACGGGGATCGGGCCGGTTTTCTTGTTACCAGACTTGGGGGAAATGTGGACCTTAATCATGATGATACCTCACTTGCTTGTTGATGATGGTCTAGCTTAACGGAGCGCCCTGACACCTGTCAAGGCGCTCGAGTAAACTTTACCTTTGAAACTCACTTGTCAAATTTCGTCACAATGTCATCGGACATTGGTTGGTCTGACCAGCCTAGCACGTTGATAGCGAACCAACCAAAGCAGGCACAAACGCCGACCAGTGCCAGCATTGCGATGACACCAAAAACCGTCATGCCAAGCATGGATTCAATGCCAAGCGCGTTGAAGATATGACCTAACCACATATCACACCCCCATTTTAGTGTTGAGCAGTTGAGCGTCATATGCTTTCAGGAGCACATGCTGGCGACGCTTTTGCACTGCGCTAAACCCGTGATGGCCAGCGTGTGACCAACTGACCTGCTGGCGACCAGTCCGGCACGGTGAATAGTCTTCACCATAGCGCGCTTTGTTTTCGGCGTCAATCTTTTCCTTCCAGTCGGCCTTCAATACCTCATTCTTGAAGACCTCAACACCGTCTACCATGACACGCGCAGTCTTATACGCATCATTCTCAGTCACCACGACCTCAGTATTGGCACGCTTGAAGTGATAACCAAAGTTCACCGCGTTCACCATATCGACTTCAATGAGACGCATCTTGATCATGACATTACCTCACTTGCTTGATTGAATTGAAACAACACGACTAGCTTAATCAAGTGCCCTGACGCTGTCAAGGCACTTTGTTAAACTTATCAGATATTCATCGATATGACATTGATCATACCGTTGGAGTCGAACTTGAACACCGGCAGATGTCCAGCTGGCATGTTTTTCTGTGGTGTCATGTATGCAAACCCTGACCATTTACCCGTGCCAGCGATGAAACGTGCAGGCATTGGAATTCCCGCTGGCTCACTGGTATCAAGATACGCCACCACAGAATGGGTGGCTTTTGGAGCCACACCGATAATACCGTACGCCTCGGCCATCGAACTGACAAAATACCCAAGGCGCGGAAGAATGTTGGTAATTTCCTTGCCGTCCACATCCCAGCCCTTGTGGACTATTTCATCGTGGTTGATACGACCACCCCCGAGACACGGACGGAGCGCGGTTTTTTCGAACACGACATCTTCCAGTGCCGCCAGATGATTGATGGCCGTCACTTCACTGTCGGCGTTATCAGCGGACACTTCCTGACCAGCGGTGATTGAAACGAAGAATGAAGACATGATGATACCTCACTTACTTGATTGAGTTGACTTACGTGGTACAGCTTAACGGAGCGCCCTGACACCTGTCAAGGCGCTCGAGTAAACTTTACACACCAACAATCAAGACCTTGCGCAATGTGCGCATCTCGGCGGTATAGTCCTGACCAGCGACATATGACCACCCGTGACGCTTGTCATACGTCAAACGTGACAGGATTCCCGCGCTATCGATGTCGTCCAGATTGCGCAGGGCAGTTCGGACGCGGCGAAGTGTGTCAACTCGACAGCCCTTTGTCACAATATCGGCGATGGCGTCGACGTCGCTATCTTCCAGACACACCTCGCGGGATATGTCCTTCCAGCCGGATTTGACCAGCACACGACGACAAACAAAGTTATCGAGTGACAGATGACGGGCATTGCGCTTGATTGCGGAAATTGACTTATACATGACATTACTCACTTGCTTGATTGAATTGAAACAACACGACTAGCTTAATCAAGTGCCCTGACGCTGTCAAGGCACTTTGTTAAACTTATCGACTCACACGGGAGAATGTTACACCATTGGTAAACAATTCGTCGTTACCGTTTTTGGTGACGTACCACACACCCTTGCGCTGGTAGACCCCATTGTTGCGACCGTCACACAGGCCGTTAATCAGGGCATTCAGACGTGACTTTGTGGTGACACTACGCCATCCCCCATCCAACACAGACAGCCCCGCACTGGTCACGGTGGCGATATGGTTTCCATGCAGGTGTACATGGAGTGATTCATTGACGCGGGTGACGGTGGTGTTGCCGTTGCTGAAAGTCTTGTTGGCGATAATGGCGGCGACCATTGCAGATTCGATTTTACGCATGATGATACCTCACTTACAGTTTGGGTGGACTTACACGGTACAGCTTAATCAAGC